>Ga0075421_100007419_pt1 | contig 13434 bp, 11 predicted proteins | sample SoiMetdeltSBSDD5_FD_75292 | JGI IMG/M metagenome (GOLD analysis project Ga0075421, IMG submission 75292) | Bulk soil microbial communities from a Populus tree surrounding site in Tennessee, USA - Soil MetaG P. deltoides SBSDD5 | ecosystem: Environmental > Terrestrial > Soil > Tree plantation... | reverse complement strand
CCCGCCGGAGACGGACGCATGCCTGCCTATCGCGGCGTCGACTACTACGGACTCGACGAGCTCTTCACCGAGGACGAGCGCATGGTGCGCGACACCACGCGCGACTTCGTCTCCGAGCACGTCATGCCGATCATCGGCGACGCCTGCGACAAGGCCGAGTTTCCGCGCCACCTCATCCCCATGATCGGCGAGCTGGGACTCCTCGGGCCCACCATCCCCGAGGAATACGGCGGCGCGGGCATGGGGCCGGTGGCCTACGGCCTCATCTGCCAGGAGCTGGAGCGCGGCGATTCCGGGCTGCGCAGCTTCGTTTCCGTCCAGGGCTCGCTGGTCATGTGGCCCATCCACGCCTATGGCAGCGAGGAGCAGAAGCGCCGCTGGCTGCCGGCGATGGCGCAGGGCAAGGCCATCGGCTGCTTCGGTCTCACCGAGCCCGACCACGGCAGCGACCCGGCCGGCATGGAGACGCGCGCGAAGAAGGACGGCGACGGCTGGATCATCAACGGCGCCAAGATGTGGATCACCAACGGCACGCTCGCGGACGTGGCGCTGGTCTGGGCCCGCACCGACGACGACATCCAGGGCTTCCTGGTCGAGAAGGGCACCAAGGGCTTCAGCGCGCCGGAGCAGAAGCGCAAGTACAGCCTGCGCGCGTCCGTGACCAGCGAGCTGGTGCTCGACCACGTCCGCGTGCCCGACGGCGCGCGGCTGCCGGGCGTCAAGGGACTGAAGGGCCCGCTCAACTGCCTCACGCAGGCGCGCTACGGCATCGCCTGGGGCGCCATCGGCGCGGCGCAGGCCTGCTACGACGAGGCGTTGAGCTACACCAAGCACCGCGTGCAGTTCGACAAGCCGCTGGCCTCCTTCCAGCTCGTGCAGGCCAAGCTGGCGCACATGCTGACCGAGATCACCAAGATGCAGCTCGTGGCCTGGCGCCTCGGGCGCCTGAAGGAGGCCGGCAAGGCGCGGCCGCAGCAGGTGAGCCTGGCCAAGCGCAACAACGTGGCGCAGGCGCTCGAGATCGCGCGGCTCGCGCGCGACATGCTGGGCGCCAACGGCATCACGGCCGAGTACCAGTGCATGCGCCACATGTGCAACCTCGAGTCGGTGTATACCTACGAGGGCACGAACGACATCCACACGCTGGTCCTCGGCCAGGACGTGACGGGGATCAGCGCCTTCAGCTGAGGGCCGACCATGCCCGGCTCGATCCTGCTCGCGTGCGCGACGTGCTGCCTTCTCGCCGTCGTGCCGCACGCTCCGCCGAGGGGGGACGCGCTGCCTTCTGCCGACCGCGGCAACTTCACGTGCCGCGTGCTCGTGCCTCCGCCAGGCGAGCCCTCCGCGCGTCGCGCGACGCCGGTCGCCGATGGCGCCGGTGACGATGGCTCGCTCATCGACGTGCTGTTCGTCACCACGCCGGCGGCCAGCCTGGCGGCCGGCGGGAGCCTGGCCATGGCCAGCCAGCTCGACGCGCACGTCGCGTACACGAACGCTGCCTACCTTGCGAGCGAGGTCGCTCAGCGCGTGCGTCTCGTGCACGCCGAGGAGGTCGCCTACGTGACGTCGGGCAACATCATCACCGACCTGCTGCGCCTGAAGGACCCGGCCGACGGCTTCCTGGACGAGGTGCACCCCCTGCGCGACGCGTACGCGGCGGACCTGGTGTGCCTCATCGTGGACTCCGCGTCGGCGGGCACGGCCTTCCAGATGCAGACCTTGTCGCCGGACTTCGAGGACTCGGCCTTCGCCGTGGTCGCGGTCAACGTCTCGGGCGACGTCTTCGCGCACGAGGCCGGGCACATCATGGGACTCGGTCACGACAGCGTGCCCGGCGCCACGGCCGTCTTCTGCTACGCCTTCGGGCACAAGACCGCCGGGCCGGTGGTCTACCGCACGATCATGGCCAGCGCGCCCGGCACCAAGCTGGACCTCTTCTCGAACCCGAGCCTGCAGTTCGAGGGCCAGGCGCTGGGCATCGACGGGACCGGCTGCCCGCCGGGCGCGGCCGACTCGGCGCGCGCGCTGAACGAGACCGCGTTGACCGTCGCGAACTTCCGCGTCAGCGCCGATGGCGGCAATGCGCTGCTCGACATGGGCGGGGCGCTGGCGGGAGGCCTCGGCGAGCCGGCGCTGACCGCGCAATCGACGCTCGTCCCCGGGTTCGCCGGGGCGATCGTGCTGGGCGGCGCGGCTCCTTCGGCGCCCGCGCTGTGGTGCATCGCGTCGGCCTCCACGCCGGTGCCCTTCAAGGGCGGCACGCTGCTGGCTTTCCCGATCCTCGCCACGCTGCCGATCCTCACGAGCGGCGCCGGCACCGCGCTGCTGGGCTGGACGGCCTTCCCCGCACTGCCCCCCGGCACGCAGCTCACGCTCCAGGTGGCGATCGCCGACGCCGGCGCGCCGGCCGGCGTCGCGCTCAGCAACGCGCTGGCCGGCGTGACGCTCTGATCAGCGGGAGGCCTGCGGCTCCGTCGCTTCCGCGGCGGCCGCGAGCGGCGCCAGCGGCAGGAGGGAGAGCGGCCGGACGCCGCGACTCATGAGGACATTCAGGCGCCGAGCTTCGCGAACGCCGCCTTGATGGCTGCGGCCAGGTCGGCGAAGGCGTCCAGCACCTTCTGCTTCAGCTCCGCGGCGGCGCCGGCGCCGGCCTGCGCGAGCGCCTCGACGTCGCTCTCGAGCTTGTCCAGCTTGACCGAGAGGTTCTCGCCGGCCGCGGCGCCCTTGGCCTGGATCCCGTCCACCATCGCCTCCAGGTCGGGCAGCTTGGCTTTCATGCTGGTGGCCAGCTCGTCGCCCTTCATCGCGACGCCCGACGCGACGTCCTGGGCGAAGGCGTCGAGCTTGGCGCCCGCCTGCGCGAGCTCGGCGCCGAGCTTGCTGCCCGCGTCCTTGAGGTCCGCGCCCATCTGCTTCATCGGCGCCGTGTCGTCCTCGCCGCAGCCGGGAACGAAGGCGACGGACAGGCACAGGAGGACCTGCAGGCTGCGCTTCATGTCGTGGATCTCCAGCAGGATCGCGAGGCGACGGATGCGGGCGCCATCGTAGCGGGATTGGCCCGGTGGCTCGACGGCTGGACGGCGCGGGAGTAGCGTGCTGCCGCTGCCGTCGCTCGCGGAACGGCGCATCGCGCGCCGCGCGGCGACGGTCGTGTGGAGGAAGGTCACATGCTCACTGACCTGCTCGCCTTCGTGCTGTCGCTGCCGCTGCAGATCGGGCAACCCGCGCCGCCCATCACGGCGGCCGCCTGGCTGAACGGCGAGACCCGGGACCTCACGGGCCAGCCGGTGCTCGTGGAGTTCTGGGGCACGTGGTGCGCGCCGTGCGTGGCGGCGATGCCGCACGTGCAGGACCTGTGGGCGCGATACCGCGACCAGGGACTGCGTGTCGCGGCCATCTCGTACGAGGCGCCGGAGGTCATGCGGTCGTTCCTCGAGCAGCACGGCTACACCATGCCCGTGGGCAGTGATCCGGAGAAGACCTGCATCGAGGCCTTCGGCGTGACGTCGTGGCCGACGACGTTCGTCATCGACCGCGAGGGCAGCATCGTGTACCGCGGCTTTCCGTCGGGCGCCGAGCCCTTCGTGCAGCAGGTGCTCGGGCTCGAGACCAGCGCCGCGACGCTGCTGTCGCGCTACGTCGACGGCGAGGGCGACCCGCAGGCCACGCTCGAGCTGCTCGTGCGCAACGCGCCGCGCGACTTCGAGCTGGGCGTGTGGGCCGAGGGTCGGGGCGGCAGCAAGGGCAAGCCGCCCAGGGACCCGGGCGAGGCGCTCTCGAACCTGGCCACCCTGCGCGGCTCGCCGCTGGCCGCCGCGCCGCTCTCCGACCTGGCCTCGATCGAGGAGCCCTTCGACCTGCGCGCCTGGGCGCAGCGCGAGCTGGGGACGCTCCATCCCATCGGCGACGAAGCGTTCGCTGCGCTCGTCGAGGGCGCTAGCTACGCAGACGTGCTCGAGGCGGTCGTGACCCGGAGCCCCTCGGACAAGGCGCTCGCGAAGGCCAAGTCGGACGACGGCTGGCGCGACTGGTGCAACGAGCGTCTGCCGAAGTACCTCGAGAACGCGCGCGTCGTCGTGCTCCTTGGCCACTGGACCTTCGGCGAGTACGAGGAGCCCGAGGAGATCCACTTCCCGCCGGCGACGGCGGTCAGCCTGCGCGAGAGCCCGAAGGGCAACGAATTCTGGGGCGTCGTGCTGAACACCGGGGAGGAGCTGACGAAGAACGGCTTCCCGGCCTGCATGCACGAGTACGTGGCCCGGGCCGCCGTGGTGCAGTCCTTCTCGAAGCGCAAGGTGCCCGATGTGGAGAAGGCCGGGGCGAAGCTGCACGACGAGCTCTTCGACGAACTGAAGGGCACGTACGGCAAGAGGAAGAAGAAGCAGCCCAAGGCCGACTGAGTCCGTCCGCGGGGCAGGGGGAGGCGCGCGGCGCGACGCGGCGAGTATCATCGCCGCCATGCGCGCGATAGTCCTTGCCGCGGGGCGCGGGCGCCGGCTGGAAGCCTCCGGCTGGACGGCCCCCAAGTGCCTGCTGCCCGTGGGCGGCACGACCATCCTCGACAACATGCTGGATGCGCTGGCGGCGCACGGCGTGCGGGAGCTGGTCCTGGTGGTGGGCTACCGCCAGGACGACATCAAGCGCCACATGACCGCGCGCGGCCTCGACCCGGCGTACGTGCAGAACCCCGACTTCGCCGAGACCAACACGATCAACTCGCTGTGGCGGGCGCGCGAGTTCATGGACGCCGACTTCCTCTACTTCAACGCCGACGTGCTGTTCCACGCCGACGTGCTCGGGCGCCTGCTGGCGGCGCCCGGCAGCCGGCTGGCGGTGGACCGGAAGACGTGCGGCGACGAGGAGGTGAAGGTCGTGCTCGACGCGCAGGGCCGCGTGCGGCGCATCGGCAAGGCGCTCGACCCGGGGCTGTGCGCGGGCGAGTTCATCGGCATCGCGCGCTTCGCGGCGGGGGACAACCCGGCTTTCGTGGAGGCGCTGCGGCGGCGCAACGTGGAACGCGGCGAGGTGAAGCTGTTCTTCGAGGCGGCCGTGGACGACCTTCTGGACAGCCACCCGATGACGGCCGTGGACGTCTCGGACCTGGCCTCGATCGAGGTGGACTTCCCCGAGGACTGGAAGGCCGCGCAGGCGCTGGCCGCGCGCGCCACGGGCCCGGCGGGCGGGGTCAAGCCGCGGTGAGCGGGCGCGTCGCGGTCGCGTTCCGGGCCAAGCGCCCGATGAACTACGAGATGTTCCGGCCGTACCACGAGCGGCTGCGCGCCGACCCGCGCTTCGACGTGACGCTCTACGGCAAGGGCCAGGGACACAGCGACCTCTCGGTGCTGGAGGCCGCGCTGCCCGCGCGCCGCCGGCCCAACTGGCTGTGCAAGTGGAGCGCGCCGGACGTGCTGTTCTCGGCCGACTTCCTGCTGCCCACGCACCGCGCGAAGCTGTCGATCCAGATCTTCCACGGCACATCGATCAAGAACTACGAGCTGAACGAGCGGGTCCACGACTACCACGCCGTGTTCGCGCTGGGGCCGTACATGATCCGGCGCTACGTGGAGAAGGGCTTCTTCGAGGCGGGCGACCCGCGGCTGCGGCAGGTGGGCTTCGCCAAGACCGACCGCCTCACGAACGGCACGCTCGACGCGCGCGCCACGCGCGAGGGGCACGGGCTGGATCCGTCGCGGCCCACGGTGCTGTACGCGCCGAGCTGGGGCCCGGAATCGAGCCTCGACCAGTACGGCGAGGCGCTGCTCGCCGCGCTCGCCGGCTGGGGCGGCAACACGCTCGTCAAGCTGCACGACAACGCCTACGACAGCCGCTACGCGCGCCGCGACTGGCGCGCCTTCCTCGACGGCCTCGTCGGCCCGCGGTTCGCGGCGCCGCGCGTCTGGGACGTGATTCCCCTGATGCACGCCGCCGACCTGCTCATCACCGACATCTCGTCGGTGGGCTTCGAGTTCCTGCAGGTGGACCGGCCGCTCCTGTTCATGGACTTCCCGGGCCAGCTCGTGCGCTGGGAGAACGCCGACCTGGAGACCTGGGGGCGCAGGACCGGAACGCTCGCACGCGAGCCCGTCGAGCTGCCCGCGGCCATCGACCGCGCGCTGGCCAGCCCGCGCGAGAAGTCGGACATCCGGCGCGCGGCCTGCGCCGACATCTACTTCAACGTGGGGCGCGCGACCGAGGCGGGCATGGCGGAGCTGTACGGGCTTCTGGGGCTCCTGGCGCCGGGGCGCGAGCGGCGCCCCGGCGCGGCGGCTTCCGCCTGAGGCGCCGGCGCGTCCTGCTGTGCGCGGATCGTCACCGGCCCGCCGACGCAGGCGATCGGCGGGTGTCCTTGGCTACAATCCGCCGCTCATGGGCAACGTCGTGAACGGGTCCAGCCGCGCTCCCATCTTCGTCGTCGGGCATCCCCGCTCGGGCACCACGCTGCTGCGGCTGATCCTCGACGCCCACCCGCACATCGTGATCCCGCCCGAGGGTCACCTCGTGAGCCTGCTGCGGCGCGCCGACCGCAAGTACGGCCCGCTGGAGGACCCGGCCAACTTCGAGCAGCTCGTCGACCGGCTGCTGCACAAGCAGCGCATGGCGGAGTGGAAGATCGACGTCGAGGACGCGCGCCGCCGCTGCCTCGCCGGGCCGCACACGCCGGCCGGCGTCTTTTCCAGCCTCATGAGCATCTGGACCGACCGCACGGGCAAGCCGCGCTGGGGCGAGAAGACGCCGGGCACCTACCGCTTCCTGCCCGAGGTGAACCGCTGGTTCCCCGACTGCCAGGTGCTGCACATCGTGCGCGACGGGCGCGACGTGGCCGTGAGCTGCCTCACCCCGCCCTTCTCCGAGCAGTACGACAAGGGCAACGTATACGAGGTGGCCGTGCGCTGGCGCGACGCCATCCGCCGCGGCCGCCATGCCGGCGGCATGCTGGGCAGCCAGCGCTACCTCGAGCTGCGCTACGAGGACCTGACCGCCGCGCCCGAGGCGGTGGTGCGCGCGGTGTGCGACTTCCTGCACGAGGACTTCGTGCCGCAGATGCTGGCCTTCCACGAGCAGGCGCTCTCCAAGGTGTCGCGCGGCGAGCAGGGCTGGCACCAGCGCGTGGCCCAGAAGGTGGACACGCAGCGCGTGGAGCGCTGGCGCAAGGACGCCGACGAGGAATTCGTGCTGGGCTTCGAGGGCATCGCCGGCAAGGAGCTGGAGGAGAACGGCTACTGCCTCTCCGGTTACAAGCCGGGGACCGCCCTGCGCGGCCGCATCCTGCTGGAAAGGCTGCGGCCGCGGAATCCGTCCAAGCACTACGAGGGCCCGGGGGGCGGGGGCGGCTCCGGTCCTTCCCGTGACAAGGAGAAGCGATGAGCGACAAGCGTGGCCTCATGGTCGGCGGCGTCGTGCTCGTGCTGGCGCTGGTGGCACTCGTGTTCCTCATCAGCCACGACGCACGCGCGCCCGAGGCGGCGCCGGCGACGGGCGAAGTGGTGGCCGCGAATCCGGCCGAGCCCGTGCCGCCGGCGGTCTTCCAGGAGCCGGCCGGCAAGGAGGCCGAGCCCCTGCAGCCCACCGAGGGCGACGCGGCACCGCCGCCCGTCGATGGCACGGGCCGCGCCGCGACGGACGGCGGCGGCGACGGGTCGATCGTCGCGCGCGGCCACGTCACCTTCGCCGGCGGCGCGCTGCCCGAGGACATCGACGTCATGCTGTACGACGCCGACGGCGGCGACCTGGACCTCACCACGGCCGGCAAGGACGGCGCCTTCGAGCTGCGCTGGGACGAGCCGCTGGCGCAGGGCTGGTCGGTGGGCACGGACACCGTGATGCTCACCGTGAACAACGAGCTCGTTTCGCTCGCGCCCGACAACATGGGCGACCTGCCGCTGCACATGCCCGGCGAGCCGCCGGTCGAGGTGGAGCTGCTCCTGGGCCTGCCGCCCGTGGTCACCGGTCGCGTCACCGACCGCGCCACCGGAGCCGCGATCGGGGGCGCCGAGATCACGGCCGTGTCCACGCTCCGCGCCTGGGCGCTCGACGAGTGCTTCGACATCAGCGAGGAAGACGGCACCTACATGCTCGACCTCGAGGACCTGCCGCTGCGCCAGCTCGTCATCTGGTGCCGCGTGGACGAGTGGCAGGCGCAGATGGTCGGGCCGCAGGACATCGCCTTCGTCACCAAGCCGGGCGAGGGCCTGCGCATCGACTTCGCGCTCGACCGCCCCGTGCCGTGGCGCGGCCACATCGTCTCGGCGATCGACGGCCTGCCGGTCTCGGACGCCACCATCACGGTGGGCAACGACCTCGAGGCCTTCTCCGACTACTTCGACTTCGAGATCAGCGACGACCAGGGCGACTTCGAGCTCGACCTGCCGGACGTGCCGATCGAGGGCGCCTGGCTGCACGCCGCGGCCCAGGACCTCGCGCCCGTCGCGCTGCGCAACGTGCGGCCCGGCGAGGACCTGCAGGTGGTCCTGGGCGCGCCCGTCACGCTGGCCGGCAGCGTGGTGGGGAGCGACGGGCAGCCCGTCGAGGGCGCCGCGGTGACGATCGCCTTCGACGGCGAGACCTACTGGGGCGACAACGGCCTGTACGACGAGGCCTTCACGGACGCGAAGGGCGCCTTCGACGTGCTGCTCGAGTCCGCGCCCGGCGACGCCGCGCGCCTCAAGGTCGAGGCCGAGGGCTACGCGCCCTACGAGGTGCGGCTCGCCGACGTGGCCACGATCGCCGGGCCGGGCCGGCAGGACGTGAAGGTGACGCTGACCGCGGCGCCGTGAGCCGGCACCCTACTTGACCTTGATCACGGCCTTGTAGCCGCCCGGGCCGTTGAGCGTGCTCAGCGTGAGCGTGTACGTGCCGGCCACGAGCACGGTGATGTCCTTCTGGCTCACCTTCGTGCCGGCGTCGTTCACGACCTCCTCGGCGCCGTACTGCAGGTCGCCCTCGTCATCGTCGAAGTCGAAGTCGGGCTGCGTGCCGTCGAGCAGGCTGCCCGTCAGCTTGACGGAGAGCACCTGGCCCGCCGCCAGGTCGAGCCCGATCGCGTGCTGCTCGAGGGAGCCGAGGAAGGCCGACTTGAAGTTCAGCGTGGCCTTGCCCGCCTCGGCCACGGGCAGCACCACGGTGTCGGCCGGGCCCGTGCCGGTGATCCCGTGCGCGAGGAAGGCCCCCAGCACCTTGCCCGCCTGCTTCCAGCCCTTGGGCGTGTCCGGCGCGAGGGCCGTGTTGATCAGGGACAGGAAGCACTCGAGGTAGTAGGTCGCGTAGGCCTCGGCGGCGTTGCTCTCGTCCACGTCCTCGAAGCCGACGGCGGCGCTGGTCTGCGGCCAGTTGCCGAGGTCGTTCACGATGAGCTTGTCGGCCGGCTTGGGCTTGAGGCCCGCCCGCGCGCGCCACAGCGCGCAGCCGAAGATCTCGCCGGCCTCGTGCTCCTCGGGCAGGAAGGGGTCGCCGGCGTCGGGGTCGAACTGCGTGACGAGGTCGAACAGGTTGTCGGGCAGCGTGAGGTCCGACGACAGGTCGCGCAGCGCCTCGCCCTGGATTCCGAGATCCTCGCCCGAGTGGAAGGCGAGGACCGGGCCGAGCAGGGGATCCTTGTGGAAGGACGTCGAGGCATAGTCGGCGATGGCCTCGTTCACCGCGCGCGGCGGCGTGTTGCCGGGGTTGAACTCCGTGTCGCCGAAGCCGAGGCCGGCGAAGCTGGCCATGCAGTGGAAGTACTCGTGGCTCACCACGGTCGGATCGCGCGAGGTGTCGTCCATGAAGTCGTCGGTCCCGAAGTCGGGGTCGCCGAAGACGTCGAAGTCGCCGAACACCATGAAGCCGGGCGCGAAGGGGTTGTCGCCGTCGATGTCGGCCGGGGAGAAGAAGGCGTTGGGGTAGCCCACGTGCGCCGTGCCGGAAGCGTTCAGGTCGAAGTTGACGATGATCGGCACGCAGGTGTCGCTGGGCAGCGTGCCGGTGACCTTGGTCAGGAACTTGGCCGTCTTCGTGATCCACGAGTAGGTGTTCACGTGGTCGAAGGCCTCGGCTTCCACGAATTCGGGCAGGCCCGGATCCACGACCGCCAGGCTGTTGTCGCCGAAGGGGAAGAGGAAGAACGGGCTGACCAGCACCGTGACCAGGTCGCTCACGGTCGCGTAGCGCCCGGTGAGCGACCCCGGCACGAGCACGAGGTCGGAGTCGATGGAGTCGACGGTCAGGAGCGGCAGCGAAGCGTCGCTCTCGGCCTCCGCCAGCGCCTTCTCGGTCGAGGTGTAGACGTTGCCGCTGCCGCTGCCCGTGTGGAACTGCAGGACCTGGCCATCGAGCACGATGTTGCCCGTGGCGTCCGTCCGGTTCTGCCGCACCGAGCGCACCACGCCGCTGACCGCGTCGACGTCGATGACGAGCGGCCGCATGCCGGCGCGCACGACCAGCTCCACGCGCTGCACGGCGGCCGGCGGGTCGCCGAGGCGAATCGCGCCGCGCACCGAGGGCGCGCCCGCGAGCTCGGCGAGGCCGAGGCCGAGGTGGGCGAGGGCGGCCTCGATGGCCTGCGCGGCCGTGAGCGTGGGGGCTGCCGCGCCGGCCGCCGCCGCGCTGAGCCAGCCGTGCGCGCCCGTCGCCCGGCCGGCCGCGTCGAGCGCCAGCGTCAGGGCCGCGCCGTCCACCTCCCAGCCGTGCACGAGCTGCGCGATCCGCAGGAAGCGCGGCGTGCCGTCGGCGCGCGGCTGCAGCGGCACGGGCGGCCCGAAGCTCATCGTCGCGGAGGCGCCGAACAGCGGCGCGTAGCGCGCGACGAAGTCCGCCGCGCGCGCGACGAGGTCGGCGCCGGTCAGCTCGAGCGAGCCGGCAAGGCGGTGCAGCGTGCCGTCGTCCGCCGTCGACACCGCGCGCAGCCGCGTGCCCGACGGGTCCAGCGCGGCCAGTCGTGCCGTGACGTCGGCCGACGGGGCGACGTGCAGGCGCACGACCTGCGCGGGCGCGAGGGGGGCGAGGAGCAGCAGGGCGGCAGCCGGCAGCGGGAGGTGGCGCATGGGAACCCTTGCGGTCGAAGGTGGCAGTCCAGAAGGTGCCGTGCCGGGCGGCAAGCATCAAGGGCGCGCGGACGTCAGGCGTCATTCGCGCAGCGTCAAGCGCCGCGCAGGCCTCGGTCCGCCCTCGGCCCCCTGCTACGGCCCCCTCAGCCCCCGGGCTTCTCCGGCGGGGCGCCGGGAGGCGGCCCGCCGCGCAGGGCCATCTGGCCGCGCCGGCTCGCGTCGATCGACTCGGCCAGGATGCGCGCGGCCTCCTGTGGCGCGTGGAAGCCCATCGAGTTCTCGGCCTCGATGAAGTCGGCGTAGAACTGCGCCTTGCGCTGCCACTGGCGTGCGGCGGCCAGCTCGTCGTCGGGCCGGCCGGAGTCCTTCGCCGCCTGCAGCTCGCCGATCAGGTCCATGAGCGCGTCGAGCGCCACGCCGCGCAGGTCGAAGGTGCGCTGCTGGATGTCCTCGGCGCGGTCGCGCAGCTCGTCCTCCGACCAGCGGTGGCAGGTCTGGCAGGCGCGGTTCACGTTGAGCAGCGGGCTCTGCACGTGGTGGTCGCTGACCTTCATGGCGCCCACGCGCTTGTAGGGCATGTGGCAGTCGGCGCAGGCCACGCCCGAGCGGGCGTGGATGCCCTGGTTCCACAGCTCGAACTCGGGGTGCTGCACCTTGAGCGCCGGCGCGCCGGTGAGGGCGTGGGTCCAGTCCTTGTGGCCCGTCTCCTCGTAGTACGCCCACATGTCCTCGATCTTCAGCCCGTTCTGCCACGGGTAGGTAAGGCGCTTCTCGGGGCCCTTGAAGTAGTACTCCACGTGGCACTGGCCGCAGACGTAGCTGCGCATCTCCTGGCGCGTGGCCATCGTGTTCGGGTCGTAGCCGGCCACGCCCTGCGCGGCCTTCGCGGCGCGGATGCCCTCGAGGAAGCCCGGCCGCGTGACGCGCAGCGCCATCGTGCCGGGGTCGTGGCAGTCGATGCAGGCCACGGGGTGCTTCACCTTCGCGCGCGCCTCGGCGTAGGGCAGCGGATTGATCGCCTCGAAGCCCTTGATGAGGTCCCCGTTCCCGGCCTGCATGTAGGGCACGTACATCGAGCCGTGGCAGTGCAGGCACGTGCCGGGCTGCTTGGCCACCTGCTGCCGCTCGGTGAACGTCTGGTCGTCGAGCATGTAGGCGTGGCCGCGCTCCTCGCGGAAATCCTTGGAGAAGGCGTAGCCCGACCACATCGTCACCAGCCGCGGGTCCTCCTGCAGCCGGCTCTGGCTGACCACGGACCGCGGGTCGGACGCGGTGGGCGCGCGCGGCACGGCCTCGCTGCCGCCGAACCGCGTGCGCACCTGGTCCACGGTGCGCAGGTAGTCGTCGTACTGCAGCGGGAAGTTCTTGCCCCACAGCGCCGGGTCCTCGGTGCTGTCGTCGATCGCCACCACGCGGTAGAAGGGATTGAGCGCCTCCTGCTTGCGCTCGAAGACGTTGACCAGCAGCGCCGTGAGCCCGGCCACCAGCACGGCGCCGAGCACCAGCCCCAGCAGCAGCGGCCGCACGGCCCCCGCGTCGTGGATCCGGGTTCGCATGGCAGGACTCCTCCTCGCGGGACCGGCCGTCTCGCGTGTTGCTCGTGTCATCGGATCCAGTGGCCCACGCCCGCGTGGCAGCTCGTGCAGGCCGCGGGCTCCCGGTGGAGCGACGAGCCGCCGTCCATGGCCAGCACCACGTCCGCGTGGCACGAGCGGCAGGCGCCTTCGGCGACCTCGCGGTTGCTCGCGCGGATCTCGATGGGCTCGTGGAAGCGCTGCGTCGTGAAGGCCAGCGAGTGGCGGAAGCCGTTCTCGCCCTTGACGCGGTACTTGCCCAGGAGGTCGTGCGGCGCGTGGCAGTCGTTGCAGGTGGCCACCGCGTGGTGACTGCCCTTCTGCCAGGCGTCGAAGTGCGCCTGCATCACGTGGCAGTTGGCACAGGTTTCCGGGTCGTTGCCCAGGTAGCTGGCGCCGCGGGCGTACACGAAGGTGTAGCCGCCGAGGCCCGCGGCGCTGCCCAGCAGCGAGCCGACCAGCACCGTGCCGAGCAGCCGGTTGCGGGTGGCGCGTCGACGGGCCTGGTCCACGCGCGCATCGTAGCAACGGCGCCGGGCGCCGGAATGACGACGGTCGAGCGCGCGGCCTCAGCGTCGCCCGCGCGCCGCGCTTCCGGCCGCCTCGGCGTGCACCGCCAGCGTGCGCTCGGCGACCCTCGCCCACCCGAACTTCTCCGCGACGCGCGGCGGACCCGCCTTCGCGAGCCTCGCGCGGCGGGGCGCATCGCGCAGGACATCGATCAGCGCCGCCGCGAAGGCTTCCGCGTCGGCCGGGTCGAACAGCACGCCGCAGTCGCCCAGCGTCTCGGGCAGCGCGCCGCGGTTGCTGCACAGCACGGGCGCGCCGCAGGCCTGCGCCTC
>Ga0075421_100007416_pt1 | contig 13434 bp, 13 predicted proteins | sample SoiMetdeltSBSDD5_FD_75292 | JGI IMG/M metagenome (GOLD analysis project Ga0075421, IMG submission 75292) | Bulk soil microbial communities from a Populus tree surrounding site in Tennessee, USA - Soil MetaG P. deltoides SBSDD5 | ecosystem: Environmental > Terrestrial > Soil > Tree plantation... | reverse complement strand
TGAGCGGCGAAGACCTGGCGGAACGCCGGATCGTCGCGCCCCCAGCCCACCCGGGCGAGCTCAAGATCCAATGCGGCAGCGCGCTTTTCCTCGTTGCCGACCGCCCGCACCCCGCGGCCGCGCGCATATGCGCCGCACAACACCAGGCGACTCACCCGCTCGGGGTGCCGGGCGGCATAGGCAACCGCGACCGCACCGCCCTGTGACACGCCGAGCAACGGGAAGCGCTCCAGCCCAAGCGTTTCCACCACCGACTCGAGGTCGTCCACCCAGTCGTCAAAGGTGAAATCAGTTGCGTCCCAGTCAGATAGGCCACAGCCACGTTCGTCGTAGCGGATGAATCGATACTTCAAGGATAGATCGCGGACCCAGTGCTTCCACACCGGGCTTTCGACGTCGTAACCCAGATGCGTCATCCAGTTGGCGGCCCGGACAAGCGGTGGACCCTCCCCCGCCACCGCGTATGCCAGCCGGACGCCGTCGGCGGCACGACAAAACGCGATGTGCTGGCGAGGCGACGCCGGCTCCGGAGGTGCCTCGGGCTCTGCCGCTGCGTCTGCATGAATCGTGCCGACAAACTGGTAGCCGCGGCCGCGGACGGTCCTGATGTAGCGCTGCGATTCGCCGTCGTCGCCGAGCGCTCGCCTGGCGGCCTTGATGCGGCTCGTCAACGCCGCCTCGCCGACGAAGCGGCCACCCCACACGGAGTCGAACAGCTCCTCTTTGGTGACGAACCGGTGGGAATTGCGGACCAACTCCGTGAGCACGTCGAACACCTGCGGCTCGACGCGGATCACCTCATCGCCGGAACGCAATTCGTAGCGCTGCGTGTCGAGGACAAAGGCGTCGAAGCGCCACACGCCGGTTTCTGCAGGTGATATGGACACCGCGTTCCCATCTCGGGTTTTGTCGTTAGCAATCGTAAAACGGGTGTCCGCGCCGCGATGTTCACCGCGAAAACAAGTCGCCGGCTAACGCCAGCCGTCGGCCGCCCTCGCTGCCTGCATCAGCGCGTCGCACAGCTGGCGCAGTTCGGTTCCTTCTGCTCCCTCTTCAACGGCGATCGCGACATCCTCCGCCGCGCATCTGACCTGGTAGACGCGGTCGGAGAGCTCGGAGGCCTCATCGGCGGTCAGGACGACGGAATCCGGTGCCAGCGAGGTTCCCTTGACCACGGCGCGCTGTTCGTAGGCGCGCTGCCGGCAGGATTGTCTGCAATATTGCCGCCGCCGACCGAGACCGGCATCAGCGACTTCACGACCACACCAGCGACAGGGCTGAGGCTTGAGACGACGTGCCACGGACCAGACTGTAATCCGGCGGGCCCGCAGATCCCGGTATCATGAACGGTCGAGTCGGGAACTGCGCGCCGTTTTGCTGCGTTGATGATCCGGACAAAATTGTGACTTGAGGAGTGTTGACGATGGCTGATCGTGTCTTGAGAGGCAGTCGCCTCGGAGCCGTGAGCTACGAGACGGACCGCAACCACGACTTGGCGCCGCGTCAGGTCGCCCGGTACCGCACCGATAACGGCGAGGAGTTCGACGTTCCCTTTGCCGACGACGCCGAGATCCCCCACACCTGGCTGTGCCGCAACGGCATGGAGGGCACGCTGATCGAGGGCGATGCGCCGGAGCCGAAGAAGACGAAGCCGCCGCGCACCCACTGGGACATGCTGCTGGAGCGTCGCTCGGTCGAGGAGCTCGAAGAGCTGCTCAAGGAGCGCCTCGACATCATCAAGACGCGCCGCCGCGGCTCCTGATCGCTAGCGGGTAACGCCGACTCCCCGGGCCCGATCCATGCGCCCGCGGAAACCCCATTCCGCGACCTTGAACAGGGCTTCGCGGATGTTCGATCCGCTCATCTTGGATTGACCGAACTCGCGTTCGGTGAACGTGATCGGCACCTCGACGACGATGAATCCGTTGTTGATGGTGCGCCAGGTCAGGTCGATCTGGAAGCAGTAGCCCTTCGAGTCCACCGCGGCCAGGTCGATCTTCTCGAGCACCTCTCGCCGGTAGGCGCGGTAGCCGGCGGTGATGTCGTGGATGTCGACGCCGAGCAGGATCCGCGAATAGCCGTTGGCGGTGCGAGACAACACTAGGCGGCGGCGCGGCCAGTTGCGCACCTCTCCGCCGGGCACGTAGCGCGAGCCGATCACTAGATCCGCGCCGCCATCGATGGCGTCCAAGAGCCGATGCAGCTGTTCGGGCGGGTGGCTGCCGTCGGCGTCCATCTCGACGAGCACCGAGTACTCGCGGTTCAGACCCCAGGCGAATCCCGCCAGATAGGCGGCGCCGAGGCCGCCCTTCGACGTGCGGTGCATGACGTGGATTCGGTCGGTGTCTGCCAGTGACAGCTCATTGGCCAGGTCGCCGGTGCCGTCGGGGCTGTTGTCATCGACGATCAAAATGTGTACGTCCGGCCGCGCGGCGTGCACGCGTCCGACGATCAACGGCAGATTTTCCCGCTCGTTGAAGGTGGGGATGATGACCAGAGTGCGCTCACTCGGGCGCTGGCCGGTGGTCATGGGGCTCCTTTAGTCCTTGCCGCGCCGTCCGAGCCGACGCACGAAACTCCCATTGTGCAGTATTGCGGTGATCACAGCGGCAATGCCGAGGGCTACGAGCAGCCCCTGGACAATCGGACCCCACCGCGTCGCGGGCGTGAGCTGCGTCTTTAGCCGCACCTGGGAGTCGAGGTAGGCGGGTTCGAAAAAGCTGGTCCGGGCCAGCTCGCGTCCGTCGGGCGCGATAATCGCGCTGATTCCGGTGGTACCCGCGACCACGACATATCGGTCGTGCTCAACGGCGCGCAGCCGGGCGAACGCGAGTTGCTGCTCGCTCATCGCCTCGGTGAAGGTGGCGTTGTTGGACGGCACAGTCAGGAATTGGGCGCCGTTTTGCACCGACTCGCGCGCGGCGCGGTCGAAGATCACCTCCCAGCACGTCGTCACTCCGATGGGTACGCCGGCGGCGTTGACCACCCCGTTGCCGCTACCGGGCACGAAGTAACCGGCCCGGTCGGCGTAGGACGACAGATGCTTGAAGAAGCTGCGCCACGGCAGGTATTCGCCGAACGGCTGGACGATCTTCTTGTCGTGCCGGTCGGCCGGGCCGGTCCCGGGATTCCAGACGATCACAGAGTTCGACGACACCGGGTTGTCGGGACTGTAGCCAGGAGCGGCGACGACGCCACCGACGAGGATCGGCGCGTTGATCGCCGCGGCGGCGGTGTTTATCTCGTCGCGGGCGTCTGGGTTGACCAGCGGGTCGATATCGGAGGAGTTCTCCGGCCAGATAACCACCATCGGCTGTGGCGCCCGACCGGCGTGCACATCGTCGGCAAGCTGAATCGTTTGGCGGACATGGTTGTCGAGTACGGCGCGACGTTGCGCATTGAACTCCAGCCCGAGCCGCGGCACGTTGCCCTGCACGGCGGCCACGGTGATCGCCGGGTCGTCGCCGGCGCCCAGGCCCGACTGTCGGACATGCGGCCACGCCAACGCGGTGGTCAGCAGCACGGCACTGATACATACACCGGGCAGCAAGACCGCGGGCGGTGCCGCGGTTTGGCTGTCGTCGTGTCGCCACCACTCAACGATTTCGAAAGTTATTGCGGCCAAGCTGAATCCGGTCAGCACGACGGCGAATGACAGCAGTGGCGCACCGCCGAGTTGCGCTATCGACAGCAACGGGCCGTCAGTTTGGCTGAAACCGACTACCCCCCAAGGAAATCCACCGAAGGGCACAGAGGACTTGAGCCATTCCTGGGCCACCCACAGCGCGGCGAACCAGAACGGCCAACCCGACAAGCGTCGCACGGCGACAGCGGCCAATCCGAACAGCGCCGGGAACAGCGCCTGCACGATGCACAACGCGATCCACGGGATTGCACCGACGAACCCGCCAATCCAGGGCAGGAGCGGAAGATAGAACACCAGCCCGAAGAGGAACCCGTATCCGAATCCACCGGCCAGCGTGGTGGATTCGCGCGTCAGCACCCAGGCCAGCAAGCCGAACGCGGCGATGGCCATGAACCACCAGCCGAATGGCGGGAAGCTCACACACAGCGCTACGCCTGCGACGATGGTGACACCCAGCTGCGCCAGCCGGTCCACCACCGCCTGACCGAATCGCCTCGCCCAAGCGGGGATTCTGGCTGACTTGTCAGACGCGGCAGGCTCAGGGCCGGCCTCGTCATCGACGGAGTCGACGTCGTCGTCGGATTCGTCGTCGTCGTCGACGGGCGGAAAGATGTCAGTGTCGTCGGTGGCGCGGCCCCAATCGCGTCGACGGTTTGATTTAGCCATGAATGACGGCACCCCGATGAACCGTCTGCCGGCAGCGCGGCAACGGGTCCTCGAGTCGCGGCAGGGCGGGCACGCGGGAGCGCTGGTCGGTCGACCACCGCTGCACCGCGTCGGCCGGGGCGCTGACTTCCAACTCGTCGGCTTCCCAAACTGCGTATGACGCCGGGGCGCCGGGGACGAGAGTTCCGATGACCCCGTCGCGGGCGCCGCCAGCACGCCATGCGCCGCGCGTCGCGGCCGCGAACGCGGCTCGCGCTGACACGGCACTGCCTGGAGTGCGGTGCCGAATCGCAGCGCGCACGGTCGCCCACGGATTCAGGCCCGTCACCGGGCTGTCCGAGCCGAACGCGATTGGCACGCCTTGGGATGCTAGCAGCGCAAACGGGTTCAGCTTCATGCCTCGGTCAGAGCCGAGGCGTTGTACATACATGCCGTCCTCGCCGCCCCACAGCGCATCGAAATTCGGCTGCATGCTGGCGAACACTCCCCACGCCCCGAGCCGCGCCGCTTGTTCCTCGGTGACCATCTCGAGGTGCTCGAGCCGGTGTCCGCAGCGCGCCACCGCCGGGGCACCGAACTGGTCGACGACACGCTCGAGTGCGGTGACGACGGCGGTGACCGCGGCATCACCGATGACGTGGAAGCCCGCGGTGACGCCGGCGTCGGTGCAGGCACGGAGATGGGCGGTGATCGCGTCGACGTCGAGGTACGCATTGCCCCGGCAGTGCGGCGCGTCGTGGTACGGCTGGTGCAGCCATGCCGTGCGCGAGCCGAGTGCGCCGTCGACGAACAGGTCGCCGGCCAACCCGCGGGCGCCGGTGCGGTCGATCAACTCACGGGCCTGTTCGGCCGTGGTGACGTGTTCACCCCAGTAGCCGACGATGTCGACGCCGTGCTCGGTGTCGCGAGCCTCGGACCAGTCGTCGATGCCGCCGATGTCGGGGCCCGCGCATTCGTGTACGGCGACGATGCCGAGGGCTGCGGCGGCATCGAGGGCGGCCAGCCGCGCTTCGTGGCGCTGCGCGGGGGTCAGCCGGCCGCGGGCGGCGGCGCGCACCAGGTGGTGGGCGTCGCTGGTCAATGGCCGCTGCGGATCGAACCCTGCCGCCCCGGCCAGTCCCGGCGCGAGCCTGCGCAGCGCAGTGGATGCCGCCGCGGAGTGCACGTCGACGCGGGCCAGGTAAGCCGGCCGATCGCCGACGACGCCGTCGAGGTCGTCAGTGCTGGGGGCGGTGTGCGCGGGCCAGCCGGATTCGTCCCAGCCGTGTCCCCAGATGGGCCCGTCGGGATGAGCGCGCACGTAGCCGGCGATGAGGTCGAGACAGTGCCGCAGTGAGGTCGCGTGGCGCAGGTCCAACCCGGAAAGCGTCAGTCCAGTGGCGGTGAGATGGACGTGGCTGTCGACGAACGCCGCCGCGACGAATGCGCCGTCGAGGTCGACGATCTCGGCGTCGGGATATTGGGCGCGGCCGACGTCGTCTCTGCCGAGCCACGCAACGATGCCGTCGGTTACCGCCATCGCCGTGGCGTCGGGCATCGCGGGGCTGTGCACCCGCCCGTTAAGAAGAAGGGTCGTCACTCTATTCGGGCTTGCGCTCCACGGCCTGGGGTTTGACATCGACGACGTCGATCACCTCGCCGTCGATGAAATCGCCGCGGCCTGCGGCGTCATATCCCCAGCCGGGAGCGGCTGCACCTGCGGCGGCGATCAGCGGAACCCGCCGGGCCGCCATCGCGGTGACGAGCGGGCGGGCGGCGGCGCGGGTCGGCGGCAGCAGCAACAGCGCACCCAGCACGGAGCTGGCCAGACCGGGGATCACAACGAGCACGGTACCCAGCGCGACGAGCAGGCTGTCGGCCGCCGCTCCCTGCACCTTGGCCGCGGTCAGGCCGGACTGCAGCCGGCGAATGTGCCGCTTGACCTGCGACCCGGCCAGCGCGAGCCCGACGATGAACGTGCCGAGCAGCGCCAGGACGGTCCAGCCGAAGCCGACCGTCGACGTCAGGGCGACGAGCACCGCGAGCTCGACAACCACGTAAAGGACAAATAGCCGCATCGCCATGTAGGTGGAACGTCTGGAGGATGCACCAGGGTTCCGTAGATTGACCGGCGTGAAGACGATCCAGATCGACACCCCGGCTGGCCCGATCGATGCGCTGCTGAGCGTTCCCGACGGAGGGGGTCCCTGGCCCGGAGTCGTCGTTGTCCACGACGCGATCGGATATGCCCCCGACAACGAGTCGACGTCGGCGCGCATCGCGGCGGCGGGATTTGTCGCCATCACACCGAACTTGTATTCGCGCGGCGGCAGGACGCGATGCATCACCAGAGTCTTTCGGGAGCTGCTGAGCCAACGCGGCCGCGCCGTCGATGACATCCTCGCCGCCCGCGATCACGTGCAGTCGATGCCGGAGTGCACCGGCTCCGTCGGCGTGGTCGGGTTCTGCATGGGCGGCCAATTCGCATTGGTGATGTCGCCCAAGGGTTTTGGCGCGTCGGCACCGTTCTACGGCACGCCGCTGCCCCGCCACCTCAGTGAAACCCTGGACGGCGCGTGCCCGATTGTGGCCAGCTTCGGCCGCCGCGACCCACTCGGGGTGGGCGCGCCCGCACGGTTGCGCAAGGTCGTCGACCACAAGGGCATCGCCGCCGATATCAAGGTCTATCCCGATGCGGGCCACGGTTTCGCGAACAAGCTGCCGAACCAGCCACTACTTCGGATCACCGGCTTCGGCTACAACGACGCGGCGACCGAAGACGCCTACCGGCGAGTGTTCGCGTTCTTCAACGAGCACCTGGCTAGCTCGCGGGCTTGATCTCCAGGCCGATGTGGACCCTGTCGATGCCGCCTCTGACCAGCGAATGCGGGATGAACCACCAGGCGTGCCACCAATAGCGCTTGACGACGGCGTCGTAGACCTTGCGAGTCTGGTCCTTGGGCAGCACCCGGGCCACTGCCTCGACCGGCTCCCCTTTGGGTCGGCCCAAGCCGCCGGAGCGCTGGATCGTCACGCGCGGCGTGTTGCGGATCCGCTTGGTCTTCCACGACCCGTCATCGGTGATGACGAGCAGCTTGTCGCCGTCCGGCGCACCCCATACGGCGGTCGGCTTCGGCCTGCCGTCCTTGGTGAAGGTCGTCAGCCGGATGTACTTGGACCCAGCGACGTCGGCGAACGTGTCCGCCATGGCTCAGGCCGCCCTCAGCTCGATGGTCACGTTGTTCTTCATTCCCCCGCGCAGCTTTGAGAAAACGTTGAACGTCTTGCCCAACAGCCCATACCGCTTGCCAATGGCGTCGTAGGTAGCGCCGTTGGCCGACTTGTCCAGGATCGATGCGGCGGCGTCGATGGTTTCGCTCTTGGGATTGCCGCGCATATCGCATGCGGCCAGCGTGACCCGCGGCGTGTTGCGGATGCGCTTGACCTTCCACGACTGCTCCTGCGTGATGACGACCAACCGATCGCCATCGGGCGCCGCCCAGATGGGCGTCGGCTTCGGCCGGCCGTCCTTGGTGAACGTGGTCAGCAGGATGTACTCGGACTTGGCAACTTCGGCAAAGGTGACTGGCACTAGACCAACCTAGCCTTCGAGTTCGCCTTCAGTTTCGAGGAGAACTGCGCGCAGCCCGTCGAGCGTGGCCTGTTCCGGTTGCGCCCACATCCCCCGACCTGCCGCCTCCAGCAGCCGCTCCGCCATGCCGTGTAGCGCCCACGGGTTCGACTCCGCCATGAACTTGCGGTTCTCGTCGTCGAGCACGTACTCCTGCGTCAGCCGCTCGTACATCCAGTCGGCCATCACTCCGGCGGTTGCGTCGTAGCCGAACAAGTAGTCGACGGTGGCGGCCATTTCGAACGCGCCCTTGTAGCCGTGCCGCTGCATCGCATTGATCCAGCGCGGGTTGACGACGCGGGCCCTGAACACGCGTGTCGTCTCTTCCGACAGCGTGCGGGTCCGCACCGCGTCGGGCCGGGTGTTGTCGCCGATGTAGGCGGCTGGCGATTGGCCGGTCAACGCTCGCACGGTGGCGACCATCCCGCCGTGATATTGGAAGTAGTCGTCGGAGTCGGCGATGTCGTGTTCACGGGTGTCGGTGTTCTTGGCTGCCACCGCTATTCGTCGGTATTGCCGATTCATGTCGTCGGCGGCGGGGGCACCGTCAAGCCCCCGCCCATATGCGAAGCCGCCCCACGCGGTGTAGACCTGCGCGAGGTCGGCGTCGTCGCGCCAGTTGCGGCTGTCGATCAGTTGCAGTAATCCGGCCCCGTAGGTGCCCGGCTTCGAACCGAAAATCCTTGTGGTGGAGCGCCTTACGTCACCATGCTCGGCCAGGTCGGCTTGTGCATGCGCGCGCACGTAATTGTCATCAGCGGGCTCATCAAGGCCAGCGACCAGGTGCACCGCATCGTCGAGCATCGTCACAACGTGTGGGAATGCGTCGCGGAAGAAGCCGGAGATGCGGACGGTGACGTCGATGCGGGGCCTGCCGAGTTCGGCCAGCGGGATCGGCTCCAGGTCCACCACTCGCCGTGACGCGTCGTCCCAGATCGGCCGAACGCCCAGCAACGCAAGCACTTCGGCGATGTCGTCGCCCGCGGTGCGCATCGCCGAGGTGCCCCACACCGACAGCCCGACCGATTGCGGCCAGTGGCCGTAGTCGGCGCGGTAACGATCCAGCAGCGAATCGGCCATCGCCACACCGGTTTCCCACGCCAGCCGCGACGGCACCGCCTTGGGGTCGACGGAGTAGAAGTTGCGGCCGGTCGGTAGCACGTTGACCAGACCGCGCAGCGGTGAGCCTGACGGCCCGGACGCGATGAACCGACCGTCGAGCGCCCGCAGGATCTGGCCGATCTCCCCCGCCGTCTCGGCCAGCCGCGGCACCACCTCGGTGGCAGCGAACCGCAGTATGCCCGCTATGACAGGATCGTCGGTCAGCGTGTCGACGGCCGCTGCGTCCCAACCGGTTTCCTGCAGGGCCGCTACCAGCTCACGAGCTCGGGCCTCGGCGGTGTCGACGGTGGCGCGGTCGTCGTTGCCGTCCTCGGCCAGGCCAAGCGCCTGTCGCAGCCCCGGCACGGTCTGATCACCACCGAACAACTGCCGCGCCCGCAGAATGGCCAACACCAGATCGAGTTCGACACTGTCCGTGGGCTTTTGACCGAGAACGTGAAGCCCGTCGCGGATCTGGACGTCCTTGATCTCGCACAGCCAGCCGTCGACATGCAGCAGCATGTCATCGAACGAGTCATCCTCGGGGCGCTCGTCCAATCCGAGGTCGTGGTCCATCTTCGCTGCGCGCATGAGCGTCCAGATCTGTTGACGGATCGCGGGCAACTTGTTCGGGTCGAGCGCGGCGATGGTGGCGTGCTCGTCGAGCAGTTGTTCCAATCGCGCGATGTCGCCGTAGGTTTCGGCGCGTGCCATCGGTGGAATGAGGTGGTCGACCAGCGTGGCGTGCGCGCGGCGCTTGGCCTGCGTACCCTCCCCCGGGTCGTTGACCAGAAACGGGTAGATCAGCGGCAGGTTGCCCAGGGCGGCGTCGGCACCACACGCCGAGGACATGCCAAGGGTCTTGCCCGGCAGCCACTCCAGATTGCCGTGCTTGCCGAGGTGCACGACGGCGTCCGCGCTGAAACCGGCGTCGATCCAGTGGTAGACCGCCAGATAGTGGTGGCTGGGCGGCAAGTCAGGGTCGTGGTAGATGGCGACGGGGTTCTCGCCGAACCCTCGCGGCGGCTGGACGATCAGCACGAGATTCCCGTCCTGCAGGGCGGCGATGACGATCTCGCCGTCGGGATCCCGGCTTCTGTCGACGAACAGCTCGCCCGGCGGCGGGCCCCAGTGCTTGACGACCGCGTCGGTGAGCTCATGTGGCAGCGTCGCGAACCATTCGCGATACTCCTTGGCCGGTAACCGGATCGGGTTGCCGCTCAGCTGCCTGTCGGTCAGCCAGTCGGGATCCTGGCCGCCGCGCTCGATCAGCGCGTGGATCAACGCGTCGCCGTCCTCGGCGTCGACGCCCGGAACATCGCCGATCACGTATCCCGCGTCGCCCATGGCGCGCAGTAACGCGATCGCGCTGGCCGGGGTGTCCAGCCCGACAGCGTTGCCGATGCGAGCGTGCTTGGTGGGGTATGCCGAGAACACGACCGCCACACGTTTGTCCGACGCCGGAATCGCCCGCAGCCGGGCGTGTTTGACGGCCAGTCCGGCGACGCGGGCGCAGCGTTCCGGATCGGCGACGTAGGAGATCAGCCCCTCGTCGTCGATCTCCTTGAACGAGAACGGAACCGTGATGATGCGGCCGTCGAATTCAGGAACCGCGACTTGGGTGGCGACGTCGAGGGGTGACAGCCCGTCGTCGTTGTCCTGCCACTGCGCACGCGAACTCGTCAGGCACAGGCCCTGCAGGATCGGGATGTCCAGCGCGGCAAGATGGGCCACGTTCCAGGTGTCGTCGTTGCCGCCGGCGGTAACGGCCGCCGGGGTGGCACCGCCCGCGGCCAGCACGGTGGTCACCATCGCGTCCGCGCTGCCCAGCACGTCGAGCAGCTCCGGTTCGGCCGTGCGCAGCGAAGCACAGAACACCGGCAGCGGCCGGCCGCCGGCTTCCTCGATCGCTTGGCATAACGCCTCGATGTAGGCGGTATTGCCCGCAAGGTGCTGGGCGCGGTAGTAGAGCACCGCGATGGTCGGGCCGTCATTGCCTGTTGACGCTCTCTGGAGGACACCCCAACTCGGCGTGGTCTCCGGCGGCGCGAAACCAAAGCCAGTCATCAACAGCGTGTCGCAGAGAAACGCGTGCAGCTGTCGCAGATTCGGTACGCCGCCTTGGGCGAGATAGACATGGGCTTGCAGCGCTACGCCGGCCGGAGTCGTGGAATGCCCCATCAGGTCGGCATCCGGCGACTGCTCGCCGCTGACGACGACTGTCGGCATACCGCTTGCCACCACGGTGTCGATGCCGTCCTGCCAGGCGCGGTACCCGCCAAGGATGCGGATGACGGCGATGTCGGCGCCGGCCAGCAGCTCGGCAAGCTCACCGTCGACCAGCCGCGACGGGTTCGCCCACCGATAGCGCGCCCCGCTTGCGCGGGCGGTGATCAGGTCGGTGTCGGACGTCGACAGCAGCAGCACGGTGGGCTCTTGCACCCACCATTCGTACCGCACGCACGAAACGGGGTGCGGACTAGCGTGGGGTAGGTGAGCGCGACCTTCGCGGCGGGCACACCACATCCGTCGTTGCGCGGCGTGGTGCTTCGCTATGAGGGATACGAGGAACAGGTGGCCGGGCCGACGACGTTCCGCGAGCTGCCCTGCACGTTCGTCCCGGTGATCATCGACCTCGACGCGGGGTGGTCGGTCGCCCATCGCCAGCACACCACGCCGTTGCGGTTGGGATCATTTGTCGCCGGCGTGACCGATGGGCCGGTGCTGGTCGGGCACGGCGGGTCAGCGCGCTGCCTGCAGGTCGACCTGACGCCGCTCGGTGCCCGACAACTCGTCGGGCTACCCATGAGCGAGCTGGCCAATCAGTCAGTGCCGATCGACGCTGTGCTGGGTCGGTTCGGGCGTGATCTCGTGCAGCGGGTGGGCGACGCACCCGACTGGCCGACACGATTCACGTTGATCGACAAGGTTTTCAGGGCCCGCCTCGCCGAGGCCGCGCCCGCCGATCCTGGCGTCGCGTGGTCGCTGAGCCAGATCGTGGCCACCGGCGGTACCGCGGTGATCGGCGATCTCGCAGATGAATTGGGCTGGAGCCATCGGCGGCTGATCGCCCGCTATCGCGACACCGTCGGGCTGCCGCCGAAGCTGGTCGCGCGGATAGTGCGCTTCGAACGACTGACCGCGCACCTGACAGCGGACCCGGCGATCGAATTGGCCGCCGCGGCCACCGCCTGCGGCTACTTCGACCAGGCACATCTGGCCCGCGAGGTCCGCGAACTGGCCGACATCACGCCGACCGAGTTGCGCGCAACCACCGTAAATTCCGTCCAAGACGAGGTCGCGCCCTCGGCCTAGCGTGGCGCCCATGAGCGAAACACTGACAATCAACGGGGCGGTGCCGATCGTCCCTTACTCCAACCCTCGCGACGCGATCCGCTGGCTCGAGCAGACCTTCGGCGCCGTCGCGACCGCTGTGCATCCCCCGGACCCCGACCAACCGCTCAAGCATGCCGAGGTGAAAGTCGGCAACGGGCTGGTGATGATCAACGATGCGGACCGCGACGATGCGAGCCCGTTCGCCTTGCCTGGCCCGGTCTTGCTGTACGTCGTCGTCGACGACCCCGACGCCCTACACGACCGCGCCGCCGCGGCGGGCGCCGATATCGTCATGGGCCTCACGGACCAGGACTACGGCTCACGGGAGTTCGCCGCCCGCGATCCGCACGGCAACGTCTGGAGCTTCGGGACGTACCGTCCAAGCCTCGGCTGAGGCCTCTCCTTAGCCGTCGCTACCCCAGCGGCCGTGCCACGTCTGCGGGTAAGGCAATCCGAGGCCCGCGATGAGGACCAGGAGGAGCACGCCCAAGGCAATGAGTGCGAACATCGTCGTTCCTTCCCCGACTCGTTGTTGTACACGAGTGCAGTTAGGGAGAACGTACTGTCCTACCGGCGCCTATTCATCATCTTGTGTGGGACGGATCACTAGGGGCCGCGGTGTGGCGGCGGTCACATCCGTCTTCGAATCGCGCCCAATTTAAACCGTATTCGCCCGCGCTGACCTGTCGCACGATTCGGGCACGGCCGATTACTTCGATGTGGTGAAACTGGGCGCGAACATCGGCGCTCGCGTAGACGGCGTCCGGTTGGCGGGCGACCTTGATGTCGAGACTGCCGCGGCGATCAACGACGCGCTGCTGAAGCACAAGGTGATCTTCTTCCGCGACCAGCACGACCTCGATGACGACGGCCAGCTTGCGTTCGCAAGCAAGCTCGGCACTCCCACAACGGCGCATCCAACGCTGTCGGAGGGCGAGACGGTGCTGCCGATCGACTCTCGCTACGACAAGGCCAACAGCTGGCACACCGACGTCACGTTCGTCGACCGCATCCCGAAAGCGTCTCTGCTGCGGGCTGTTTCGCTGCCCAACTACGGCGGAACCACCGCGTGGGC
>Ga0075421_100007415_pt1 | contig 13435 bp, 11 predicted proteins | sample SoiMetdeltSBSDD5_FD_75292 | JGI IMG/M metagenome (GOLD analysis project Ga0075421, IMG submission 75292) | Bulk soil microbial communities from a Populus tree surrounding site in Tennessee, USA - Soil MetaG P. deltoides SBSDD5 | ecosystem: Environmental > Terrestrial > Soil > Tree plantation... | reverse complement strand
GCGGTCGACGACGTGGCCGGCCAGCAGCCGCCCGCCAAGGCGCTGGACGTGGCCGGCGTCGCGGCCCTCGAGGCCGCGCCGACCAGCGTCGCGATCCAGATCGAGAGCGGGCCGGTCGAGAAGGATCCTCACGTCTGGCTTGACCCGACCCGGCTGGCCGCGGTTGGCCTGGCCGTGGCCGCCCGGCTCGCCGAGATCGACCCCGCCCACGCGGGCGACTACCGCGCCAAGGCCGAAACCCTGCGCGGCCAACTCACGGCTCTCGACGGCGAGTTCGCCCGCGGGCTCGCGACCTGCGCCCGGCGCGACATCATCACCAGTCACGCGGCCTTCGGCTACCTGGCCAGCCGCTACGACCTGCACCAGATAGCCGTGACCGGGCTCTCCCCCGACGAGGAGGCCTCACCCGGGCGCCTGGCGGAGGTGGCGCAGACGGCGCGCGAGACGGGTGCCACCACGATCTTCTTCGAGACGCTGGTCAGCAACCGGGTCGCACAGACCGTCGCCGAGGAGATCGGAGCCAAAGCGGCCGTCCTGGATCCCATCGAAGGCCGGGAACCGGGCAGTACGGACGACTATTTTTCGATCATGAGAAGCAACCTGACCACATTGCGCTCCGCGCTGGGCTGCCAGTGACCACCCGCCGACGCACTCTTCTCCGCGGAGGCGGCGACATGACCTCCGTGCTCTCCGCGACAAACCTCACCGTCGCCTACGGCGGGCGGTCGGTGCTGCGCGACGTTTCGCTCGAGATGCGACGGGGCGAGGTCGTCGCGATCCTCGGGGCGAACGGCTCCGGCAAGTCCACGCTGATCCGCGCCTGCCTCGGCCTCGTGCCCCTGGCCACGGGTGACGTCACACTGTTCGGGGTGGCGCGCCGGTCGTTTCGGCAGTGGTGGCGCCTCGGCTATGTGCCGCAGCGGGTCGGCGCGACGAGCGGGGTGCCGGCCACCGTCGGCGAGGTGGTCTCCTCGGGCCGGCTCGCGCGGCGGGGCCTGCTGCGGCTGGCGCGCGCGGTGGACCACGCGGCCGTCGAACGCTCCCTGGGCGCGGTCGGGCTCGCCGACCGGGTCGCCGATCCGGTCGCCACCCTCTCGGGGGGCCAGCAGCAGCGCACGCTCATCGCGCGCGCGCTCGCCGGCGAGCCGGAGGTGCTCATCCTCGACGAGCCCACCGCCGGCGTGGATGCCGCCAGCCAGGAGGCGTTCGCGGACGCGCTGCGCCAGTTCACCGCCGCGGGCGGCACGGTGCTGCTGGTCGCCCACGAGCTCGGGCCGCTGGAGCCGCTCGTGTCCCGGGCGGTCGTGCTGCACCACGGCGCGATCGTCCACGATGGAGCGGTCCCGGCACCGGCCGGCCACCACGCGCAGCCCCACCACGACCACGTGCACCCGCACGCACCCGCAGACCCCGGCGGCATCTGGGGTGCGGCTTGAACCTCTTCACGTATGACTTCATGCTGCGGGCGTTGGCCGGGGCACTGGTCGTCGGTCTGGCGACCCCCGCGCTCGGCATCTACCTCGTGCAGCGACGGCTGTCGCTCATCGGCGACGGGATCGGCCACGTGGCTCTCACGGGCGTAGGCCTGGGCCTGCTGCTGCAGACCTCGCCGGTGCTGACCGCCGTGGCCGTGGCGGCCACCGCGGCGGTGGCGATGGAGCTGGTGCGCGAACGGGGACGGACGTCGGGCGATGTCGCGCTCGCCATCCTCTTCTACGGTGGCATCGCTGGCGGCGTGGCGCTGGTGCAGGTCTCGACGCAGCACAGCAACGCCAATCTTCTCTCATACCTCTTCGGGTCGCTGCTCACCACGACCCAGACCGACCTCATCGCGATCGCCGTGCTCTCGGCAGCGGTCTTCGCCGTCTGCCTGTTCGGTCGGCCCTGGCTCTTCGCCGTCTGCCAGGACGAGGAGTACGCGCGGGTCTCCGGTCTTCCCGTCCGGGCGCTCAACCTGACCCTCGCGGTCACCACCGCCGTCACGGTGACGGTAGCGATGCGCGCGGTTGGGCTCCTGTTAGTGAGCGCCCTCATGGTTGTGCCGGTGGCGACCGCACAGCAGTTCACCCGAGGCTTCAACACGACGATGTACGTGTCGATGGCCCTCGGATTCGTCGCCGCCGGAACGGGCGTGGTCATCTCCGCCTCGTCCGACACGTCACCCGGTGCCACGATCGTGCTGGTCGCCATCGGGATGTTCATCACCGTCACCCTGGCCACGGCCGTTGCGCGAGCGGCCCGGCGACACCTGCCGTCGTCGACCGCTCCGCAGCCCGAACCCCCCGAGGTGGTGCTAGAACTGTGACCTCCTCCGTACGCCGCGCCCAACCGTCCCGGGCCGATACGGGTCAAATCGCTCCCGACCGCGCCGCACCGCGAGCCGCGGTCGAAGTCCATGCCGGTGCCGCCGCCTTCGAGGCCGCCGGCGAGTTGCTGCGCGCCCTGGCCGCGCCGGTCCGGATCGCGATCGTCACCGAACTCGGTACCGGGCCGCGATGCGTGCACGAGCTCGTCGAGTCGGTCGGCGCTCCGCAGCCATTGGTCTCGCAACATCTGCGGGTGCTGCGGGGAGCCGGAGTCGTTCGGGGTGAACGCCGCGGTCGCGAGATCGCGTACTCCCTCACCGACGAGCACATCGCGCACATCGTGGCCGACGCGGTGAGTCACGCCCGCGAGGGGCGGTGAGTCGTGAGCCAGATGACGCACCCGCGCAACACCCGGCAGCGCTCCGCCATCGCGGCACTGCTCGACGAGGTCGACTCATTCCACAGTGCACAGACGATCCACGCGATGCTGCGCGAACGCGGCGACCGGCTCGGCCTCACGACCGTCTACCGCACGCTGCAGGCGCTGGCGGACGCCGGCGAGGTCGACGTCATGCGCCCGCCGTCGGGCGAGCACCTCTACCGCCGGTGCGGCCGGGGGCACCACCACCACCTGGTGTGTCGAGGCTGCGGCGCGGCCGTGGAGGTGGACGGTCCCGCGGTGGAGCGATGGGCGGACCGGATCGCCGCCAACCACGGCTACACGGACGTAAGCCACACTCTGGAGATATTCGGCACTTGTCGCTCCTGCGCCGCCTGAAGCGCTCACAGTGGAGTCGTGAGGATCTATGCCGATCGGCCCGGGCGGGGCCTACGCCAGGCCCTGACCGACCTTCTCGTCGCGGTCTGGGTCGTGGGTTGGATCTGGGCCGCCACGAAGGTCTACGACCAGGTGCAGCGGCTCGCCATACCCGGGCAGAAGATGGAGAACGCCGGCACCGGCATGGTCGGTGGGTTCAGCGAGGCGGGCGACAAGGTCGACAACGTGCCGGGGGTCGGTGACGCCCTCTCCACACCGTTCGACAAGGCGGCCGGCGCGGCCCAGACCCTCGCCGACGCCGGCCGTGAGCAGCAGGCGGCCGTCCACAACCTCGCGATCGCGATCGTGGTTCTGCTGCTCGTGCTGCCGATGGGGTTGGTGCTCTTCGTCTGGCTGCCCCTGCGCGTCCGGTGGGTCCGACGGGCCAGCTTCGCGACCACGCTGCGCCGGGTGCGCGGCGGACGCGACCTGCTGGCGCTGCGCGCCCTCGGGCACCAGCCCCTGCGCCGGCTCGTCGCGATCCACCCCGATCCGGCCGAGGCGTGGCGCTCCGCTGACCCCGAGGCGGTTGACGCCCTGGCCTCACTCGAGCTGCGTTCGCTCGGCCTGCGCGCCTTCACCTGACCGCCGACTCTCGTTACCTCTCCCTCCCGAGATCTTGGATGATCTGTGTTGCTAGAGCAGCACAGATCATCCAAGATCTGCGAAGGGGCAAGATCTGCGAAGGGGCGGTCAGGTCTGCTTGCGGGGCAGGCGGCGACGCACGTCGGGGACCGCGGACGGACCCGGCTCCCAGGACTCGACCCACTCGCCCTCGGCCGGCGGCGTCAGTACACCCTGCTCCACCGACGTGTAGCGGCCGGCGAGCACCTCCTTGGCCAGCGCCACGTCGCGGGCGTCGGTGTTGTTCCACAGGCCGTGGAGCAGCGCCTCGACGCGTTCGCGGGCCTGCCGGCAGAAGTGGTCGGCCAGGTCGACGTTCTGCGGATGGGTGCCGCGCTCGGCCTTCGCCCGCACGCAGGCGGCCGACATGGCGAACAGCTCGGCTCCGATGTCGACGATGCGGGACAGGAAGCCCTGCTTGCGCTCCAACCGTCCCTGCCACCGGGCCATGCCATAGAACGTCGCGCGGGACAGCTTGCGGGAGGTCCGCTCGACGTAGCGCATGTGAGCGGCCAGCGGGCCGAACGAGGAGAACCCGCCCGGCACCTGACCCCGACCAACGGTCAGGGTCGGCAGCCAGCGGGCGTAGAAGCCACCCGCCTTCAGGCCGGCCTTGGCCTTGCGCTTGAACGCCGCGTCCGGGTCGATGATGTCGCCCGCGACCGACAGATGCTGGTCCACGGCCTCCCGGGCGATGAACAGGTGCATGATCTCGGTTGAGCCCTCGAAGATCCGGTTGATTCGCAGGTCGCGGAGGAGCTGCTCGGCACCGACGGCCCGCTCGCCCCGAGCCGCCAGCGACGCGGACGTCTCGTAGCCGCGGCCGCCCCGGATCTGGATCAGCTCGTCCGCTATCAGCCACGCCATCTCGCTCGCGTACAGCTTGACCAGAGCGGCCTCGATGCGGATGTCGTTGCGGTCATCGTCGGCGAGCATGCAGCACAGCTCGAGCATGGACTCCATGCCGTAGGTCGTAGCCGCGATGAACGCGATCTTCCGCGCGATGGTCTCGTGCTCGCCGACGGGCCGTCCCCATTGGACGCGCTGGGACGACCATTCGCGGGCCACGTTGAGGCACCACTTGCCCGCACCGACGCACATCGCGGGCAGCGACAGGCGACCGGTGTTCAGGGTCGTGAGCGCGATCTTCAGGCCTTGGCCCTCGGCGCCGATGAGGTTGTCCTTCGGCACCCGTACGTTGTGGAAGCGGGTCACGCTGTTCTCGAGCCCCCGCAGGCCGAGGAAGGCGTTGCGCCGTTCGATCGTGACGCCCTCGCTCTCGGTCTCGACCACGAACGCGCTGATCCCGCCGCGGTGCCCGTCCGACTTCGGCACGACGGCCATCACGACCAGAAGCGTCGACACGGTGCCGTTGGTGGCCCACAGCTTGACGCCGTTCAGCACGTAGTCGCCCTCGGGCGTGGGCGTGGCGGTGGTGCGCATGCGGGCCGGGTCGGAGCCGACGTCGGGCTCGGTGAGCAGGAAGGCCGAGATCTCACCGCCGGCCAGGCGCGGCAGGAACCGCTCCTTCTGCTCGGGGGTTCCAAAGAGCTTGAGCGGCTGCGGCACCCCGATCGACTGGTGTGCGGACAGCAACGCCGACAGGGCCGGGTTGCCGCTGCCGACGAGCAGCAGCGCGCGACAATAGTCCATATTGGACAGCCCGAGCCCGCCGTACTTCTCGTCGATCTTCATGCCGAAGGCGCCCAGCTCGGCGATGCCCAGCAGCACCTCGTCGGGGATGAACGCGTCCCGCTCGATCGCGGCACCGTCCACCTTGGTGCGGGTGAACTCCTCGACCGCGGCGAGGAACCGCTCGCCCCGCGCGGCCTGCTCCGGGTCGGGCTTGGGCCACGGGTCGATGAGGTCGGGCCGGAACCGTCCCAGGAACAGTTCCTTGCCGAAGCTGGGCTTGCGCCACTCGGTCTCGCGGGCGGCCTCGGCGACCTGCCGGGCCGCCCGTTCGGAGACCTGGGTCGGGGCGCGCTCCGGCTTAGTCGCCGGCGGACGGCTCTCGGTCGTCGTCATGGGCCACCCCCTCGATGGGTACGGGCACCTGCCCGTGGTCGAGCCTACCCACGATTGTTACCCATCGGTAGCCAACGCGCCAGTGAACTAGTCGGTGCCGGGATCGGTGATGTCGACGCAGGTGGGGACCTTGTCGAGGTCGGCGTACCCGAACCGTTCACCGCCGCCCAGGGACCGGTCGGCCGGTTCCGCAGTTGAACCACCACGAGCAGGACGCCGCCGGGCGGATAGTCCGATGACCGGACGGTCACCGTACGGTCGCCGCTGACGAAGTTGTCGGGCGGGGCGGACGGGTCGAAGGGCTGCCGCGGGCGCGGGGGCCAGACCGCCACGTTCGGGAAGGGCACCCGGGCCGGCCGCGACCGCCAGCAACAGGTCCTCGTCGCTGCGTTCGGGTCCGATTGCCTTGCTCATGTCAAGGAGTTGTCGGCCCGGGCGGCGGTGTTACCGACGAACCTGGCGAGCGAACGGTCAGCACGTCAGCGGTGCCGCCGCATCCAGTCGACGGCGAAGTCGACCGCGTCCCGGGCCCGCATCAGCCGGCTCTGCGCCGCCCCGACCGGCCCGACGCGCACCCGTCCGGTGGCGTCGAAGGCGTCCCCGAGGGTCTGGAAGTCGCCCTCGTCGACCGCGATGTCATCCCACCACTGCCAACGCCCGCCGCCCGACGGGTCGAGCACGGCGGCGCCCTGCCGGCCGCGGATCGGCTCGGGGACCCGGTACTCGGCGAGATGCAGCGAGCTGTTGGTGCTATGGCCGGCGCCGAGCAGCAGGATGTCGCCGTCGACCGTGTAGACCCGGCCCACCGGCGAGGTCTCGCCGAGCATGTCGTCAAGCCGGTGCCCGCCGACGATCGACGCCGCCGCCGGGCCGACGGCCGCGAACGAGACCTGTGGATGGTTGCTGCGCAGCGCGCCGGGCCAGCATCGGACGAGCTCCGGCACGACACCCATCCACCGGCTCGGACTCACGGCCGGCTCGAACCCCGGCATGTGCTCGCGGATGACGGGCCACCACGACTGCGGTACGGGCGGGTTGCTCCACCCGGCCGGGTCGGAGTTCTCGGGTGTGTGGGTCGGGACGACCAGGGTCCCGTCGGGCCCGAGCGCGTCGAGCAGCGCCCGCACGACGGCCACCGGCCCGCCCACGACCCAGCCGAGCGCCTTGACCGACGAGTGCACGAGCAGCACGCTGCCCGGCCGCACCCCCAGCTCGGTCAACTGCGCGGCGAGCGACCGGCGGGTCGGCGGCGGCGCCGAACCGTCGAAGCGCGTGTCGTCGTCGCCCACGGCCGATCATCCTGCCCGACTCCGGGCGCGCCCGCTCACCAATTCGGGTCCTCCAGATGCGTCATTGGGTCCGACACCATCGAAGATCTCCACAGTGGAGTGCATCGAGGCGGGTCGCTGAAGCTTGACGTTCACCCTTACCGTGTCGGATACCGGACGTAGCCTGCGGGGAGGTGCAGATGAGGGCCCGATGGCGCTGTTGACGACCGACAAGGCGCGCTCGTTTCTCGCGGTCAATCTGGTGCGGGGCCGGGCCGGGATCGTGCGGGGACGGGCCCGGATCGCGGACCGGGCCAACAGCGCGCCCGGCCGGCTGACGATCTTCATGGCGGCGCTCGCCGCGCTGGGGTGCCTTACCGGCCTGGCCGGCGTGGTCGGGTCGGCCCAACGCTCCGATCTGATCGACGCGGTGGCCAACCGGAGCGGACCGCTCGCGGTGCAGGCCCAGCAGCTGTACCGGTCGTTGTCGGACGCCGACGCCACGGCGGCGGCCGCGTTCCTGTCGAGCGGGTCGGAGCCGGTCGCACTGCGCGAGCGGTACCAGGCGGACATCGCCGCCGCGAGCGCCTCCCTCGCCGCGTTGAGCGTGACCAGCGAACGGGAGCGCGGTCCGGTCACCGAGATCGCGATGTCGCTTCCGGTCTACACCGGCCTGGTCGAGACCGCGCGCAGCTACAACCGGTTGAACCTGCCGGTCGGCTCGGCGTACCTGCGGGAGGCCTCGGGCCTGATGCGGGAGCGGTTGCTGCCGGCGGCGAAGGCTCTGTATGAGATCGAGATCGGCAACCTGGCCAACGACCGGGGCGGCGCGGCCTCCTTTCCGTGGCTGACGCTGCCGCTGATCATGCTCACCCTCGCCGGTCTGGTCGCGACGCAGGTCTACCTGGTGCGCCGCACCCGCCGGCTGGTGAACGTCGGACTCGCCGCGGCGACGGCCGCCGGTGTCGTGCTCCTGTTGTGGGTGGGCCTGTCCTGGGTGGGGGTCGCCGCCCAGCTCAGCGCTAGCGATCGCGAGGGCTCCGCTCAGGTTGAGCTGATCGCGGGGGCCCGGGTCGCCGCCCTCCAGGCCCGCGCCGGGGAGGCGCTGACCCTGGTGGCCCGCGGCAGCGGCGCCGCGTTCGAGGAGCAGTTCACGGCCAACATGACCGCGCTCGCCGGCACCGACGGACGGGGTGGGCGGCTCGCCGAGGCCCGGCGCCGGGCAACGGACCCGGCCGTCGTCAACGCGCTCGGCGCCGCCACCGCCGCCGTGAGCGACTGGCGGGCGGTCCACCGGCAGGTGCGCGAACGCGATGACGGCGGCCAGTACCCGGAGGCGGTGACGCTCGCCGTCGGAGACGACCCGGCCGGCGCGGCGAACGCGTTCAACCGGGTGGATGGCCAGCTCAGCGCGGCGATCGCGGCGGCGAGCCGGACCTTCACGGAGCGGGCCGACGCGGCCGGCGGCGCGCTCGCCGCCAGCGGCGTTGGCTGGGCCCTGCTGACCCTGGTGCTGCTCACCGGGCTCGTCCTCGGCCTGCAGCAGCGGATTGCGGAGTATCGATGAAAACCCGTATGGCTCTCGTGGCGACCGCCCTCGCGGTCCTGGCGACCGGCTGCGGCTCGGGCCGACCGGACGTGGCCGCCCCACCGGCCTACCAGGCACCGCGCCCGGTCGGGGTCCAGGACCCGGCCGTGATCGCGACGGGCAGCGCCGGGCCGGCCCCGAACTGCGACCCGCTCGCGAGTCTCCGGCCGACGGGGCCACGGCCGGTCCCGGGCGCGATGCCGGCCGGCAGCCCGATGGCGACGATCGCCGCCCGCGGCCGTCTCATCGTGGGCGTCGACCAGAACACGCTCCTGTTCGGCTTCCGCGACGCGGCGACGGGCGAGATCGTCGGCTTCGACGTGGACATCGCCAAGGAGGTCGCAGCCGCGATCTTCGGCGACTGGCGCGGCCACCTGCAACTCGTCGCGATCAGCTCGGCGCAGCGGATCCCGTTCGTGCTCGAACGCAAGGTGGACCTGGTTGCGAAGACGATGACGATGAACTGCGATCGCTGGCGGCAGGTCAGCTTCTCCACCCAGTACTACGAGGCCGGCCAGAAGGTGCTCGTCGGCCGAGACTCGACCGCGAAGGGGATCGACGACCTCGGCGGGAAGAAGGTCTGCGCGGCGGCCGGCACCACGTCCATCCAGAACATCGCCGCGGCCGCGTCCAAGCCGATCCCGGTGTCCGTTCGCGACTGGACCGACTGCCTTGTGCTGTTGCAGCAGGGCCAGGTCGACGCGGTGTCCACTGACGACACCATATTGGCCGGGTTCGCCGCCCAGGATCCAACCACAAGGCTGGTCGGAGCCGCGTTCACCAGTGAGCCGTACGGACTCGCGATGCACCCCAACGCGCCCGACTTCGTGCGCTTCGTCAACGGCGTACTCGATCGGATGCGGTCCGATGGTACGTGGGCGGCGATCTACCGGCGTTGGTTGGGCGGGTCGGCGACGCCGCCGGTCGCCCGGTACCGGGACTGAGCCGTTGATCACACGGGACGAGGCCGACCGGGTGCTCACCGGGCTGGGCGCGGCGCACGACCGCATCGCCGCCGCCATGTACGCCCTCGACGTGCATCCCGGGCTGGAGGTGCTACGCGGCGTGGGGTTGACCGGCGAGACCGCGAGTCGCTGGCGGGTCCTGCGACCAGAGACCGACGTGCTGTGGGCCCAGTTCGCGTTGCTCGGCGACCTTCTCGAACAGGCCCGAGCGATCCGCGCTCGGCCCCGGCTCGACGACGCCGCCCAGGCCGAACTGAGCCGTCTGCTCCGCGAGCCGGTGGTGTCGCTGGGACCCGATGACCTGCCGGCCGAGAACGACGCTGCGGCCCGTTGGGTGTCAATCGGAGAGCTCACGCAGAGGCTCGAGCAGCGCTGCACCGGAGTGCTCACCCACTTGTCCGAAGTGGACGCTGCCCGCAAGGCCGTTGCCTCGGCGCTGGTCCGGACGTTCGAGGCGGTCGACGCCGCGGCCTTGCTGGCCGCTCAGCTCGGCGAGACCGGCGTCGCGGATGAGCTGCGCGCCGCCCAGGCCGAGGCCGAACGGCTGGACCTCGCGGACCCGATCGCCGCGGCCCCGGACGGCCGGCTGTCGGAGGGCTGCCGGGCCCGCCTGGACCGCCTGCGGGACCGGGCAACCGATGCCCGCCGGGCGCTCGACGAGGTGGTCCGGGTACGCGACGGGTACCCGGATCGCCGGGCGTCCCTGGTCGCCTCGCTCTCCGACGTCGCCACCGCCGAACAGGACGTGGCCCGAGCGAACCGTCGGGCCGCCGAGAAGATCGCCGACCCGGCTCTGGAACCAGCACCCGCGACCGCCGACACCCTGCGATCCCGCCTCACAGCGTTGGACCAACTGGCCCAGCGCGGAGAGTGGAGCAAGCTCGTCGCTCAGCTGTCCACTGTGGAGGAGTCGGTACGGAGAGCGCGGGACCGGGCCCGGGAGCTGGCCGGGCTCGCCGACGGCCTGGTCGCGCGCCGAGATGAGCTGCGTGGGCGGCTCGAGGCCTACCGGGCCAAGGCGGCCGCGCGCGGGTTCGCCGAGCATCAGCGGCTGGCGACCCACTACACCGACGCTCACGCGCTGCTCTACACCGCGCCGTGTGACCTGCGGGCCGCCACTCGAGCGGTGCACGCGTACCAACAGGCCCTCGTCGACGTGTTGGGCATCCCCGAAAGGAGCGACGTCGATGGCTAGCACCCGGACCGCCTGCCAGCGCACCGGCTGCCCGGGCGCCTACGACCCCGACGGGTACTGCGACGAGTGTGGCCGCAAGGCGTCCGCCGCCGGGTCGGTGGCCGCCGGGTCGGTGGCCGCTGGGTCGGTCGCCGCCCCGTCCGCGGTCTCGGTGGGTGTGCCGACGGCCGTCTCGGCGGTCACGCGACACTCGGTCGGGCTCGGCGGGCGGACCGCCACCAGCCACCGTACGGGCAGCCGTACCGGCGGCCGCGGTGGCCTCGGCGCGAACCTGGTCGTGGTGCCGCCGGTCCCGCTGCGCGACCCGACCACCGCGGTGATGGCCGACCCTCAGGTGCCCGAGTCGCAGCGGTTCTGCGCCAAGTGCGGCACGCCGGTCGGGCGCGGTCGCGGCGGCAAACCCGGCCGGCCGGAAGGATTCTGCTCCAAGGACCGGACGCCGTTCTCGTTCCGCCCGCGGCTGTCGCCCGGCGATCTGGTCGCGAACCGGTACGAGATCCTCGGTGCCCTCGCGCACGGCGGCCTCGGCTGGATCTACCTCGCTCGAGATCGCAACATCAGCGACTCCGGCGCCGACCGATGGGTCGTCCTCAAGGGACTGATCAACACCGACGACGCGGACGCGATGGCGTCGGCGATCACCGAGCGCCGGTTCCTGGTCGAGGTGGACCACCCGAACATCGTCAAGATCCACGACTTCACGCAGCACCCGGACCCGAAGACCGGCGAGATGGTCGGCTACATCGTGATGGAGTACGTGGGCGGCCGCTCGCTCAAGGACCTCGCGCTCTCGCATACCGGCCCGGGCGGCCGGCGCACGCCCCTGCCCCTGGACCAGGTGCTCGCCTACGGCATCGAGGTGCTGCCGGCGCTGGCCTACCTTCACAACCGCGGGGTGCTCTTCTGCGACTTCAAGCCGGACAATGTCATTCACGCCGAGGAGCAGCTCAAGCTGATCGACCTCGGTGCGGTGCGCCGGGCCGACGACCACGTCTCGGCGTTGTGGGGTACGCCCGGCTACCAAGCGCCCGAGGTGGAGACCCGGGGCGCGTCCATCGCCTCCGACATCTACACGGTCGGGCGGACGCTGGCCGTGCTCAGCTTCGATTTCGGCGGGTTCTCCACCCGGTTCGCGTCGTCGCTCCCCTACCCTGGTGATGTGCCGCTCCTGGCTCAGGAGGAGTCCTACCACCGACTGTTGAAGCGGGCCACCCACCTCGAACCCGAGTGGCGCTTCACGTCAGCGGGTGAACTGGCCGACCAGGCGACCGGCGTGCTGCGGGAGGTGCTCGCGGCGGCCGACCAGACGCCCCGTCCGTCCGCGTCGGCGCAGTTCACTCCGGAGCGGCGGGCGTTCGGCACCGATCCGGGCGCGGTCGACGGGGCCGCTGTCGCCGCCGCCCTCCCGCTGCCGCTCGTGGACCCGGCGGACGCCGCCGCGGCGTTCCTCGCCACGCTCGGCGGGACCGACCCGGCGGATACGGTCGCGGCGCTCGAGGCCGCCCCGGTGCGCACCGTCGAGGTGACCCTGCGGCTCGTCCGCGCTCTCGTCGAGGCCGGCGACACCGGCCGGGCCTCGGATGCCCTCAGTAGGGTCCCAACGGCTGACTGGCGTCGGGACTGGCACGCGGGCCTCATCGCACTGGCCGCCAACGACGCGACGGGGGCGGTGCGCGCCTTCGACACCGTCTACGACGCGCTGCCCGGTGAGCCGGCCGCCCGCCTCGCCCTGGCCGCGGCCTGCGAACTGGCCGGCGACGCCGACGGCGCGGTCCGGCGGTACCTGCGGGTCTGGCGTGTCGACCACGGCTTCGTCAGCGCCGCCTTCGGCCTGGCGCGCATGCTGCTCGCCGCCGGCGACCGGGCCAGCGCGGTGTCCATTCTGGACGAGGTGCCGGAGAGCTCCAGCATGTTCGGGGCGGCGCAGATCGCCGCGGTGCGCGCCACCCTCGACGGTCGAGCCGGCGCGCCGGTCGAGGCCGACCTGATCGCGGCCTCGCAGCGGTTGGAAAAGCTGCGGCTGGACAAGGCGCGGCGGGCCGGCCTCATCGTGGAGATGCTGCGGCAGGCGCTGCAGTGGCTCGCCGCCTCGGCCACCAGCGATGTCCCACCGGCGCGGCGGCCGTGGGCGCAGGTGATCCGGGAACGGTTCCGGTCAGTGACGCCCGACGTCGGGCCGACGACGCCACGGTTCCTCGGCGAGGCACTGCGCGAGCGGGAGGTACGGCTCGGCCTGGAGCGCGCCTATCGGGTGCTGGCCAGTATGGAGCCGGACCGGGTCGCCCGCCATGCTCTGGTGGACGCCGCCAACGCCGTGCGACCCCAGACGGTGGTGTAGATGGCCGGCGCCCGGTGCGCGGCCTGCGCCGCGGAGGTAGCCGCGTTCGACGCGTTCTGCGAAGCGTGCGGGCACGAACTGTCCCAACCCGCGCCCGCGCCGGCCGCGGTGCCCGGACGGTGGATCTCGTCGTCCGGCGGGCCGGCGACCTGTCCCGGCTGCGGCGGCAGCGCATTCAGCGTAGAGGGGTACTGCGACAACTGCGGGCAGCGGCGCGCGAGCGCGAAGGACCACAGCGAGCTCCAGTTGGGTGCACTGGCCGCGGTCACGGACAAGGGCCTGCGCCACCACCGCAACGAGGACGCC
>Ga0075421_100007414_pt1 | contig 13435 bp, 12 predicted proteins | sample SoiMetdeltSBSDD5_FD_75292 | JGI IMG/M metagenome (GOLD analysis project Ga0075421, IMG submission 75292) | Bulk soil microbial communities from a Populus tree surrounding site in Tennessee, USA - Soil MetaG P. deltoides SBSDD5 | ecosystem: Environmental > Terrestrial > Soil > Tree plantation... | reverse complement strand
AACTTCAAAGTCCCGCCGCCGTGCTGGCAGCCGCCCAAACAACGCGGCCGGCCTTCTTTAGCCACCCTGCGACTGACTCAGCAATGGGCTGCTTGATCACCCTTAAGTGCGGTGACACCCGTTGACCAAAGCATCCTGTTAGAGGAGATAAAGAACTCTGCTGAGGACGAAGGCGCTACTGGCTTGGCATCGGCGGAAAAGCATCCTCGCCCGCATACCAATCGCCGGGATTGATATCGGTCAACGTTGTGTTCGCCACGACGGTCACCACGATCAGCGTATGGTCGGTGCAATCCACCGTCAGGCCGCACGGGACGGCTTTGGTATAGCCGCCGGCTAAACCAGACGGAAACCCATCGCCGCCAATCGCATAGGCGACGATGTTGTAATCTCCTTCCGGCAACTCAAGTTCATACGTGGTCTGACCGGACGCGGTATTGGTATAACTGGCCGAGCCGTCATCCAAACGGAAGGCGACCACGCGCATCGGCGGAAGGCCCTCAGCCGGATAGCTTAACTGACCAGAGATTATACCGGTCGGAGGAAAGAAACTCCGGGCCTCGACCGTGGGCGTCTCGGTGGGGACAACATTAGCCGTCGGCAACTCGGTGTGAGTCGCGGTCGGTTGCGCTTGAGCTGCGACGGCGGTCAAGGTGGCGTTGACGATCGCGGCCACATCTGGGGTTGGAGGAGACGCTGGTGCGCCAAACGAGCAGAAAATGGTAGACAAGGCCAATGGAATTAACCAGAAGGTTTTCTTCATCGTGCTCTCCGCCTAAACCTGGGAGGAAATTTCAGCATGAATTGGGAGGGCGGTTGAAAGGAGCGATGGAATTTTGCCCGCGGCCCGATCCGCTTCAATCAAGCTGCGCAACTTTTCGATCCCCTCCTGGCAGGCCGCGGTGTATGCCGGTTCAACCTCGGCGACGGCCTCGCTCGGTGGATGACTCCAATACCAGCTAAATCGGCTCCCCTGCTCCGTCGGGCTTAACCGATACGTGGCGTTATACCGGACGCCGCCCAACCCCACGCCCTCCACCGTGAAATACTCAAAGGGCCGCCAATCCTTGCCTGACTATTCTACAGCAGCCTTCCAATTTTAGGAGCCGGGCTTTTCTAAAATCGCCGACGCTCACCCTCACCCCCAGCCCCTCTCCCTCCGGGAGAGGGGAGTCCTGCTCCCTCTCCCCGGAGGGGAGAGGGCCGGGGTGAGGGGATAAACGGAGCACACCGCTCACACTTCCATCCCCGCTTGTTGTAGATGTTGCTGCGGGTCGAGGTTCAAAGCGCGCAGTTGCGGCGCGGCCAGCGCGGTGAGGCCCACCACCCCGAGCGTGACCAGCCCACCGATCCACACCGCCGGGACAACGCCCAGCCAACTCGCCACGACTCCGCTTTCAAACGCGCCGATCTCATTCGACGAGCCGATGAAAACCCAACTGACCGCCGCGATGCGCCCACGTAGATGTTCGGGCGAGAGCAGTCGCAGCATCGTCTCCCGAATCACGACGCTCACGCCATCGAATAAACCGCTCGCCATCAGCGCCAGGAACGACAAGAAAAAGTTATCCGAGAGCGCAAAGACGATGATCGAAATCCCAAAGCCGGCGACGACGGCCAAGAGAATTTTTCCCGCATGTTTCACCGGCGGATAGCGCGTCGCCCACAACATGCTGGCCAACGCGCCGACCGAGGGGGCTGCCGTTAGCACACCCAACCCCGTTGGGCCGACCTTCAAAATATCGCTGGCGAAGACGGGCAGCAGCGCGACCGCGCCGCCAAAGAGCACGGCGAACAGATCGAGCGCCATCGAACCCACCAACACGGGCTGCTGAAAAACGTAGCGCACGCCCAGCGCGATGCTCTGCCAAATCGATTCCTGTTTTTCCAATTTTTCCGGGAGCGGGATCGGTTTCGATTTGACTATGGCCGCGCACAGCCAAGCGACCACTAAGAAGGCCGCGATGAGCAGGTAGGTGTTGGGCACTCCGAACCAGGCGCAGGACAAGCCGCCCAACGCCGGCCCTAAGATTGAAGTGATCTGCCACACGCTGCCGCCCCACGTGGCCGCATTCCCATACAACTCGCGCGGGACAATTTGGGTTTCAAACGCTGAGGCCGCCGGATCCCCAAAGCCGCGCGCGAGACCCGCGATGAATACGACGAGGTACAAAGCGACCAGCCCGAATGTCTGGGGATTGAGCGAAATCACGGCGAGGCCCACCGCTGCTAAAACGGAAATCGTGCGGGTGGCGAGGACGATGCTGCGGCGGTTGTAACGATCGGCGGCGTGCCCACCGAACAATGCGAGACTAAGCGCCGGGACCGCCTCGACCAATCCGAGTACGCCGAGCGCTAAGGGTGCGCGCGTTAGTTGATAGATCTGATAGCCTAGCGCGACGGCGAGCGCCCGGCCCGCGAGGGTGGCGAACGCGTTGGCGATCATCCAATAGCGGAATTCCGGGAAGCGTAAGGCGGCGTAGGTATCAATCTCACCTGAGGGTGTGGGAGTCACAATTTTTACCTTTCAACCTGCCTCACCCCCCAGCCCCCTCTCCTGACGACGAAAACCAAGAGCGTCGTCAGGAGAGGGGGAGCAGAGTCCGATGCATTTCTCCCCTCTCCTGAACGTGGGAACTTCCGCGTTCAGGAGAGGGGCCGGGGGTGAGGCAAAAGATTTTTTTCATACGGCGATTAAGTCGGTGTTAAGGCACAGAGATTGAGATGACGGCCAAAGTAGCTTCACCTTGAGAGGGCAACAGTTGATCGGGGCCGGACTGCAAGTCAAACATGCTCACCCGTAGCGCGTAATCGCCGGGAGGTAAGTCGGGAGGTATGTAGATGAGGGACTTCGTCACAATGAGTTGATTAGCTTCCCACAGTGGAGCTGGATACATTCCTCGACATGGGTCGCCTTGATCCGAGGCCAAAGGCGCAGCCGGCTGCTGAGTGTCAACCAGACTCAATCGGAACCACTGCTCGGTGCTTGCCGCTTGCTGCGTGCGGAAATACAGCGTCGTCTCAATCAAACTGCCCGGCTGCAGTTCGGCCGTTGGCAAATCAAAACCGAGGAGGCTGACCGGAGCCCACTTCACTTCGTGAGCAGTCGTGGGCATTGGAGCCGTTCCATCCGAAGCTGGAAACGCATAGGCCACGTTATAAGGCGCGGGTTCACCGATCCGCTCAAAGTCCACGATTCCCGCCCACGGGAAAAGAGTCCGCAACTCGCCCGGCGCGTAGCGCAAGTTCGGCGGCAGGAAAGCGAACTCGTAGCCATCGGAATTTCCATCAGAAGGAAACACGAGGCAGCCGATGTCGTGAAAATTTTGATTGAAGGCGGTCCATAAGGCACTGGCCGATTGTGCCGGAGTCTGCTCCGGCGGGACGTAGTAAATGAAGAGCGGGTCTTGCGTCCAGACGTTATCCAGCACGCGCGCTGCGGACGGAAACAAAGCCAGGTTGGGATTCGGCGCATCCGGACGCCAGCGAGTCACCGGCCAAGCGTGGTCTTGGCACGTGGGCGCGAGGCTGTTCAAATCCTGCGTCCGTTGAGCGAGGATGAATTTGTTGAGGGGCGTGGTCACGTTGGGCTGAAAACATTCCAGATAGCCCTCCGGCGGAATCCGGTCGTGGGCCATGAGGCGCGGCCCGTTGGGATCGTGAGGGTTGTGGGCGACGATGGCATCGTCCAGTCCGGAAGCGTCAACGATGGCGATGGTCGGCAACACCCAACTGACGACGCCAACCGTGCCCTCGATCCGGACGGCTTGCGCGTCCGGACTGAGCAGCAAGCCCGCCGCGCGGGACGGACTGAGTGAGGCTTGATACTGGCTGAAGATTTTGTGTTCTTGGTGGCGCGCACCCACGGCGTGCTGAATGAGCCAATCCTGAAGGCTATCGAACACTTGCACATAGGGACGGATCGGGCCGGGAAAATACGGCGCGACGGGTACGCGCATGATCCACGACTCGAGGCGCGTGGTGCGCTGCCGGCTGATGGCCCAATGTGTCCACGGGATTGGCAGTCCCGCGGCGAGACTCACGATCGCCAACGACAGCGCCAGCGCCGGGCGTAGGGCGAGGGCGTTCATCAGCCAGATGAACGAGACGAGCAGCAGCGGCACAAGCTGACTGTAGACTCGATACTCGAAGTGATCGCCGCCGATGATGAAGGTGTAGTAGGCGAAGTGCGCGGCCAGCGCGCCGACAACTACGATCGGAGTCAACTCAGACGTGGGCAGTTCGTTAAGCCACCGACGGACAAGTATGAGCGGCTGCAACCGTCGCAAGGCGAGCAGGCAAAACAACCCGGCCAGCGCCAGCCAGAACCAGAGCGAGTATTCGATGATGAACGACAGCAAATATCGAACACCGCTTTCCGGCCACGGCCCGGTGTACTTGGCCGCGTACGTGTTGGGCAGCCACGCGCCGTATGTGAACCATCGCCATATCAGATGAACAGCGCTGAGAAGAAATGGAGCCAAGACGACCAGTTGGCTCGCCTGAAATTTTTCGCGGTGTAGACGATTCCAAAAGTCTATCGCTATCAACGCAATCGTCGCGCCGATGAACAAGAGACCATCCGGGCGAGTCATCTCCAGCAACGCCGCTAGACCGGCTAATAAACTCAATCGTCCCAATCCATCCAAACTTATATAGTTTTTCCAGAAAGCACCCTGAGCGGAGCGCGGCGGCTCCTCCAACTCTGCTTCGCTATACTCAGGATGCGCCGCCGCGCGTAGTCGAAGGGGCGCTTTGAGTATTGGCAGAAAGCTGATTGCCACGAATACCCAGGCCGTCAACCAAAAATTGAACATCGCCGTTTCCAGGCCGGAGGAAGTCCAGGCCAGGAATGTGCGATTGGTCAACGTGCCGATGAGCACCAGCGCGAGAAAGACTAAGCGGTAACGCTCAAGCACAGGCGTGAGGCGCAGCCTCAACACCATCGCGATGATGATCAGCAGCGTGCCGCCCGCAAAGATCAGTGAAACCACATTCGCAGAATCAGGCGGCTCGATGCCGGTCACGCGCCAGATGACATCTAGCAGCACGACCCACAGAAAGCTGGTATAGCCTTCGACCGGCTTGAACGGCGGAGCATTCCAAACATAGCCGTAGCCCAAGTGACTATTGCTGATGTAGCGGAAGGCGATGTAGGCGTCGTCGGTGAGGAACCAGAACAGCCGCCAGCCGAGATACAGGCCGAGGCCGGCGAGGAGAACGATGAATGTTAGGAGAAGATAATGGCGGGTTGAACGAAGAGGCACTGCGGCATTTTACCAGTATTCAGATAACCCCCTCCCCGGCCCCGCTTGCGCGCCATTTCGGCGATCAGCGCCTTGGATTTACAAGTAGTCTTTCGCCGAAATGGGGGAGGGTGTGGGAGGGGGTTAAGCCAGGCTGAAACTTTACTAAGCGCTTAACGCATACGCTTCTTTCAGCCAGCCAATCAGTTCGCTATCCACATCCGCAGGTGACGTGAGTTTGACTTCGTGGTGAAACCGCTTGGCCGAGGCTTGCTCAGACTTATGAACTCGAGGGCTATTCAGTTTGCGGTCGCTCTTGAGGGTCAGGATTAGATATTCTTTACGAGTCGCGACACCGGCTAACGCGGTAGCATTCACCAGATGAATCGAAGTCTTCTTGGGGTCCTCGATCACCGGCCCCATTTTCCGAACGGCTTTCAAAACCTGGTCATAAATCTGGCGAACGACCGGGGCTTTGCCTTCAAAATGAGACTGGAGGGAGAATGCGTTTTTGGGTTTGTTCATGGTTGTTCCCTTGTCAGTTCGCAAATATGATCTCAACTCCGCACACACAGATCCATTTATTCAATTGTTAAGCTCTCAGTTCTCTTCTGGAGCAAGCGGATTCTCTTGAATAATTCTTTCTATCATTCCAAAAACTAGACGGAATTCCCTGATGTCCAGATCATTAAAGCCTGGGGTACTCTGAAGTATATGGGTAGCAAAGTCATTCTTGGGTAATGCAACATTCCTGTTTTGGTCATCGAAAATAGAACTGTCAATTATCGTCATAGAGCGTTTCACTTTATTCGGGTCTGTACAATTTAAATTTTCAGTCATATGCCTGCATGATTTCTTATCAAATTCTGTGCTTAAAAAGAGTCTCCTCCCATTAGAATTCCTCCGTTTGATGTCGGCATCTGTGTAGTAAAGCTCCATGCATACATCTGGAGCTTCCAATCTAGTTGAGGGAACTGGTATAGGAAAGGAAAAAAGATCAACACTCCATTTTCTATAGTCGGCGCCATCGCCAGCTACTTGTTTAACAACATCCGATTTGTCACGGTCAAAGATGTAAATGTGAGTTTTGTTTAGCCGAGTTTTTGAGAGAACGCGACACCGGTTGAGCAGTTCCGAATCATTCATTGACGGTTCTTCCTCATATTCCCAAAACTCGATATCAAGAGTAGTGAACTCCCCAGCAGCCTGAAATCTTTTGAGAGCAGCCTTTAGATGTTTCCAATCGGAGCGCCCCTCTGTTGCCACATGGATGCTTCGCGAGAGAGCAAATACTTTTTTCTGATCTTTGATTTTGTAATCGGGGTCTAGCTTTCCAAGCTTGTCTAGAAATCGAAGATAAATCAGACTGTCTTCTCCACGAACCATTCTGAGGAACTCAATCTTGCCTCGCACTACTTGATTAAAAGGTGGAGCTGGTCTATGGCCTTTTGAGTAGTACTTTTCTGTGAAGTCTTTTTGCGCCTTATCTAAACCATATTTCTCCCAAGCATGGAGCATAGCGCGGATTTGTCTAACGTAGGTGCGGCGCACATTTGGAAACTTGTTGACGGTTAGCCCTGTGACTTCCTGCCGGTCGAACTTAGTCTGTAAACGGATTTTTCGTGAGTTTATCCTGAAACCATTTGTCCGGATGATATTATCGAGTACTTGCCCAACGATAAGTTGCCCAGTCTTATCGTCTGTAGTTGCAAGGCTAGTAGGAAATTTGGGCAATGATGTCGAAAACGTGATATCGTCTGCATACCTTGTGTATACGCATTTCGATTCTTGTGCCAGCTTTTTGAGTTGAGTATCCATTTTGGCACAGATCATGTTGGCAAGAACAGGTGAAGTGGGCGCCCCTTGTGGGAGACTACTGCCCAAACATACTAATCGTGCAATTGCTCCAGCCACACGTTCAGGGAGTTCATAAGGTTTGGCACGAAGCAAGCCCGCGATTCGGGAATAAGTAATTGAAGGGAAAAAGTTTTCTAGGTCTATATTGAAGATATAACGCTTTCGGTTTCCGCCTTCCAGATGCCGATTAGCATTGGTTAAGATGCTTCGCCCCAAAACAAAGCCATGTACCGATGCCTTAGGCAAATAGACCTGCTGTAAAACTTGATTGAGCTTTGTCTGGATTATTTTGAGAGGCGAGGCAGGGGCCGCAATGAGGCGAAATTCGCCGTTCCTTTTCGGGATTGTAAAGAATTTGTAGTGTTTATCTGGAGGAGCAATGAAAGCGTAGTAGTAAAGCTGGCTTTTCTGGACTTCTAAGAGTTGGGCAAGATCATCAAAGGTCTTAAGCTCAAAGAACTTCTGCTTTAGTTCATCTGGTCTTCCAGCTAGTTCAACACTCATGGATTATATGAAGGGGCACCTGTGCAACAATTCTCACTCCGCACATGCGCGCGCCGCGCGCCCGGCCGCGCCACTGGCGTCAGCCTTAAGGTAAGCATTTCAAATGTCCAGCGCAGGATCAACACTGGAAACCAAATGTTGTCACAAGTGCCCCAGGACTGCAATGATAACAAAATGATTTGCCATCCGCAAATAAGTGTTTATGCCAAAGGCCGTATGCTAAATACCATGAGCGAAAACACCTGAAAGGGCTTACCCGCCAAAGCCCGCACCATCTTTTCATCGGCAGTGACCAACGGCGCTTTCACCCGCTGTGATAAAGCGACGTAGAACGCATCGTAGCCGCTTATCCCCTGCGTCAAGGCAAGCTCCAATGCTTCTGACGCCAAGTCCGAGGTCGGCATGACGTGTAACGCGAGATCGCGAAGCTCGGCCATATCCTGGCGAGCTTCTTTGGCGCTATATTTTGTTTGTCGAACATAATTGGCTAGGACACTGGCGCACTCGGCGTAGAAGAAGTCTGGCACGTAGAAACGCGCTCGTCCATCACTTTCTAAGTGAGCAAAAAGCGCATCGGCTTTGTCTGACCCCGGTTGTTCAAAGAATAGTTTGAGGGCGACGTTGGCGTCAATGACACAGATGAGGGGCTGGTCACTCATCTTCGCCGCGAATTTGCCGGAGCATGGCTACGCTGTCAGACGCGTTGGCTGGCAGCGGGCGGCGACGGCGGCGGATACTGGCCAGCGCCTTAGACCGGGCCGCGCGTGTTTTTTCGTCATCAATGGCTTGTTCCAGGACAGTGACGACGTAGGAACTGAGGGATCGGCCTTGGGAGGTAGCGATCTTGCGAGCGGCCTGGTAAACACGATCCGGGATTTCGCGGACGTAGAGAGTAGGCATGCCGTTATACTAGCATTTTTGCTTGCACTATGCAAGCACTAATTTAGCTTCAGGGTCAAATGGAATCACCGGCGAAAATCAACGCCGGTCCGCGTCTGCTCAAAGAAGATCTCGATCGGATTTAGATCATCGGTCAGCAGAAGACCATCCGTGGGGGCATCCGGCCAAGAGGCCTCCACCATCTCAGTGGGTGAAGCGATGAAGAGGATATTCTGATCAGCGTCTCCCAGGACACTGGCGGTTCGCGTATCACCGAACGCAGCCGAAATGGTCGTTGACATCGCCCGAAACGAATTAGAGCGAGGCCCCGTGGGGGTACCAATGAAATTGTAAATCATGCGCCCCCCCGGCTTTAGAATTCGACTGACCGACTCAAAGAACTCAAGGGTGGCTAAGTGGGGGGGGACGGAGTACAGTCCGCTGAACGCGTCAATCAATATATAAGCGAAACCCTCACCCTGGTAGTTGTCTACATAAGCGCGGCCATCTTGGACAACCACGTCGCCTCGGAGGGGTCCAAAATACTCATCGGATACTTCAACGACGATGGGATCAATCTCGACCTCGGTGACAACGGCCCCTCGGTTCTCCAGCGCCCGCGAGATTGTATGCCCGGCTCCACCAATCACTAAGACCCTTTGCTTCGGCGGCTGGCTCGCCAGTTCGACCATCGTTATGGCATATTCATAATTTGGTTCATGGGTTTGCAAGTTCATTTCGGATTCATAGACTGGACCAAGATGAAAGCTTACAAACGTGTTTCCATTCGTGTAGACTCGAATCGTATCATAGTAGCCTTCGCGCTGAGTCAGCAGTGTGGCAGGGTCGTTCCATACATAGTTCGGTTGAGGCACGATCAAACAAATCACGACCGCGGCGGCCGCGCCAATCCGGTAGTAGCGCACGGACCAGTAGATGGAAAAAAGAGTGAGTAAAACGGCAAACAGCCGCAGGGAGGTGGATAACCCAACCCACGGAATGAGATAAAAGGCAGCCGTCAAAGCCCCTAACACGCTGCCGAGGGTGCCTAACGCGTAGACAGCTCCAACGGTCTTGGATAGTTGCGCGTCGGGTTGATTGGCAGACAACAACGTAATGACCAGAGGGGAGACCATGCCGAAGATGGTCGCAGGGACAAACAAAGCTACAAAGGCAGCCAGCCCGATTGCCGTTCGGCCCAGTTGGGCGAGATAGGTTGGTGTTTCCCAGATGATCCAACTGGTCGCCAGCAGCCAGGCCGCATTGACGATAAGCAAAATTGGGAGGGCCGGGCCGGCTCGGCGATGAGAAATTTGCCCACCCAGGTAGTAACCCAGTGAAATGCCCAAAAGAGTAACTGAAATGATTATTGCCCAAATGACGGTGGTCGCGCCAAACAATGAAGAAAATAATCGCGGGCTAATGACCTCGATTGCCAAATTCGCGAAGCCACTAAAAAAGACTAAAAAGAAGAGGGGCACTTTCCGGGCCCAGGGTGCAATTACATTATTGGCTGGTGCTTGTGATTGCATGGGTTGCTCCTTAAATCAATATTTCGATATGGAGAGTAGGCATGGGGGTTATGCTAACTTTTTTGGGGAGAGTATGCAAGCACCAATTTAGCAGAGATGCATTTCAAAATAACCCCGCCCGGAAATGAATTTCCGGGCTATGAACTGCGCCCCATGAATGGGGCTAGCCAGATTTATCCGGCGCTGTTCCGTAGCCCGGCGACTTTACATGTCCCCCGAAGCGGAGCGGAGTGGGGATCGCCGGGCGTCAGTGGCCTTACGCGCAAAATTAGAATTCCCCCTCACCCTTTCTCCCCAAACGCTCTCTCCGCCGCCTTCAGCGTCGCGTTGATCTCAGCCTCACCGTGCGCGGTGGACATGAACCCGGCCTCGAACTGCGAGGGCGCGAGGTAGACGCCGCCTTCCAACATCGCGCGGAAGAAAGCGCCGAACTTTTGCGTATCGCAGACTTTAGCGGTCGCCCAATTTGTAACTGGCGCGTCGGTGAAGAATAATGTGAACATCGTCCCCACGCGTTGTGAGGCGACGCGCACTTTGGCTTCTTCCGCTAACGCGCTCAGGCCCGCCGTCAATTTAGCGGAACCCGCCTCGAGCGCCACCCACGTTCCGGGCTGCTGCAATTCCTTCAACGTCTCAATCCCCGCCGTCATCGCCAACGGATTTCCGGAGAGCGTCCCGGCCTGATACATCGGACCGGCGGGCGCGACCATCTCCATCACCTCGCGCCGACCGCCGTACGCGCCCACCGGCAGCCCGCCGCCGATCACTTTGCCCAGCGTCGTCAAATCCGGCTTCACGTTATACAACGCCTGCGCGCCACCGGGATGAACGCGGAAGCCGGTCATCACTTCATCAAAAATCAATAGCGCGCCATGAGCTTGAGTTACCGCGCGTAAGCCCGTGAGGAAGTTCGGGAGCGGCGGCACCACACCCATGTTCCCCGCCACCGGCTCGACAATCACGGCGGCGATCTCGCGCGGGAATTGCTCAAAAAGTTTTTGTACCGCCGCCAAATCATTGAACGGCGCGACGAGCGTATCCGCGACCGTCGCCGGAGGCACGCCGGGCGAATCCGGCAGGCCGAGCGTCGCCACGCCGGAGCCGGCTTTGACGAGCAGCATATCCGCGTGGCCGTGATAACAACCCTCGAACTTAATAATATTGTTGCGCCCGGTGAAAGCGCGCGCCAGTCGCAGCGCGGTCATCGTCGCCTCCGTGCCGGAGTTGACGAAGCGCAGCATTTCAATCGCCGGAATAAATTGCTGAATCAATTTTGCCAACTCAAGTTCGAGCGGACTCGGCGCGCCGTAACTTGTCCCGCGCGCAGCAGCCTCGGTCAACGCCGCAACGACGCGCGGATGCGCATGTCCCAAAATCAGCGGCCCCCATGACAACACGTAGTCAATATATTGATTGCCATCCACGTCATACAAATACGCGCCCTGACCGCGATCAATAAACAACGGCTGCCCACCCACCGCACGGAAAGCACGCACCGGCGAATCCACGCCGCCGGGCAAGAGTTTTTGGGCTTCGGCAAAGAGTTCTTTAGAACGCTGAGTATTAAACATTGTTGGCCTCAGAAGTAAGTCGAGTTATAATCTAAACACCGAGGTGCAAAATGACTAATTACCGCATTCATCTTACCTTAGAGCCTAACCCAAATGGTGTCTTCACTGTCACCAGCCCCGACGTGCCGGGCTTAGTAACCGAGGGTCAAACAGCGGCTGAAATCCAGGCCAATGTTCAGGAAGCCCTTACGGCTTTATTCGAAGCCTGGGCCACTCTGGGTAAAGCGCCTCCGCCCGCTCTTCGCCCCATTGCCACGGATCACAAGCAGACAATTGAAACGTTAGTCACTGCGGCGTGAAATACCGCGACATCTCCAAACGTCTGCTTGAGTTGGGCTGTAAAGAATTAGCAGGCGGTAAAGGCTCCCATCGCAAGTGGCACAACCCCGCGACTGATAAAGTTACCGTCGTGCCCGATTGGGGAAGTAAAGACCTCGCCCCCGGAACAGTCCGCGCTGTCATTCGCGAACTTGGCATCTCACGCCAAGACTTTGGTTCCATCAAGTAAATCCTCGTCCTTCAGAAAAGAAATTATACCTTCCGCCGCGGCCTCGCCCGACTGAATACAATCCGGTATCCCCACACCTCGATACGCATTCCCCGCGATGAACAAGCCCGGATGCGTCGCCAGTCGTTTTTCAATCGCGGCCAACCGATCCAAATGTCCGAGCGTATACTGCGGCATCGCCAGCGGCCAGCGGAAGATGCGATGAAACATCGGCGGCGCGGTAATGCCCAACGTCGCGCGCAGTTCATCGCGCACGAGTTTCAACAAATCCTCATCCGATCGCTCCGGCACTTCTTCTTGTCCCGCTCGCCCGACGAACGCGCGGATCAGCGCATAACCCTCCGGCGCGCGGTGCGGAAACTTCGTCGAAGTCCACGTACACGCCAAAATCGGGCGACCCTCCGCGCGCGGGATAATGTAGCCGTACCCATTCAACGGGCGCGGAATGTCGGCTAAACGATACGCGACGGAAATCGTCGCCGTCGAAACATGTGGAATCTCGCTCAGCGCGCGCGCCAGTTCGGAATCGAAATTGGCGACAAGCTCTGCGGTGATGGGAGCGGGCGTGGCGAGGACGATGGCCTTGGCCCCAAGCGTCTCGCCGTTCCCCAGCGTTATCGCGTACCCGGACGAGTCTGCGTCCAGGCGGTCAACGCGCGTCCCGAGCCGAATCTCGACCCCATCCAACTTCTTCGCCAGCGCTTCAACAACTTCCGCCATACCATTCGTCAACGAGAGAAAAGCCGGCCACGTCTTCGGTTTGTCAGACGCTTTCTTTTTAGCGGCCAGCACACCTCGGACCAAACTGCCCTGTTCAAGTTCGGCCTGCCGTAATTGTGGAAACGTCGCCGCCAAACTTAACTGCTCACCATCACCTGCATAAATGCCGCTCATCAGCGGCTCAACCAAACGCTCATACACTTCGCGCCCCAATCGCCGACGGATAAACATGGCCAGCGACTCATCGCTCAGCTCGCGGCGCGGCGGGATCAGGTAATCCATCCCCATCCGCAGTTTGCCGAGGGGCGAGATCAAATTTGTTTTGAGCATCGGGCCAAAGCGCGAGGGAATCAGGCCGGTCAGGCCCTCCGGCAAATCGAGGAGTTGGCCGCTACGCATCACATACGTGCGATGAAATTTTTCGTTCGTCCCGTGCAGTCGTTCGATGAGGCCCAGTTCCAGACACAACCCCAGGCCGCGCTGCTTGACCGAGAGAAACGAATCCGGCCCGCCCTCGATCACAAAATCATCTAAGCGCTCGGTGATGATTTTTCCGCCGAGGCGAGAAGAGGATTCGAGGAGGGTAATTCCGGTTTCACCCCCCCCCCCCCCCCCCCC
>Ga0075421_100007412_pt1 | contig 13436 bp, 7 predicted proteins | sample SoiMetdeltSBSDD5_FD_75292 | JGI IMG/M metagenome (GOLD analysis project Ga0075421, IMG submission 75292) | Bulk soil microbial communities from a Populus tree surrounding site in Tennessee, USA - Soil MetaG P. deltoides SBSDD5 | ecosystem: Environmental > Terrestrial > Soil > Tree plantation... | reverse complement strand
AGGGTTGGATGGATTGGGCTAAAGCTCATTATATTCCTGCTTATGATAGCTGGAAATGGGGGATGCTTGATTGGAAGAATAATATTAACCCAATGGCTTCTGCTGTTCGATGTGCATGGAAAGTTAATACGGTGAGTCAAAGCTATATGGAAGAATTGCGGTATAATGCTAATGGTCTCGAAGATCTTTTTGAATATGAAAAAGGAAAATGTACCGGAATATTAAATGGTATAGATAGCGAGGTTTGGGATCCGGAAACAGATGAGTACCTGGCAAAAAATTTTTCAATAGAAACATTTGAAAAAGGGAAAAAGAAAAATAAAAAAGAACTCTGCAAACAATTCAATCTCGATGAACAAAAACCTTTATTCACTTTTATTGGGAGATTAGTGGGAGAGAAGGCCGCTGACATCTTGCCGGACGCCATTAGCTCTTCAGTGTATCAGCATCAGGGGAATTGCTCGTTCTTAATATTGGGCTCAGGAGATCCTTCAGTTGAAGGACACTTGGAAAGTGTGAAGCACCAGTTGGGCGGGTATGTGAGTACTTATATTGGTTATAGCGAGTCATTAAGCCATTTAATGTATGCCGGAGCAGATTTTCTTTTAATGCCAAGTCGCGTTGAACCCTGCGGATTAAATCAAATGTATGCATTGCGATATGGTACGATGCCAATAGTAAGAAATGTAGGCGGGTTAAGAGATACAGTAGTTGATTTTGGTGATGAAGGTGGATTCGGGATTCGTTTTGAACAGGCAACTGTAATGGATGTTACCTATTCTGTGGGCAGGGCGACCGATCTGTATTATCATAAAAAAGAGCAGATGAAAGACATGATCAACTTTATGATGAGTATTGATCATTCGTGGGAGTCTTCTGCACAACAATACATATCTTTATATCAATCGTTAAAATAAATTCTTATGGCGATTCGAACCATTACTCATTCAAAGGAAATTGTCAGTGTCATTCTTGGTGGAGGCGCCGGCTCTCGTTTATATCCATTAACGGCTAGTAGAAGCAAACCAGCTGTTCCTATTGCCGGTAAATACCGTTTGGTAGATATTCCAATTTCTAATTGTCTTAATAATGGCATAGGAAGAATGTTTGTATTGACGCAGTTCAATTCTGCATCATTGAACAGGCATATAAAAAACACTTATCATTTCAGTGCATTCAGCCGTGCGTTCGTTGATATACTTGCTGCCGAGCAAACACCGGATAATCCTACCTGGTTCCAGGGAACTGCTGATGCGGTAAGACAAGGCCTCCGTCATATTGAACCATTCGAAAGTGATTATGTTTTGATCTTATCGGGCGACCAGCTTTATCAAATGGATTTTGCTGAAATGCTCGATAATCATAAATCTCTTGGTGCTGATATTTCTGTGGCTACAATCCCTGTTGTTGAAAGAGAAGCTCCTGAGTTTGGAATTTTGAAATCAAAAGAAGGCCTTATCGACTCATTCATTGAAAAACCTAAGAAAGATGTTTTGCCGGATTGGGTCAGTGATACGGGAGCCGAAATGAAAGTAAAAGGAAGGAACTACCTCGCATCAATGGGTATTTATATTTTCAATCGTAATTTATTATTTGATTTTCTACAGGATGAATTCAAAGACGCTACTGATTTTGGTAAAGAGATCATTCCTCAATCAATAAAGAAATATAAAGTCGCCAGTTACCAATACACTGGCTATTGGACTGATATCGGAAATATATATTCATTCTTTGAAGCAAATCTTGATTTGACAAAAGACATTCCCGATTTTAATTTGTTTGACAGCGACAGGACGATCTATACCCGCAGCCGCATGCTGCCACCTGCAAAGATCAGCGGCACTACCCTGGAAAAAACATTGGTGGCAGAGGGATCGATCATTCTGGCAAGCCGTGTTGAACATTCAGTCATCGGTATTCGCTCCCGGGTAGGGCATGGAACTACTCTTGTAAATACATATATGATGGGTAGTGATTATTATGAGACGATCCAGGAAATAAATCAAGCAAAGGAGAGAAGTGTTCCATTACTTGGGATTGGCAATCGTTGTTATATTAAAAATGCGATCATCGATAAGAATGTTCGCATTGGCGATGATGTCCGTATCAATGGCGGCGATCATCTTGAAAACAAAGATCATTCACTTTATACGGTAAAAGATGGAATTATTGTGGTGAAGAAAGGAGCCATCATTCCAAATGGATTTTCTATCAGTTAATACCGACGCTTAAATACCTTATTACCTTAGTAACATCAATTATTACACAACCTTATTTAGCTTATTAAAAAAATGATAAGCTAATAAGGTCATTTAGTTTTTTGTCTCAATTTTTGTTAAGCTAATAAGGTTATTGTCCTGGAGTTTTTGCAATGAAAATGTGTGTTGAATACATAATCTTCATATCTTCCCTTCAATTCTTCACTTAACGATTGTATATGTCAACTGCTTTCATTGGAGTGAAACCCCCTTTAAGTATAAGCCAAATAATCAACATGAGTGTTGGTTTTTTTGGGATCCAATTCGGCTGGGATCTTCAGCGAGCAAATATGGGTCCTATATATGATGTATTAGGAGCCAAACCAGACGAAATACCTTTACTTTTTTTAGCAGCCCCACTTACTGGTTTGATCGTACAACCTATCATTGGGTATTTAAGTGACAGAACATGGCATCCAAAATGGGGAAGAAGAAGGCCGTATTTTTTAATTGGTGCTGTATTAAGTTCGATAGCACTTGTTTTTATGCCACACAGCCCTGCGCTTTGGATGGCAGCAGGTTTATTATGGGTATTAGATACATTTGGAAATGTAGCCATGGAACCATTCCGTGCTTTTGTTGCTGATAAATTGCCCGATCGCCAGCTTAATCGCGGCTTTATTATGCAGAGCCTTATGATCGGTTTGGGTGGTAGCATCGCATCAGCATTGCCTTGGATAATGCGAAACTGGTTCGATCTGAAAAACACCGCTTCAGAAGGTGTAATTGCAGATAATGTTAAGTTTTCATTTTATATTGGCGCATTCTTCTTTTTAAGTGCCGTACTATATACTGTGTTTACGACAAAAGAATATCCACCTTCTGATCCTGGTTATAAGGATAAGGCAAAAGAATCAAACAAAGGTTTTGGTGCTGGTGTAAAAGAAATTTTTTCTGCAATGGGAAATATGCCCCCACGAATGAAGATCATTGCTCTTGTCCAGTTTTTTACATGGCCCGGTTTATTCTTAATGTGGTTTTATTATTCTGTGGCGGTTGCTTATAATGTTTTCGGCGCTACATCTGATACCGATCCTGCATTCGGAGATGGAAGAGATTTTGCCGGACTCACATTAGCCTATTATAATGTAGTAACCTTTGCCTTTGCCTTCGTCTTGCCCTTTATTGCTGATAAATTAGGACGAAAAACAACGCATAGTCTTTGTTTGCTGGCAGGTGCAGCTGGCCTAATCAGTGTCGCATTTGTTACGGATAAAAACATGTTATATGTATGTATGACGGGTGTTGGCATTGCCTGGGCAAGCATTTTGTCAATGCCATATGCAATGTTAAGTGGAGTATTGCCCGTCCAAAAGATCGGGATTTATATGGGCATATTCAATTTCTTTATTGTCCTGCCTGAGATCATTGCTTCTTTAGGTTTTAAATGGGTAATGAATAATCTTTTGAATAATGACAGATTACTTGCTGTGCAGGTAGGGGGTTTTCTAATGATACTTGCTGCTGTGATTTGTTTTTTATTTATTAGAGAAAAGAAACTAGGAAAGACAGATGAGGTAACCACTGCGGAAATGGAGATTCTTGAACAACGTTCTGTTTAATTTAGGGTATGAAAAAAATAGTTTTCTTTTTTATCTGCTCATTTATTATTGAGCAATCATTTTCACAGGAATATAAGGTCCACGGAGTTTATCCATCCAATTGGTGGGTAGGTATGAAGAATCCGAAGCTGCAGGTCATGTTGTATGGAACAAACATCCAGGAGAACACCGTTTCAATTAATTATGCCGGCGTTAGGCTTACTAAGGTTCATAAACCTGAAAATAAAAATTATCTTTTTCTTGACCTGACAATTTCCTCCACGGCAAAACCCGGTAACGTGAAGATCCATTTGAAAAATGAGAATGGCGAACAGGATGCCTTATTGGAATTGAAGAATCGTCGTAAAGGAAACGGTACTGCATTCGCTCAAGGCGTTACTGCAAAAGATCTTATTTACTTGCTGATGCCTGATCGTTTCAGCAATGGCGATCCTACCAATGATCGCATTGCAGGCATGAGGGACCAAACGCTTAACCGTGATTCTATTTATCACCGGCATGGCGGTGATCTGCAGGGAGTGATCAATCATCTCGATTATTTAAAAGATTTAGGTGTAACCTCAGTTTGGATGACTCCCGTGATCGAAAACGATATGCCAAACAGAACCGAACATGGGTATGCTTTTACCAATCATTATAAAATTGAACCACGATTTGGCGGCGGGCAAGCGTACAAAAAATTAAGTGATGAATTACATAAGCGTGGAATGAAGCTCATTCAGGATGCTGTTTACAACCACGTAGGCATTTATCATTTTACGGTTCAAGATGCGCCCATGAAAGACTGGTTACATCAATGGCCTTCCTATACCCAAACAACGTATAAGGACCAGACTGTTTTTGATCCCTACGCAGCTCCATCCGAAACAAAGCAATTGCAGGACGGTTGGTTTACCCGCCAGATGCCGGATATGAATCATAACAATCCTTATGTAGCAAACTATTTAATACAACATGCCATATGGTCGGTTGAAGAGTTTGGTGTAGATGGATGGAGGATCGACACGTATGTTTACAATGATCTTAAATTCATGAACCGTTGCAATAAAGCTTTAATGGATGAATATCCCAGGCTTTCTTTATTTGGAGAAACATGGGTTCATGGCGTGATAAATCAAAGCTACCTCTGCGAGAATAATTTTAGTATTCCGTTTAAAAGTAACCTGCCGGCAACTACTGATTTCCAACTTTTATTTTATGGCATTCAAGCTGCTTTGAACGAATCTTTCGGATGGACCGATGGAGTCAACAAACTTTATACAACAGCCGCACAGGATTTTGTATATAAAGACCCCATGCGTGAAGTAATTTTCTTAGGTAATCATGACCTTCCACGATTTTATTCTGTGATCAAAGAAGATACAGCGAAATATAAGATGGCGTTGGCATGGTTGATGACCTTCCGCGGCATTCCGCAGTTATATTATGGAGATGAAATTCTAATGACCGGGTTTACGAATCCTGATGGAAATGTTCGACTTGATTTCCAGGGTGGATGGCGGGAGGATAAGGAAAATAAATTCACTAAAGAAGGAAGAACGCAGAAAGAAGATAATATTTTTCAATACCTGAAGCGTTTTGCCAATTTCAGAAAGAATTCTTCAGCCATTACTACTGGCAAGTTGATGCAATATCTTCCGGTGAATGGAGTATATGTTTATTTTCGTTATGATGCAAAGCAAACTGTAATGTGTGTAATGAATACGACGGATAAACCTGCAACGATCGATCTTTCAAAATTCAAGGAAAGGATGGATGGATTCACAAAAGCTCATGATGTAGCAACAGGTGTTACTTTCAATCTCGAACCGAAACTTACACTCGGTGAAAAATATTTGCTTGTAATGGAATTAAGAAAATAGTTACAGGAAGATATTCCAGACAGATTGCCTGCCCCAGGTTCCCCAGTTTTTGGATACTTGTTCTATTGATTGTCTTAACTCGTTTGCGGGTTTCTTTTTGCCTTTTGTTGGCGCCACTACAATATTTGTATTTACTCCATTCACCTGTAGCTTTGTAGCGAGCCAACTTGTAAACATTCTTGGAATGGTAATGCCAAGTATCATTCCTGGCAAACCATGAATGCCCATCGGTCCGCCGCTTACAGTTATTTCATCAGTATAAAATGCAAATACATAAACGCTGTCAAAAATAATTGTCTGTGCTTTCCTGCAAACAAACCCTGCGATCTCGCGGGTTTCATTTGGTATAAGCTTCCAATCCATTTTCATTAGAGAATCTTCAAGAATATAATTTTGATCAAAAACAAACTTCTGGTTTATTCTTTTGTCAGTATTGAAATCATTATACCAAACATTTTCCTCCGGATAATTATTCCATGGTAATTTATCTCTCTCGTTAAGCCTGTCGAATTTGTAGATGGTTTTGTTATTATCAAATGTCAGCTTGTAGTAGGTGGTGGAAAAATTTGGCATTCTATCTTTGAACATTTCTGCAAAGAAGCCGTCGCCAAACATTCGATGATTGTTTACCCTTACTTCATATTCGATCATGCCTGCGCTGATGAATTGTTGAGCCCCGGCTGAAAGTGACGCGAATATGATTATTGATGCAACTATTTTTTTCATCTTGATAAAATTTATCAATTAAAACATTTTTGTTGGTTTCCCATTCTTAGAAATATTCCATGTTGCTGTTAACAGCCAGAATCGTCTAAGTGTTGTGTAGTATGTTTCAGTAAAGCTATAGCTCCTGAAATTTCTGTCGTAACCCCTGTTTTCATTCAGAATATCGTTTACCTGCAGCTTCAGTTCAAATTGGTTCTCCTTAAAGAATCTTTTATTGATAAATCCACTCCAGTTGGTAAAGCTGTTGTTGTCCGGGAATCTTGGATCTTTTTGGCGAAGATTTAATTCCAAATTCGATCCAATGTCAAATTTCTTTATTGTTTTACTCCCACTGCCATTTAAGACAATCGCCCAATAATCAGCGGAGGCTGCTGAATTCACGGTTGATTTTGAATCATTCCAGCTGAATCTTGCAGAGATCCAGGCACTATACTTGTCAGCTTTGTAAGTATCGCTTCCAATCTGCATAATATAGCTCTTTGTATAATTGATGCTCTTAACGCCATTGATAAATTCGACAGACCGGTTCAAATTAAAGCTCGGGCCCATGTTATTTCTCCAGCTAAATCCTTTTATTTTGAAACCATAATAGACCGTAAAATACATGTTATAATTTCCATCGGCATTTACCGTTTGATAAGTCCGTTTACCCGTGGTATTATCGATGGTGCTTGATTGAACAAAGGCATTATCGGTGAAGGAAAAATTAAAATTGCTGAACATAAATTTTTCTTTCAGCACATTGTTGGAATTAAAGTTAATACCCATATTGCTTCTGAAAGATTGCTTCAGACCAGGATTGCCGATATACACATTCAAGGGATCGGTATTTACCCGGGTTGGTTGTAATTGTTCCGGTGAGGGGGCATTGGTTGAGCCGTTATAATTAATGCGGAGGCTTTGGGTCGGTTTGAATTTATAGGTATAGGAAGCTCTTGGGATAATATTTACAAAATTGTAATTCGTGATAATGTCTTTTGTAAGATCTTTCTTTTCAAACTGGTTGAAATCAACAGATGTTCCAAAAGTAACGTTGTGTTTTTTGTTATTGATCCGGAAATTAATCCCAGGTGTATTTTGCGTACGATTAAATACAAAGAAATTACTCAATGAGTCCACCATCTCTTCATATTTTCCATTGATATTTTTTACATTAGTCAACCGGTCGTTTTTATTATTGGTGTAGGTGAACCCATAAGTGAACTCTACGTAAAAATCTTTTTTAATGGGCTCTGTGTAGGAAATTCTGGAACTGATCGTATTGTTTATATTGTCAATGATGTTTTCCTGGTCAGTGGTGTCGCGATGATCGAACACTCCGTCCTTATAATAATTATTCAAAGAATATAACATCCCGTTGGATTTGGAACGATTCCAGTTAAAATCGGCATTGATAGAAAGTGTTCGTGAAAGTTTTTTAAACTTATGGCGCCAGAGCAGGGAAGAGGTGGCATTGTTTTTATCAGCGTTAGTGATGCTGTTTCTTGTACTGTTATTAATAAACTGTTCTTGTTCATCCAGCATCTCAGAACGATAATTAACACGGGACTGGGAATTATTATTATTAAATCTTGAGGTCCATTTTAAAGAATTATTTGAATCAAGATTAAACTCGAGTGTCATGTTAGCTGCGTGCTTATTTGTTGAGGTCCTGTTGTCTGACGTGGTACGACTACTCCATGGGTCGGTATTTGGTAAAAATGTTTCAGAAAAAGTGCTTGTTACTCCCGGTGCAATCACTTTTGAAAATTTATAGCCACTGTTAAAGCTGTTCTTATTATCATTGAATTTATTGCTGAAATGAACCCCCGCGTTCCAGTTTTTTGGAATTCCATTTCTGCCACCAGAATAGTTATCGTCGCCGCCACCCCAACTAATGTACATTCCGCCGTCATCGCTCATACCTGACATCATATTATCAGCACCGCCATAATTCTGTGCATCCTGCCAGTCAAGATTTGTTTGCCCTGTATTACTCATAATTCCATAGCCAGCGAGCTTTCTTTTGTTTTTAAAGAAATTCATCATCGCTGAATTATCATACTTATCTTCTAAGCCTCCGCCAAGTTCAACCTTCCCAAAATATCCAGCCATCTTTTTCATCTTAAGATTGATCGTTTTATCCTTGACCCCATCGTCAATGCCGGTGAATTCAGCCTGGTCGCTTTTTTTATCAAAGACTTGCACTTCCTGTACTGCGTCGGCACGAATATTCTTGGTAGCAATACCCGGGTCTGTTCCAAAAAACTCTTCTCCATCCACCAATACTTTTGTGACTCTTTCACCCATGGCCGTTATTTGCCCGTTCTTATCAACTGTGATCCCCGGAAGTCGTCGCAACAGTTCTTCTACATTTGCTCCAGGTCTTACTTTAAAACTGTCAGCGGTATAAACAAGAGTATCACCTTTGATTTTTATTGGGGAACCGCTTTTTACAATCACTTCAGAAAGTAGTTTACTTTTTGGAGTTAGATGAACATTGCCAAGATCAAACGGTGTATCCGCTTTTACTACCAGGCTATCAAAATAATCACCCATATATGGATGAGTTATTAAAAGAATATAGGTGCCTTCCTTAAGCCCTTCAATTTTAAAATTTCCATTTTTATCCGCCCGTGCAAATTTTACCAGGACAGAATCTTTCTTGGTTAAAACAGAAATAACAGTATTAGCAAGATTCCTGTTTTCAGAAGTATCTTTTAATGTCCCTTTTAAAGTTTGTGTTTGGGAAAATGCTGCTGATGCGATAAATAAAAAGAGGGAACCAATAATTAATTTTCTCATGGCCGTAACAGATGTTTAGGTTAAATGATCAATGGCGTTTTCAGGGGCGGGATAGATCAGGCCGCTAAATTCATGCATCTGATTGAATTCTAACCGAAATAGACTCTAATTTTACGTTAAAGGGTTGTATATTCCATAAGCGGAAAACACAACGAAAAATTATTTGACGCCTGCATCACTAGCTCTACTACGTTGGTTAAAAATTTTTTTTGGAAATTTTGAAGGAGCTAAGCTATAACTAATTATTTAGTTTAACAACTAAATTTTTAGTTACCAGAAGAATTTTAATTTTCTCTGGGTTTGGTTGACTTATTTTGCAACTAAACGCAATGGAATGTAAAAAGCTATTAAATCCAGGGATGGGGAAAAACTAAATAAGAACAAAAGCACTGGGGTGACAAAAAAAAAGAAATATGAAGAAGATAATTTTGTGGATATCACAAAGTCCGTTTGGAACTATTCCATGCTTACAGATGAAGAAGTCACGAACTATCAAAACGGAACACATTATACTTTATACAAGAAGTTTGGTTCACATTCTATACAAGTAAATGAAGTGTGGGGAATGTACTTCTGTGTTTGGGCTCCCAATGCAAAGTCCGTTTCAGTAAAAGGCAATTTTAATGATTGGACAAATCATATCCATGAATTATATCCCCGTTGGGATAAGAGCGGGATTTGGGAAGGCTTTATTCCGAATTTCAATTTAGGAGAGGTTTACAAGTATCATATAGTCGGGTATAAAAATAGAGCATTGGATAAAGGTGACCCGTTTGCGAACTTTTGGGAAAAGCGACCTCAAACGGCATCTATTACCTGGGATATGTTTTATGAATGGAATGACGCAGCATGGATGAAAAAAAGAAAGAAGCATAATGCATTGGATGCACCATGGAGTGTTTATGAAGTTCATTTAGCCAGTTGGCAACGACCAGATAAAAATGACGAAGAAACCTACAATACTTATGATCAAATAACAGAAAGGTTGGTTCCTTATGTAAAAGAAATGGGATTCACTCATGTTGAGCTAATGCCTGTAATGGAACACCCCTTTGATGGAAGTTGGGGTTATCAATGCACAGGATACTTTGCCGCGACTTCTCGTTTTGGAGATCCGCAAGGTTTAATGCGAATGATCGATGCATTTCATGCGGAGGAGATCGGTGTGATCCTTGATTGGGTTCCTTCACATTTTCCATATGATGCTCATGGCTTGTTCATGTTTGATGGTACCCATACCTATGAATATGCTGATATGCGCAAAGGGTTTCATCCAGACTGGAACAGTTATATTTTTAATTATAAAAGGGGAGAAGTAAAATCATTTTTGATCAGCAGTGCCAGATATTGGTTCGACATGTTTCATATCGATGGAATAAGAGTAGATGCAGTTTCATCAATGCTAAAATTGAATTACTCAAGAACGCATGGACAATGGGAACCGAATGAACATGGAGGCGATGGAAATTTAGAAGCCATTGCATTTATCAAAGATCTTAATGAAACTATCTTTCGCGATTTTCCCGATGTTCAAACAATAGCTGAAGAAGCGACTGATTGGCCCGGTGTTTCAAGGCCAACATGGGATGGTGGTCTTGGCTTTGGGATGAAATGGATGATGGGCTGGATGCACGACACACTTGATTACTTTAAAATTGATCCGATACATCGGCAACATCACCAGGATAAATTTGCCTTTAGCATGATTTATTATTATGACGAGAATTTCATGTTGCCGCTCAGTCATGATGAAATAGTGCATGGCAAGAGCCCGATGCTTTATAAAATGCCTGGCGATGAATGGCAAAAATTTGCGAACCTTCGTTTGCTTTATTCATATATGTGGACTCATCCTGGTGGAAAATTAATTTTTATGGGCGATGAGTTTGGACAAACCACTGAATGGAATTATAAATCAGAGTTGGATTGGTTTTTGCTGAAATTCGACGGTCATCGGTTATTGAAGGATTGTATAGCCGATTTGAATAAAATATTGGTTGCTGAACCGGCACTTTTCCAAAATCAGTTTAACATTAGCGGGTTTGAATGGATCGATTTGAATCATCGGGCAGAGTCAGTTATTTCATACAAACGGAAGGGGAAAAAGAAAACAGACGATCTTTTAATTGTCCTAAATCTAACGCCAGTGGTGCGTAATGATTGGGAGATCTACGTCCAGAACAAGGCATTTACTAAGGAAATATTCAACTCAGACGCAACAAAATATTGGGGGACGGGTAACGTTTTTAATCCTGATATCAGATCGGAGCTGGTTGATAAAGATCAAAAAGTCTATAAGTTAACACTGAATCTACCGCCGCTAGCCGCAATCATTTTGAAATGACCTATTTTGGTCAATTTGTGACGTAATAAATAATTGAGAGTTAAAGGCTATGAATTGTCAACTTAAGAAACTATTTTTAGTAGGAAAACCATGTTTTTTGAAATCCAATTTATACCCTATGAAGTACATTTTACTCACCATCTTAACCTTTGGAGTTGCGTCAGCAACTTACTCCCAGGCACAGATCGACAGTGCTGATTTCTATTTTCAAAAAGCATTAGCAGAAAAACAAGCAGGTCGCAAACTTGAGGTTTGGAAAAACCTTGATAAAGCATACAGGTATGACCCGAACGATAAAGCGATCATTGGTGAACTCGGCGATGTCTTAATGAGCCTCAATAAGTATGGGCAGGCAAGAGAAATGTATCAGAAGCTTGAACAAATGGGTGACCATTCGCCGGTTTTATATAAGCAATTGCTGAATCTTTCATTTAATACAAAGCGTTTTGATGATGCGATCATGTATGCTGATAAATTGAAGAAAGCTGACCCAAAAGAAAAAGTGAATTATTTCCTTGGCAAAATTTATTATGACAGGGATGATTATGGTGAAGCGATAAAATATTTACAGGCAGCAGAAAAAGAAGAGCCACAAAATGGTGAGATACCTTACTTGATTGCACGCAGCTATGCAGATATGATGAACTATAAGCTTGCAGTTCCTTATTTTGAAAAAGCAATCACCCTGGTTCCAGACAAAAATAATTGGATATACGAATTGGGTTTGATCCATTATGCAATGAATTCTGATAAGGATGCGCTGAAATATATCATATTGGCAGGAGAGAAGGGTTACAAGAAAGACAATGACTACATGGAAAATTTGGGTATTGCGTACATGAATGTCGGTAAGTTGGAAGAAGCCATGGCCATCTTAAAAGATATTCTTGCAAAGAAACCAAGTGACCTGAATATTCTCAATATGATAGCAGAAGGTTATTACTACTCTGGAAAATACCAGGATGCTATTGACTACTGGGATAAGGTGCTTACTTATGATAAAACAAATGCACAGTCACTTTACATGATCGGCTTGAGCTATCAGAAAAAAGGAGAAAAGGAAAAAGGCGTAGCACTTTGTGATAAAGCAATTGAAATGGACCCAAGCCTTGCAGTATATAAGCAGAAAAAATCAATGCCAGGTTTATAATCAAGAAACTAAACCAAACACCAATAACAATCGACCGGCGGGAAATCGCCGGTTTTTTTATGTACCTGGCTTAAGTTATTCTATTTGGCATCCGTTGCCTTCGAATCTTCCAGTGGAAGATTCGCACTCTTGTACTTCCAGTTCACTATTCAACATAGTGTTGATGTTTCTTTGTCACCCTGAGCGAAGCGAACGGCTATTCAACTTTTTATTTCTCACTGATTTCACAGATTCACACAGAATCAATCTGTGAAAATCCCTGTCTACCGGCAGGCAGGCGTGTCATCTGTGAGATTTTTTTTGCTTACATTCTTTCTGGTACTTTTATTCCCAGCAATCCCATTGCAGAAGCGATCACATTCGCTGTCATTCCAGAAAGTTTCAGCCTCAATTGTTTCTTTTCATCCGATTCCGCATTCATGACAGAATGTTCCGTATAAAATGTATTGAATGTTTTTGCCAGCTCAAATGCATAAATAGCAAGCACCGAAGGATTATGTTCCAACGCTGCTTGTTCAACTATTGTGGTGAATTGTTCCAGCTTAACAATAAGTTCTTTTTCTAGCTTCAAAAGACTACTGTGGAATGTGGACTGTGGACTGTCGACTATTTCTGCTTTTCTCAAAATTGATTTTATCCTTGCATGAGTATACTGAACAAATGGTCCGGTGAACCCATGAAAGTCGATTGATTCTTCAGGATTGAAGATCATTCTCTTTTTTGGATCAACACGAAGAAGAAAAAACTTTA
>Ga0075421_100007411_pt1 | contig 13437 bp, 12 predicted proteins | sample SoiMetdeltSBSDD5_FD_75292 | JGI IMG/M metagenome (GOLD analysis project Ga0075421, IMG submission 75292) | Bulk soil microbial communities from a Populus tree surrounding site in Tennessee, USA - Soil MetaG P. deltoides SBSDD5 | ecosystem: Environmental > Terrestrial > Soil > Tree plantation... | reverse complement strand
GCACCACTACGCCGATCCCGACCGACAGCTGCGAATTCGCGAGTGAAGGAATGAGCGTTCCCAGGTACTCGCCGATGAGAATCGCCGCGGCGCAGAACGACGCAACCGACGACACCCAATCGCTCCATCCGATGATGAATCCGGCGTACGAGCCGAACGCGCGCTGGGCGAAAACGTATTGCCCGCCGGACCTCGGCACGATCACGCCCAGCTCCGCCAGGGAAACAACGCCTAGCAGCGCATATATACCACCGGCCACCCAGGCCAGCAGAAACATGCCGCGGCTCGGCAGGAGTCCGGCGACCGAGCTTGGGGTGCGAAGGATTCCCGATCCGATCGTGTTGCCGACGATGACGGCGATCCCGAACGCCACGCCGAGCACCTGGAGGAGGCGACCGCGACCAGGCGTGGTCGTGGCAGTTTCTTCGACGGTCGTGGCGGTGGCGGCCATGCGATCGTTCGGCTCCGGATAGGGTCGCGCTAAGCTCGCACCTCGATACGTTGGCGAGCAAGCGATTTCGCGGGGCGGAATGCTCCTTGCGCCAGTTGGGTGCAGTCGTTCGGGCAGCTCGCCAGCGAGGTATCCGTGGCCACACAATCCGTTACGCCGGTGGACCCCGACAGCGGGATCCCCGATCTCATTCGCCGCCTTGGTGACGACTCGAAGCGTCTGGCCGGGGATGAATTGCGGCTCGCGAAGCTCGAGCTTCACGAGAGTGTGCACACGAGCGTCGATGGTTCCATTCGGCTCGCGCTTGCGCTCGCCTTTGGCATCGTCGCCGCGGTCGCCCTGACGGTGCTCCTCATCGTTGCGGTCGCTGCGCTCCTCGGCCACAACTACTGGGCCGGTGCGCTGGTCGTGGGGGCATTCGAGCTCGTCGCCGGGATGCTGATGCTGAGGCGCGGCGTCTCGGCGGTGAAGTCCCCGACATACCCGCTGTTGGCTTCCCGGGAGTCGCTGAAGGACACCGCGGCGTGGGCTCGCCAGACGACGAAACGCTGATCGAAACCAAAGTCGGCCTCCGCGGCTGCGCTCGGCGCGGCACATTTCAAGTGTGACCGGGATTGAACTGCGCAGGCCACGAGGAGGGCTGCTCGCGCTGCTGGTGACGGCGGCTCTTCTCACGCCGACACGGGCATGGGGACAGCGCATCGATTCGATGGCGCCATGGGAGGCGGCGGTCCGGACGATCGCGATCGATCAGCGACTGGCAGCCGATGCGGGGCTGCGCGTGGGTGACCTGGTGGTCCTTGCCGCGGAACCCGGACGTGCGAACGGCGATACCGTCCGAATCGCCGCGATCGTCCAACGGCGGGCCGACCCATCCGAGGTCGCGCGCAGCGAATACCGTATCCGCATGCACCTCGACCAGCTGCAGCGAATCGTCGGGTACGGCGATCGGGTCGACCGCTTTGCGATCGCGACGGCCGGCGGGGCGGCCGCCGATTCCGCGCTCCGACGCATCAACTCGGTGGCGTTCGGGTTTCGCGCCTATCCGTCGCGTGAGATCGCCGTCGAGACGTCGAAGACGTTCGTGGTGGTGAGTCGGTTTCACCGCGCGATCGGCATGATCACGATCGTTGCGAGCGCCACGTTCCTGCTCTGCATCATGCTGCTCAAGGTGGACGAGCGGCGACGCGACGTCGCGGCAATGCGGCTCATGGGAATCTCACGGGCGACGGTGGTCCGGACCGTGATACTGGAGTCGTCGTTCGTCGCGCTGTTAGGCAGCCTGTTCGGCGTCGGGCTGGGGTTCGTCACGTCGGCATTAGTCAACGCGCACTACCAGGCGGTGTATCGGACGCCGCTCCGGTTCGCGATCGTCACCCCGGGCACCGTCGCCTATTCCGTGCTGCTCTCGCTCGTGCTCGGAATCGGTGCCGGCGCGCTCGCTGCCCGCCGCTTGGCGCGCACAGCGCCACTTACGCTGTTCGGTCGCTGATGCGGTTTCAGCTCGCGGCCCTGTCGCTCCGGCGCCACGCCAGTCGAACGCTGCTGGCCGTTCTCGGCGTTGCCGTGTCTGCAGCGATGCTGCTCGACATGGTGATGCTCGCCACCGGCATGCGCCAATCCTTCGCCACTCTCCTCGGGCGAAACGGCTTCACGATTCGCGTATCTCCACGCGGCACGTTGCCGTTCGACACCGAGGCGACGATCGCCCAGGCGCGGGACGCTACGATTACCATGCAACGGATCGCCGGCGTGACCGCGGTCGCGCCCGTGCTCGGCACGACGATCCACGTGTTAGGCGGCCCCAACCCGGTAACGGCGTTCGCGCTCGGCGTCGATCCGGCCGTTCAGGGCGACTACGAGCTGCTCGAGGGCCGGGAGCCGGTGGCGGACGCGCTCGTCGCCAGCGACGCGCTCCTCCGCGCGACCGGCGCGCGCATTGGCGATACACTCGATGTCGCGATCGGGTTCGATCCGCAGATCCGAACCTACACGGGGCGCCGCCGCGTCGTCATCTGCGGACGCGCGCGATTCACGTACCTGAGCGCCGACGACCGGGCTGCTGCCCTGCCGCTCGCGAGCGTGCAGGCCATGGGCGGCCCCGACCGGAGCGATCGCGTTTCGCTGTTCATGGTGCGGACGGCGCCTAACGTCGATCCCGAGGCGACGCGGCTTGCCATCGAGCGTGCGCTGCCGCGCGTGACCGCGCTGTCGACCGCCGGCGCCATCGCCGAAGCGGAGCACCGCCTGAGCTACTTTCGGCAGCTCGCTTTCATACTCGGCGCGGTGAGCCTGATCGTGGGATTCCTGCTCGTGACGACGATCGTGACCGTGAGCGTGAACGAGCGCATTGGCGAGATCGCCATCATGCGTGCCATCGGCGTGTCGCGCAGTCACGTAGTGCATCAGATCGTGATCGAGGGGATCGGGCTCAGCCTGACCGGCGCGGCGGCTGGTTTGATCCTCGGCGTGTTTACGGCCAGATGGCTGAACTCGATCCTTCGAGGGTTTCCCGGCCTCCCGGACGCGATCGATTTCTTTCTCTTCCAGCCCAATTCGGCGTTTCGCGCGCTGGCACTGCTCGTGGCGTCGGGGGTCGCCGCCGGAATCTATCCCGCGTGGAGGGCGGCGTCCCTGCCGATTTCGGCAACGCTGCGCGAGGAGGCCGTCGGATGAGTGGCCAGCCGCTGCTGCTCCTTCGTGACGCGCACCGTGACTACCCGCACTCGGGTGAGCCGGTGCACGCGGTGCGTGGCGTTTCGCTCGACATCACGCAGGGCGAGTACGTCGCCATCATCGGGCCGTCGGGCTGCGGGAAGTCGACGCTGCTCAACCTGCTGGGCGCGATCGACCGGCCCACGAAGGGCAGTGTGACGATCGGCGCGACCGCGGTAAGCACGCTGCCGGACAAGGCAGCCACGCACTTCCGCCTCACGAACATCGGCTTCGTGTTCCAGCGATTCTACCTGCTGCCGGTGCTGACCGCACAGGAGAACGTCGAGCTGCCAATGGCCGAAGCGAAGGTCCCGGCGACCGAGCGGCGCAGCCGTGCCCGCGAGTTGTTAGGCTACGTGGGGTTGGCGGCGCGCGCCGATCATCGTCCAGCCGAGCTGTCTGGTGGAGAGCAGCAGCGGGTTGCGATCGCCCGAGCGCTCGCGAATCGCCCGATCGTCCTTCTGGCCGACGAGCCGACCGGCGAGCTCGACGCGCGCACGGGCGGCGATGTGATCGCGCTGTTCGATCGGCTGAACCGCGACGGCATGACAATCGTGGTGGTGACGCACGACGAAAAGCTCGCGGGTGCGGCGCGGCGGGTCATCCACATGCTCGACGGACGGATCGTCCGTGATGAGCCACTCCTGCGGCGCGCATGATCGGGATCCTCGCGAGGAGAAACCTGACGCTGCGCCCGTGGCGCTCGGCTCTCCTGCTCGGGGGCTTCGGCCTAGGGGTGGGCGTCATGATCGTGCTGCTGGCCATCGGCGAGGCGCTGCTGACCCAGGCGCGCGACGAACGGCTCGTTGGCGGTGGTGACGTGACCGTGCTTCCCGAGGGGATCGATGTCGAGGTCATGAAGACGGGCGGCGTGGGCGGGATGTTCTTCTCGATCGGCAACGCCCGATTTCTCGACCTCCAACTGCTCTCGAACCCGCGCAACGCACCGGGCATGCAGACCGTCGCCCCGCAGATCGTGGACAAGCTCGTGTACCTGCGGACGCTCGACGGACGCGAGCGCGCGGTGCGCGCGACCGGCGAGCTGCCGTCACGTTCGGCGCTGGTGGGGGCCGTGCCTGCGCTCGCGGTAGGTCGCTGGGATGACGACGATTTCGACCGGCGATGGCGTTCGCCAACGCTGGCCGAACTGCGCGCGGACATCGACCACTTTCATCTCACGCCGCGAAGCGCGGACAACCGCGACACCTGGAGCGAATGGCACTACTTCAATGTGCTGTCAACGGACCGGAAGCGATGGATCTATCTCGCGTTCATCGTGAGCGGTGCCGTCCCGGATGGGCGCTGGGGCGGGCAGGTGACGCTGGCGCTGAACGAGGAAGGGAAGCCGGCGCGTCGATTCGCTGCGACGTTTCCTAACGACTCGATCTCGTTTTCGACGTGGAATGCCGATGTGCGCTTTGGGAACGCACACGTTTCGGTGGACGCAGCCGGACGGTACGTCGCGCGCGCACGAGTGCGGGGCGAGCGCGGCGACGCGGAAGCGGTCGTCGACCTCGTCGTGACGCCGGCACCCGGCGCGTTCTTCCCCGGGGCGGCGCTCGGCGGCGAGGGACTCGTCTCGGGATATGCCGTGGCCGCCCTGCGCGCGTCCGCAACCGGCACGATCTGCGTTGGCGGCACCTGCGAACGGTTCGACGGCGCGCAGGCCTACCACGATCACAACTGGGGCGTCTGGCGGGGGGTGACCTGGGAGTGGGGCGCCGCGCGGGCGGGGCCGTACACGTTCCTCTACGGTCGCGTGCAGCCGCCGGACAGTGTGAGCAGCGAGACGCCGTTGTTCGTTTACCTCGTGGATTCGTTAGGCTTTCGGTCGCTGTTCCGTCCGCGTCGCATCGACTACGTCGACGGCCGCACGATCCGTGTCGGCGGTCGGGACGTGCGGGTCCCGTCGCAGGCGGTGTTTGCCGATGCGCGAGGTGAAGACACGCTGCGGGTGGAGCTGACAATCGAGGACGCCGTGGGCACGGACACGCGCGAACCGCAAGCGGAACGGGGTGAGACGCTGGCCGGCCGCGCGCTGCGTCGGCCCTACTTCATCCAGATGAAGGGAATGGCCCGAATCTCCGGACGAGTTGGAGGAGTGCCGGTCGAAGGGCAGGGGAGCGGGTTCTTCGAGACGTATCGTTAGGTGGGCGGCTGGCGGCGGGGGACCGGCGACGAACTGCCGGGGACGGGCGGCGGGCGACGGGGGACGGTTAAACAGCGTAACCCTCGGGATGCTCATCTCGAATAGGATAGAGGCATCCCGAGGGTTCTCGCTTTCTAGCCGTCGCCCGTCGCCCGTCCCCCGTCCCCGGTTTTGTTACGCCCGCCTGTCCGTCGGATCAGGCCCCGGCTTGGACGCAGGGTTTCCGTCGATGCGGTCCTTCACGTTGTCCACGGCATCGACGACCTTGTTCGCCCCGCGGCGGGCTGCATCGCCAACGCGATCGGCAGCATGCGCAGAACGATCGACCGGGGTGTCGAGTCGCTCGCTCGTGCGCACCGCACTGTCGACGGCGCCCGCTGACGTCGCGGCGAGCGTCGACGTGCCGCGTGTGTAGCCTTCGCGCGCGTAGTCACGCACCGACGCCCAATCACCGTGGCGCGCGCGGATCTCGTCCGACCATCCGCGACGGAGATCGCGTTCCACTGTGTCGAAATCGCTGCCGCGATAGTCGGGATTCCTGCTGGCGAGGTGCCCGAGCTGATACGCGGGCCGAACGTCGTCGAACGGGCGCGTGCCCGTGCGAGCCCGGTCGTAATGCGTGCGATAGTACCGGTCGTCCACGTCGCCGTAATCCTTGGCCGCTTCCGCGATCGATCGGCCCGCCCACCAACCGCCAATCACGCCGGCGAGCCCGCCGATCAGGGTTCCGACGGGACCACCGATCGAGCCAATCGCTGCACCGGCAAGGCCGCCCGAAATGCCACCCGCGGTTTCGCCAACGTAATCCGCTGTCGTCGGCTCATCGCGCGCCGGCTTCGCGGTCACATCACGATCGTCGGTGTTTGGTCCACGCGGCACGTCGTTCCCCATGATCGTCGGATCCTCCCCTGCGCTCTTGCGATCCATCTCATCCATGATTCGCCTCCAGCATTCGTGGTCGATTGGTTCCGGCCGTAGAAAGGCAAGATCGGGACCGACCTCAACTTGACATCGCAGTTTCGAGGCATCGATTGTGTCGCATGAGCAACGAGCGCGGCGACATTCGCATCGGCACGCAGGGATGGAACTACGACGCGTGGGTAGGACCGTTCTATCCGCCAGAGACGCGGCCGGCGGATTTTCTCACGGTCTATGCGCGCGCGTTCATCACGGTCGAGGTCGACTCTACCTTCTACGCGATTCCAGCAGCGAAGACGATCCGCGGCTGGGCCGAACGGACACCCACCGATTTTTCGTTCGCCCTCAAGTTGCCGCAGGAGATCACGCACGAGAACCGGCTGCGTGACTCGGCAGACCTTGCGGCGCTGTTCTTCGATCGAGCGCGCGAGCTGGGCCCGAAGCTCGGGCCGATCCTGATGCAGCTCGGTCCAGACTTCGCGCCGTCCGAGCTGCCGGCGCTGGCGAACTTTCTTCCGCTCATCCCGCGCGACGTCCGCGTGGCCGTGGAGTTCCGCCAGCGCGGCTGGATCCACGACGGCATCATCGCGCTGCTCGCCGAGCATAACGTGGGCGTAGCGCTGGTGGATGCGCGCTGGATACCGCGGAAAGTGATGATGGCGCTGGCCGAGCGTCCGACGTCGGACTTCGGCTACATCCGATGGATGGGACCGAACCGGGACCTCGTGGACTACTCGCGCATCCAGGTCGATCGCTCTCGCGAGCTCGAGTCGTGGGCGGCGGTCATCGCCGCGCTCGCGCAGCGCGTGAGGACCGTGTACGGGTACGTCAACAACCATTTCGCAGGGCATAGTCCCGCTTCGGCCCGCGATCTTCAGCGACTGCTTCGCCAGCGCCCGGTGGAGCCCGATCAGCTTGGCGAGCAGATGTCGCTGTTCTAGGCGGCTGGCGCTGGCGGCTGGCGGCTGGCGGCTGGCGGCTGGCGGCTGGTGGCGGCGGCGGACGGGCGACGGGCGACGGGCGACGACGGGATGAACCAGCGTTAGGCGCTTGGGGGGAAGGCTTCAACGCGACGTTGGCCTGCTACGGCGACGTCTGCCGAGTCCGTTCGTCTTTCCCGCGTTCCCGCCGTACCTTTCGGTGTGCCTGACCCTCTCCCGACGCCCACGTGAGTCGCCGCGCCATCGCGTTCGTGATGTTTGCGATCGTCGTCGCGGCCGGCTGCGTACGCCTCGGCTTCTGGCAGCTCCATCGGTTGGCCGAGCGACGAGCGGCGAACGCGAAGCTCGCGAGCCGCCTCTCCATGCCGGCGGCGCCGGCCCTCGAAGCGATGCGCGATACGGCGTCCGCGGCATACCGCCGCGCGACGGCGACCGGCACCTTCGACTTTGGAAACGAGCTCTCCCTCGCGTCGCGAACACGTGAGGGCTCACCCGGAGCGAACATCATCACGCCGCTGCGCGTGCCGGGAACGGACACTGCGGTGCTCATCAATCGCGGATGGGTCTACGCCGCCGACGCCATGACCGTGGACTTCGCTCGCTGGCGAGAGCCGAACGTGGCGGCGGTCACGGGGTACCTTCTCGAGATCGCTCGAGGCGGGCGCGGGACGGTCTCCGCGCCGAACAACCCGCAAGTGATTCGACGTCTGGAGTACGACTCGCTGACGAAACGACTGCCGTATCCGATCGCGCCATTCATGCTCGTGGCGACCGAGAACCGGGCGCCCGGGCCGTCAGCGCCATCACGCGACTCGACTCCCGCGCGGCTGCCTCCGCCACTGCTCGACGAAGGTCCGCACCTCGGGTACGCGATCCAGTGGTTCGCGTTTGCCATCATTGGTCTCGTGGGCACCGGTGCCGTCGTTCGTGCCGATCGGCGTGGCAGTCAACATGCAAGGCAAGCACGACCTGTGAGGATCACCCATTCCGAGACGCGACATGGCTGACACGTCACACATTGCTTCGGAGAAGGAAGCGCGCGACGTCGCCGAGTCGGCGCGCGAAACCGAGTGGGAGCATCCGAGCTTCGCTCGCGAGCTGTTTCTCGGGCGGTTCAGGCTCGACCTCATCCACCCGCATCCGGTCGTGGACGATCCCGCCGAGGCCGCGCGGGCGAAGCCGTTCTTCGACCGTCTGCGCGCATTTCTCGAGAGGTTCCCGTCGGAGGAAGTCGATCGCACGGGCGAGATCGCGGAGTCGTACGTCCAGGAGCTTCGCGACATGGGTGCGTTCGGAATCAAGATTCCGAAGGAATACGGTGGGCTCGGGCTCTCGCAGCTGTCCTATGTGCGCGCGATGGAGATGGTCACGTCGAAGGACGGGTCGCTCGTCGCGCTGCTGTCCGCGAGCCAATCGATCGGGGTGCCACAGCCGCTGAAGCTGTTCGGCACGGACGAACAGAAGCGGAAGTATTTCCCTCGGCTCGCGAAGGGTGCGATCTCCGCGTTCGCGCTGACCGAGGTCGACGCCGGGTCGGACCCCGCGAACATGAAGACGACCGCGACACCGACCGAGGATGGGAAGCACTTCGTCCTCAACGGACAGAAGCTGTGGTGCACGAACGGCACTCGCGCGGACCTGTACGTGGTCATGGCGCGCACGCCGGATGTCGTGGACGCGAAGGGCAAGACGCGCAAGCAGATCACGGCGTTCATCGTCGAGGCCTCGTTCGCGGGCATCGAGATCGTGCACCGCTGCCGGTTCATGGGTCTCAAAGCGATCGAGAACGGGGTGATCCGGTTCAACAACGTGCGAGTGCCGCGCGAGAACATCCTGTGGGGCGAAGGGAAGGGCCTCAAGCTGGCGCTCGTGACGCTCAACACCGGACGCCTAACGATTCCGGCCGGATGTGCCGGCGTTGGCAAGGCACTCCTGCGCGTGGTGCGTGACTGGGCGAACGAACGGGTGCAGTGGGGTCAGCCGATCGGCAAGCACGAGGCGATCGCGCAGAAGATCGCCCGGATGGCGGCGAACACGTTCGCGATGGAAGCGGTGGCCGAGCTATCGACAGCGCTGTACGAGCGAGGTGGGTACGACATCAGGCTCGAGGCCGCGATCGCAAAGCTGTACAACACCGAGGCGGGCTGGCGCATCGTCGACGATACGGTGCAAATCCGCGGCGGCCGTGGGTACGAGACTGCCCAGTCGCTCGAAGCGCGGGGCGAGAAGCCGATCGCCGTCGAGCGGGCGATGCGCGATTTCCGCATCAATCTGATCTTCGAGGGGTCGTCGGAGATCATGCGGTTGTTCATCGCGCGTGAGGCGGTGGACCACCACTTCAAGCTCGCGTTTCCGATCGTCGCGCCGGAGTCCTCGATGCGGCAGCGTCTTGCTGCGCTTTCGAAATCGGCGCCGTTCTACGCGACGTGGTATCCGGCTCGGTGGCTGGCCCGCGTTCGTCCGAGGCCGTACGCCGAGTTCGGCAAGCTCGCGAAGCATCTGCGCTTCGCGGACCTCGCGACGAACAAGCTCGGGCGCGCAATCTTCCACGCGATGGTCCGGTTCGGCCCCAAGCTCGAGCGCAGGCAGATGGTGCTGTTCCGTGCGGTGGACATCGGCGCCGATCTCTACGCGATGGCCGCTGCGTGCTCGCGCGCCCAGATGCTCGCCGGAAAGGGACGTCCGGAGGCGGTCGTGCTCGCCGATGCGTTCTGCATCGAGGCCCGGCAGCGGATCCGAGCACACTTCCGCGACTTGTTCGGGCCGTCCGATCGGGCGCTGTACAAGGTCGCGATGCAGGTCCTGCGCGGCGAGCACAGCTGGCTCGAGCAGGGCATCGTGGGCCTTACACCAGTCGACCCGAGCGAAGCCGAGACCGTGGAGATGCCAACATCTCGTTCAGGCGCCGCAGCCGAGGCGATCGGAATCAGCTGAGCCCCAGCACGTGGATGGCGATGTTGAAGTAGATGATGATTCCGGCCACGTCCACGAGTGACGCCACGAACGGAGATGATGCGATCGCGGGATCGAAGCCGAGTCGCGTGAAGAGCAGTGGCAGCATCGCCCCGACGATCGTGCCCGTGATCACGACGAACAGCAACGTGAACGCCACCACTGACGCGACGTCCATCCCGTTCCCCCACATCAACGCACGGCCAAAGCCAATCGCGCCGAGGAATGCACCGAGCACGAGGCCCTGACCGAGCTCGCGCATGAAGACGCGCAGCGCGTCACGCATCTCGACGTCGCCGACGGCGAGCGCGCGCGTGATCAGTGTGGCGGACTGCGATCCCGAGTTGCCGCCGGAGCTGATGATGAGCGGGATGAAAAACGTCAGCGCGATTGCGCTGGCGAGCGTCGCCTCGTAATGGCGTAACGCCGTCCCGGTGAACATCTCCTCGATGAACAGCAGAGTGAGCCATCCACCCCGCTTGCGAGCGATCGACCAGAATCCCGCCTGGAAGTACGGCTCCTCGAGTGGCTGCACCGCGCCGAGCTTCTGCACGTCCTCGGTCTGTTCTTCGACGATCGCATCGATGACGTCGTCGACCGTCACGACGCCGATCACGCGTCCCCCATCGTCGACCACCGGCACGGCAACGAGGTCGTACTCCGACGTCATTTTTGCGACTTCCGCGCGGTCCGCGGTCGCGGGCACGCTCAGGACTTCTTCCCACGCGATATCCGCGATGCGCGTTCCTTCGGGTGCGGCGAGCAGCTCGCGCAGCGACATGACTCCACGCAGCGCGCCCTGCGCGTCGGTCACGTACAGCGAGTGCATCGCCTCGCGACGGCCCGCCCGCGCAATCCGTCGCACGTTCGTGAGTGCCTCATCCACCGTCATCGTCTCTGGCAGCTGCACGAACTCGGTGGTCATGATACCACCGGCCGAATCCGGAGCGTAGGTGAGCAGCGCCTCCGTTTCGCGACGTGCTTCCGCCGGGATTTCGGCGAGGATCTCCTTCGTGCGCTCTTCCTCGAGCTCCTCGAGAACGTCGACGCGGTCGTCGGGCGTCATCTCGGAGACGAGCTTCGCAGCCTGTGCGGCAGGCATCTCCTCGAGCAGCTCGGCGCGCAGCTCCTCGTCGAGGTACTCGAGCAGGTCTGCCGCGCGATCGGCTGGCAGGACGCGCAGGAGGAGCCTCACCTGATCGATCGGGAGCGCCTCGGCGACATCCGCGAGATCCGCCGCGTGCATCTCCTCGGTTTCGGCCGCGACGTCCGACGGCGACTCCTCCAGTAACGCCAGAATATCCGGCGCGATCAACGCCGCGATCGGGCGTTCTTCCTTTCGCTGGGATGGTGTCATCGGAGTGTGGTGACGGGCCTGCCGGCGCGGGGGGGCAAGTTACGAACGTGGGCCAGTGCGGAACAAGCCAGACATGGTCCTATTCAAGTCACGGCTCGCTCAGTGGCAGCCGACGCTCGATTCTTACCGACGTCACCTCGCAGCCCGCTAAAACGACGGCTTCCCTCAGCGCATCGGATGTCGTGGACGCATCGTGCTCCACCACGGCCCGTCCCATCTCGACCTGCGCTGACACGACACCAGTCACCCCCGCGAGCGCGGTGAAGACCGCGCGCTTCGCGTGGACTGCCATCATGCCCGAGATCGTGAGGATCGACACCATGGCGCGGAAACGTACAGCGCGATTGCGAACTGGCGCGAAGTGGACGAAAGCCGGTTGACGCGCACCTGCGAGCCCACGACCTTCCGGTCGTTTCGGTGCGTCACGCCTTTCTCTACGAGTCCCGACTTCGACCCGCGATCATCGTGAACGCTGTGAACGTTTCCTTTCTCGGACTCGGCGCCATTGGCGCGCCGATGGCCCGACACCTCGCAAAGCCGCCATTCTCACTGACCGTCTGGAACCGGACGAAGGCGCGTGCGGACGCATTCGCCAGCGAGGTCGGCGCGCGCGTGGCGGCCTCTCCAGCGGACGCCGCGCGCGGCGCGGATGTTGTCATCACATGCCTGCCGACGTCGCGCGAGGTGGAAGCCCTGCTCGACGGATCGGACGGTCTCATCGCCGGGCTCGCGCCGCAGGCACTGCTCATCGATTGCACCTCCGGCGACCCCGCGACCTCGCGCCGGATCGCCGCGCGCCTGGCCGAGCGTGGAACGGCGTTCATGGACGCGCCAGTGAGTGGCGGCGTGTCGGGCGCCCAGCAGGGCGCACTCACGGTCATGTGTGGCGCCGACGAAGCCACGTTCGAGCGCGCGCGGCCGGTGATCGAGGCGTTCGGCAAGAAGATCGTGCTGTGCGGCCCGGTCGGCGCGGGGGATGCCGTGAAGGCAGTGAACCAGGCGCTGCTCGGGATTCACATCTGGGCGCTGAGCGAAGGGCTCGTCGCGCTGTCGAAGGCGGGCATCTCTGCACGACTGGCGCTGGACGTGATCAACGCGTCCAGCGGGCGCTCGAACGTCTCGCAGAACCTGTTCACGGAGCGCGTGATCACGCGAGCCTTCCCCCGAACGTTCAAGCTCGCGCTCATGGAAAAGGACGTGACCATCGCGGCCGAGTTCGCCCGCGAGAATCGAGTGCCGTCACCGCTCACGCAGAGCGCCGCCGATCTGCTGCGCGTCGCTCGGCACGCGTTAGGCGAGGAGGCCGATCACGTCGAGACGGTGAAGCTGATCGAGGAATGGGCGGGCTGTGAGGTGCAGGGATGACGACGAACGTCAGGCGCGACTTCCCGGCGCTCGAGCGCAAGCACGAAGGCCTGCCCGTCGCCTACTTCGACGGTCCAGGCGGCACCCAGGTCCCGCGACAGGTCGTCGAGGCGATGAACGACTACCTGTGCTACCATAACGCGAACACGCACTGGAACTACCCGACCAGCGCCGAGACCGACGCGGCGCTCGACGCCTCGCGCGTGGCCTTCGCCGATTTTGTGAATGGCGATCCCACCGAGATCGCGTTCGGTCTCAACATGACGACGCTGACCTTCCACCTCGCGCGCGGCCTGTCGGCCCGGTGGGCGAAGGGAGACGAGGTCATCGTCACCGAGCTCGATCATCACGGCAACGTCGCGCCGTGGACGCGGCTTGCAGCCGAACGCGGCATCGTCATCAAGACGGTGCGGATGGATCCGGCCCAGGGCGTTCTCGACTGGGCCGACCTGGAGCAGGCGATCACGCCGCGAACCAAGCTGCTGGCTATCGGTGCCGCGTCCAACGCGCTCGGGACGGTGACCGACGTGGCCGCGGCCGCGCGGCTGGCGCACGCGCAGGGTGCGCTGGTGTTCGTCGATGCTGTCCA
>Ga0075421_100007409_pt1 | contig 13440 bp, 10 predicted proteins | sample SoiMetdeltSBSDD5_FD_75292 | JGI IMG/M metagenome (GOLD analysis project Ga0075421, IMG submission 75292) | Bulk soil microbial communities from a Populus tree surrounding site in Tennessee, USA - Soil MetaG P. deltoides SBSDD5 | ecosystem: Environmental > Terrestrial > Soil > Tree plantation... | reverse complement strand
GGGCTCTACCAGGAGGCCCGCCGCTCCGCTGAACGCCTTGGCGACGTCTGCCACGCCGAGATCAGCGCCTTCAGCCTCGCCCGCTATTACCACCTCCGCCCCGGCCCGCGCGCCCGCTCCTCGATTCTCGCGTTGATCCTCGACACCGAGCGCCGCCGGCACCGCCGGTTGCAGGCTCAGGCCCGGCTCGTGCTGGCGAACGCCTACGCGGGCGATCTCGAAATTTCGCGGGCACTCGGCGAGAGCCTGAGGGCGGTCGAGCTCGCCAAGGAGATGGGCGACGCGCAGACGGTCATGAACGGGCTGCGGTTCGTCGCCATGGCCTACGAGCGCATGGGGGATTACAGCCGCGCCGTAGCTAAGAATTTTGAGGCGGTTTCGTTTCTTTGGGGACACCCCTCCGCGCCCATCCCCACGGCCCTGGCCTATGGCCTCACGGGGGATGCGTTCTACCGGGTGGGTGACTACCCGGCGGCACTCGAGTACCAGCTTGAGGGCCTGCGCGTCATCGGCCCGATGGCGAACCCGATGCTCACGGCCGGGATGGTCGGGCACCTCGGGTTGACCTACTGGAAGCTCGATCGTTACGACGAGGCGGCGCAACACCTCAACGACGCCGCGGCGCGCGCGGGGCAGATCCAGGACCGGGCGGCGCGCGTCATGATCGAGGCCGATATCTACACCGCGCTCGGAGATTTCGCCCTCGAGCGCCGCCGCCCGGAGGAGGCCATCGCCGCCTACCGGAGATCCGCCGGCGCCAGCGGCGAGGCGCGCAGCCGCATTCATTTGTCCGGCATCCACCGGGGCCTCGCCGCGGCTTTCCAGATGCAGGGTCACATGGCCGAGGCGGAGGCGGAGCTCAGGCGAAGCATCGAGCTTTCCGAGAGGGAGCTCCAGCGGATTGACGAGGCGCAGGGCCGGAGCCTGTTCCTGGCCAGCCGCCGCAACGTCTATCACGAGATGGCCGACTTCCAGTTTTCGGTGAGGCGCCAGCCGAGTCAGGCCTTCAACTACGCGGAGGTGTCGAAGAGCCGCGAGTTGCTCGACGCGCTGAGCGCGCGCAAGGAGTTGCGGCGGAGCGACGACCGGTGGCAGCTGCGCCTCTCGGGGAGCGCGCCCGCGCTCCGGGTCGAGCAGGTGCAGCGGGCGCTGCCGCCCGGCGCGCAACTCGTCGAATACATCGTCACCGAGCGCGGCGTCATGCTCTGGCTCATCACCCGGGACGAGGTCGTCCCGGCGCGGGTGGAGGTCGAGGCCGGGCAACTCCGCCGGATGGTCGCGACTTACCTCGACCACATGCGCGCGCGCCGCGGCGACGAAGGGCTCAGGCGCGAGGCCGCCGAATTGTACCGCGCCCTGATCGGCCCGGTCGCCGACCGCCTCGCGCCGGGCGGGGTGCTCTGCGTCGTCCCGGACGGCGTCCTCCACGAGCTGCCCTTCGCGGCCCTGGTCGCTCCCGAGACCGGGCGCTACATGGTCGAGGATTATGCGCTGGTGACCTGCCCGAGCGCGAGCGTGCTCGCGCGGACGCTGGAATTGACGCGCGCCAAGCGGCGCCGCGGCCCCGAAACTTTCCTCGGTCTCGGTAACCCGCAGTTCAGCCGCGAGGAGTTCCCGGCCCTGCCGCCCTTGCTGGCGACCGAGCAGGAGGTGCAGAGCGTGCAAGGGCTCTACCTGCACTCGAGCCAGCTCAGCCGGGAGCGCGCGACGGAGAGCGCCCTCGCCCGCGGGATCGGCGATTTCGACGTCGTCCACCTGGCGACACACACCGTCATCGACGAGCTGTCACCGCTGCTCTCGGCCGTCGTCCTCGCGCCCGAAGGCGACCCCGCCCCGCCGGGCGAGGGAGCGGCCGGCGACGGGAAGCTGCAGGCCTTCGAGGTCTACCGCATGCGGCTCCCGCGGACGCGCCTCGTCGTCCTCTCCGGCTGCCGCTCGGCACTCGGCTCGGCGGCTCGCGGCGAGGCGCTCGGCGGCCTAGCGCAAGCCTTCTTCGCGGCCGGGGTGCCGACCGTCGTCGCCAGCCTGTGGGACGTCGACGATGCGCACACGGCGGCGCTCATGCAGGCCTTCCACAAGGCCCACCGGTCCGAGGACCAGGCCTTCGGCTCGGCGCTGCGCCAGGCTCAGCTCGCCCTGCTCGGCTCGGCCGACACCCGGCAGCGACACCCCTATTACTGGGCGGCCTTTCAGGTCGCCGGCGACGGCCTGCTCAATGGCGGGCCAATTTCCGGCGGTCAAGACCCTTGATCCGCCGTCACTCTAACCTGCGGATTTGCCCCTCTGACCGCGCATCTCAAGGAGGAGAATTGAGCACGATCAACTTCACGTTCGAAGACCTTTGCGCCTTCTTCACCCGCCATCGGTCGCGCTTGATGGTCGGCATGATCGCGACTGACGGCGAGGCGCCGGAGAATGTCCACCGCCCGACGATCATCATCAAGGAGGGTGGAGTCGTCAAGCAGGAGTACTCCGGCTTCGAGCAAGTCAACGGCGACATCACCCTCGACGTCTTCCCCAAGGGTGGCCGGCTCACCCGCCTGGCCGCGCCCTCCAAACGCGACCGGCGCCACCCCTTCGAGCGGGTAGTCGACATCGAGCGCCAGCTCTACCCGGGCGAGGCGCTGAGGCCGAGCGCCGCAGCCTGCCGCGCGCGACTCCATTTCCGCAATGGCGAACTCTGCGGCCGCGGCCTCGCCGTCAACGCCAAATTCGCCGACGCCCGGACGCACCGGCAGGCCGAGCACGCGCCCTCGTCAGTGGCGACGAAGGTGGGGCTCGAGGTCAAAGTCCCGGACCACGGCTACGCCGTCTGGCATTTCGGGGGCGACGCTGAGGATTTCGTCTTCAAGGGCGGGCGCGATTACGAGGTCGAGGTCGCCAACCGCGCCCCGGCGGTCACCTTTAGCCACTTCAACTACTTTTACAACGTCATGAGTCCCAAGCCGCAGCGCCGGATCGTCCCGGTCGACGCCGAGGTCCCCGAGCCGACCCCGCGCTTCGGGGATTGGCGATGCATGATCATCAGGTTCGGCCGAGCCTCCTACCCGCTGCCCAGAGCCTGGGCGAAATGATCTCAGCAACCGCGGAGGGCGACCGGAGACGCAAAATCCAGGGATTCTTGTGTCGCCCTCCGTCTCCTCCCTCGTTTCCTGGGAGGCCCCGCCGTGGTATCATTCTTGCGTCCTTAACCAGTAGACGTCGCTTCCAAGCATCCTTTGCTGCTCTCCCGCTTGCAACTTGAGCCCGAGTGGCGAACGGTTGCGAAGACAGGAAAAGAGCCTTCTCCCGGGAAATTCATCGGCCGGACTATTGCCGGCGGTCTGCCGTCCGTCGAAGGGGGGCAGATATCGCCGACGAGGGGAGATCTGTGTTGACGTGCCAAGCATCAAGAGTCACGGCAAGGGTCAGGTGAGTGGTGAGGAAACGGAGCCTAGGTAGTCCCGACAAAAGAAAATCTCAAGAGACACCCTGTCGGTCGGGGTCGGCCCTGCCTGGCGTCTCGCTGTGCGAGGCGGCGCCCGGCGCGGTCGCCTCGCCTCAGGGCGCGCACCGGCCGGGCGAGCCCCCCGGCGCCGGCGACGTGACCGAGCTTGCCTACCGCCCGTGGATCGTCATCAAAGGGCCGCACGCGTTTGTCACGGAGACCGCGGCGCACCTGGCGAGCATCGCGGGGCTCCGGCTCGGCCGGGAATTGCTCGCGAGCCTGGAGCGCAGCGGGAGGAGGGTAACGATTCTCCCGACGGCAAGGATGAGCGAGGCGCCGCCCGAGGACTTCCGCGGGGCGCTGGCCAGGGGGCGGGCGCTGAGGTGGGTTGACGAGTGGGGCCGGGAGAGAGCCGTCCGGGGGCGCGGGGCCGGCTCCGACACGACGATCAAATACAATCCGGCGCTGACCACCTTCGGCGTCGAGCCGTGGCAGCGCCAGCCCCCCGAGATCGGGCTGGCGCACGAACTGATCCACGCTGACGACGCCGCCCACGGCCGCATGGACCCGGAGCAGACCGACGGCGTCCGCAACTACGAGCTCCAGGCGATCGGCCTCGGGCCATACCGGGATAAGAAATTCACCGAAAACAAATTCCGCGACGCGTGGCCCGATGCTCAGCCCCTCCGCCCGCGCTATTAGGATTTCTGATCCGTGTCAATCCGTCAAATCCGTGTCATCCGTGGGCCATTCTCTCAGTCGGTGGCGCGCAGGACGACGCACTTCAGGTAGTAGGTTTCGGGCACGGTCAGGAGGACGGGGTGGTCGCGCCCCTGCGAGCGCCGCTCGATGACCTGGACCGTGCGCCCGGCGTCGCGCGCCGCTTCGGCGAGCATCTGCATGAACAGGTCTTCGCCAACGTGGTAGGAGCAGGAGCAGGTGAGGAGCACGCCGCCCGGCGCGAGCAGCCGCAGGGCGCGGAGGTTGATCTCCTTGTAGCCGCGGAGGGCGGCGGGGACCGCGCCGCGGTTCTTGGCGAAGGCCGGGGGGTCGAGGACGATCGTCTCGAAGCGCTCGCCCCGCTCGTCGTACTCGCGCAGTCGGTCGAAGACGTTGACCTCGACGAACTCGACGTTGGCGATGTCGTTGAGCGCGGCGTTGCGCGCCGCGCGCTCGAGCGCCGCGGCCGAGATGTCGAGCGCCGTGACGCGCTCGCAGACCCGCGCCAGGTGGAGCGCGAAGGAGCCGTGAAAGCTGAAGCAGTCGAGCCCGCGCCCCCCGCCGTAGCGCATGGCCGCGGCGCGGTTCTCGCGCTGATCCAGGAAGGCCCCGGTCTTCTGGCCGCCGAGCAAATCCACCCAGAACTTGAGCCCGTTCTCCGTCACTGCGAACTCGGCCGGCGTCGCGGGCGCCTCGGCGTCGGCCTGGTAGAGCACCCCGGCCGAGAGCGGGAGCCCCTCGAGCTGGCGCACCTTGACGTCGTTGCGCTCGACGATCAGGCGCGGGCCAAAGAGCTCGACGAGCAGCTCCACCCACATCCCCTTGAGCGCTTCCATCCCCCGCGTCAGCGTCTGCATCGCCAGGCAGTCGGCGTAGCGGTCGACGATCAGCCCGGGGAGGTAGTCGCCTTCGGAGTGAGCCACGCGGTAGGCGTCCGTCTGCTCGACGACCCGCCCCCGCCACGCGGAGGCGGCGCGCAGGCGCCCGCGCCAGAACTCGCGGTCCGGCTCGCCCTCCGACGTCGAGAGGACGCGGAGGCTGATCTCGGACTCGGCGCCGAAGTGAGCCCAGGCGACGAACCTCCCCCGCCGGTCGAGGACTCGCACCGCCGCCCCGCTCGGGGCCGACGGGCGCTCGGTGACGTCGCTCCGGTAGACCCAGAGATGGCCGGCGCGCACCCGCTCGACGCCCCGCGCCGAAATCACGGCGCGGGGCCGGGCCGTCCGCTCTCGCTCCTGGCTCTGGCTCATCTTACCTCAACAGCTGATGCCCGCCAGTGTAGCACAGAGCCGCGCACGGCGGCCCGGCGCAAGTCCGCCCGGCGTCGCTTACACCGGGCGCGCAACTCGGCTAGACTATAACGGGAGACGAAGGCGGACCAGGTCCATGGATAGCCCCGCGCGTACAGCGTACCTCGGCTTAGGCTCCAACCTCGGCGACCGCGCGGCCAATCTGCTGCGCGCCATCACCGCGCTGGTCAGCGGGGATCTGCACCTCGGCGCGGTCTCCTCGATTTACGAGACCGACCCGGTTGACGTCGTCGACCAGCCGAAATTCCTCAACCTGGTGGTCACGGTCACCGGCCCCCGGCTGGAGCCTTTCTCGCTGCTCAACTTCTGCCTCGCGACCGAGACGCGGCTCGGCCGCCAGCGCGCCGTAGAGCGCGGCGCGCGCACGGTGGACATCGACCTGCTGCTCTTTGATGACCTCGTCATCGAGGAGCACCGTCGGGGGGTGGGGCTGACGCTGCCCCACCCGCGGCTGCATCTCCGGCGCTTCGTGCTCACGCCGCTCGCCGAGATCGCGCCGCACCTCAAGCACCCTGTCCTCGGCGAAACCATGACGCACCTGCTCGGCGCGGTGGCCGACCCGCCCGCGGTGCGGATTTACCGGGCCTGACGGCCCTCCTGGTCGGGCCCCGGGTCGTTGCAAACCCGGTCGCTTGACATATAATGGCCCAGAGTTTTTCAGTCATGGAAATGGGTTGCCGATGAGTCACCTCACCGAGTCAGAGCCCGGCGCGCAGAAAGTCACCATCCCCGCCCTTCAGGCGCTCAAGTCGCGCGCGCAGCGGATCGTCATGCTGACGGCCTACGACTACCCGACGGCGCGCCTCGCCGACGAGGCCGGCGTCGACATGATCCTGGTCGGCGACAGCCTCGCCAACACCGCCCTCGGCTACGAGAGCACGCTTCCCGTGACGCTCGACGAGATGCTCGTCGCGACGCGCGCCGTGCGCCGCGCGGTGAGGCGCGCGCTGGTGGTCGCCGACCTGCCGTTCGGCACCTTCCAGGCCGGGTCCGACGACGCCATGCGCGCCGCGCTCCGGTTCGTCAAAGAGGGTGGGGCTGAAGCCGTCAAGGTCGAGGGCGGGCGCAACCGGCTGGCGCTGGCGCGGCAGATGGTCGAGAACGGCATCCCGGTCATGGGCCACATCGGGCTGACCCCGCAGTCGGTTCTCCAGATGGGCGGTTACAAGCTGCAGGGCAAGACGCTCGCCGCCGCGCGCGGGATCGTCGAGGATGCGCTTTCGCTCCAGGATGCCGGGGCCTTCGCCCTCGTCCTCGAGGTCATCCCTTCGGCCCTTGCCCGGCTTGTCACGCGCCAGCTCAAAATTCCGACCGTCGGGATCGGCGCCGGGCCGGGCACTGACGGGCAGGTGCTCGTGATCAGCGACTTGCTCGGGCTTAACTTCGGGCGGGCACCGAAGTTCGTCCGCCAGTACGCCGACCTGCGCGCGACGATCAGCCGGGCGGTGCGGGACTTCGCCGACGACGTCCGAGGCGGCGGCTACCCGGCGGAGACAGAATCTTATAACGTCTCGGGCGAGGTTGCCGCGCAACTCGAGCGACTCGCCGACGCGGACGACGCGAGCTACGTCCTTTTTGCCGATTAACCACCGCCTCGCATTGCTTCGCGATTATGGAAATCATCACGCGCGCCGCGCGCATGCAATCAGTGGTCAGCAAGCTGGCGGCCGAGGAGAAGCCGATTGGCTTCGTGCCGACGATGGGGGCGCTCCATGAGGGGCATTTGAACCTCGTCCGCGAGGCGCGCCGCATGGCCGACGCCGTCATCGTCTCGGTCTTCGTCAACCCGACCCAGTTCCGGCCGGGCGAGGACTTCGACCGCTACCCGCGCGACCTGGCGCGCGACGCCGACAATCTCGCGCCGATCGGCGTCGACTACGTCTTCGCGCCGACCGCCGAGGAGCTTTACCCCAAAGGCTTCTCGACCTGGGTCGAGGTCGAGGGGCTGAGCGACAAGCTTGAGGGCGCCGCCCGGCCGGGCCACTTCCGCGGGGTGACGACCGTCCTCACGATCCTGTTCAACATCGTCCGCCCGAAATTCGTCTTCATGGGCCAGAAGGACGCGCAGCAGACGGTGATCGCCAAGAAGCTGGTCCGCGAGCTGCACCTGCCGGTCGAGATCATTGTCCTGCCGACGGTGCGTGATCTGGACGGATTGGCGCTCTCCTCGCGCAATCGCCTGCTCTCGCCCGAGGAGCGGCGGGCCGCGCCCGTACTCTCCCGGGCACTGGAGCGCGCCGGGGAGATCTTCGCCGACGGCGAGCGGAGTGCGACCAAGATCATCCGGGCGATGCAGAAGGAGATCGCGCGCGAGCCCCTGGCGCGCACCGACTACATCGCCATCACCGACAGCGAACGGCTCGAGCCCCTCGACGACCTCAGCGGGCGCAATGCGCTCGTCTCGCTCGCCGTCCACCTCGGCTCGACGCGCCTCATCGACAACGTCCTCCTCAACGACGAGAAGTTCCGGTCGCTGACCGGGCGGCTGAAATTAGGGTAAGAAGGCGGTCAGTGGTCAGCTTTCAGCGCTCAGCCAAACCGAGGCTCCCCCGTCTGACTGAGCGCTGACCGCTCACACGTTAAACCTGAAGAGCATGACGTCTCCGTCCTGAACGACGTACTCCTTGCCCTCCGAGCGCACCAGCCCCTTCTCGCGCGCGCCCTTCCAGCCCTGGTTGGCGACGAAGTCCTCATAGGCGACCGTCTCGGCGCGGATGAAGCCGCGCTCAAAGTCGGTGTGAATCACCCCCGCCGCCTGCGGGGCCGTGTCGCCCCGGCGGACCGTCCAGGCGCGCACCTCCGGCTCGCCCGCGGTGAAGTAGGTCTGCAGGCCGAGCAGCGCGTAGCCGGCGCGGATCAATCGGTCGAGCCCGGCCGAGGTCAGCCCGAGCGAGGCGAGGAAGTCGGCGCGGTCTGTCGGCGGGAGCTCCGCCAGCTCGGCCTCGATCTTGGCCGAGAACGGCACGACCTCGGCCGGCTCGCCGCTCGCCGCGACCGCGGCGCGCAGCGCCTTGAGGTGCGGCCCCTCCTCGCCGGTGAGTTCGGCGTCGGTGACGTTGGCCGCGTAGAGCACCGGCTTCATGGTCAGGAGGTTGAGCGAGGCGAGCGCGGCACGGGCCTCGGGCCCGGGGGCCGCCTCCCAAAGCCCCTTCCCTTCTCCGAGCGCGGCGAGCGCTTGCTCGAGCGCCGGGATTTCGGCGAGCGCCTCTTTATCGCCTGACTTGCCCGAGCGACGCGCGCGGTCGAGCCGTTTCTCGACTGCGGCCAAGTCGGCGAGCGCCAGCTCGAGCTCGATCACCTCGCGGTCGCGCACCGGGTCGACCGCCCCCATGACGTGGAGCACGTCCGGGTCGTCGAAGCAGCGGACGACGTGGACGACGGCGTCGGTCTCGCGGATGTTGGCGAGGAACTTGTTGCCCAGCCCCTCGCCGGTCGAGGCGCCCTTGACCAGCCCGGCGATGTCGACGAACTCGACGACGGCCGGGACCGTGCGCTTGGGCCGGACGATCTCGGCCAGCGACGCCAGCCGCGGGTCGGGCACCTCGACGACCCCGACGTTGGGCTCGACCGTGCAGAAAGGGTAGTTGGCGGCCTCGGCCTGCGCTGAGGTCAGCGCATTGAACAGGGTCGATTTGCCGACGTTCGGCAAGCCGACGATGCCGGCGCGTAACACTTGATTGTTCTCCTTCGTGTGGGTTAGCGGTAAAAGGAACTCTACTTGAATGGCGGGCGCGTTGTCTAGGCGGAGAGGAAGGCGGCCAGCTCCTCGGCCGTGGGCAGGCCCGCGCGCGCGCCGATCTCGCGGCACTTGAGCGCGGCGACCGCGTTCGCCGTGCGCATGGTCTCCTCGATCGTCAGCCCCCGGAGGAGCCCGGCGACGAAGCCGGCGCGGAAGGCGTCGCCGGCTCCGGTCGTGTCGAGGCAGACCGGCGGGCGGAAGGCGGGCGAGGCGAGGAACTGGCCCTCGACGAAGGCGAGCGCGCCCCGCGCCCCCTGCGTCATGGCCACGAGGTAACAACCGTAGCGGTGGTGCAGCTGCCGGAGCGCCTCGCGCTCGTCCATGGCCTCGGCAAGCTCGGTCGCCAGCCCCTGCGACATGATCAGACAGTCAATCAGAGGGAGCAGCTCGTCGATCCCCTTATAGGCCGTGTCGAGGTCGATCGTCACCGGCATGCGCGCCTCGTGCGCCCACCGCGCAGCGCGGACCGCGGCCGGCGTGTCGTAGCCGTCGAGGTGCAGCGCCCGGGCGCGCGTGATCTGGTCGCGGCTGATCTCCTCGGGCGCGATCTTCGTCCCCTCGTCATGGTGCCAGAGGATCGTCCGCTCGCCCGAGAGGCGCTCGATGATGATCACCGCGCTCTGCGTCCGCGCGCCGGGCGCGACCATGACCCCCGCGCAGTCGACGCCTTCGGCCCGCAGGGAGTCGAGGAGCAGCCGCCCCTCGTAGTCGTCGCCGACCTTGCCGACGTAACTTGCCCGCAGGCCGAGCCGCCGCGCGCCGACCATGGCCGAGGAGACCTGCCCCCCGGCGAGTTGGCGGTGCTCGATGAGCCGCGTCTTGCTGTTGAAGGGCGGGTAGCGCGGGACGGTGACGAGATGGTCCACCGCGTTGAGGCCGAAGCCGACGACGTCGAATTCCCGGCGATCGGGGACGGAGAGGGCGAAGCGCATGACGCGCCGGATTGTAGCACAACTATGGTTAAACCCAGCCCGGCGCGGGCGCCATGCCATAGCCCGGGGCTTATCAGAATGATCTTTGCTATAATCGTGACTGCGCTTATGACTCTCGACGAGAAACTGCACAACCTGCCGACGCAGCCCGGCTGCTATCTCTACCAGAACGCCCGGGGCGAGATCATCTACGTCGGCAAGGCGAAGAGCCTGCGCCACCGCGTGCGCCAGTACTTCCAGAGCTCGCGCGGGATGGACGCCAAGACGCAGGAGCTCGTCTCGCGGATCGCCGACCTTGAGTTCATCGTCACCGACACCGAGGTCGAGGCGCTCGTCCTCGAGTCGAATCTGATCAAGCTCCACAAGCCGCGCTACAATGTCTCGCTCAAGGACGACAAGCAGTACCCGCACCTCAAGCTCACGGTCGCCGAGCCGTTCCCGCGCGTCTTCAAGACCCGGCGCGTCGAGAAGGACGGGGGGGCCTACTTCGGCCCTTACCTGCCGGCCTCGCTCGCCGACCGAACGGTGGCGCTGATCAACCGCGAGTTCCAGCTGCGGACCTGCTCAGATGAAGTCTACGAGCTCTACAAGCGCGCCGGCCGCCCCTGCATGGAGTACCAGATCAAGCGTTGCCTCGGGCCGTGCCAGAAGGACCTCTGCTCGCCCGAGCAGTACCGCGAGGCGGTCGGCGACGTCCGCCTGCTGCTCGAGGGCAAAGACCGCGAGCTGGCCGCGCGCCTCGAGGCGCGCATGGAGGAGGCCTCCTCCGAGCTGCGCTTCGAGCAGGCCGCCAAGTGCCGCGACCTCCTCCGGACGCTGCGCGCGCTCGGCGAGCAGCAGAAGATGATGGGCCAGCCCGAGCTTGACGTCGACATCTTCGGCTACTACCGCGAGGCCCACCAGCTCGCGCTCCAGCTCTTCACCATGCGCGAGGGGAAGATCATCGGCCGCCGCGAGTTCTACTGGGAGGACGTCCAGGTCGACGGCTTCGACCCGGGCGAGTTCCTCGGCGCGGTCCTCGAGCAATACTACACGACAGGCAACTACGTGCCGCTCGAGATTCACGTCCCGGTCGACTGGCCCGACCGCGACCTGCTCGAGCAGGCGCTCACCGAGAAGCGCGGGCGGCGCGTTCACATCCTCGACCCGCAGCGCGGCCGCAAGCGGGAGCTCATCGACCTCGTCGAGAAGAACGCCAAGCTCGGGTTCGAGCAGCGCTTCCGGGTCATCAAGCCCGACCTGACGCGCGTCCTCGTGGAGCTCCAGGAGGCGCTCGCGCTGCCCGCCTGCCCCCGCCGCATCGAATCCTTCGACGTCTCCCACATCCAGGGGTCGGAGAACGTCGCCGCCATGGTCGTCTGCGAGGACGGGGTCATGAAGAAGTCGGACTACCGGAAGTTCATCATCCGGTCGGCCGCGGGGGCCGACGACTTCGCCTCGATGAACGAGGCCGTCGGGCGGCGCTACGCCCGGCTGCTGCGCGAGGGGAAGCCGCTCCCCGACCTGGTCTTCATCGACGGCGGCAAGGGGCAGCTCTCGGCCGCCGCCGCGGCGCTGCACGCGCTCGGGCTCGGGACGCTGTCAGTGGCCGGGATCGTCAAGCCGCGCGGCCGCCATGACGAGATCAGCCACCTGCTCGTCAAAGGGCGCGAGGACGAGCCCGTGGTCATGGACAAGACGTCGCCGGTCCTGCGTCTGGTACAGATGATCCGCGACGAGACTCACCGCTTCGCCGTCAGCTACCACCGCCGCCGTCGCGCCATGCGCGACTTCAGCTCGGAGCTGACCTCGATCCCGGGCGTAGGCGAGAAGCTGCGGGAGCGGCTGCTGCGCAATTTCGGCAGCCTCAAGCGCGTCTCCGAGGCAACCGCGGCCGAGCTCCGGCCCTTCGTCGGGCAGAAGCAGGCCGAGCGCATCGTCGCCCATTTCCGGGAGCGGCGGGAGGGATAGGATGGAGCTGCCGCGTGTGGTCGGCGAGGATCACGCCGGGGCGGGCGTTGTCGGCGGGGAGGGGCTCTCGGGCCGGGCGGCCGCGTTCCGCGCCTTCCGCCATCACAACTACCAACTCTTCTGGGCCGGCTCCTTCCTCTCGAACATCGGCACCTGGATGCAGATCGTGGCGCAGGGCTGGCTCGTGCGCGAGCTGACCCCCTCGCCCTTCCTGCTCGGCTTCGTCTCCTTCGCCGGCTCGTTCCCGCAGCTCGCCTTCTCACTCCACAGCGGCGTCTACGCCGATATTTTCGACCGCCGCCGGCTGCTGCTCCTGACCCAGGCGGCGCAGATGATTTGCGCCCTCATCCTGGGGGTGCTCGTCACGCTGCGGGTCGTCACCATCTGGCAGGTGATCGTGGTCTCCTTCGCGAGCGGCATGGCCTCGACCCTCGGGGCGCCGACCTACCAGGCGCTGACACTCGACATCGTCGGCCGCGAGGACCTCCAGAGCGCGATCACGCTCAACTCGACGCAGTTCAACCTGTCGCGGATCATTGGCCCGACGATCGGCGGCCTGGCGCTCGGGGCGGTCGGGATCGCCGGCTGCTTCTACTTCAACGGCCTGAGCTTTCTCGCCGTCATGCTGGCGCTCTGGTTGATGCGCTTCCCGGCGCGAGCGCAGAGGCCCGCGCCGGGGCAGCGGACCGTCTTCGAAAAGTTAATGGCCGGATTGCGCTACGTCCGGGGCCGCCCGCGCGTGCTTGCGCTGCTCGCCGTCGCCTCGGTGACGAGCGTCTTCGGGCTGCCGTACCTGACTTTCCTGCCGATCCTCGCGCGCGACGTGCTCGGGGCCGACGCGCAGGGCCTGGCCTACCTCATGGCGGCGACCGGGGCCGGGGCGATCGCGAGTGCGCTCCTCCAGGCCGTCCTCGGCGAGTTCCGCGGGCGTGGGCATTTCCTGCTCGGGGGGGCGCTGCTCTTCGGCGTGGCGATTTTCGCGCTCGCCCTCTCGCACAACTTCATCTACTCCGTGCTCTGCCTGCTGCTCGTCGGGAGCACGATGGTGAGCATCACGGCGACGGTCAACACACTGCTCCAGACGCTGGTCGCCGACGAGATGAGGGGCCGAGTCATGAGCATGTACTCGCTCAGCTTCCTCGGCTTCGCGCCGATCGGCAACCTGCTCATCGGCGTGGCCGCCGATCTCATCGGCCCCCGGTGGGGCTACAACGGCACGCAACTGGCGCTCGCCATGAGCGGCGCCGTCGTCGTCCTCTTCGCCCTCTATGTCATGATCGCCCGGCCCCGGGTGAGGGAGCTCTAAATCGGACCGCGGAAGATTGAGACACCTGTAGGGGCAGGGCTTGTCCCTGCCCGTGG
>Ga0075421_100007407_pt1 | contig 13440 bp, 7 predicted proteins | sample SoiMetdeltSBSDD5_FD_75292 | JGI IMG/M metagenome (GOLD analysis project Ga0075421, IMG submission 75292) | Bulk soil microbial communities from a Populus tree surrounding site in Tennessee, USA - Soil MetaG P. deltoides SBSDD5 | ecosystem: Environmental > Terrestrial > Soil > Tree plantation... | reverse complement strand
GAAGCGAGGTGATATCTGAATGGCGGCCAAAACAAAAACCGAAACTACTACTAGGCGGAAGCAGATACTTTACCCAGTGCTGCAGAACGGCTCGATCGGGTATATCGACCGCGAAGGCAGAATGGTTGTATCGCCGCAGTTTAATCGGGCAAGAAACGACTCCTTCCGCGTGGTTGGAGCCGTCACCGTGCGGGGTTTCCACGGCGGTCTTGCTCCGGCGCAGATTGGCGAAAAATGGGGTTACATTGACGCCGACGGGAGAGTTGAGATTGACCCGAATTTCGATGAAGCGGGCGTTTTCGATGACGGATTTGCTCCGGTTCTCATCAGTGGAAGCTGGGGTTATATCGACCAAGCAGGCAAGATCAAGATCAACCCTCAGTTTGATGAAGCTGGTTCGTTCGCCGAAGGATTTGCCGCCGTAAAGAGCGACGGAAAATGGGGTTTTATCGATACGGACGGGAACTATCTGGTGGGGTCACAGTTCGACGATGTCGCCGGCGAGCGTTGGAACCTGATGAGGCATCCGGAACGGGGGCGAGGGCTGTTCTCGGAAGGCCTGGCGGGAGTAAAGGTTGGCGACAAGTGGGGCTATATCGATAAGACTGGGCTGATGGCAATTCGTCCCCAATTCGATGCGGTTGGCAGCTTTTTTGAAGGCCTTGCGGCTGTTAAGTTGGGCGAACACTGGGGTTTTATTGATAAGAAGGGCGATTTTGCGATTAATCCACAATTTGATGATGTGGGTGGTTTCGGAAACGGACTGGCCCCGGTGCTGAAGGAGCGTCAATGGGGCTTTGTCGACAAGGCCGGCAAGTATGTCGCGAATCCTCAGTTCGAGGACGCCTACAGCTTCTTCGAAGGCTTGGCCGCGGTAAAGGGTGAAGGCCGCTGGGGCTACATCGACACGAAAGGCAAGTACGCGATCTCGCCACAGTTCGATGAGGCGGGAAACTTTACCGATGGCCTGGCAGCCGTGCGGCTCGGTGATCGTTGGGGCTACATCGACAAGGAAGGGACCTACGTCTGGAATCCGACTAATTAGACCGTAGCGACTAAACGTTGCGAGGAGAGAAGCAAGGCGTTAGAATCAAGGTGTCTTCTTCTCTCCTTCCCCGATCGTCTAATGGTAGGACAGCGGCCTTTGGAGCCGTGAATCGTGGTTCGAATCCATGTCGGGGAGCCATCAGAAATCGGTGTTTCAAATCTGTACTTTACGGACGATCCCAATTCAACACTCGAACTTGTTGCATCGGCAGGAGTTCCTCTCAACAGAGAGTTCGGGCCACGCTCCGTGGCTGTGTCTAGTGATCGTTCCGGCCTTGTCGCGAAGTGTTGAGCGATACAAGATGAATTGCTCTGATTCGACTGCTCGTACTTCCTGCGTTCAACGGAGAACGGGCAGCAGTGAGTTGGACCTGAGCTTTGTTTCAGTCATGAAATCTCGAAATGTGGAATCTCCTCGAACGCGCTCCAGATTGGGATCTCCCTGGATCATTCGGTAGTTGCACATGCCCATCCGGATGGTCTTCCGTAGCCATCCGACTGCCAGATCAGATTTTCCTTGCAGAGCATAGATTGCGGCTATGTTCTGTGTGACGTGGTGCCCCGATCGCATGGATCGCCAGGAGGTCGTCAATTCACTGACCCCGTTCTCAGCCGCTTCAAAATCACCCTCAAGAGCCTGGAGTAGAGCACGCGTGCTGAGTGCAATTGGGTCGGAAGGCTTCAGCGCCAAGGCTTGATCATTTCGTCTGCATGCTTCATTGGATTCGCCAGCGTTGACAGACGCGATTGCGCTAAAGACATAGTGGCCTGGGTTGTAAGGATCGAGTGCAATCAAGCGGTCGTAGCCGGTGATAGCCTGCCTGTACTTTCCAAGCCAGATGAACGACTCGGCGAGGCGGCTCTGGTTTATGATGCTCGCGGGCTCGCTTTTTAGTGCACGCTCAAGGCGCTCGAGCGCCGGTTGTTCGAATCCCTGGTGTGCGCAGATAATGCCTAACTCCGCCTGGCCGGTTTCGGGATTAAACGTTTGTGCCTGCTTCAACTCACGAGCGGCGGCTTCGATCTGGAACTTATTGATCGGACTCCATAGCATTTCCGAGCGAACTACGTGTACCTCCGCTGTCCTGTCATCGAAGCTGTTGGCGCGAGCTAACAGGTCATTAGCATTTTCCGCCCACCGGCCCTCCGGCTCGAAAAACAATGCCATGACAGTGTAGGCATATGCGAGTTGTGATTGCGGGAGCGCCCATTTCGGCTCGATGCGGACCGCTTCTCGAAACAGTGCGATCGCGTTCTCAGTATCAACCCTGGAACCGGCTCCGCTCCACCTTTCGAAGCAGTGGAGACCCTTGACAAAGTACTCCTTGGCCTCAGAGCTGTAGCGTGCGCGTCCGGTACCCCGGCTCAACGCTGAATCCCGTGCTCGGTTTTCATCAGCGATTACTTCGACTTCGACGCCGAAACGGTAACCTCTCCGCGGCACGCTAACAATCAAACTCTTGCGGTCACTCCGTGTGCCAAGTGCCTTGCGCAGGACTGAAATCGTTTGGTGGACATTCGCCTTCCCCACAGAAACGCCGGGCCACACCGCGTTCATCAAATCTGAAACCGTTAGGAGCCTACCCCTGCTGCGTAGAAAGACCACGAGCAGGTCGAACGTTTTTGGTGTCAAGGCGACGGTCTCACCGTCACGAGTCAGCCGCATCTCGGAGCTGCTCAATATCCAGGCCCCAAATCTGTAAGAATCCGGGCCAACAGGACGGGTTTCCTCTGCTGAGAGCGGTGGCACAGATTTTAGAAATGTTTTAGATTCCGCTTTGCCATCTTCGGTTAGCATCAGAATACCCCAACGCGAAAGTGAATCCTCTCCGTAGGAAACACACATTTTACGCTCTCGTTAGCCAACGGATCAAGCGTTTGGGCAACAGGAGAACGATGACTATGAATGTATGGATCAGAGTGATTTCCGCAGGCTTACTGGGCCTGAATCTATGCTTGGCCCAGGGCTCTCAAATCAGCGTATTGCAGATCGGTATCGAGAAAGTGGTTCTGTATATCAATGATGTTACGGATTTCACGAAACTGGCGACCGATCCCGCGGTGACGACCCGGCAGGCTTCGAGAAACTTCAATCTTTCTCAGTTCATCGGAGACATCGTCACTGTCAACGGCAAGCCAGCCAGGGGAACATGGACCACGAAAGCGAGGGCATGGGGGCTGTCGCCCAACCCGACAGGCGGTCAGGCTATAGCCGATACGACACGCGGCTGGGTGGAGGACATTGTATGGGAGCTTCAGCAATCCGACGGATCCGCTGTCGGAAGCATCATGGCAAGCGGCTTTCGTCAGGGGCCGATGCCACCAGGCAATACGCTGGCGGGCGGAACGAGTAGCTTCGCGATCACCGGGGGAACGGGCGCCTTCCTGGGCGTAAGAGGGCAGGCGGTCTTCAGCGCCACTGTTGCGGCGCGCGCCGCTTCGGTAACGGAAGATCCGACTTATCGGCGGGTTCATGGTGGGGGAACTGTCCAGTTCGTACTCCAACTGATACCCTTGGCGCGACCGGAGGTGAGATCCATCCTTCATGCGGATCTCACCCCGGTAACGGTCTCTAGCCCGGCTCGCGCAGGCGAAATCCTGATCCTGGCCGTGACTAACTTGGGGCCGACCAGTCCCGGAGTGGACCCCGGTACGCCATTTGCTCAGAACCCACTTGCGATTGCTATCTCACCGGTTGCGGTGATCATTAACGGACAGTCAGTCGAAACAGTAAATCAGCTAGGCTGGCCGGGAACGACAGATGTGTACCGCGTCGATTTTCGCGTCCCAACGGGAATCTCTCCGGGAACTTCCAAACTGATGGTAAGCGCAGCTTGGTTTGTCGGGCCCGCAGTGGAAATTCCCGTCCGCTGAACCCTGGCCGTCGCCGTTTGGAAACCTGACCGTGGCGACCTCCTCGCTCGTCATCTCCAAGAGTGCACCACGGGCGACCAGGGACGCTCTGCGTGGTCCTCAGTGCAAGAGGATCCAAGTTGGGCGCCCAACTTGGATGAACGTTTGCTTTTCGCCCGGATGCTCTTGTGAGCAAACGATTTGACTCGGTTCGAACGCCTGTAGATTTATGCCGCGAAAGTTCTAAATGCATCCAAGATGGGGAGCCACACCAGATTGTTCGAACTCCGGGCGTTGATTTGTTGACAGCATCGGCGCTCGGCTGATCTACGCCGTTATCCTAAACATTACGCAATAGTTGCGGTTCGAACGCCTCTCCTCGTCCGGACTACGGTCCAGGGCGGGGGATACACACGTTCGGCGAAAACGGCCGCTACCGCCCGTGAATTCTCCGTTTTCTCTAGTTGACAGTCCGCGTTTGTTGACGCTAAGGTCCAGCCCGGGGGCCCGATGATTTATTCGAACTCCGCCGGCTAGCTATGAGCAAGACTGACCTAAATTGGCTCGGCGGTGGATTGGTAACCTAAAATGGCCCCCAGCCTTCGTGAAGCTTGCCTACCCCTGGGGTGAGCCGGGCGAACTGGCAGGTTTCACCGGCCCTGACCGCTGGCAGAGTGAGTTTCTGGAAGAGTTGGGACGCGAAGTCCTCGCGCGCGGCTTTGACGGCGTCCACCCCGTTTCCCCGATCCGGATGGCGACCGCGAGCGGACACGGTATCGGCAATTCCACGCTGGTCGCGTGGATCGTGAACTGGATCATGAGCACGCGGCCGCACTGCGAGGGAACGATAACGGCGAACACGTATACTCAGCTCGAAACGAAAACCTGGGCCGCGATCCTCAAGTGGACTCGCCTGTGCGTAACCAGTCCGTGGTTTCTAACTACCGGGACTCGGATGTATCACCGCGATCATCCGCAAACCTGGTTCTGTTCGGCGCAGTCGTGCCGGGAGGAGAACTCGGAGGCCTTCGCCGGCCAGCACGCGGTGAGTTCGACATCGTTCTATCTTTTCGATGAAGCCAGCGCCATTCCCGATAGGATTTTCGAGGTCGCCGAAGGTGGTCTGACTGATGGCGAACCAACGCTCTTCTTGTTCGGCAATCCGACTCGAAATAAAACGGGCAAGTTTTACCACTGCAGCTATGGGTCGGAGCAGGACCGCTGGAAGACGCGCTCGATCGATTCGCGCATCTGTTCGTTGCCTAATCAACTGCAGATCGCCGAGTGGCTGCAGCACTACGGGGAAGAGTCGGACTTCTTCCGCGTCCGTGTTCGCGGATTACCCCCGCTCGCCAGTGGGCTTCAGTTTATCGACCAGGGAAGGATTAACGAGGCGAGACGGCGCACTGTCTTAGAAGTTCTTCCCGGAGAACCGTTGATTGCGGGCTTTGACGTCTCTGGTGGTGGAGCGGCCTGGAACGTGATCCGGTTCCGACGCGGATTTGACAGTCGCTCGAAGCCGCCTATCCGAATTACCGGCGAGGCCGGGCGGGACCGGTCAGTGCTGATCGGAGTAGTCGCGGAGATTTTGGCAGACCGTAGGCCGGAGCACAGAGTGTCCGCCATGTTCGTTGACTCGGCGTTCGGTTCTCCGATCGTCGAACGGCTGCGCGTTCTCGGCTACCAGAATGTCCACGAGATCACGTTTGGCGCGCAGTCCCCGGATCAGCATCAGGCGAATCTGCGAGCTTACATGTGGAATCGCATGAAAGACTGGGCTGGGCAAGGGCGCAATACCGGACGATGAGCGATTTGCCAGCCAACTGGCAGGTGTAGACCTTGAGGTGTCGAGTTGCCCTGATCCCAAAAAACTCGAGCAACGGTTTCCGGCGTATGTGACAAGCCCCCACCCTAAGAACACCCAAAATCCGGTGAAAACAGCCGATGCCGAGAGGTTGATCAGAAAATCAATCGCGCGTGGGTGCATATCCGGAAACCATCTTTGCACAGCTTCGTGTGACGCTCCACGGCATTAACGGTCGCCTCGCTTAAGTTCCCAGAAGCGAACCTCCAAGACGCTTCGTGCCGTGAAGCGGATTTGCGGGTTGGGTCCCGTCATTGCCGTCAGCATGCAACCGAAGTGCCCAATGAGAATGCTGCTCACGACCCGCCAGCTACGAAGAAGATCATGTCGATCACCTTCGCCCGCGTGTACCTTCGCTCCTGAGCATCACCGGAATGGAATTCCAGGGTTTGGACCCTATTCCGTTCGATGACTCGGCGTTCGCTTTATAGAACTCTCCAACCTTTCTGAGTGCCCTGCTCCCGAACGTTGACACGCCAAAGCCCTTCTTGAAGTGGGTATCGAATGCGGGTACGCACCCAAACGTGCCCAGCATGATCTTCGTAACGAGAATGTCAGATGCGCCATCCGGGAGCGCCGCTGTGATTTGGCGAGCCGTATCGAAGACAACGGGACAGTTTCCATCACCGTACATGTTCGCATCCAGCCACTTTGACTCTCTTCTCATCTTGTGGCGCAGCGAGACGTGATTGGCGATGCATATTTTTGAAATGCTTCTCGCTTAGGCATCATCAGTGCCAAACTACCAAAGACGTTGGAAGCGACGGGTCCTGCTAAGCGGCATTTCCTCAGGCTGCTGCGGAAATTTTTCGGAGTTGACGCTCCCCATCGACGGTCTTAAAGCGAAAAAACGTGCCGGGCTCGGGTATCATTCCGATGCGCTGTTTCGTTCCTACGATCGATTGATCAAGTATGTCTGCAATGGCTTCTGCGTCGCGAGGACGAAGGGAAATACTCGAATTGATGATGGTGGCGATCTATTTTGTTCTCACTGCTTATCTCGTCGTTTGCCATTCTCCGCCGCAAATCGGCTTTGCCTTACGTGAGGCAGTTAGTCCTTTTCTAATCAAAGCCCGCGCCCGGAACGCTGGAGCTCAGCGGTGCGCTGCTGCTTGGCGTTCCTCACATTTCGAAAGCTGGGCGCGACGACTGTCAGGCTAAGGCCCTGATATCGTGCATGTCTGAAAGCGCCGCGATAATCAAGCTCTTTTAGTTCCTTCCTTGCGCAACGATTCCTCTCACGGATACCCACGCGCGCTTGCATTCGGCTCAGTTCTTGTGGATGACGATGCTGCCGCCAGAAATGTCTTGCGGTTCAGCCAGGTCGACGTCATCGGCATTGCCTAACCTGTTGTCGTATACAACATTCCCGGGATTCTCGTTCCAGATCTTGATCCGGAACTGATCAGTGCCGCCGCCGCCATTGACAGAGCCGTCGGTCGCGGTCAACAGGAACCCATAGTTACCGCTGCCATTGATTGTGCCCGTCCCGCGGTATTGCGCCTTGGCGCCCGAGATCACAAGCCATTCGTACGCGGTGCTATGGAAATTTAAGTTGCCCAATTTAAACTGAAATTCTGTCTGCCCGCTGGGCACAGTCTTGCCTTTTTCGTATTTCGAGTTGAAGCCGAAATTGGCTTTGCCCGTTAAAGCAGGATTGGCGACATAAGAACCTGGAGCGGAAGTAATCCAGCCGCCTCCGGTAACGAATCCTGCGCGTGGGTCGTAGACCACGATCAGGTCCGACGCAGCGTAGATAGCTTGGCCCTTGTCATCGTCGTAGACAATGACGGAAACCGTGTAGACGCCAGCAGCCGTGTAAGTATGGGTGCCGTTATAAGCGCAAGCGCCTCCACTAATAACGCCGTCCGTACTCGCGCCGTCATCCCATGCGATCTTGCACGTATGAATGTCCAGGGTTCCCGCATCCGTGAATGGAACATTGACAGCTACCGCAAGTGTCGCTGGCACCGGTTGCGGCCCGACTGGCACAATAATGCTCGCCGATCCTGTTGTGACTACCGGCGCAAGATTGGTCACAGTGACAGCCGCGCTGTTCGACGCCGAGCCGAGCTCGTCGGCGATGCTGACCTGGATCGTGTAAGAGTCGGCGCTAGTGTTGTTGCCGGGAGAAGGCCCGTCGTCCAGGTACTGATGAGTCACGCTGAACGACCGCGTTCCAGTCGGCGTGACTGTGGCGACGGTGGAGCCTCCATCTCCCCAATTGATCGTAAGCGTATGAACGTCAGCCACGCCAGGATCGGTGAAGCTGCCGGACAACGTGACAGCCCCGTTTTCGTTGATAGAGGCCGCGCTAAGTGAGAGCAGCAGAGCCGACGGCGCAACATTTGTAACCGCAACCACCGCCGTGTACCCCGTCACACCGCCGTCTTTGTCCTGGATCCTGCCCTTGACTGTCTGCCCTGGGTTGTTGATTGCCACACACGCCGCCGTGCTGGAGACGCCGAACGGGCCGTAACCACTGCCGCAATCGAACGCATATTGGAGGCCGGGGATGTCGGCGACCACGTCGACCGGATTGGTCAGAGAAATATTGAACGTCCCTCCCTCAGTGATTGCAACGGCCGGCGATTGAAACGTGGCCGTAGGCGCCACATTGTTCACCACTACCGTGCTTTGGTAATCCGTGAACCCGCCGTCTTTGTCGATGATCCTTGCCTTCACTATGTAGTTGCCATTGTCATTGAACGGGCAGTTGGTTGAGGCTGCCGTGCCGCTTCCCGCGTACGTTGCGCCGGACAAGTCACCGTTAGAGCAGGAATATGCATAGTGGAACCCAGCCGCGGTGTCGTCTGAAGATGGATCCGCCTGGCCGCTAAAGGTGATCACCGCCGCATTGCCTTCGTTGACCGGACCGTTGTTGCTCAGAGTGGCCGTCGGCGCCACATTGTCGACGTGAACCGAAGTGGTGTACTCGTTGTAGCCGCCGTCCTTATCAATGATCCGCCCGCGCACGATCCGGTCGCTCGGACCGTCAGAGTACGTGCACGTCGTTGATGCGCTGGCGCCGCTGCCGGCGTATGTCGCTCCCGCCAGCGAGGTGTTGTCGCAAGCGTAGGCGTAACGCAACCCTGCAGTCGTGTCGACGGGACCCGGATCGGACTGCGCGCTGAAGCTGATGGTCGCCGGGCTGCCCTCATTCACCGGGCCGTTATTGCCCAGCGCCGCCGTTGGCGCGACGTTGTTGATCGTCACCGCAAAGGTATACTCGTTTTCCCCGCCATCTTTATCCCGAATCTTGGCCTTGGCCGTTACGCCGGGATTGTCCTGCGCCGCGCAGCTCGTGGTGCTGCTCGACGCGAACGCTCCATATCCGCTGCTGCAGTTAAATGCATATGTGAAACCCGCAGTGGTGTCGGTGCTCGATGGGTCGAAGGGACTGTTCAGGGAGATTGAGAAGTTTCCACCCTCATCCACGGCTGCCGACGGGCCCGCGATCGTCGCGGTCGGGGCTACGTTCGTCACCGTCACCGTCGTTTGATATTCGCTGAAGCCATTGTCCTTATCGATTATTCTCGCCTTCACCGTATAGCCGCCGTTATCGTTGAACGTGCAGCTGGTCGTGACGGCGGTCCCGCTTCCCAGGTAATTCGCGCCGGAGAGGTCATCGTTAGTACAGGAATAAGCGTAGTGAAAGCCGGCCGTGACGTCGTCCGAGGAGGGATCTGCCTGTCCGCTGAAGCTGATTGTGGCGGAGCTGCCCTCGGCGACCGGACCGTTATTGCCGAGGTTGGCGGTGGGCGACGCGTTGTTCACCGTCACCACCGTGGCGTAATCGGTAAAGCCCCCGTCTTTGTCGATGATCCGACCCTTGACTGTGTAGCTGCCGTTGTCACTGAATGTGCACGCCGCGGAAGCGGTGGTTAAGCTGCCGGCGTAGGTGGCGCCTGAAAGATCCCCATTTGTACAGGAGTAGGCATAGCGGAAGCCGGCAGAAGTATCGGCCGAAGACGGATCTGACTGTGCACTGAAGCTGATCGTCGCCGGGCTGCCCTCGGCTACCGGGCCGTTATTCCCCAAAGTAGCGGTCGGGGCCACGTTGTTTACGGTGACTACCGTAGTGTACTCGGTAAAGCCGTCATCCTCATCGATGATTCGCGCTTTTACAGGAAGGCTGCCGTTATCGTTGAACGCGCATGAGGTTGTTGCGCTCGCACTGCTGTTCGCGTACGTGGCCCCTGTCAGGCTGCCGTTCGTACAGGAGTAAGCGTAATGGAAACCGGAGGCAGCGTCGACGCTCGACGGATCGAGAGGATTGCTAAAAGTGATCGTGGCCGCGCTGCCCTCATTCACAGGCCCGCTGTTGCCGAGAGTTGCCGTGGGCGCCACATTATTTACCGTGACCACCGTGGTGTACTCTGTGGAGCCGTTGTCCTTGTCAATAATTCGGCCCTTCACGGTATAGCTTCCGCTGTCGGAAAAGCTGCAAGGCGTCGAAGCGCTGGCGCCGCTTCCGGCATAAGTGCTTCCGGACAGGTCCCCATTTGTACACGAGAAAATGTAGCGGAAGCCGGCGATTGTATCCGCAGTCGATAAATCGGTCGGGCTAGTGAACGTAACGGTGACGGTGGCCGGATTTGCTTCGTTGACGGGCCCATTGTTGCCCAGCGCCGCCGTGGGAGGCGCATTGTTCACAGTTACCGTAGTCGTGTACTCACTGAACCCGCCATTCTGATCAATGATCCGGGCTTTCACCGTATAGCCGCCGTTGTCGTTGAATGTGCAGGGGCTTGAGGCGCCGGTTCCACTTGTTGCATACGTAGCTCCCGACAGATCGCCGTTGGTGCAAGAGAATGCGTAGTGGAAACCCGCTGTCGTGTCGGTGGGGGACGGATCTGATTGCGCGCTGAAGATGACCGTTGCCGCGGCGCCCTCGTTGACTGGGCCGTTATTGCTCAAGGCCGCCACGGGCGCGATATTGCTTACGCTGACCTGGAAGTTAGCCGTCCCGGACGAACTGCCAACGCCGCCATTCTTGTCCGTCACGGAGACGGACACCGTATACGTATTGGGACCATTCGCGTAGGTGTGTGACTGAGCGGGGATAATTCCCGCAGCGGCAAGTTGGAAGGTAGTCGCCGGACTGCCGTCACCCCAGTTTACAGAAACATTCCAGGGGCTATCGCCCGCCGCATCGCTGAAGCTGCCGAGAGTAAAGGAGTGGTTTTCACCTTCTGTCGTGATTTGATTAGCAGGGGCCGTGACGGCCGGCGCCGCATTGACTGCGTAATTAGCGTGGTAGGCTCGAGTGCCACCGCCGTTGAATCCGGGGACGCAAATTGCGCCAGCGCCGAGATTCGTGAATGGGTCCGTGCTAGTCCAGTTGATAAAAGCGCCTGCTTGGTCGGATGTAGCAGCGGCTTGCAATTTCATCGATTGACCACTATTGACACCTCCAGTAGTGTTACCGCTGGAGTCGACACCATTCACAACGGCCGGAGAACCTGCCCCGCTGGTGCAATTTGTAGAACCTGAATAGACGGTCTTGGTTAGAGTGAAAGTCACCCCTGCCGGCGCTGCGTGCACCTTAACATTTCCATCTGTGAACGTTGTCTGCGCTGTGAGTCCCGAGGTTAGCCCCGTCGAAGTCAATGTAAACGTCACCCCAATATGACTGGCGTCCACGACAAACTGGTTATTGAAAATATTCCCCGATGCGTCCGCCACCGCCGTCAAGCTCCAGTCCGGATGCACCAGGGGGTTTTCGTGAAAGAGCAGGTTTACCGTCTCACCAGCCCGCCAGCCAGCGCCGGTGATGATCACGGTTTCGCCCGGCGCATAGTCGAGCTTATTCGTCATCAGGGTCACCGCCGCGTACACTTCGCTGCTGGCGGTCCTGGTTCCGCCGACCATGACGACCATCCCCTGCTGCTTAAGAGGACTGCCGCTCGCGCCCGGGCGCGTCGACGAGAGATTGTCGGTTGGCTGGAAGACCTCCAGCCAAGGAATATACAGCTCAGCGGAGGCGAGTTCGACTTGGCCGGCGGTACCGCCCGCCAACAGGACACTGTTATTACTCGGAATGCGAAGCGCCAGGTGACCGCGTCGCGGCGTACTCATCGAGGTGGCAGGCGAAAAGTTCGCGGTCACTGGATCGAATACTTCCGTCGAAGTCAGGTCCACCACTCCATCACTCCCGCCTGCAATGAATACCTTGCCGTCCAGGAGCGTAGTCGCGCTGTGTCCAATTCTGGGCACGGAAAGCCGGCCGGCGGGAATCACGATGCCTCTTTCGGGATCGAACAGATCCGCGGTCGCCATAACGTTTCGGCCATCGGATCCCCCGGCGATGAGAACTTGACCGCTCCAGAGCGTGGCTGCAGTATGACCGCTGCGGGGTGATGAAAGCACCGAATAGGCCGGCTCAAAGGCATTAGTGAGCGGGTTGAATATCTCGAGGCTGGCCAGCGTCACACCGGCGTTCTCGCCGCCGACGACCAGGAAGCGATTGTCCGGAAGTCGCGAGGTGGTATGGCCTGTGCGGGCCGTGAGCATACCGCCCGCGGACTGCCATGTGTTTGCGGCGGGATCGTAGATCTCCGCTGTGTTAAGGGCGCCGTCATTATTCGCGCCGCCTGCGATGAGCACTCGGCCGTCAGCAAGTGTGGCGCAGGAATGATTACTCCGAGCTTCCCGCATGTCGGGAGCGATCGCGAAGGAACCGTTTGCCAGGAAGAGCTCAGCGCTTGCCAGCGCTCCACCCACGGCGCGGCCCCCCGCGATCAGGACGCGCCCGTCCGGCAAAAGGGCCGAACAGGACCCGGCGCGTGGAGACGCCATACCGCTCGCGGCCGTCCAGGTGTTACCTGGTCCCTTGGCTCCTTTTAACCTGATCCCGCTGATAAATAACGCAGCAACCACGCAGCACACATATAACGTCAATCGCTTCATCTTGCAGACACACCTTTCCCGTGACCCACTAAGGCCCGGGTAGAAACTGTTTTGCGGGGGATCTAGGGCGATTAAAACATGACTTTAGGGATCATACAAGAGCTGAAAGTCATATTTGCCATCAGTACTCGCGGCCTTTCATACCAGGACTGATGTACCAAACGTCAATCGACAGCTATATCCTTTGTCGCCCTGGAAAGGCTGGGCAAATACCCGGGCAAAGACTGCAGGAAGACATGGGGCGGCTGGAGCGGTCAGGAGCCAGCGAAGACAGAGAAGTCCGCTTCGCTGGGGAAGGGGAACGATGATTACAAAGTCATTTCGTCCGTTCCGCTCAATCGCAGCTTCCGCTCTTTCGTCGGATACATGTCTCCGCCTTCAACCTCTGCATGAGCCTATTCGGCTGACTGGGTGGGCAGAACGGGCTTCCAGGAGAAATTGAAAAGTGCGCGCTGCACGGGTTCATCGTGGGCGCGATGCTGACGCAGGCCGATGGAACCGCGGAAGCCGACGCGGCAAATCTGCAGCAACAGCGCCCGGAGCAGACGCTCGGGCGGGATCGACGGGCGACCGTTCTCCGCGTACAAATCATCGAAGCGCTTCGACATCGTCGTCAGAATCTGGTCCACCAGCTGCCGGATTGGCCGCAACGGGTGATCTGCCGGCACCCGCTCCTCCATCGACACGTAGCTGAACATCCCGCTTTGTTGCTTCTCGTTTCCCCGCATTACAACAAGACGCTTTCACTATGTTCTTAGCTACGC
>Ga0075421_100007406_pt1 | contig 13443 bp, 12 predicted proteins | sample SoiMetdeltSBSDD5_FD_75292 | JGI IMG/M metagenome (GOLD analysis project Ga0075421, IMG submission 75292) | Bulk soil microbial communities from a Populus tree surrounding site in Tennessee, USA - Soil MetaG P. deltoides SBSDD5 | ecosystem: Environmental > Terrestrial > Soil > Tree plantation... | reverse complement strand
CGTTCGTACACCTCCAATGTCGAGGGTGCGATGTCGTCGCCGGAAAGCGACAACAGCCAATCTGCGATCCAGTCATCCCATTCGTCAGTTGCGCCATCTGGCCTCACCACGGCAGTAGGTTATCGACACAGCCAACGCTGTACGAACCGCCTAGAGTCTCATGGAGTCTGAACGCCACAACAAAGCCGCAGCTCAGAGCATGAGTCTTGCGATTACCGGCGAGCGTACGGTGCCGGGCGTCTGGCACGAGAACTACTGGTTCCGGCGACACGAGGCCGTCTACGCCGAGATCGCGGCCGACGTGGACGACGCGGTCGTGCTCGAGGCCGGGTGCGGCGAGGGCTATGGCGCACGGCTCCTGGCGGATCGGGCTCGCCAGGTCGTGGCGCTGGACTGCGACGCCCACACGATTGCGCACTGCGGCCGGGCGTACTCCGGGCTCGTCGCCGTACGCGGCAACCTGGTCGCACTGCCGTTCGCCGACGGCACCTTCGACGCCGCCGTCAGCCTCCAGACGGTGGAGCACCTGTGGGACCAGGACGGGTTCGTCGCCGAGTGCCGTCGCGGGCTCGCGCCGACGGGCCGGCTGATCCTGTCGACGCCGAACCGGCTCACCTTCCCGCCGGGCAATCCCTTCCACGCCACGGAGCTGTCGCCGTCGGAGCTTCGCACGCTCGTCGAGCGGCATGGCCGCCTGGCGTCACTACGTGGCGTACGGCATGGCCTGGCGCTGCTCGACTGGGAGGGCCACCACGGGTCGATTGTCGAGGCGCAGCTCGCGACGCCGCCGGATCAGTGGCCGACGGCGTTGGCCGAGCGGGTCGCCGCCGTCGGCGTCGACGATTTCGTGATCGACGAGGACGATCTCGAGACGAGCCTCGACCTGCTCGCGGTCGTGACGTTTCCTAGCTCTCACCGCGCCCGCTCAGCGTGACGTTTCTGCAGCCGAAGCGTGCTTCTGACCGCAGAAACGTCACACTCACGGGGTAGGTGGCGCGGTCAGGGCCGGATGATCGAGGACGCGATCTTGCCGCCGATCAGCCAGGCCACGGCGGCCAGACCCCAGTTGACCAGAGCCTCCTTGGTCGCGGCATTTTCACCGTCGAAGGTGAACATGTTGTTGAACGGCCCGTCGAGGTCACCGGCCCAGCCGATCACGCTGTCGACCAGGTCGTTGTTGGGGTTCGCGTCGAGCGCGATCAGCAAGGCGCCGGCGGCCAGGATCACCGCAGCGATGACCGTCAGGATCCAGACGATGGCGGCGACCCGCTCGCGTACTCCGTTGACCGCGCCCTTGACCTGGTCGCGGGACACCCCGGATCCGGCCCGGCGCGACCTGGTCCGCTGAGACGCGTCCGCCGTGGCCGCCTCGGTCGGCCTGGCGGGCGCGGCGGTCTGCGGCTGAGCGGTGGACGCCGCAGGGCTCGACCCGGCAGCCGACTGAGTGCCTGCGGGCTCCGACGACGCCGACTCGGCGGGTGTGGGCTGCGGGCCTTCGTTCGACGCGGACTCGGAGGTGCTGGAGTCGTCGGTCGCCACCATCTCGGTGTCCTTCCAGGTGCGTACATACATCGGCGGCCCCTCCATATCCGTCGCGGGACTCGGATCACGCAGCACGCAGTATGCCGTAATTGACCCTTGAGTAACATGCCACCCCGATGAGCGTTCTGATGCTGTCGTGGGAGTACCCCCCGGCTCGTGTACGGCTGGCCCCCAGAGCCGCTCACCAGGGCGGCTGCGAGCTCGCGTTGAGCTTGCTGAGGTACGCCTGAAGTTTGAGATGCTCCGCGTGCGCGGGCCGCCGGTCCTTGACGACCTGCGCCGGCGCGCCGGCCACGATGGAGTCGTCAGCGACGATCCCGGCCCGGACGACCGAGTGCGCCGCGACGACACAGCCGCGGCCGATCAGGGCGCCCCGAAGTACGGTCGACTTCACGCCGAGCCAGCCGTCCGGCCCGATCCGTACCGGCGTCTTCGCCACACCCTGGTCCTTGATCGGCCGGGTCAGATCCGCGGTGATGTGGTCGAAGTCGCAGATGTAGACCCAGTCCGCGATGATGGTCGCGGCGCCGATCTCGATGTCGAGCAGGCAGTTGACCGTGTTGTCGCCGCCGAAGACGACCTTGTCGCCGATCCGCAGGGTGCCCTCGTGGGCCCGTAGCTTGGTGCCGTCGCCGACGTGGACGAAGCGACCCAGGACGATCCGGCCACGACCTCGCATGGCGTACACCTCCACCCGGCGTCCGAGGAAGCAGAAGCCCTCCGTGACGACGTCGGGCCGCCGGATCCGGAGCAGGAAGAACCGCCAATAGCGGACCAAGTAGTACGGCGTCCACGCCCGGTTACGGACGACCCACTTGAGCGACGACCAGGTCAGGAACCTGGCCTGGCGCGGGTCACGTGGACGACGGAACACGGTCGGAGCCTAGCGGCGGCACCCGGACCGTCCGGGGACCGACAACCGCCCGACCAGGGCTTCCGCACCAATACGCCCGCTTCGCCCGCTTTGCGACCGCCTCCCTCCTTCGAGTGTCGCCCAAACCTGGCATAGCGGATGCTGGCCGACGTTCGAAGGAGGGACGTACGAGCCTGCGTGCGACGGGCGGCTACCCCAGCGGCTTGGTCGCGGTCACCGAGAGGTTGTAGTAGAGGCTCGCCGGCACCACGGGCCGGACGGCGCTGTCGACCCGGGACAAGGCGAGCCAGGACCGGTACGCGAACATCCGCCAGCGCGGACCGAGCCGCTCGGCCGGCAGCGCCGCCTCCAGCGTCCGGACCGGCCAGCCCCACCATGCGGCGGTGAGCTCCTCGGTGCCGGTGTGCACCCGCGCTCCCCCGGCCCGCCGTACGGTCGCCGCCAGCGCGCTCGGGTCGAAGGTGTGCAGGTCGACGACGGCCTCCAGCGCGGCGGCCGGCGACGACTCGTCGAGCTCCTCGGCCGGCCGCGCCCAGCGGTCCCGCACCAGCGGCAGGTGCGTCACCCGCCTGGCCGCCCGCCACGTCGCGCGCGACAGCCTCCGGGCCACCCAGTCGCCGAGCCGGGTCGGCTCGCCGCAGATCACCAGCCGGCCACCGGGTCGCAGGACCCGGAGCATCTCGCGAAACGCCTGCTCGACATCGGGTACGTGATGGATCACGGCATGCCCGATGACGAGGTCGAAGGAGTCGTCGGCGTACGGCAGCGCCTCGACGTCGGCGGGCTCACCGTCGAGCCGCAGACCCAGCCCGGTCGCGTTGCGCTTCGCGACGTCGACCATGCCGGGCGAGATGTCGGTGACATGCAGGTCGTCGCTGAGAACCCCAGCCAACCTGAGGTTCAGGATGAAGAATCCCGTGCCGCAGCCGATCTCCAGAGTCCTGCCGTACGGCCAGCCCGCCCGACCCGCGACGGCCTCGAACCGGTCCCGGGCGTAGTCGATGCACCGCTGATCGAAGCTGATCGACCATTTCTCGTCATAGGTCTGGGATTCCCAGTCGTGATAGAGCACCTGGGCGAGCTTCGTGTCATGCCAAGCGGCGTCGACCTCGTCGGCCGTCGCGACCCGAGTCGGCTGTGGCACCTGCGGCTCGGACACTCAGCGACCCACGAAGTCAGGCTTGTCCTTGGCCATGAACGCCTGCATGCCGATGCCGCGATCCTCCGTCGCGAACAGCCCGGCGAACTGCGCCCGTTCGATCTCCAGCCCGCTGTCGATGTCGACCTCGAGTCCTTGGTCGACGGACTCCTTCGCGGCCCGCAGCGCGTACGCCGGCCCACCGGCGAACTGCGACGCCCACGCGACAGCGGTGTCGTAGACGGCGTCGGCGGCGACGACCTCGTCGACCAGCCCGATCCGCAACGCCTCGTCGGCCTCGACGAACCGGCCGGTGAAGATCAGGTCCTTGGCCTTCGACGGCCCGACGAGGCGCGACAACCGCTGGGTCCCACCGGCGCCGGGCATGACGCCAAGTGTGATCTCGGGCTGGCCGAGCTTGGCGCCGTCGGCCGCGATGCGACGGTCGGCGCACAGCGCGAGCTCGCAGCCGCCGCCCAACGCGTAGCCGGTGATCGCGGCGACGACCGGCTTCGGGATCCGTGCCACCGCCGTGAAGGCCGACTGCAGCCGGCCGGAACGCCGCACCATGTCGGTGTAGGACATGTCGGCCATCTCCTTGATGTCGGCCCCGGCGGCGAAGACGTTCGGCCCGCCGTAGATCACGACCGCGCGGATGTCGTCCCGCTCGCTGAGCTCGTGGGCGGCGGCCCGGATCTCCTCCTGCATCGCCGCGTCCAACGGGTTCAGCTTCGGGCGGTCGAGGCGCATCGTCGCGACCGCGTCGTCGACCTCGAGACGTACGAACTCCGCCACGATCTCCTCCTCGCTCGACTGCCTCGCGAGCCTAGCCCGCCCGAGTTGTCAGCAACTATTCGGCCTGGAACCCGCATGGCCGCTGACAAGTCGTCGGGGCCATCCGGAAAGATGTGCGCTCGTGACCGCACCGACGATCCAGGGGCCGGGCAGCCCGCACGTCCTCGGCCTGAGTGCCGTCGAGGACGGCGTCAACGTCGCGGTGTGGGCGCCGCAGGCGACGGCCGTCACGCTGTGCGTCCTCGACGAGCGCGGTGGCGAGCAGCGACTGCGGCTCACCGAGTGCACCAACGGCGTCTGGCACAGCGAGCTCGACCGGCTCCCGGAGGGCACGAGGTACGGCCTGCGCGTCGATGGCCCGTACGACCCGGAGCACGGCCGCAGGTTCGACGACGACCGGCTCCTGATCGACCCGTACGCCCGGGCCGTCGTCCGCCTTGGCGACTGGTGGGCCGGTGTCGTCGTCGACGACGACTTCGACTGGGCCGGCGACGCCCGGCCGGCGACGTCGTGGACCGAGACGGTGATCTACGAGGCCCACGTACGCGGGGTGACGATGCGCCACCCGAAGGTGCCGCCGGAGCTGCGCGGGACGTACGCGGGGCTCGCCCATCCGGCCTTGATCGAGGAGCTGACCGGGCTCGGCGTCACCGCCGTCGAGCTGCTGCCGGTCCATCAGTTCGGCACCGAGCCCGCGGTGGCGGCCCGAGGGCTGACCAACTACTGGGGCTACAACACGCTGGCGTTCTTCGCACCGCACGGCGCCTACTCCAGTCGCGGCGACACCGGCGCCCAGGTAGCGGAGTTCAAGTCGATGGTGCGCGCCCTGCACGACGCGGGTCTCGAGGTGCTCCTCGACGTGGTCTACAACCACACCGGCGAGGGGGGGCCGGACGATCCGACCTGGTCGCTTCGCGGTCTGGACGACGCCGCGTACTACCTGCACGGCGACAACGGCCACTACTTCGACGTCACCGGCGTCGGCAACACGGTCCGGGCCAACCACCCGGCGGCGATGCGACTGATCATGGATTCACTGCGCTACTGGGTGCGCGAGATGCATGTCGACGGCTTCCGCTTCGACCTGGCGTCAGCGCTGGCCCGAAACGGCGGCGGGCCCAACCCCAACGCGCCGCTGCTGTCCGCGATCACCCAGGATCCGGTCTTGCGCGAGACGAAGCTGATCGCCGAGCCGTGGGACGCCAGTGGCGAGGGCTACATGCTCGGCCGCTTTCCGCCGGGCTGGTGCGAGTGGAACGACCGGTTCCGTGACACCGTGCGGGACTTCTGGCGCGGGCAGTCCGGAGGCGTCAACGACCTGGCCTATCGGCTGTCCGGCTCCAGCGACCTCTACGCCGACGACGGCCGGCACCCACTCTCGTCGATCAACCTGATCACCGCCCACGACGGGTTCACCCTGCGCGACCTGGTCTCCTACAACGACAAGCACAACGAGGCCAATCTCGAGGACAACCGCGACGGGCACGACGACAACCGCTCCTGGAACTGCGGCGTCGAAGGCGAGACCGACGACCCCGAAGTGGTCGGGTTGCGGCAACGGCAGGCCGCCAACCTGCTGGCCACGACACTGCTCTCTACCGGCGTACCGATGGTCACGGCTGGCGACGAACGCGGCAAGACCCAGAGCGGCAACAACAATGCCTACTGCCAGGACAACGAGATCTCGTGGATCGACTGGACACCCGACCCGCGCTGGAGCCATCTCACCGAGCTGACCCGGGACCTGCTCGCCTTGCGGGCCGACCATCCCGTGCTTCGACAACGGCACTTCTTCGACGGCCGTCCCGTCAGTGACAGCGGACAGAAGGACCTGGCCTGGTTCCACCCCGAGGGCCGCGAGCTGACCGACGCGGACTGGGCCGACGGCGGCCTGGCGAGCCTCGGCATGTTCCTGTCCGGCACCGAGGTCGGCGACGCATCGTTCCTGCTGCTGCTCCACGCCGGTGCCGACGAGGCGGCGTGGACCGTACCCGGCGATCCATGGGCCGGCACCTACGACGTGCTGGTCGACACCGGCGACGTCGGGACCGACCGGGTCGACGGCGGGCAGGTCCTCTACGTCAGTGGCCGCAGCCTGGTCCTGCTCCGCGCCCCCATCCGCTGAGCGTGACGCTCGGCGGGGTGGCTATGCCGTGACGATGCGCAGCGAGCCGGCGACCGAGCGGACCACCCGTTCGTAGGTGGCGACGTCGTCCTGGCTCGGCGTGGCGACGGTGATCAGGACGGCCAGCGCGTGCCCCGGCACCGGGACCACGGCGGTCGTCTGGTGCAGGACGAGGCCCTCGGCACCGCCACGCCCGCTGGCGAAGACGGCGTTGTGCGCCCCGGCGTGCTCGATCCGCACGGTCTCGTAGTCGCCGGTCCGCCGCAACGCCTCGGCGGTCCCCGCGATCATGACGAGCGGATCGGTGGTCGACGTCGTACGCGTGCCGACCGTCAGCGTGGCGGTGGAGGGACGCCCGTCCATCTCGACCGCGCAGAACGCCGTCCCCACGACGGGGCCGCCGGCGAGCGTACGGGCGATCGCCTCGAGGTAGAGGCCGAGGCCTTCGCGCTGCTGGCTGTCGTGCAGCCCCATGCCCTCGAGCAGGGCGGTCTGCGCCGCGACCCGGTCCTCGATCGCCGTCTCCAACGGCACCTCGTGGAAGTCCGGCGGGATGTCCAGGGCGATCTCCGGCAGTGTCCTCGGCGGGTCGGCCGGTGCTGGCATCGTCATCGCGCCTCGCCCCCCGCGTCGGGGTCGGTCTGGTCCCCACGGAGTCGGTCAGAGATCGCCGGGCGGCTGCTCGACCGGGGCGCGGCGAACGTGGCCTCCGGCAACTGCTCGGGGGCGAGCGAGGCCCACGACCGGCGCAGCGCCAGCCGGAGGCGATGCGCCCCAGCGGAGACCGACGCCAGTCGGCGCACGCTGTCGGACTCGTCCGGGGACTCGTCGCCGACGACGCCGAGAATCTGGGACACGACCGTCGTGAGTCCGGCGGTGTCCGACAGCGACTCCGCGGTCGCGAGCAGCTCGGCCGCCGACTCCGCGATCCACTCCTCCACGGCGACCGTGACGGCGGCGACGCCGCGGTCCAGGTCGGCCGCCAGGTCGCCGTCCTCATCGACGTCGATCAGCACCTCGGCCAGCGCGTCGGCGGCCCGGATCAGCACCGCGCCGTCGGTGGTGTGCTCGGTGGCGAGCCGCTGCACGTCGGTCTGGATCCGGTGCCGCTGTTCCTCGGCGTCGGGTCGGCCGGCGAGCTGGCTCACCATTTCTGTGAGCTCGGCCCGGCGCTCCTGCCGGGCCACCAGGCCGGCTCGCCAGATCTCGACCGCCTGCGCGAAGTCGACCGCCGCGTTATCGATCGCCCGGAGTCGCGCCGCGAGGTTGGTGAGCGCGGTCACGATCGGCCGGGCCATCGGCCCCTGCCACATGCTGTGGGGGCCGACGATGGCCTCGATCCGCTGCCGCGACTCGGCGAGCCCGAGCAGCACCGTACGCAGGGCGCCGGCCACCCGGTCGACGCTGCCGAGGTCGCCCGGAGCCGGGTCGGAGCCGAGGAACCGCTCGGGCCTCACGACTCGTCCTCCGCCCCCGGATCTCGCGCCGAGATGTCACGGGCGCTCCGACGTCCCGCCTCAGCGATATCGCCCGATTCGTTCGCTTCAGTCGGCGCGAGCACCTCGAGATTGTCCAGATGGTGCCGCACAACCCGGCCGCCGTCGCCGGCTTCCGCCGCCAAGGCGCCCAGCCGCCGCTGCAGCCGGGACAGGACCTCGACCATCGCCGTCGCGACGTCGGGAGGTCCGACGTCTTCGGGCGTGAGATCGCGCAGGGCCCGGGCGGCGGCACTGAACTCGGCATCGACACTGTCGAGAGCGTCGGCGAGTTGCCTCACGTCGTCGGCGAGCACCGTGATCCCGGCCATCCGTCCAGTCTGACTGATTGAGGGGTCAACAGCACGTACTCTCAGTCCTCGCCGGTGCCGACTTCTGTGCCCGGCAGGTTGGGCCAGACGACGAGACCCAGCTCGGCGGGACTGGCGAGCATCGGGTGTCGCGGCAGCACGCGTACGGAGTAGCCGAACGGTCCGGTCCGATCCAGGACGATCTCGCTGGCGAAGCGATGCCGACCACCCTCGTAGCTCTCGATCTCCGCGAGCGACGTCGTGCGGAACTCGTCGATGCTGTCGTCCTCGCCGACCTGGCCGTGCACGACCTGGACGTCGACGTCGCTCGGATGCAGCCCGCCGAGCGCCGCGTAGACCTGGATCGAGAGGGTCGCACCGACCTCGGGAGAGTCGCCCACTCCGGACGCCTCGACGTGCTCGATCCGAACACCCGGCCAGTCCGACCGCACGCGCTGCTTCCACTCGGCCAGCGCGCGGGCGCCGGCGAAGTCGTCGTTGAGGGCCCGAGCCGTCCGTACGGTCGGCACGTAGAGTTCGGTGATGTAATCGCGCAGCATCCGGGTCGAGAGGACCTTCGGGCCGAGCGACTTGAGCGTGTGCCGCACCATCTCGAGCCAGCGGATCGGCAATCCGTCGGCGTCCCGGTCGTAGAAGCGTGCCGCGACCTCCTTCTCGACGAGGTCATAGAGCGCGGTGGCCTCGATGTCGTCACGGCGATTCTCGTCTTCCACGCCGTCCGCCGAGGGAATCGCCCAGCCGTTGTGACCGTCGAACCACTCGTCCCACCAGCCGTCGAGGATCGAGAGGTTCAGTCCGCCGTTGAGCGCGGCCTTCATGCCGGACGTGCCGCAGGCTTCGTAGGGGCGCAGCGGGTTGTTGAGCCACACGTCGCAGCCGGGCAGCAACTGCTGGGCCATCGCGATGTCGTAGTCGGGCAGGAAGACGATGCGGTGCCGGACCTCTTCCTCGTCGGCGAAGCGCACCAGCTCCTGGATCAGCCGCTTGCCGCCGTCGTCCGCCGGATGCGCCTTCCCCGCGATCACCAGCTGGACCGGCCGCTCCGGGTGCAGCAGCAGCGACTTCAACCGCTCGCGGTCGCGCAGCATGAGCGTGAGTCGCTTGTACGACGGCACGCGGCGCGCGAACCCGATGGTGAGCACGTCGGGATCGAGTACCGAGTCGACCCAGCCGAGCTCGGCCGGCGTGGCACCGCGCTGGGTCCAGGACTCGCGCAGCCGCACCCGTACTTCGTCGACCAGGCGACCCCGCAGGGTTCGCTTCAGGTCCCAGATCGCCCGGGAGTCCACTCGGTCGACCTCGGCGAAGTCGGTGGTCCCGAGCTGTTCGGACAGCTCCAGGATCTCGCGGGCGACCCAGGTCTGCGCGTGCACGCCGTTGGTCACCGAGCTGATCGGCACCTCGGACGCCTCGAAGCCCGGCCACAGGCCGGTGAACATGGTCCGGCTGACCTGACCGTGCAGCAGGCTCACCCCGTTGGCCCGCTGCGCGAGCCGCAGCCCCATGACGGCCATGTTGAACATGCCGGGGTCGCCCCCGGGGTAGTCCTCGGCACCCAAGGCCAGGATGCGATCGACAGGCACGCCGTCACACGCGTTGTCGCCGCCGAAGTGCTGCTCGACCAGCTCCCGGGGGAACCGGTCGATGCCGGCCGGCACCGGCGTATGAGTGGTGAAGACCGTCCCGGCTCGCGAGATCTCCAGGGCGGCGTCGAAGTCGAGGCCGGCGCCCTCGGTCAGCTCCCGAATCCGCTCGAGGCCGAGGAAGCCCGCGTGGCCTTCGTTGGTGTGGAAGACCTCGGGATCGGGAGCACCGGTGATCCGCGAGTAGATCCGCAGCGCACGTACGCCGCCGATGCCGAGCAGCATCTCCTGGAGCAGCCGGTGCTCGGCGCCGCCGCCGTACAGCCGGTCGGTGACGTCGAACTCGAGGCCGACGCTGCGCTTCTCGTCGGAGTCGAGCAACAGCAGGGGAACCCGCCCGACCTCGGCGATCCAGATCCGCGCGGCGAGCCGCTTGCCACCCGGCAGCCCGACGTGGACGTACGGCAGGCTGCCGTCGGCCTCGCGAAGCAAGGTGAGCGGCAGTCCGTCAGGGTCGTTGACCGGATACTGCTCAGCCTGCCAACCCTCTCGCGACAGCGACTGCCGGAAGTAGCCGTGGCGATAGAACAGGCCAACGCCAACGATCGGCACGCCGAGGTCGCTTGCCGTCTTCAGGTGGTCACCGGCCAGGATGCCGAGCCCGCCAGAGTATTGTGGCAGCGCCTCGGTGATGCCGAACTCCGGCGAGAAGTAAGCGATCGACTGCGGCGTGTCCTCCCGCTCGCCCTCCTGATACCACCGCGGCCCGACGAGGTACTGCTGAAGGTCGGCGTGGACGACGTTCAGGCGCTCGACGAACTCCTCGTCGGCGCTGAGCTGCTCGAGGCGGCCGCTGGACAGGCTGCCGAGCAGGCGCGCGGGGTCGTGTCCCCCATCGGACCAGGCGACCGGATCGACCGACGCGAACAGGTCCTGCGTCGGAGGATGCCACGACCAGCGCAGGTTCGTGGCCAGGTCGCCGAGGGGCTGCAACGACGGGGGCAGCACCGGGCGCACGGTGAATCGTCGGATAACTCGCACGAGGCATGACGGTACAAGGCGGCCTGTTCGCCCGCGCGGCAGTCCGCCTACCGGCTCGCCGGCGTACCACGTTCTGGTGGTGAATGCGCACGTCGCACGGCGTTCAACCCATGCAGAGCGGCGACCCGCCACGCAGAGCGTGGGACCCGAAGTGCATTTTCTCTAGTGGGTCTATAGTATTACCCCGTCTAGTCGTCAAGACTTGGGAGCCTACTCGTGACTATCAACCTGTCTTCCCGCTGGCGCCGTGCGCTGGGTGCCGCCGCCCTGGCAGCTATCGCGGCCACCGGCCTCACCTCATGCGGCGACGACGCCAACGCCTCCGGCAGCGGCGGCGACGGGGTCGCGCTGCAGCTCGGCTACTTCCCCAACCTGACCCACGGCACCGCCCTCGTCGGCATCGAGCAGGGCCTCTATGAGGAAAAGCTCAGCGAGGACGGCGCCTCCGTGGAGTTCGCCGAGTTCGACTCCGGCTCGGACACCATCACGGCGCTGCTCAACGGCGACCTCGCGGCCACCTACATCGGCCCGGTCCCCGCCCTCACCGCGTACTCGCAGAGCGAGAACGTGACCCTCATCGCCGGCGCAGCCTCCGGCGGCGCCGCTCTCGTCGTCAGCGACGACATCTCGAGCGTCGACGACCTCGAGGGCAAGACGATCGCCACGCCGGGTGAGTTCAACACCCAGGACATCGCGGCCCGCGCCTACTTCAAGGAGCAGGGCTTCGAGATCAACCCCGACGGCAGTGGCGACATCAACGTCACCCCGCAGGACAACAGCGTGATCATCCAGGCCTTCCGCCAGGGTGAGATCGACGGCGCGTGGGTGCCGGAACCGTACGCCAGCATCATGGTCAACGACGGCGGCAAGGTCCTCGTCGACGAAGCAGACCTGTGGCCGAACGGCGAGTTCGTAACCACCCACCTGCTGGTCAACAACGACTTCATGAACGAGAACCCGGAGCTGGTCTCCGACCTCCTCGAAGCCCACGTCGCGGCCAACGACTACATCAACAGCAACCCCGACGAGGCCAAGCAGCTGATCGGGGACAAGCTGGCCGAGCTCACCGGCGCCGAGTTGCCCGACGACGTGTTCGAGTCGGCGTGGAGCAACCTGACCTTCACCAACGACCCGATCGCCAGCAGCCTCGAGAAGGACGCCGCCGACTCCTACGACGTCGGCGCCCTGGAAGAGCCGATCGAGGACGTCAGCGTCATCTACAACCTGGACCCGCTCAACGAGGTGCTGGCGGCGCAGGGTGAGGAGCAGGTGCAGACGTCATGAAGTCGTCACTCTCGACCGAGACGAGTGGCCTCGACTCGTCCGGCCCACCGCCGGGACAGAACGGGGCGCACCCGATCGCCGTCGACATCCGTGGCGTGTCGAAGGAGTTCGGCAATGGCGCATCACACACGGTCGCCCTCCAGGACACCTCCCTCCAGGTACGCGAGCGCGAGTTCGTGTGCTTGGTGGGGGCCAGCGGCTGCGGCAAGACGACCCTGCTCAACCTGATCGCCGGTCTCGATCGCCCCTCCTCGGGGGCGATCGAGACCGGCGACCGCCGGGTCGCTCTGATGTTCCAGGAGTCGACGCTGTTCCCCTGGCTGACGCTGGAGCAGAATGTCGAGCTGGCGTTGAAGCTCCGCGGCGTCGACAAGGCCGCCCGCAGGGCGCGGACCGAGGAGCTGCTCGAGCTCGTCCGCCTCGGCGGCCGCGGCAAGAAGCGTCCGCACGAGCTGTCCGGCGGCATGCGGCAGCGTGGCGCGCTCGCCCGAGTGCTGGGACAGGACGCCGACATCGTCTTGATGGACGAGCCGTTCGGCGCCCTCGACGCCATGACTCGGGACTCGATGCACGACGAGCTCGAACGGATCCGGGCCGAGGTCGAGCTGACCGTGGTCTTCGTGACGCACAACGTCCGCGAGGCGGTCCGGCTGTCCGACCGGACGATCCTCATGGAGTCCGGTCCCGGCCGGGTGAAGAGTCAGCACATCATCGACCTCCCCCGGCCCCGGCACATGGAGGATCCCCAGGTCGCCGAACAGGCCGGGGCGCTGACCGCCGAGCTGAAGGACGAGGTGAGGCGTCATGTCCGCTGACACCGCGGCACCGACCGCCGAGCGAAGCCCTGGTCCGCCGCCCAAGGTCGTCCGGACCGGCGAGCGTCAGCAGTCCCTCGCGGCGAGGATCTGGGCGGGCACCTGGCCGAAGCTGCTGGCGGTGTTCCTCGCCATCGCGATCTGGCAGGTCACCGTTTGGGCGGCATGGAAGCCGGAGTATCTGCTGCCGTCCCCGGCGACGGTCTTCCAGGACCTGGCCGACCTGGCGCAGACCCAGGACTTCTGGCGGGCTATCAACACGACGATGCAGCGAGCCGCGGTCGGGTTCGCGTTCTCGTTGGTCTTCGGGACGCTGCTCGGCATCGCCGTCAGCCAGTCGAGGATCCTGCGGTCCGGCGTCGGCTCGATGATCACGGGCCTGCAGACCATGCCGTCGATCGTGTGGTTCCCGTTCGCGATCTTGATCTTCGGGCTGTTC
>Ga0075421_100007403_pt1 | contig 13445 bp, 9 predicted proteins | sample SoiMetdeltSBSDD5_FD_75292 | JGI IMG/M metagenome (GOLD analysis project Ga0075421, IMG submission 75292) | Bulk soil microbial communities from a Populus tree surrounding site in Tennessee, USA - Soil MetaG P. deltoides SBSDD5 | ecosystem: Environmental > Terrestrial > Soil > Tree plantation... | reverse complement strand
GCCATCTGGTTATAGAGGCGGACGATCTGCGGAACCATCTTCTTTGTGACCGTCCCCGATACGATCATCAGGTCGCATTGGCGCGGGCTGGGGCGCATCACTTCCATCCCAAACCGCGATGGATCATAGCGCGCTGCCGCAGTTGCGATCATTTCAATCGCGCAGCACGCTAATCCAAACAGCATCGGCCACACAGCGCGAGCGCGGCTCCAATTGTATAGACGATCCAGTGTAGTGATCGCAATGTTGTTTTTCAATTCTTCTGGAATAGGATAATCAGGATTAAGTAACTCCTGAACGGTTTGATCTGCCATGCGTAAACTGGCCTCCTAAATCCCAATAACAGGGCTGGCACAAAAAGACAGGATAAGCTCAGTATTCAGAGTTGGTGGCATGAGTGGAGCCTGTGAGGGCGCGCTTCCGGTTCGGATTTTCGTAAATGACGCCTTTCACAATTTGGCAAAAGTATACCAGTTATCGCAGAAGCGCGTCAATACACTCGCATCATTGATGAGGGCAGGGACTCCTTAATCCGCCGCCATTCTGTAGGGCGCACTCCGATGGCTGGCGATGAGTACATCGCAACGCATCACGCCGTGCGCCCTTTTCCGGCTGCCCTATCTCCACCCGACTATAATCCCCAAATCTGTCACATTAAACCTATCTCTACGCATGCTGATCCGCTTTCCAGGCCATGTTGAAATTCAGCTAAAGATAATCAATTTCTGCCCTTTTAGGGTTCCATTTCGTACTGAACCGGAATCTGAGCATAGGTTTCCGGCATCCACACCCGACGATAATGCCTCGATAGTGTCAGGAGTCACGCTCATTGGTCTATTTTTATAGGCCTTAAGCGCCGCTCGGTGTCCAGTCCGCCCGCGCACGAACATTGTCAATCCCATTTGCTTCCTGGCTCGATATGCGCGGGTGACAAATCTTCCTCTGCACTGCTTACAGCAAAACTGCTTGATTCGCCTTCCCTGCTCATCTGTTCGATCAAACGGTTTCCCACATGCTAAACACTCGTAGACCTTCATCCAATCAGTGAGCACAACCACAGGCTCAAAGAACATCTTGCTAAAGCGTCGCCCAATGAAGGGTTTGGAGCGCCTCCGCTCCACCAGCTTCTTCTCGCGGTTGAGCTTGTGAGTGGTCTTCCCCTGCAAAACTCGTGACCGCTCTTTCCGGCACTTGTCCGAGCATGTTAGCCGCAATCTGCCCTTCTTCGGCTGATCAAGCGGCTCTCTGCATACCCAACACTGATTATTCTTGGTTGGCCCAATCCTCTTTTTCGGCTTTGTCGATGTTCCTTGCATATTCCACCTCCTCACTAATAGCCACAAACAGAACATTAGTTCTATAAGGATAAGGCCGTTTTGAGAGAAGTCAATTGATCTTCCGTACAAGAACCACCGTCCTCAACTTACTTGGAACTAGGAACTTGCCCGTTCCTGTGAACTGAGCACTGCTGCATGGTATCCTCAAACCCGAATACACCTGGTAGGACTACTTTCTGCTTGGCCTCTCGCGGAATCTGCGTAAAATTAGAGATGCTATATAGCGAACTTTTTTAGTGCTCTCTCCCGCCCTGAGGCGTCATATTCATAAAGGTTTATAGGACTCATGGCCCGCATTCTCGTTATAGATGACGACGAAAGCCTGCTCCAAATGATGAGTTTGATGCTCCGCCGTGCTGGGCATCAACCTATTCTCGCCACAAATGGGAAACAAGGAATCGAAATTGCACGGCACGAACTCCCGGATGCGGCTATTGTCGATGTGATGATGCCGGAGATTAGCGGCTACGAAGTGTGCCGCATCCTGCGTGAAGACCCTCAAACGCAGGATATTCCCCTTTTGATCCTGACTGCCCTCTCCCAACGCGAGCACCGCGAACAAGCTCAGGATTCAGGGGCTGACGATTTTGTCACGAAGCCTGTGACGCGGGACGATCTGGTAACTCATGTTGACGAACTGCTTAGGACTGGTGCGCGCAACATGCCTGCACCGCTTGAGGCCCCACCCGTGCCAGAACCGGCTCCAGAGACCGTAGCTCTGCCGCCAGTGACAGAGGAGGCGGTTCCGGTAGCATCAGCCGCACCTTCACAGGTTGCCGAGCCTGTCCAATCTGCTGAACCTGCTCCATCTGTTCAACAGGTTCAAGTTGTGCAGCCTGCGGTGCAGCCTCCTCCAGCAGCCCAAACGCCGCAGGTTCGGCCTGGACGCATCCCGCTAGTTGCTGTGATGGGCTTGGCAAGTGGCGTTGGGGCAACGACAGTTGCAGTTAATCTGGGGCTTGGTCTCATGCAGTTTGGCCGCTCCTGCATCGTCGATCTTCATCAACAAGCCGGACAGGTCGCAGTGCAATTGAAGCAGATCCCACCCCGTTCCACGTGGGTTGATCTTGCCAACTCAACCAATGGGATAGATAAACGCATGATCGGGGGTGCATTGATCATGGATCACCCGGCGGGGGTAGCCCTGCTTGCTGCTCCGATGGGTCCAACTCGCAGCCGCCTTACCAGCGAAGCGGTGAATTATCTATTCGGTGTGCTTTCAGAGGGTTTCCGCCGTATCGTGGCTGATTTACCCACCGCGCTCGATGATATGACCGTCTCGGTGCTGTATAATGCAGCACATCTCGTGCTGGTGGTTGGGGATGATCCCGCCGACCTGGTGACTGTCCCTGATGTATATCATGCCATTCAGGACCTTCATTTGCACGCTGTACAGCATGTCGTGATCAATCGTACCCGGCCAAACGGTGTCTCCTATGAAGCGGTGATGCAGGCCATTAATCAGCCCATCACGACAGATATTCCCTACGAGCCAGCGCAGGCCAACGCACTCACCACAGGAACGCCATTGGTCATGTCCCGTCCTGATTCGCTGTTTTCTAGGGCACTGCTGCATCTGGCGAGGCAGCTATAAGTCGTAAGTGAAGTGCAAATTGTGCGCGGCGGTTGAAGCAAAGCCAGACAAGAATAATTCCGTAAGAGGCTGCCCTATAAAGGCCAGCCACAGACCTATGGATAGGGTGGGGAAGTCATATGAATAAAATTTTAGTGGTTGAGGATGAAGTAATCACCTCTGATTTACTGCGACGTTATTTCGAGATGGTAGGCTATGAAGTTATCAGCGCCCTGACAGGCTCCAACGCAATCAAAAACGCTACCGAGATTCAGCCGGAAGTCATCATTCTCGACATCATGCTCCCCGACATGGACGGCTACGAAATTTGCAGGCAGCTTCGCTCCGATGAACGCACCAAGCGTATCCCCATCATCTTCCTCACCCAGAAAGACGAGCGTAGGGATAAACTTGATGGTTTGGGACTTGGGGCTGATGACTATATTACTAAGCCGTTCGATGTGGAAGAACTACGCTTGCGTGTGCACAATATCATCACACGGATGGGCGGGACTCCACTTGTTGATCCGCGTACAAGCTTACCTAATATGACGCTCATCAAAGAGCGTTTGCCGCACATTCTCGAATCACCAGATAGCGTTTTCCTCGACGTACAGATTGAGAACTTTGCGCCCTTCACCGAGAAGTATGGCCCGGTAGCGGGGAATCAGGTGGTGCGCAGCGCAGCGAAAATCATTGGAGATGTGCTGCATCAGTTTGACCCCACTGGATCGTTCATCGGACATCCTCGCGACGATCACTTTTTGCTAGGCATCAAGAATGTGACTGCGGAGAATATTGAGCGCGAACTGAGGGAGCGTTTTAACCGCCATGTGGAGCAATATTATGAGGCTGGTGAAGTTGCAACAGGCAAAATTAAAGTGGGCGAGGTGGAGTATTCTGTCATGAGTTTCAAACTTCTGCGCGTCCAGCCAGAGGTGCTCCGCTCACTGATTACGATTCCCGACAACATCAAGATTGGCGGGGGTAAACCCCTTGAGACAACCGAGGCAAAAGGAGCACCCAAAGTGGAGGAACCTAAATCGGACGCAGAGGTTACGAAGGATTCATCGCCTGCAGGTGATTGACCAACGTCCCTTAGCCCTAGCCTCGCCCGCAGGGAAAAGTGGTACACAGGGGAGGTAAACAGCATCTGATTGTGTCTTCAACAAACAATCAAACTGTTTGTGATCTTGTAGAGAGTTTGATTAGACCAAGGTACTAAATGAACTACTGTGTTCGCGGGGAAGCCGAATCCCGAAGCGAACCCACTCGTCTGGCACTGATTCACAGTATAAGAATCCGCCGTGAGCTTCAACGATCCGCTCAACCAGATAGAGTCCTATTCCGGTGCTATCTGAGACACCAGCTTTACCACCCGTCTCGAAGCGGCCAAAGATATGCTGCATATCCTGAGGAGGAATACCCATTCCGCTATTCCATACGGTAATCTCATCCATTCCGTGGCTACTTTCGGCGAGACTAATTACGATCCTTCCCCCCCGTTCCCCGTACTTGATAGCGTTATTGAGCAAATTATTTATTGCCAGCCTGAGGAGATCAGGATCGGCCCACATGAGGGAACAGGCCGATTCTATTCGGATCTCACAAGTTTGCTGGTGGAACTCTAACATCTCTTTGTAGCTCCCCAACAAGGGGCGAATGATCATTACTAATGGATCAATGAGGGCCGGAGCCGGAGCAAATCGCGGCTCATCCATCTCGGCTAACCGAAGACAATTGAGTGCAACCAGTTCAAGCATTTGGGCACATTCAGATACGCGCTCTACAGTCTCTTGCTTCATATCATTCAAGGCAATCTCACGTTGAAGCTTTTCAGTCATCAAACGGAGACGCAAGAGTCCGTTGCGAATCTCATGCCCGGTAAAGGCAAAGGAATCTGAGATCCAGTTGTAAGAGCGCTGTAACCGATCCAGTTCGAATTCTAGCGCCTGACTATTGTTTCGTGGTTGTTCTATGGTAGACATAAGCATAATAATTAGCCCTACTTATACTGGTGCTTTATCGAACAGCAGATTTTGAACCTTATTAACTAATTCATAGCTTACAAATGGGATAGTTAAGTAATCATCCACCGCCGAGTGATCATGTATGGCAGTCTCATCCCCAGATGTGATCAATAACAGCACAGGCGGCTTTGAGGTATGGCTGGCACTTCTTAGTTTGTGGCATAGATCGATTCCAGAATTACCCTCTAGATCTGCGCTTACTATGAAAAAATCCGGCATCAGTGATTCCAGTGCCTCTAATGCCAGCGTTTTGCTGCGAACCGCTAGGGGCACAAAGCCTGATTGCTTTAAGAAAAGACAGATGAGCCGCAGCCGACCAATATTGTCATCGATTACCATGATCCCCTTTATGCTTCGCGTCAGTTGCTTCATCTGCTTACCACCAATTGAGAGACTGCGGCGTAAAAATTCGCAGTGTAGCCAAAGAGTAACATCAAAAAGAGGTAGGCTGGGTAAAGAAAACCCAATTTTTTCACAGATTAATGAAGGTCCGAGAAAAAGGAGGATTGAGTGAAGATGTCTAGCTGGCCGAGGCTGTAATTACAGGTGAGTGGGGACGATTCTCCACGAGGTAGCCACGCCCACGAATGTTGAGAACATAGCGCGGCGAATCAGGCTGAGGCTCGATCTTGGCACGGAGATTGGCAATATGCATTTGGACAAGTTTAGGATTGCCAACACCCGGCGGATACTCCCAGATATCCTGAAGAAGCTGTTCGATTGAAATAGGACTTCCTGCATGAACCATTAGATAATGCAGTAACCGATGCTCAATCGCTGTCAGCGTGATCATCAGATCGCTGACTTGCACTTCCGGACGTGTTAGATGCAGTTGCAGCTCACCAACCTGTACAAATTCAGATCCTGAATTGTGGGTTCCAGTCGGCACTCGGCGCATGAGCGCCCGGACCCTAGCGGGCAGCTCAAGTACATCAAATGGTTTTACTAGGTAATCGTCTGCTCCTGCATCAAGCCCTTCTGCGATTTGGTCTGACCGTCCTTGAGCAGTCAGAAAAATAATTGGTAGCCGCGCAGTGAATGGGTCCGCGCGCAGACGGCGACAGACTTCCTTGCCGCTCATATCCGGCATTACAATATCAAGCACCACTAAATCAGGGCGAAGTTTGGAAACTTCATTAAGGCCCTCCTGCCCATTGTTTGCCTCGCTAACTTCAAAGCCCTCTCTTTCCAATACCCGTCGGAGAGATCGCAGAATTAGTGGCTCGTCGTCAATGATGAGAATATGAGACATTGCCCGAGTCCTCCGAGGCTTGTTCCCGAACACCGTCGTTTATCAAGGGCAACGTGATACTTATCGTCGTCCCGATACCCTGCTGGCTGTCTACAGTAATTGTGCCGTGATGCCGCCGGATAACCTCATAACAAACCGGAAGCCCAAGACCATGACCGCGAACTTTGGTTGTGAAGAAGGGATCGAAGATTCGTCCAAGATGTTCTTGAGAAATGCCCTGCCCGTTATCTTCAATCCTAATCAGAATCATGTTCTCGTCAATTATCAATTTGGTTGTGATGTGAATCTGTCCCTGCTCTTTGCCGACTAACGCATCTCTGGCGTTCAGCAACAAGTTTAACCACACATCGGCAAGGTGTTCAGGACTCCCCATAACATCTGGGAGGTCAGATTGTAGATTTAAGATAAGCGCAGCAATCGATTCAATCTGAATATAAATGAGTGAAACAGCATTGCTCAAGGATTGGTTAATATCGACGGGCTGCATGGAATAGGGAATAGAACGAGATAGATTAAGCTGGCGCTGGACAATCGAGCCAGCCAAATTTGCTGCTTCGCGTATTGCCACAGCCGACTCGTAGCCAGGGTCAACAGGTGTCAGATCCTGCAACAGGAGGCCAGATTCGGCAATAATAGCAGTGAGTGGATTATTAATTTGATGCGCGACACCAGCAGCTATCTCCCCCGCCGCGGAAAGCCGCGCCGCACGCTCTAGCCGTGCCTGTGCTTCACGCAAATTGAAAACTGTTTCTGAAAGGTGGGCTACCATCCGAACGTTCTCAATAGCAATAGCCGCTTGTTGAGCAAAAGCAACACCAGCTCCAAGTGTTTTATCATTGTATCGATCTTGCTGATTGCAGCCGACGATGAGCAAGCCAGTCACCACACCCCAAGTAATCAACGGTATCGCCATCCAAGCACGAGTCGTAGGAAGTACACCGGGAAGATCGCCAACGTACTCGTGCGATTGTATATCGCCAACTACTAGAGGTTTGCCTGAAGCCAATATGTTCCGCATGAAGGTGATTTCACTGTAAGGATAATCGCCGCTTGCAGATGGTTGATCTTCAAGGAAACCACGAGATGCCACCAGTCGCAAATGAGCTTCCTCAACCATCATTAGCAGCACATGATCATATGGCACAACTTCGGCAAGCTGATCCATAATCAGGGTAAGCGTATCCTGAGTTTCAATGGTGCGGATTAAAGCCGAAGCGGTCTTTTGAAGGGTCTGAGCAAGAATACGCTCGTAACGCTCGGCTTCGTACAGGTGGGCATTATGAATGCCGATTGCGGCCTGATCGGCAAATGCCTGTAAACGTATCGCATCTTTATCGGTGAAAAATTTAGGGGTAGCGCTATCCAGATTCAACAGTCCGATCACTTCATTTTCGATAATGATAGGTGCTCCCACAATTGAGCGAATCCAACTTGACTCGCGGCGTACTACCCAATCAGGATTCGCTTGTGTATCAGGAATTACGAGCGGCTTTTTCGTTTCAAATATGGTTCGCATATTCGGAATGTCTTTGACTACCCATCGCGCTGCCTTAACCTGCTCATCTAAGCCTCGTTGAGTGTAGCCGCGTTTCCCAACCATGTATCCCACGCCTGATTCTATAAGCATAATATTGGCAGCGTCGTGGGGTAGAACTTCACCGACATTATCAAGAATTCGATCCAGTACTTCTTCCAGCGAAAGTGTGCTACTCAGAGCACTAGCGCTACGCTTGAGAGCATCCGATAGCTCTCGTTGCTCACGTTCAGCCTGATAGAGCCTTGCGTTATGAATGGCAATCGAAGCCTGTTGTGCGAATGCCTGTAGGCGTAGAGCATCATTAGCTGAAAAGAATCCTGCTGTGGCGCTTTCAAGATTGATGAAGCCGATGACCTTATCTCCTAGCTGAATCGGCGCGCCTGCCAGCGAGCGAATCCATTCGTAATTTGGGAGAGTTAGCCAATTCGGCTCGACCTGGGTGTCGGGGATAGCAAGGGGTTGTCCTGTTTCATACATGCTACGTAAATCGAACAATTCTTCGACGCGCCAACGTGCTATCTCAAGTTCGGAATCCAAGTCACGTTCGGCATAGCCGCGTTTGCCAACCACATGGGCAACACCATCTTCTATTAGCATGATATTGGCAGTGTCATGGGGCAGAACTCGTCCGACGTTATCCAGAATCCGATTAAGTACTTCCGATAAAGAAAGGGTGCTGTTGAGCGCTGCGGCGCTGTCACGTAGGGCTTCTGCCAGTTCTCGCTGTTCATGTTCTGCTTGATACAGCCGTGCATTGAGGATTGCACTAGCGACATTCCCCGCAAACGCCGAAAGTGCCAAGTTGTCCCGCTTTTCCAGATTCTTTCCCCACACCGTCATCGTCCCAACGACCTGATCTTTAACCATCAATGGAAACCAGAATAGGGTCGTATGAGAGTCGATCCCTACTTGATGCAAAAGTTCTTCGGCTCTGGAACGGGGGATGGAGGAAAAAATGGTCGCTGCAAAGTAATCGACAGGATTAGCTTCCAACTCAGCACGGCGGGCTTCTATAAATTTGTGGGTAGTGTCTGCATCTGCAACAATCATAGGCCCCGCATAATTGCTACCCGATAGGCCGAGTGCCTCGTTGATTTCCTTTTGCGTGTTCAGATCAATCGTCATGTAGTGAGTTGCCAATGTCTTACCGTCAAGTTCTAGCACATTAACCACGGTTTGCATCCCAAGTTTTTCCAACTCGGTTCCAAGTGTCTCGCAGATAATGTCAAGGTCAAGGGTGGTTCCGACACGACTGGCAACCTCAGCTAGAGACACAATAAGAGCATTTGAGCGTGCTAACTGCAATGCGCTGTATGCAAGTGCCTGTTCAGCGGTCGCTTGCGTGATTTGATAGAGGTTCGCATTCTCTATCGCTATGGCTGCTTGATCGGCAAACGCACGAAGTATTTTGCTATGTTGAGGGGAATAGAAGTTTTCTTCGATGGAGCCGAGATTGATGAACCCCAACAGGTTGTTCTCTGAGATAATTGGTGCGCCGACCATCGACAAAACTGCTGACATTGCCACATTGGTTAGAGAATCTCGTCGAATAGAGGGAATTAGATGGGACTGTCCCGATTCCGCCATTTGTTTGAGGAATGGCGAATCATGCACTATTCCTTCCAAACCAAAGCCATTGGTATTATCGGGTATGCCAATCGTGCGACTCCCTACCAGCCGTGCAACATCGCCTTCTAAGAGTAATATCTCAGCGTGAGTGTAGGGAATAACTCGTTCTAAATTCAGCAATACACGCTCCAATACTTCAGTTAGATCGAGCGTGCTGCTCAGGGCTTGGGCAACATTAATGAGGGCTTCGGCGACCACTCGCTGTTCTGCTTCAGCCTTCTCGGCCCGTCTTCGGGCAGTATTATCTCTGGCGACGACCAACCTCCCACTAATCCTGCCAGAGCGATTGCGGAGCGGTGATACGCGTACGTCAAAGTAGCTAATAACGCCAGAAGGGTCTTCTATCTCTATCTCTTCGCTCGCCTCGTTGATTCCATCAAACCGTTTGATTACGTCAAGCCTCTGCGGAAATACCTCAGCTAGAGAGAGGCCAATAATAGAATCCGATGGCCTATTGAGAATACGCTTGGCAGCAGGGTTCAAATCGACAAGACGGTCGCGATCATCAACAACGTACACAAAATCCGTCATGCTTGCGAACAATGTGTCATGCGCAACAGGTGCAATATGGAACAGGCGCAGGCGAAAGAGTCCCCAGGCAACCATCAGATTACTGAGAACAAATGTATATGGAGTAATATCCCGATGATAGCCAAGATTCACTCCTACTAAAGTAAGGATACTTCCTAGAAACGGGATCAGATTTCCTAAAATGATGACAAGTATCTGCCAGCGAAATAGTGGCTGAGATCGGAAAAAGCGTACAAACAAAATTACAAAGGTTGCTAAAGCGAGTGTGTAAAGATATAAGGCAGCGAGAATATCGGCTGTAGTAAAGGAGTAGGCAAGTTCACCAAATGGTGTCGCCGCCACTAAATGCGCGTCAGGACGGATAAGTAGGTGAAGATCATTGGTATAAGCGAGCAGGATGATGATCACTGGCAGAATGGAGATTAGTAGATAAGCTCTCCATGTAAAATGCCTCTCTCCTGTGAAGCTACGGGCGAATGAGATCAGGCAAATCGCAATAAAGAAGCTGGTGATCCACTGCGCATTATCCCAGAAAATCTTGCCGTTCAGAGTTGGGTTGGTTAACTCTAAAACATATCCTGCTGTATTGAGTCCCTGGCCTAGTGCTACTAGTGCATAAGAACCTGCACCTGGTATGGATCGACGCCACCAACAAAATGCAGCAATAGCCAAAGAGATTGCGCAGGATACGAAGAGAGGGATCAGATAAAGGGTTACTGACCTATCCACTGGTAGGGAATCCTCATGAATATTGGCATTGACACTACTAGCTTATCACAGGATCCAATAGATCGCGGTTAAGCTCTGCTATACTTCGATGCTATCCCAAATTTCGCAAAGTTAATTCTAACTGAGGTTTCTATACCAGGAGGCAAACCTATCTGCGAGGAAAGGATCCAAAATAATCCTGTTGATCTTGTGCATGACTATATCCAGTAGGTCGTTAAGAACTATGTCTCTGAGTGCAGTTTGCGACAAATTATCAGTTAGTTGGGTCTGGTAGTCACAACTTGCGGAAATGATTGCTGGTTAAGTATAGGCTGAAACCGCCGCACCAGGGCCTGTTGAAGCTCTAATGCCTCTTCAGCCGTCGATGCCACGATAATGCAGCCAAATTCTCCAGCTTCAAGTGCCGAGGTTACTGTAACTACTACACCCTGCTGCTCGCCGTTAATTGGATAAGCTAAATCACCTATAGCTGCCAGAAGATCGTCAAAGTTGGTGATGTCACCACTCTTCATTGCATCGTGACTAAGCAGAACCACATGATCGAGATAATTGTGCCCGAAGACAAATTTAGCGAACTCATGAACATGAGTGCCGCCCGTGCGCCGAGAGTTGACTTCAAGCAGGTAGACTTTCTCATCACTCCCTACGACCGCATCAAGATCGAAATGGCCCACATAGCCCATTTCTTGCAGACCCTTTGCCAGTAGTTTTCCACTGGCAACTAGATCCCTATACCACGATTCCTCCTGCAATTCACGAGTGACAACTACTCCACAGAAGTCACCAAACTCAAGGAATAGTTGATTGGAAACATAAGTAACCTCCGGTTCCCCTGAACCAAGCGGTGGAACAAACATTTCGAGAGACGGCGAAACTGGCTTGTCGGAATGAATAAAACGCTCAACAGTCACCCAATCATTCGAGAGAAATGAATTGGATTGGAGCATTGTAAGAACTTCTTCACGGGACATTGATTTACCGGGACGAAGGATGTTGCCAATCCCATTCTCCCCAATATCCGCTTTGATCACAGCTGATATACCTCGATGGCAGTACCAATGCACAACATCAGCAGCCAGCCCTAAATCTTGGCAGATAATTCCTTCTGGCAGCAGATTCTTGAAATCAGGGAGCCAACGAGGAGCAAGTGCACGGAACCCGGCTTTTGTGTCAATATAATCCCGTACCCATAAATTGTCTGGAATCGGGCTTTCGGGTAGAAGGACGGTCAGCCCGTATTCCTCCTCTAACACCGAAACTAGTTTGAAGAACTGGGGTGTTGTCGCATAAGGAATAAGCTGAACCTTATGCTGTGGCCCAGCATAATTTACAAGACATTGTAAAAGCGCTGGCTCTCTAAGAATATCAAGAGATAGCCAGGGTGATGGCTCAACAGGAGCCATATAACTGGTTCCCTTATAGCCAAAACAAGTGAGTATGTGTTCAGCGTGGGGAATTGGATAGGTCACAAAGACGAGCTTAGGGTCGCCAAGCCAAAGCAAAGTTCGATCACCACGATATTGTTCACCGTGAATGAGATGCTGGCGCTTCGATTCATTATCGGCACGGCTGAGGAAATTGTAAAAGGTCTCAGAAATGTTGCAGATCGTAACTAACGGTATGTGCTTATCGACGTAGGAAGGCATACGAATTCCAAAGACAGTAACTGCCAGATAGATACTAAATTATTGCTACCACCCTCCTCGATTGAGGAGGGTGGAAAATATATTTCTTACTCTGATTTACCCTTCGCGCGGGTACGCATCTCGTTGGCCTTAGCCCGCAGGTCTTGGAAAAAGTCGCTGTCAACAATCTCGCTAACCTGCTGATCGCGCTTGGTCTGGTCGATCATGATTTGCAGTTTCTCAACTTCCTGCCGGAGCTTCTGCTCGCGTTGATAAACCTTGCTCACCATAATCTCAAAGACCTGAGCCAGTGTATCAATTTCATCGGGAAATTGATCTTTGGTAAGGGCGCTGAAATCCTGCTCATAGTCGCCTTCACCGATGCGTTCTGCTACGCGGGTTAGTGCGCTGATAGGACGCGTGAAGGCGCTAGAAGTGAGCGAAACCAAGACGAAGCACACCACCGTGGCAACAAGGGTCGCAATCAGCAGACCCTCCTTTACGGCATTTTGAACACCTTCAACATACTCTGCACGGAAATCAATGCCGAGCGCCCCAACAACGTTGCCTTTTGAATCTTTTATAGGAATGTAGCCAGAGTGCCAGCTTCCAAAGCTATCGGTATAAACGCCAGGCTGAATCACTAAATTGCCGTGCAGAGCCTCGACGTTGGCAGTCAAATCGCCGCAGTCATCGGGGTCATCTGTACATACTTCTTTGAATTGAGCGCCAACAGGGGGATCGTTTAACGCGCCGCTACTGCCAATGAACACAATCTCATGCTCATTTTTGCCTTCGACAAAGGTATACAGTTTGGCGCGGTCATCAAAAGCTTTAACAGAACTCAGCCACTGAGCCATTTCCCAGTACGCAGGATCGTCTGTGTATCCGTCCTCACGAGGCTTTCCATTCTTCACAAGTTCGGCAAACTTGTCCCCATCAATCCTTGCAACACTTCCTCGGAGCAGCACTTTTAAGTCGTCGTCAACCCGCTCCCACGCTTTATCGGTGGCAAATTGATAAAACCAGTAGAACGTGCCTGCAAAGACCACCGCAAATAACAATAGGAAGACTAACAACAGCTTCAAACGGAGACTAATAAACCGACCACGTTTGGGAGTATCTGCTGCCATCATTGCTTGCGCTTGTGCTGTCATTTAGCATCCCTCTCTTTGAATGCACTCAGGGATCGAACGTAGCGC
>Ga0075421_100007402_pt1 | contig 13445 bp, 10 predicted proteins | sample SoiMetdeltSBSDD5_FD_75292 | JGI IMG/M metagenome (GOLD analysis project Ga0075421, IMG submission 75292) | Bulk soil microbial communities from a Populus tree surrounding site in Tennessee, USA - Soil MetaG P. deltoides SBSDD5 | ecosystem: Environmental > Terrestrial > Soil > Tree plantation... | reverse complement strand
GCGGCAGATCGCCGTGAGCATCGGGGAATCACCCGGTCACTAAGTGCCCGGCCTGGCCGATGAGCCCGCGCGCATTGTCGACCTGACCCCAGGTATTCCAGAGAAGCACACCGCGTACACGCCCCTCTCTCAGGTAATAGACCACGCCCTCGCGAAACGGCTCCTTCCAGTCCGCCACCGTCTCGTACCGCGAATCGGTATCGCCCACCGCCTCGTATCCCAGCTCGAACAGGTCGGAGTAGAAGAACGGGAGATGGTCGTATCGTGTTGCCCGCCCGGCCATGTTCAGCCCGGCAACGCGACCCATGGTGTTGGCGTTGTCCTCGTGCTCGACGCGAAGGCGCGATCCCAGTGCTGGGTTGAAAAAGTTGGCTACGTCGCCGGCCGCGTAGATGTCCGCGTGGCTCGTCTGCAGAAACTCATCGACGACGATCCCGTTCTCGACGCGCAGACCGGCGCGCTCGGCCAATGCGACGTTAGGCACGATCCCCAGTCCGGCGACGACGGCGTCGGCCGCGAATTCAGCCCCAGTGGTGGTCTCGATGACGACGTCACCTCCCTGCCTACGGAGGGAGCGCGCGCCATCACCCGTTCGAACCTCCACACCCTTCTGCCGATAATGCGCGACGAGAAACCCGGACAACTCCGCGGGAAACACACGCGCGCCGAGTCCCTGCTCCGGCACGAGCATGGTGACCTCGTGACCCGACATTCGGAGCGCCGCGGCGATCTCGGTGCCGATGAATCCGCCGCCGAGCACCGCGAATCGCCGTGGCTGTTCCGCGAGCGATCGCAGGCGGCGGTAATCGTCGTACGTCCGAAAGTAGATGATCTCGTCCGATTCCATCGGGAGGCGGCGCGCTGACCCGCCGGTCGCGAGGAGGAGCTTGTGAAAGCGGTACTCACGTCCAGCATCGTCCGTAACGCGTTTCTTCACCGGGTCGATCTCCACCGCCTGACGACCGGGATGCAGCTGTGCTCCAGCATCGGCGGTGTTTCGCCAGATGCTTTCGCTGGCATCGCCCTTCCAGAGTCCCTTGGAGAGCGGGGGCCGGTTGTACGGCGGATGGGTCTCGGCGCTGATGACGCCGATGGACGCGTTGCCGTCCGCCTCACGAATGCCATGCGCGGCGGCGTCGCCGGTCATGCCGCCGCCAATGATGAGATAGTCGTAGTGTGTCATCAGCTGTCCCGGTCGCCGGGCATCGCCTGCCTCATGTCAGCGCAACCTTTGCGGGAACTGGTTGATGATCCCGGCGCTGAGCATGTCCGCCATGTGCAGAATCTGCACGTGCACCTGATCGTACAAGGCGATATCCGTGGCGAAGTCCCCTGTCAACCGCGCGACCGCTTCCGCGAGCGTCAAGTCCAGGTGCGAGCGCATCATCCCGCGCATCTCGTCGAGCGGCCAGTTTCGCGGGTTGGCTGCGTTCAGAAACGCGGCAATCGCGTCGGCGTTTTCATACCAGCGCGCCGATGCCTCGTCCACCGCGGCACCATCTCCTCGCTTCGCTGCGGAAAGAATGTCGGCGGCGATGAGAATGTGCTCGCGAAGCAACACCGTGAGCTGCGTGCCGGCGGCCTCACCGTAGAACGGTTTGATCGCGTCGCCGATGTCCTGCTGGTTGCGAAGGAGGCGCTCGGTGGTCGGTCCGAGGTCGGGAAGACCGGCTGCCGCACTGACGATGAAGAGTCTCGTCCAGGTGATGTGATCCTCCCAGAGCTGGCGCATTGCGGCACGGAAGGCGGTGCGTGTCGCCGCCGCGCTGTGGCCATCGGGCATCGACGGACCCAGTGCGTTCATCGATGGCGCGCTTATCACGCCGTCGGCATCGGTCGCCTGGTCCGGCGAGCAGGAGCCGAGCAGGAGGCCGAGGGGGAGTGTGGCGATGGCTAACAGGCGCGGGGCGGGCATGGCGTTCCTCCGGAAGTCGGGTCACGAGTCCTTCATGAGCGGAGTACGTCACGTCACGACCGATCGGATCTGTCGATGTCCGTCTCGCGCTCGCACTCGCCCCCGGTAGCCTCATCACCACATACCTTGTAAATTTCGGCGCTCGACGGATCGTGGAGAGGTGGCCGAGAGGCTGAAGGCGGCGGTTTGCTAAACCGTTATAGGGTTGAAAAGCCCTATCGAGGGTTCGAATCCCTCCCTCTCCGTGTTGTATGGACCAAGAGGGACGAGAGGAGCATTCTCTCGTCCCTCTTGCTCTTCCCTCTTCCCCCTTCCCCGATCCCGCTTCCCTCCAACCTCACTCCACCCTCTACCCTCTACCCTCTACCCTTGTCGACGCCACGACTGCGCTTTGCCCCCTCGCCCACCGGCTACCTCCACGTCGGCGGCGCGCGCACGGCGCTCTTCAACTGGCTGTACGCACGAAAGTACGGCGGCCAGTTTCTGCTCCGTATCGAAGACACCGACAAGGCTCGGAGCACGGACGAGAGCGAGCGCGCCATTTTCGAGGGGCTCCGCTGGCTCGGGCTCGACTGGGATGACGAGGTCGTGCACCAGGGCGCGAACCTCGAGCGCCATCAGCGCGATGTCGAGCGGCTCCTCGCGGCCAACGCCGCCTATCGATGCTTCTGCACGCCCGATGACCTCGAGCAGCGGCGCAAGGAGGCCGAGGCGCGGAAAGAGAGCTTCAAGTACGACCGGCGATGCGACCGCCTCACAGCGGACGACGTGCAGCGACGTGTGCGAGCCGGTGACCCCTTTGCCGTACGCTTCCGCGTTCCCGATGGTGAGACGCGTTGGGATGATCTGGTGCACGGTGACATCGGCTTTCCCAACAAGGACATCGAGGACTTCGTCGTGCTTCGGTCGGATGGGACGCCGATCTACAACCTTGCCGTCGTCTCCGACGACATCGCCATGCGCATCACGTTGGTGATGCGAGGGGACGACCACATCTCGAATACACCGAAGCAGATTCTCCTGTATCGCGCGCTCGGCGCCGCGCTCCCCCAGTTCGCGCACGTGCCGATGATTCACGGGCTCGACGGAAAGAAGCTGAGCAAGCGTCACGGCGCCACCGCGGTCGGCGACTACCGGCATCAGGGAATCCTGCCGAGTGCGATGGTGAATTTTCTCGCGCTGCTCGGGTGGTCACCCGGCGGCGATCGCGAAGTGATGACCCTCGATGAGATGGTGCAGCTCTTCTCGACTGACGGCTTGCAGAAGAAGGCCGCCGTCTTCGACCCGAAGAAGCTCGAGTGGATGAATGGCCAGCACTTGAGCCGCACGCCGGCGATCGCGCTCGAGCCGGTGGTCACGCCGCTCATGCTCGAGGCCGGAATTTCTTCACCGGACGAGCTTGCGCGACGGCGCGATTGGTATCTGTCGCTGGTCGATCTACTCAAGGTGCGTGCGCGGACCGTCGGCGACATCGTGCGACAGGCCGCGCCGTATTTCGCGGGGGACATCGCGTACGAGGATCAGGCGGTCCGTCAGCACTGGAAGGACGTGACCGCCGCGCTGGAAATCCTGCGAGCGACGCGCGAGCGTCTGTCCACGATCGATGCATGGACACCCGACGCGATGGAGTCCGCGCTGCGCGAGCTCGCTGAACGGCGCGGCGTGGCCGCGGGCAAGATCTTTCAACCGCTTCGCGTCGCGATCACCGGCATGAGCGTCAGCCCGGGGATCTTCGAGGTGCTCGTGGCGATGGGACGCGACCTGGCATTGCGCCGGCTCGACGACGCAATCGCGTGGTTGAGCATGGGTGGCAGCGACAAAAACGCGTAACGGCGCTGCCGCAGTGTTGACCACGGCGCTGGAGTCGTTGTAGGTTCTGGGTTCGAACGTTTTCGGGAGACACGTGTGTTGCGGTCTCCCCTCGCCCGTGACCACCATGCCCGAGCCACTTACCCCGATCGAGCAGCGGGTCTATCACTACCTCCTCGATTTTCTCTGCGATAACACGTATCAGCCGAGTGTTCGCGAGATCGGGAAGCAATTTCAGATCAAATCGACCAAGACAGTCTCCGAGCTTCTCCAGTCGCTCGCCGACAAGGGATATATCGAGCGTGATCCATCGCGGTCGCGCGGTGTGAAGCTGCTCGGGCACGAGGCGAACCGTCGCACCCAGCCGGTCCCGTACTACGGTAAGATCGCCGCCGGCGAGCCGGCGCTGCTCCCCGAGAACCGGAAGGGGTTCATCACGATGGACCGCCGTTTTCTTCCGGGCCCGGAGGTCTTTTTCCTCAGGGTCGCCGGCGACAGCATGGTCGGACGCGGCATCCTCGACGGAGACTACGTGCTCGTGGCTGTCCAGGAGGCGAAGGACGGCGACATTGTGGCCGCGCGCATTGGCCCCGATGCGACGATCAAGACCCTTCGGCGTCGTGACGGCAAGATCGTGCTCGAGCCGGCGAATCCGAACGAGAAGGAGATTCCCATTACCAAGGGGACGGACTTTGCGGTGCTGGGGGTCGCCTGCGGGATCTTCCGCCCGTTCAACGAGTCGGACGTGATCGACGACCACGGCAACGGGCCAGCCCCTGCCTGACGAGCGCCGCTACGGCGCCGCGATTTTCTGCTCTTTGGCCTTCTTCTCGGCCGCCTCGCGCGCCTGGCGCCGCTCCCGCTCCTTCCGCTCGCGAATCCGCTTCACCGCCGTCCGGAATTCCTCGGCGTTCATTGCCCGCGGGGCGTGATAGTTGATGTCGGCCGTCATCGCGCGTACGGCACGCGCGCGATCGGCGACCGTGGGATTCGACGCGGCGCCGACGTTCGCGAGCGCGCCGCCGAGCGCGAGCACCTCGCGTGGGATGGTGATGCCGCCGAGGTGAATGCCTAGCGAGTCCCATCCGTACTTCTTGCCATCCTTCGTCCACGACCAGTCGCCCGGACGCCGCTGGGCCTTGGCGAGCTCGATCGAGTCTCGAACACGCTGCGTGCCGCTCACCAGCATGCTGTCGAGCTGATCCGAGATATTGCGCGGCAGCGCCAGGATCGGTGCGTTCGGATCGGTCCACACGCGCGCATCAGAATAGGACGGCACGATGCCGCGAACCGGGCCACCGCGACCGACCAGCGGCCCGCTTCCGCCCACGTCTTCGCGAGGCGTCGCGGCAGGTGGTGTCGGAATCGATGATGGCGTCGCGGCCGGGGCCACGAGTGGAGGCGCCGGCTGGCGCGGTGCGTTCTCACGCTCGGGGATCCCGTCTCCACCGCTTCGCCCGGACGTTGTCTCCCCGCGATTCGGGATCGACACGAAGCTGATGCGCTCCGGCTCCACGCGCGGACGCGTGCGCTCGAGCAGCTCGCGCAGTGGATACGGAATCGAAAGCACCCACAGCAAAAATGCGCCGACGGCGACGTGTATGGCGATCGAGATCGCGACCGTTCCGTCGACGCGACGCGTCACGAGACCGACGCTCCGAAAGACGCGAGAACGCGTCCCGCGCGCGCGGCCGCCTCCGACAGACGCTCGGCCGGAACGATGAACGAGACGCGGAAGAACCCCTCGCCTCCTCCGCCAAACGCCGCACCAGGCAGCACGATGACCCCCTCCTCGCTCATCAACCGCTCCGCGAACGCCGCACTTGGAATGCCGTCGGGCAACGCCACCCAGAGGTACATTGTCGCCCTTGGAACATCGCACGCAAACCCGTTCGCGCGAAAGGCCGACACCGCCGCGTCACGACGGGCTCGGAATGCCTCGACGTTCCCGGGCAGGAAGTCGGCCCAGCTCTCCAGCGCCGCAATCCCGGCGGCCTGCACGGCCATGAACGCTCCCGTGTCGATGAACGACTTCACCTTGGCAAGGACCCCGGTGACCTCCGGTCGCGCCACAGCCCATCCGCACCGCCAGCCCGTCATGTTGAACGTCTTCGACAACGAGTGAAACTCGATCGCGACCTCACGGGCGCCGTCGACATCGAAGATACTCGGGGGGCGATACCCGTCGTACGCCAGCTCGGAGTAGGCATTGTCATACACCAGCAGGGCGTCGAGTTCCCGGCACCGCCTCACCAGGCGCTCCAGATAGTCGAGGGGCGCAACCGCCGAGGTCGGGTTGTTCGGGTAGTTGACATACACGATCCGCGTGCGCCCTAGCACGTCGCTGGGGACCTCGTCGAGGTCGAGGAGAAAGCGGTTTTTCTGCCGCAATGGGACGAGATGGGGGGTCGCCTCGGACAGGAGCGTGCCTCCCAGATAGGCGAGGTAGCCCGGCTCGGGCACGATGCAGACGTCCCCCTCCTCGGCGAATCCCAGCGCGATGTGGGCAATCCCCTCCTTGGAGCCGATGAGGGGCACTACCTCGCGCAGGGGGTCGAAGGTGTGGCCAAAACGTTTGGCCATCCACGCGACGATCGCTTCGCGAAACTCCGGGAGCCCGAGGCCGAACCCGTAGCGGCTCATGCGCGGATCGCGCGCGGCCCGATCCAATGCGTCCACGACCGCGGGGGGCGGCGCGAGATCCGCGTCCCCCGCTCCCAGGTCGATGACATCAACGCCGCGCGCGAGCAGGTCGCGCTTGCGTTGCGGGATTGCCGCGAGCGGGTACTCCGGAAGGAAGCGAACGCGCGCTGCGACGGGAGGCACTATCCCTCTGCTTGAACGGGGTTGGTGACGCGACTGACGCCTGGGATTTCCACCTCGACGATGTCCCCGGCGGCGAGCGGGCCCACTCCTGCTGGCGTGCCGGTGGCGATGACATCACCCGGGACGAGCGTCATGATTCCCGAGATGTAGGCGATGAGGCGGGGAATGCTGAAGGCCATCTCCGCCGCCGTACCGCTCTGTCGCTCGGCGCCGTTGACGCGCGTAATCACGCTCAGGGTCTCGAGCACATCGGGAACGGGGCCCTCCGCGCCCACCGGACAGAACGTATCGAACCCCTTGGCGCGAGTCCATTGACCGTCGCTTTTCTGAAGGTCACGCGCCGTCACATCGTTGAGCGCGACGATCCCTCGCACATGTGCGCGAGCCTCACGCTCGGAAAGGCCGCGAGCGCGCCGGCCAATGACGATCCCGATCTCGCCCTCGTACTCGACACGCTGCGATGCCTTCGGCAGCACGATCGGCTCGCCATCGGCAACGACACTCGACGGAGGCTTCAGGAAGATGAGCGGGGCCGTGGGAACCTCGTTGCCGAGCTCCCTGGCGTGCTCGACGTAGTTGCGGCCCACGCAGATGATCTTGGACGGGGTCATGGCGTTCAGCTCGAGACGCTGGCGCCCCAGACGGCGTAGAACGAGCGGACCTCGCGCGACACCTCCTCCCATGGACCTTCGACACGCCGCGCCGGCGGCAGTCCTGAGAGCAGCCCGCGGCCGTACGATTTCGTCAGTACGCGCGGGTCACAGAGTATCACCGCGCCGTGGTCGGTGCCGGTCCGGATGAGTCGGCCAAACCCCTGCTTCAAACGCAGCGCCGCGTTGGGAAGCATGTAGTCGCGGAACGCATCGCCGCCCCGCTTCGCGATCTCTTCGCAATGTGCCGCGGTGAGCGGCTCGGTAGGCACGCGGAACGGGAGCTTCGCGAGCACGAGCCCGCGCAACGCGCGACCGGGAACGTCGATCCCTTCCCAGAACGACGCGGTGCCGAGGAGAATCGCGCGGCCGGATTCGCGAAAACGTCGCAGCAGCGCGTCGCGCCCGTCGTCCCCGTGGACGAGCAGCGGCCACCGACGCTCGATCCCACGCGCGCGAAGCTCGCTCGCCGCGAGCCGCACATCACGATGGCTCGTGAACAATACGAAGATCCCGCCATCGCTCGCCTCGGCCACATCGATGCCGACGCGCACGACCCCCTGGAGATGCGCCGCGGCGTCGGCGTTCGGCGCCTCGATATCGGTCGGGATGACGAGGATCGCCTGGCGCGGATACTCGAATGGCGACGCGTACATTCCGGTTCGCGGCGCGAGCTCGGGATCATCCAGGCCGAGGCGGTTCGCGAGGAACCGAAAGCCGTTGTCGTCGGCGAGCGTCGCGCTCGTGAGGACCGCGGTCTCCACACGCCGGAACAGATCCTCGCGAAGGATGGGCGCCAGATCGAGCGGCACCGCGGTCGCCGCAACGTTAGGCTCCCGTCCCCGCAGTTCCAGCCACCGCACCGACGGCTCCGCCCTCGATGGCGGGTTCAGCGTGCGGGTGAGACCGTCGCCGAGCGCCTCGAGACGCCGCGTGACCCCGCGCATCTCCGAGAGGAGCGGCGCGACGGTCTCGTGCCGGGACGAGTCCGACTCGAGGCGCTCGCGCACCAGACGCAGGCCGTCCTCGAGCAGGGCGATCTCGCCTAACGCGTCCGCCAGGGCGACGCGGAGCCCCGCGTCCCACACCGGATGCGTGGCGAACGCCTCGGTCAGGCGCATCACCGGCTGACCGAAGCTCCGCACCAGCGCCTCGAGGATATCGAAGACGCGGCTGCCCTTCTCGCGCGCACCATCCACCGCCGGGGCGAGCCGCAGACGGACGAGGTCGAGGCTGGCCGTGCTCAGCAGGTCGCGCTGTGACGCGAGGCGCATCGTCAGGGCCGTGAGCAGCCCCTTCCCCTTGCGGTCCAGCCGGTTGAGCAGCCGCACCAGCGCGCGGCGGGTGACGGTCGTTCCGAGATGCGATGCCGCCGCGTCCTCGACATGGTGCGCCTCATCGATGACGATCCGTCGATAGGCGGGGAGCACCGCGGCGTCGCTCCAGTTCTGCTGCGCCCGGCGGACCGCGAGATCCGACATGAGCAGGTGGTGGTTCACGATGATCACATCCGCCTGGGCCGCCGCCTTCCGTGCGCGAAAGAGGAAGCACTTGTCGAAGTGCGGGCACTTGAGGCGACCGCAGAGATCCGGCTCGGCCGCGACCTCATCCCAGACCTCCGGGCGCGGTGGCGTCGCGAGATCGGCGAGTGACCCATCGGTCGTGCGCGCCGCCCAGGCGCGAACCTCCTCCAGCTCGCGGCTCAGCGAGGCATCGAAGAGTCCGCCAGCGGCGCCTGCATTCTCGAGACGCATGAGGCAGAGGTAATTCCGCCATCCCTTGAGCAGCGCGTACCGCACCGGCTGATCGGCGAGCGCCGTCTCGAGGAAGGGCAGGTCCTTGCCGACCAGCTGCTCCTGGAGGTTGATCGTGTTCGTCGAGACGACGGTGCGCTCGCCGTTGGCCGCGGCCCATCGCAGCGCCGGCACGAGGTAGCCTAACGACTTCCCGACGCCGGTTCCCGCCTCGAGCAGTCCGATACCACCCCCGTTGTACAGCTCGGTGACCGCCGCCGCCATGTCGCGCTGCGTCGGGCGGTCCTCGTAGCGCTCGAGCGTACGCGCGATCGGCCCGGCAGGGCCCAGCAGACCGCTGACCGCGTTCGCGTCGAGACGGCTGACCGCCGGGGCCCGCGGCACCTCCACGACGACGTAGAGCGAGCGCGCTTCGTTATCGATGATGCCGAAGCCCACACCGCCATCGTGCAGGCGCGCCGCGACGTCGAGGTCGGCATCCGACGGCTCGAGATCACCGGTGGGGTGATTGTGCAGGAGCAACTCGCCGCGCTGCGCGACCCCGGGAAGCGCGAGAACGCTGCGCACGTCTCCGCGTGAGACGACGCGCGCCGCCGAGACGCACCCGTCCTCATCGAGCTGCGCGACGAAGCAGACTTCCCGCCCGCCGGCCAACGTGATCGCCGCCCGCATCGCCGCGCCCGCGGAGCGCCCGATGCGGGACGACCCAGAATGCGGAACACGGACTGCGGATTTCGGGGCGGGCTCGGCGACGGCGTTCCCAGGCGCGCGGAGCCGTTTCGCCGTCACGCGCTCACCTCGACACCCTCGACACCCTTGACACCCTCGACACCCTCAGGTCTTCAGCGGCTTCTTCTTCGCCGCCGGGAACAACACGTTGTTCAGAATCAGGCGGTAGCCCGGCGAGTTGGGGTGCAGAGAGAGATCGGTCGGCGGGTTACCGATGCCGTGTTGGGGATCCTCGGGGTCGTGGCCCCCGAGATAGGTCCAGCTTCCCTTCCCGTAGTTGCCGTGCAGGTACTTGGTCCACGGGGCGCCCTCTTCCTCGGCGAGCACGCTGACCCCGGGCTTGAGCACCCGGCGCATGAAGCTCGTCGTCACGCCGTAGAAATCGGGAATCACGGTGCGATGATTCTGCACGAGGATGGTCTCGACCGGATCGAACTTGGCGCTGAAGCTGAACAGCGTGAACGTGCCGAGCGGCTGACGACGCCCCGGCACGTTCACCTGATGCCCATCGATGTCGCTCTGCGCGTTGACGAAGGGCGATTGCTCGAGGTGGGCATTCGTGAACGCGAACGAGCGTTGCCATCGAAGCTTCGCGTCGGCGTTGCCGTCCACCGGCGTGCCATCGGCGAAGTTCCCCGCAATGTCGACGTCGAACCCGGCCATCGCCAGCTCCAGCGTCTCGGTGGCTCCGCACATCGCGAAGAGAAAGCCTCCATTCTCCACGTACTGCCGCATTCGCTCCCCCACCGCCTTCTTGAGCGCGGGCGGGTTGGGAAAGCCCAGCCGCTGTGCCATGCTCTGCGCTGACTGCACCTGCTGGATGAACCAGGGAGCGCCTCGATAGGCAATGTGAAACTTCGAGAATTGACCGGTGAAATCCTCGTGATGCAGGTGAAGCCAATCGTATTTCGAGAGATCGCCCCGTACCACTTCTTCATCGAACACCGTCGCGTACTCGATTCCTGCGTACCGGAGGGCGAGCGTCACCGCATCATCCCACGGCGGAGCGTTCGGCGGCGTGTAGATCGCGACGCGGGGCGCCTTTTCCAATGGAATGGCGTCCATGTTTCCGCCGGCGATCTCCGCGCGGATGGCACCGAGACGTGAGGCGGAGAGCGGCTCGACCGTGACGCCGTCGAGCCCGGCGCGTCGGCGAACGTCGGCGACGTCCGGCAGCAGGAACGATCCGCCGCGATAGTTGAGGAACCACTCGGCGCGCAGCCCGTCCTTGATGGCGTTGTACGTCAGCCCGTACGCCTTCAGATGGTTTCGCTGCTCATCGTCCATGGGGACGAGCAGGAACTGCGCGGCCAATCGCGCAGGCACCAGGACAGCGACGAGGAAGCAGGCAGCCGATAACAGCCGCCGACGCGGTGTGACCATGCCCAAAGATAACCTCAGGACGCGCGTGGGATCGCGCCGCGTGCCAGGTCGAGCTCTCGCCGCGCCTGCGGCACGAGCGCGCTATTCGGGTAGGTGAGGATGAGATGTTCGAGGCGCGCGACGGCGTCGCTGTGCTTCCCGGCGCGGCGAAGCGCGCGCGCCCACTCCAGATTGGCCTCCGGTGCTTCCGGCGCCTCGGCGAACGTGGTCGCCAGCTCGCTCCACAGCCGCACCGCACGCGCATCATCGCGAGCCGCGGCATGGAGCCGTGCGGCCACCGCCAACAGGAGAGTCCGCGCATCCTCGAGCGCGGCGGCAGCCTCCTCGAACGCCGTTGCCGCGCGCAGCGTGTCCCCGCGCGCGAGGGTGAGGAACGCGCGGCCGGTCGCCGCCGACGTGTCCGCCTTCGTGCGAGCGAGAAGGGCGAGTGCCGTGACCAGCTCGGGTGTCGTGCGCCCCCGGACGCGAAGCGTCGCGCGCGCACCGGCCAGGTCGCCCGAGTAGAGCGCGAGCCACCCGTTGACCTCGCTCGCCTCCGACGTCGAATCGGTGCCGAGGAGCGCGCGCGCCTGGGCGACGTTGCCCGCGCGGACCCACGCCCACGCGACGATCGCGCGGTGCCGGCGATGCAGCTCAGGCGTGAGGTGCGACGCGTAGGCATCGAGTACCCGCTGCGCTTCGTCGGCACGCCCAAGTGCCGCGAGCGCCTCGAGTCGGGTGGGCAATATCCTCACCGCTGCCTGCGCACTGTCGAGTCCGCGCTCCGCCTGCCTGACGAGCTCGAGCGCGGCGGCGGGATCGTCCCCCTGTAACGACGCGCGCGCCGCGCGCAACGCGAGATCGGCGGATGGCGTCTCCCGCAGCAGGGCCTCGAGGGCGACACGCACGACCGACCACGCCTCGGCCTCCTCGGCACGCCTGGCGAATTCCCTCCACGCCGTGAACGTGGCCGTGTCTCGCGGAAGGTCGCGCAGCACCAGCCACGCCTCCTGCGGCGCGCCCCAGTGCAGCTCGAGCGCGGCGAGCACCCGCCGGGCGGCCACGTTTCCTCCGGCCGCGAGCAGATCGCGCCTAACGGCGGGACGCATCTCCACCGGCGTGGCAACCAGCGAGAGGACCGCCGCCTGCTCCAGGTACGGCGCCCGCTCGAGCGCCTGATACCACGACGCGGCGCTGAGCGCCCACTCCCCCATGGCCGCGCGCAGCTGGGCTTGCTCCAGCTCCAGCCCTCGCCCGGTGCCCAGCCGCGTTCTCGCGCGCTGGAGCACCGAGTCGGCCGTGCGGAGCTGACCGTCCTGGAGCAGGAGCCGTGCATACTCCCGGTAGGGCGCGGCGTCGCCCGGCATGTCACGCGTCCACCGCTCGAACGCCTGATGCACGCGGTCGGTGAGCCCGAGTGACCGCAGCGTGCGGATCTGCACGGCGCGGAACGCCGGCTCGCGAGGTGCGGCCGCGATCGATTTGTCGAGCACGGGAAGCAGCGAGTCGGGCCAGCCGAGCTGGGCATACACACGCTCGAGCCCGAGCATCGCCATGACCGACCCGGGAGCCTGGGTCAGCGCCTCTCGATAGGCGGCTGCCGCCTCGCGATACTTATCGTCCTGCTCGAGCAACAGCCCGCGCTGCTCGGCACCGGACTGCTGCGCCTGCGCGACCGCGGCGCCGAGCAGCAGGAGCGGGATCGCGAGCCCGCGACTACGGGCGCGCCGACTCCGCATTGATCCGCTTGAAGTACTCGATGACGGCGCGCCGTTCTTCCGCGGTGAGCCCACGTAGCTCCGCCCACGTCGGCTCACGGTACCGTGCCGTGGGACGCGACTGGACGTCGGCCGGCGGAGTGAACGTGCCCTCCGCGCCGGTCGCTGATTTGGACTCGCGCTCGCCCCGATCGTCGCGCTCCTCCTTCTCCAGCGTCAGGCCGGCGTCGAGCAGACGCCGGAACAAGCGCTGCTGTCGCTCGACGAGCGCCGGATCGACGTTCCCCCCATCGAGCGCTTCCGCGATCTCACGCATCTCGCGCGCGAGCTCCGACGCGCGGCCCGAGCTGCTGCTCTGGCCGGCGTTGTCGAGCCGGTCGGCGAGATTGCGCTGCTGCTCGGCGATGCCGCGCGCCTGCGCCTGGCCCTGCGCACTCATGCGTTGACCGGGCATCGGAAGGAGTCCCTGCGCCTGGGCGTTGAGCGATCCCTGCTGCTTCGCCATTTCGCGCATGCGCTCGAGCATCTCGGCGAAGCCGGATGCGCTCTGCGCCTTTCCAACCTGCTCGCGATCCTTCACGAGCGCGGCTGCCGCCCGATTCAGCGCCTGGGCCGCCTCCTGCATCGCCGGAGCGGCATCGGTCCCGCCGCGCTGTGACTCCGCCGTCCGTTCCGTCGCCTG
>Ga0075421_100007401_pt1 | contig 13446 bp, 12 predicted proteins | sample SoiMetdeltSBSDD5_FD_75292 | JGI IMG/M metagenome (GOLD analysis project Ga0075421, IMG submission 75292) | Bulk soil microbial communities from a Populus tree surrounding site in Tennessee, USA - Soil MetaG P. deltoides SBSDD5 | ecosystem: Environmental > Terrestrial > Soil > Tree plantation... | reverse complement strand
TGTGGTCGCAGTACCTGGAGGTCGGCATCGGGCCGGACGCCGAGATCTTCACCAAGGCGCAGCCGGGCTCCGCGATCGGCTACGGCGAGACCATCGGGCTGCATCCGAAGTCCAGCTGGAACAACCCGGAGCCGGAGATCGTGCTCGCCGTGTCGAGCGCGGGCGCCATCATCGGCGCCACGCTCGGCAACGACGTGAACCTGCGCGATTTCGAGGGGCGCAGCGCGCTGCTCCTGTGCAAGGCCAAGGACAACAACGCCTCCACCGCCATCGGCCCGTTCCTGCGCCTCTTCGACGCGACCTTCACGCTCGACGATGTGCGCGCCGCCGATATCCATCTGCGGGTCGAGGGAGCCGACGGGTACGTGGTGGAGGGCGTCAGCTCCATGAGCCGGATCAGCCGCGACCCCACGGAGCTGGTAGACGAGATGCTGAACCGCTCGCACCAGTATCCCGACGGTGTGGTGCTGTTCCTCGGCACCATGTTCGTGCCGACCAAGGATCGCGACGGCGACGGCGGCGGCTTCACCCACAAGGAGGGCGACGTGGTGGCGATCCGCGCGGGCCGGCTCGGCACGCTGGTGAACCGCGTGGGCCGCAGCGACCGCGCCCCGGAATGGACCCTGGGCACCCGCGCCCTGATGGCGAGCCTCCTCGCCCGCGGCCTGATCGAAGCCGCCGTGCGCCCGGCGTTGCGGCCGTAGGAGTGGCGCTGTGACCTGGGCTGAGTTCTGGAACCGAGAGACGTCGATCTACGTCAATGACCGCCACCGGCGCGTGCATTACGAGGGCATCGCGCGCGACATCCTGAAATACGTGCCGGGGCCCGGCGCGCGGGTGGTCGATTACGGCTGCGGCGATACGCTGAGCGCCGACCGGGTGGCTGCCGCCTGCGGCCATCTCCTTCTCTGCGAGAGCGCGCCGACGGTGCGCGCGAGACTCGCCGACCGCTACGCGGGCTCCGCCAACATCTCCGTCATCGACCCGCATGAGCTCGCCGGCCTCGACCCTCGATCCATCGACACCATCGTCGTCAACTCGGTGGTCCAGTATCTGTCGGCGGCCGATCTGGGCAAGCTCCTCGGCCTGGCGCGGGAGAAGCTTACCGGCGGCGGACGGCTCGTCCTCGGCGATATCGTCCCGCGGCGCGTCAGTCCCGTGCGCGACGCCCTGGAGCTGTTCCGGTTCGCCGCCGCCAACGGCTTCCTGATCGCGGCGGCCTCGGGCCTCGTGCGCTCGTCGCTCTCGAGCTATCCGCGCCTGCGCCGGGAGTTGGGGTTCCTCCAGCTCGACGAGGCGGAGATGCTGCGCGAGCTCGAGCACGCCGGGTTCGCGGCCCGGCGCGACTTTCCCAACATCGGCCACAACAGGGCCCGCATGACCTTCGTCGCGACCCCGCGCTCCGCCGCTACCGCCCCTTGAACTGCGGCTTGCGCTTCTCCATGAAGGCGCGGCGGCCCTCGATGTAGTCCGCGCTGGCGAAGCAGGCCTTGATGGCGGCATCGATCTCGCCGAGCCGGCGTCGCTCCGGATCCTCCACCGCTGCATTGATCGCCATCTTGGCCGCCTTGACGGTCAGCGGTGCGTTCTCCGCGATGGTGCCGGCGAGACGCTGCACACTGGCCTCCAGCTCGGCCAGGGGCACCACGCGGTTGACGAGGCCCATGATGCGCGCGTCCTCGGCGGAGAACTTGCCCGCGGTGAAGAAGATCTCCTTGGCAAAGGCCGGCCCGACGATGTTCACGAGACGCGCGATGCCGGGATACTTGTAGCCGAGGCCGAGCCTGGCGGCAGGCACCGCGAACACGGAGTTGTCCGAACAGACGCGCAAATCGGTGTTGAGCGCAATGGCGAGCCCGCCGCCGATGCAGATGCCGCGGATCATGGCGACGGTGGGCTTGGCGGCCTCGATCAGGGACCGCTGCGCCGCCTCGCCGGCGGCGTCATAGAGCTTGATGCTGTCCTCGGCGCTGCGCTTCTCCTCGAACTCGGAGATGTCGGCGCCGGAGACGAACGCCTTCTCGCCGGCGCCCGTCAGCACGATCACGCGCACCTCGGGGTCGCCCTCGAAAGCCGCCATGATCTTCGGCACCGCCTGCCACATGGCGTAGGAGACGGCGTTGTGCTTCTCCGGCTGGTTGAAGATCATCCAGCCGATGCCGCCCTCCTTGCGGGCGATCATCTTGGTCGTGCCGGTATCCATGCCTTGTTTGGTCTCCATCGCGTTCCCCTCTCCGCTTGCGGGGAGAGGGTTAGGGTGAGGGGCAGCCACAAACGCCGACGTCGGAGTGTGCCCCTGCCCCTCACCCCGACCCTCTCCCCATCGTTCTTTACGATGGGGAGAGGGAGGTCGCCATCAGATCACCCCGCGCTCGCGCAGATCGGCGATCGCCGCGCTGTCGTAGCCCAGCTCCGTCAGGATCTCCTCGGTGTGCTGGCCGGCGTCGGGCGTGGGCCGGTTGATCACCGGCGGCGTGCGCGACAGTGTCACCGCTTGGTTCACCACCCCCACGTCGCTGCGCTCGGGATGCGGCATCGGCACCGACATGCCGACGTGCTGCACCTGCGGGTCGGCGAACACCTGGTCGATCGAGTAGATCGGCCCCGACGGCACGCCGGCGGCATTGAGCCTCTCCACCAGGTCCTGGCTGCGATAGTTCTTCGTGCGCATCGAAATCTCGGCGTTGAGGCGCACGCGGTTCTCGGAGCGCTTGTCCGAGGTATTAAATTCGGGGTCGTCGAAGAGGCCCGGCGAATCCAGCGCCTCGCACATACGCTTGAAGATGTGCTGCCCGGAGGCAGCGATGTTGATGTGCCCGTCGGCGGTGGGGAACACGCCGGTGGGGATGGAGGTGGGGTGGTCGTTGCCGGCCTGGCCCGGCACTTGCCGCGCCACCGTCCAGCGGGCGGCCTGGAAGTCGAGCATGGAGATCTGCGACTGCAGGAGCGAGGTCTGCACCCATTGGCCTTCGCCCGAGACCTCGCGCTCCAGCAGCGCGATGAACGCCCCCATGGCCGCGTAGTTGCCGGTCGACAGGTCGGCGATGGGGATGCCCACGCGCACGGGGCCTTGTCCCGGCAGGCCGGTGATGGACATGAGCCCGCCCATGCCCTGCGCAATCTGGTCGAAGCCGGGGCGGTTGGCGTAGGGCCCGGTCTGGCCGAAGCCCGAGAGCGAGACGTAGACGAGCCTCGGGTTGATCTTGCGCAGCGTCTCGTAGTCGATGCCGAGCCGGTGCTTCACGTCGGGGCGGTAGTTCTCGACCAGCACGTCGGCGGTCGCCGCCAGCTTCTTGAGGACGGCGACGGCGTCCGGGCTCTTGAGGTTCAGCGATATGCTGCGCTTGTTCCGGTGCAGGTTGAAGAAATCCGGCGCGTCGCGCCCGCCGCCCAGCATGTCCTCCTCGCCGGTAGCGGGCATCTCCACCTTGATCACGTCGGCACCGAAGTCGGCGAAATGGCGTGCCGCCGTCGGCCCGGCGCGAGCCCGCGTGAGATCGATCACCTTGAAGCGGGCCAGCGGCCCTTGCCGTTCTGCAGTCATGCCTTGCGCCTCACTACTGGTGAGATGGTGAGTGGTGAGATGGTGAGTTCGGTCGAGATCGTGGGCTCACATGCGGTCTTCCAACGAACGGATCAGCGAGCGCAACATCTTGCTGATCCTCTTGACGCAGAAGCTCTCCGGATCTGGGCAGTCATCCCATAGGTCTCTTCGCGCGGAAAATCCCTCGTGGTTCGATAGCAGCTCTCCGCGAGCGACATGGCCATCAGCCATACGTCCAAATCCTTGTAGGATTTGATGGTGCCCCCCGTAGCCAAGTGGCAACTCTCACCTCTGGTGCCAGCCGATACTCACCATCTCACCACCTCCCCATCTCACACGACAAGGACGATCTTACCGAAGTGCTTGTTCTCGCGCATGTGCGCCAGGGCCGCCGCGGCCTGATCGAGCGGGAAGGTCCTGTCGATCGGCAGCGCGAGCTTGCCGCTCTCGACATGGCTCCACAGATCGGCACGCATGGCCCGCACGATCTCGCGCACCTCCTCGACGGTACGGGTGCGGAAGGTGACGCCGATGTAGTCGAGGCGCTTGAGCGCGTGCAGGTCGAAGTCGAACTCACCCTTGAAGCCGCCGAGCCGGCCGACGTTGACGATGCGACCGAGGATCGACGCCGCCTTCATGTTCTCGTTGGCGACGCTGGCCGAGACCTGGTCGACGATTAGGTCCACGCCCTTGTTATCCGTGGCGGCCTGCACCTTCTCGGACCAGTTGGGCTCGGTAGTGTCGACGGCGAGGTCGGCGCCGAACTCGGCGAGCCGGGCGCGGCGGCCGGCGTTGGTGGAGGTGCCGATGACGAGGCGTGCGCCCTCGAGCTTGGCGATCTGCAGCCCCATCAGGCCCACGCCGGAGCTGGCGCCCTGGATCATCACCGCCTCGCCGGCTTTCAGCCGGCCGGCGGTGACGAGCGCGTTGTGCATGGTCTGCAGGGCGATCGGCAGCGTGGCGGCCTGCTCCCAGCTCATGTTGTTGGCGGGGACCGGCGACACCCTGCCCCAGTCGGCGACGGCATACTCGGCGTAGCAGCCGCTGCTGCTGCCCATCACGCGGTCACCCGCCTTCACGTTCCTGACGTTGCTGCCGACCGCCTCCACCTCGCCGGCGAGCTCGAGGCCCATGACGGTGCCGGGACCGCCGATGCGGCCGTGGGCGCGCCCCGAGGCGACCTGCAGGTCGGCGCGGTTGAGGCCGGCCGCACGCACGCGCACCAGCACCTGATCGGGCCCCGGCTGGGGCTTGGCAACCTCCCGAACCTCGACGCCGCCCTCCGTCACCACTGCAGCCTTCATCGCGCGTTCCTCCCCTGGATCGGTCGCTTTAGCCTTGAAAACATGCCAACGACGCCGTAATCGGCGTGGCCGGGCGCGCCTGGAAGGGGGCGCTCCTCACCCACCCAGATTGCGCCACGACGGGGAAAACCTCAAATCCCATCCTTCCCCGGGGCGCCACCTCGAACCTCCCCACATTCCGTCACCCAACGCGGATCAGAGAACCCATGTCACAAGTTGCCGCAACCGGAACCGAGGCTTCCAGCCTCCGCCCGCTGCCCCAGCTCATCTTCGGCTCGCGCTGGCTGCAGGTGCCGCTGTATCTCGGCCTGATCGTCGCCCAGGGCGTCTATGTCGTGAAGTTCATGAAGGAGCTCTGGAAGCTCATCACGAGTGCGGCATCGGCGACCGAGGAGATGATCATGCTGCTCGTGCTGGGCCTGATCGACGTGGTGATGATCTCCAACCTTCTGGTAATGGTGATCGTCGGCGGCTACGAGACCTTCGTCTCCCGCCTTCGCCTGCAGGGCCATCCGGACGAGCCCGAGTGGCTCGATCACGTCAACGCCAGCGTTCTCAAGATCAAGCTCGCCTTGGCGATCATCGGCATCTCGTCGATCCATCTGCTGAAGACGTTCATCGGGGCCGCCAGCATCGGCAAGGAGGGCGCCATGTACACCGAGTCTGCGATCCTGTGGCAGACGCTCATCCACCTCGCTTTCATCGCCTCGGCAATCGGCATCGCCGTCGTCGACCGGCTGGGCCAAGCCACACTGAAGCCGCACAGGATGGAATAGGGGTGGCCGCGCTCGGCGCCGGTGCGCTTGACAGTGCGCTTGACAGCCCACGGGAGCGCGCCTAGCTCGAAGGCCGACAGGAGGAGCGCTGAGGAGTTGCAACACCCATTCTCCGTTGCCCGGGGCGTGATCCGTGCCGCCTCTTCCTGCGTAGCGAGCGAGGGCACGACGCGTTCTCGCGGCGGTGGAGCGACAGGGATGACGGGAACACGGCGCCTTCGCAGGCTCGGCATCCTGCCGCTGCTTCCGCTCGCGCTCCTCGCCTGCACCGCAACCCGCGCCGTTGCCGGCCCGGCTCTCGACGCCCTGGATGGGCGTTGGACCCCGACCGACTGCAACGATCCCGCCACCGGGACATGGAGCGTGTTCGGCAACCAGGTCCAGTTCTTCTGGCCTACCGATCGCGGCAACGACGCGCTGGAGACCGTCATCGCCGAGTCCGACAACGTGGTCGAGACCGAGGTCGTCTCTCCCGACAACCTGAAGGGAAGACGATTCCGCTACCGGCTGCGTGGACGCGACGAGGTCCTGATCGAGGATCTGTCCCGCGGGAAGCAAGTGCTGGTCCGGCGCTGCCGGTAGCGCGGCGCCGCCGCGGACGGCGGCGCCCATTGGGCATCGGAAAGCCTGCTCTACCGGGTGGCCGCCGCCGCCGGCGCATCCTCTTCCAGGAACTGCTGCACGGTGCGCAGGAGCAGCATGCGGTTCTTCTCGAGCAGGATAGTGTGGGTTCCCTCGCTCAGGACGACGTGGCGCTTCCAGGCCGCGTTGGCGAGGAGAGGAAACAGCGCCTGCGCCATGTAGGGCGGCGTATCGCGGTCCCACTCGCCCAGCACGAGCAGCACCGGGGCGGTGATCCTCGCGGGGTCGTAGAACGGCTTGGGCGGCGACGCGCCCCAGTAGTCGAGCCCGTCCCTGACCACGCCGTTGGGTGCGCGCAGCGTCTTGCCGCCGCCCTTGGGATCGGTGGCGAAGGTGGCATCCGCCCACATGTCGAACCACCCGGGCGGGATCAGCATCGCCTTCTTGTCCTCGGGCACGCCGGTGAGCCAGCGCCCGAGCGCCGCATCGCGGCTCACCATGCGGTAGGCGCCGAGCTTGCCCTGAACCTGCACCAACGACGGCGTGGTGCGCGACCACACGGGGGCGTAGAGCGCGAGCCGGCCGACCTTGGCCCCGTTGTCCGCGGCGTAGGACGCCGCAATCGTGGTGCCCCACGACCAGCCGATCGGGTTGACCTTCGGCGCGTTGCGCCGCTTCAGGACGTGGTCGACGACCGCTCCCAGTGCCTTGGCCGCGTCGGCCGTTCCCATGAACGGGTCGTTCTCGCCGGCCGGCGCATCCATGAGCGCGGGCCGCGTCGAGCGCCCATACCCCGGCAGGTCGAGCGCGTACACGTCGTAGCCCCGCTCGGCGATGTAGTCCATCCACGACTTGCCGGCGACCGGCAGGTCGAAGCTGGTGCCGGGATAGGTGGCGCCGTGCATCATGACGACGATGCGATCCGCGCCAAAGCTCGACACGCCCTCGGGCCGCTTGTTGCGCACGAAGATCTTTGCATCCCCGAGCGCAACGAAGATGTCCTCGCTCGCGATCTTGCTGCCTTGCGCCCAAGCTGGGGCATGAGCCGCGCCCGCGCTCACGAGACCGAGCGCCATGGCCATTGCCAGATGCGCATGTTTCCTCCCGGATGCTGTTCTGGTTTCAATGCACGCCAGGGTAGCGCCTCCGCGCCCGCCAGTCATCCGTGCGCTGCGCGAGCCGGGGACAAGGCAGGTATGCGGGCGTTGCCCCGCAGCTCACCATCGCAGTTGCATCGTTGCCGCAATAGCCGGCGGCGTGCCGGGCGCCTCGAACAGGGCCGCCAGCCGCGCCGCATCGATCTCGCCCCCTGCCGTCACCTCGTCGTTGTGAATGCCGGCGGCGACGAACAGGGCGTCGACGCCGAGGCCTTGCGCGGCGGCGAGATCGGTGCGCACGGCGTCGCCGACCGCGAGGATGCTGTGGCGCGCCGGCTCCGTCCCGCGCAGCTCGGCGGTGCGCCCGAGCGCGGTCTCGTAGGCGGCTGGATGCGGCTTGCCGGCCCAGAACACGGGCCCGCCCTGGCGCTCGTACTCCAGCGCGATGCTGCCGGCGCAGAGGTAGCGCTTGTCGCCCACGTCGACGACGAGGTCGGGGTTGGCACAGACGAAGGGCAGGGCGCGCGCCACCCCCTCCGCGATCAGCGGCCGGTAGCTCTCCACCGTCTCGTTGACATCGTCGACGAGGCCGGTGCAGACGATGGCCTCGGCCTCGGCGAGCGCTACGCCTGCGCCCGGCAGGCGCTGGAACAGGCGGCTGTCGCGCTTGGCCGGTCCGATGCGGTGGAGGCGCCGGTAGCCCTTCTCGGCGATGTGCCGAAGCGCGATGTCGCCCGAGGAGACGACGGCATCCCAGGCATCGCGGCGCACGCCGGTGCGCTCCAGCACGCGCTCGACGCCGTCGGCCGGCACCGGCGCATTGGAGACCAGCACCACCGTGCCGCCGTTGGCGCGAAAGCGGGCGAGCGCCGCCCCGGCCTCCGCATAGGCCTCGCGGCCGTTGTGCACGACGCCCCACACGTCGCAGAAGAGCGCGTCGTAGCGCTCGAGCAGTGGGCCGGCGTTGGCGATTATTTGGGGTGTCATTGTTCGGACGGTTTGCCGACGTAGGGATTAGGGATTGGGGTTCGAGGTCGGGAGACTCGGGTGCCTACATTGAGCGCCTACTCGTATCGCGACTTGTTGGTGTGACAGAAGGCGATGCGGCTTGCCACCGAGGCATATCGGCTCACCAAAGCTCTGCCCAGGTCGGAGGAATACCGTCTGACAAGCCAGCTCCTGCGTGCTGCGGCTTCCGTGCCTGCCAATATCGCAGAAGGTCACGCCCGTGGAACGCGAAAAGACTATGCCCATTTCATCTCCATTGCCCGTGGTTCGCTGGCGGAGACGGAGACCGTCCTTCTCTTGCTGGTCGAGGTCGAGTTGCTGACAAATGAGCGCGTAAAGGTGGCATTGGCGCTTTGCGCCGAAATCGGCAGAATGCTGAACCGGCTGCACGCACGCCTGCGGACCACTCCTAATCCCTCTCAAGAAACACAGTCATGCAACTATCCTACGCCCAGAACCTCGAGGACTACCACCTCGACCTCGTATTCGGCGATCGGCCCACGGGCACCTACGTCGACGTCGGCGGCGGGCATCCGGTGGCGGACAACGTGTCGTTCTGGTTCTACCTCAAGGGCTGGCGCGGCCTCGTCGTGGAGCCGCAGCAGGCGCTCGCCGACATCTATGCCGGCGTGCGCCCGCGCGATCGCACGGTGAGCTGCCTCGCCGGGCGCGTCGAGGGCGAGGCCGAGTTCCACGTCGTCGACAGGCTGCACGGCTTCTCCACCATGATGCAGGAGCACGCTGCGGGGGCCAGCCGGTTCGGGGCCGGCTACACCACCATCCGCAAGCCGGTGCGTACGCTCGCCTCGCTGTGCGCCGAGGCCGGCATCGCCCGCATCGATTTTCTCAAGATCGACGTGGAGGGCGCCGAGGCCGAGGTGATCGCCGGCATGGACTTCACGCGCTGGCGCCCGCGCATCGTCGTCGTGGAGGCGATCGCGCCGGGCAGCATGGCCGAGGCCTGGGCCTCCTGGGAGCCGGCACTGATCGCCGCCGGCTACCGCTTCTGCTTCTTCGACCGGCTCAACCGTTTCTATGTCGCCGACGACGAGGCGGAGCTTGCCGAGCGCTTCCCGCCCGAGCCGGCGCCCTGGGACAAGGTGCAGCACCTGTGGGACTTCGGCCGGGCGCTGGAGCGCGCGGACCATCCCGATCACGCCCTCTCCAAGGTGCTGCAGGCGGGTCTGCTCGCGCTGCTGCCGGCGCTCGATCCGGCCCTCCTGGAGCGTTTGGTGGTGCGCGGCCTGGAGGCGGCCGGCGCAGGGCCAGGCGCGGCCGGCGGCGGCTGCATCGGCGAGCTTATCGGCACGGCGGAGCTGCCGCGGGAGCGCAGTCCCGCGCGGGACCTCGCAGAGCTGCTGCAGACCGACGAGCTGCGCGCCGCCCTTGGCCGCATCGCCTGCCGCTACGACGGCGGCCTGCCGGACTGAGGCCCGCCGCCGTTCCGAGCTCGAGCTCGGCTGCTCCCGGTCGCCATGGCTGGCACGGCTTGCCGCGAGGGCCGCAACGGTGATATTGCCCCCGCAACGCCTCCTCTCCGGCGGCGTGCACGTCAGGGTGGGATTCGTCGAGCAAGGGGCGATCATGGAGAACGAGATTACAACGGCAGCTCTGCTGACCTGGGTCGTGGTCGGCGCCATCATCGGCTGGCTCGCCAGCCAGATCATGACCAACGGCAGCTCGGGCATTCAGAACGATGTCATCGTCGGCGCCGTGGCGGGTCTCGCGGGCGGCCTCCTCTTTACCCAGATCGTCGGCTTCAACCTGGGCCGCGGGCAGGTACCGCTGCTCGCCAACATCGTCAACTCGGCGCTCGGGGCCGTCATCGGCACGTTCGCCTGGCGCATTTTGGCTCCCGCCATCAAGAAGAAGTAGGCCGGGTCGGCCCGGGTTACACCACGCCCGCGGCGCGCAGCGCCGCGATCGCCTCGCGGTCGTAGCCGAGCTGCGTCAGGATCGCGTCGGTGTGCTCGCCCAGCGTCGGGGCGCGGCGGCGGATCGAGCCCGGTGTGCCGGACAGCCACACCGGGACCTTGGCGACCGGCGCCGGCCGCGGCGCGCCCGGATATTCCACCGGCTGGAAGAACTCCATCGCCTCGATGTGGGGGTCGTCGAGCGTCTGCTGCGGCTTCAGGACCGGGCCTGCCGGGATCTTCGCCGCCCCCAGGGTCTCCAGCGCCTCCGCCGTCGTGCGCCCGGCGCACCAGCGGCTCATGCGCTCGCTGAGGACATGGCCGTTGTCGCCGCGGGAGATGTCGTCCTTGAAGCGCTCGTCGGTGAGCCAGTGCTCCTCGCCCATCAGCCTGGCCCAGCGCCGGAACAGCGGGTTGCCCACCACCTGGCACAGGATCCAGCCGTCCCTGGTGCGGAAGATGTCGACGGGCGCCGAGGTCTGGCCGCGATTGCCGGTCGGCACCCGGTCGGTCTCGAGCACGGCCTGCTCGATCAGGAGCGCATTGCTCAGGGCGACGGCGGTGGCGAGCAGCGCGCCCTCCACCCACTGGCCCTTGCCGGTGGCCTTGCGCGCCATCAGCGCGGCCATGGTGCCGAACGCGCAGTGCAGCGCGGTGCCGAAGTCCACCCAGGGCACCTGGGCGCGATAGGGCTGGTCCTCGGTTCCGGTCATGTAGACGGCGCCCGACATGACCTGGCCGATGCCGTCGAAGCCGACGCGGTCGCTGTAGGGGCCGCCGCGCCCGTAGGCCGTGACCGTGGTGAGGATGATGTCGGGCTTCACCGCAGTCAGCGACTCGTAGTCGAGCTGCATGGCGGCGAGCGTCTGCGGCGGCAGGTTCGCCACCACCACGTCGGCGGTGGCCACCAGACGGCGCACCACCTCCCGGCCCTCCGGCCGCATGGGATCGAGCGTGAGCCCCAGCTTGTTGCGGTTCATCTGCTGGAACAGGGCACCGCCCTCGCCGTCGGCGGTCAGCGGTGCCTGGAAGCGGTCCTCGCTGCCGTCGCGCTTCTCGATGCGGATCACCTCGGCGCCGTGCTCGGCGAGCATGGCCGCACAATAGGGCCCCGCGATGTAGCGCCCGAAGTCGAGCACACGGATGCCGTCCAGGACTCCTGCCACGTCGTCCCCCAATTGGTTGATGCGCGGAATAGCGTTCCGCCGACGTTAGCACGGCTTGCCGTGCGGGAAAGTCCGGCGTTGGCGGCTGTGTTCGTGCCACAATGCAATGGATCACTTTGGACGGGGCAAGCCACCAGTCGTGCCGAGCGGCGTACATCGCGCGCGCCTGCTGGAGACACAGCGAAGGGGAACGCATGGGATCTGACCTACGCCTCGCCTTGGCTGTGCTCGTCGTTGCGGTGGGGATGCTTCCGGGGGCGGCTTCAGGACAAGCTCCGGTGCCGAAGGCGGGCGTCGATTGGGTCGTGTCGGTGATCCTACCCGAGGCGAAGCCGGTCGAGCATGCGCGCCTGTCGGTGGCGTTGCGCAAGCGTGTTACCGAGAAGGACCGGCTCACGGGCGTCGAGGTAGACAAGGACATCGTCTTGCTGCGCGTGGCGGACGGCACCGCCTTCGTCTCGCTGATGAACGCTCCCATTCCCGGTCAGGAATTGCAGCGAACCTGCCATCAGGCCTGGCAGTGGCGCGAGGCCTGTGACACGGTCAGGGACCACAAGGCGCACTTTCTGGTCGTCCTCGTGGGGACAAAGCTGAGCAAGTTGGACTCCGCACTCCTACAGACGAAGATCGTCGCTGCCGTGATCGAGGAATCGAGCGCAGTGGCTGCCTACTGGGGCACCAGTCTCAACTCGCGCGAGGAGTTTCTGGCTCAGAGCGCCAAGGTCGCGCCCGCACCCGAAAGCCTGCCCACTTGGCTGTGGGTAAGCTACAGGGTGAGCCGCGACGCCGGCGGACGCTCCTCCATCTCGAGCGCTGGGCTCCGAGACTTCAACCTGATGGAGATCGAGACGAAGGATGCGGCAATGCCGCTCCGCGACCTGTATGGCCTCGTGCAAGGTACGGCGGCCTACCTGATTGCGAAAGGGCCGATCATCCGTGACGGCGATACGATCGGCCACACGGCCCAGCAGCGCATCCGCGTGCGTCATGGGAAGTCCTACTGGAGAACAGACAAGGTCTATCGCTTAGAATTCGGCGGCTGATGGATGGCTTGGGTCGAGCGCGATGGCTTTGTTCAAGCCTGTGACGGCCCGGTCGTGGTCGCCCATCTGATGTATGCGGCGGCCCCCATTGATGTAGGCGATTGCATTGCTTGGATCGAGCCTGATCGCCTCGACAGCGAGGTTGGGTCACCCCCGGCGAGAGGCCGGGGGCAGACCCAACTCCCCGGGTGTTGGGTCTCGCTGCCGCTCGACCCAACCTACACCGATCAATCGACCGCGAGCACCAGCTTGCCCTGATTGCCGCCGGTGTAGAGCAGGTTCAGTACGTCGGGATAGGCGTCGAGGCCGCCCTTGCGCACGTCCTCGCGGATCACGAGCTTGCCCTCCTTGTGCCAGGCGCCGAGCTGGGCCATCGCCTCGGGGATCCGGTTGACCCAGTCGAAGACGATGAGGCCCTGCATCCTGAGGCGCTGGGTCAGCACGCAGCGGAGGTTCTTGGGGCCCTCGGGCAGCTCGGTGGCGTTGTAGGCGGAGATGAGACCGCACACCGGGATGCGCCCGCGCAGGTTCATCTGCAACAGCACGGTGTCGAGGATCTCGCCACCGACGTTCTCGAAGTAGACATCGATGCCGTTGGGCGCTGCTGCCTTGAGATCGGCCGCGAGATTGCCGGCCTTGTAGTCGACGCAGGCGTCGAAGCCCAGCTCCTCCCTGACGTAGCGGCACTTGTCGGGACCGCCGGCGATGCCCACCGCGCGGCAGCCCTTGATCCTGGCGATCTGGCCGACGATGGAGCCGACCGCGCCGGAGGCGGCGGAGACCACCACCGTCTCGCCCTCCTTGGGCTGGCCCACCTCGAGCAGGCCGAAGTAGGCGGTCCAGCCGGGCATGCCGAGGCCGCCGACCCAGCGCTGCAGCGGCGCCTGCGACGGGTCCACCTTGACCACCCGCTCGCCCTTGGAGACGGCGTACCGCTGCACGCCGAACAGGCCCTGCACGGCATCGCCCGGCTTGAAGGCGGGGTTGTTGGAGGCCTCCACGGTGCCGACGGC
>Ga0075421_100007399_pt1 | contig 13449 bp, 16 predicted proteins | sample SoiMetdeltSBSDD5_FD_75292 | JGI IMG/M metagenome (GOLD analysis project Ga0075421, IMG submission 75292) | Bulk soil microbial communities from a Populus tree surrounding site in Tennessee, USA - Soil MetaG P. deltoides SBSDD5 | ecosystem: Environmental > Terrestrial > Soil > Tree plantation... | reverse complement strand
CGCTGCGACCGAGCGGAGGATCGAACGTATGAAACAGTGGATTCCGGTTTGCTGTGCGGTGCTCTTGGTAATGGCTGCTGGTCGCGCGTCGGCGCAAGAGGCGCCAGCGGTCCCAGCGCCAATTGAAATCACCGTGATCCCAGGCGGAGGCGTCGTGTTCCTCGAAAGCACCGATGCCTCGGCGCCCAGCTTCGGCAACTATCAGCTCGGTGCCGCGGTCGCCTACAACGTCAATCGCTTCATCGGTGTCGAGGGTGAAGTTGGGGGTTCATTCGGGATCTCGCAAAGCCTCGACTTCGGTTACGCAAGCGATGTCAGGACACCCGACATGCTCACCTACAACGGCAACCTGGTGGTGTCGGCACCGACCGGCACATCCGTCGTCCCTTATGCCACCGCCGGCGTCGGCGGGCTCAGTCTGTTCAGCCGTGAAGAGTTCGGCGTCGACGACACCGAAACGCTCTTTACGACCAACGTCGGCGGCGGCATCAAATGGAACCCAGGTCGATGGGGACTTCGCGCCGACTATCGGTTCATCGCCGTCCCGACCAGAGACTCGGTATCAGCGTTCGGTTTCGGCATGGAAGCGAGATACGGACATCGAGTCTACGGCGCGGTGATTCTGAACATCGGCCGGTGAGTGCCGTGGCACGACGCAGCGGTGTATGGACACAACACTCCTCACTTTCATCGTCCTCGGACTGACAGCACTCGTCGTGGCCGCCGTCATCTTCCTGCTCTGGGGCGAGCGGACGTCGACGCGCGACGCCACCATCGCGCTGGTGAGCGGAGGGGTGTTGTCACTCTGGGCCGTCGTTGCGACGACGCTCGCGTACCGCGGGGTCTTTGAACCGCAAGCCGCGGAGAGCTTTCCGCCGGTCGGCATCAACCTCGTCGTGGTACTGTCCGTCCTCTTCCTGAGCCTGATCACCTCGGTGTCCTTGCGTCGTCTGTTGACACGGCAGAGCCAGCTGATTCGCCTCCACGTGTGGCGTCTCGTCGGTATCGTGTTTCTGCTGCTGATGGTGAGCGGCCAGGTGCCGGCGCTCTGGGCGCTCCCCGCCGGCATCGGCGACATCCTGGTCGGCGTGACGGCCCCGTGGGTTGCGCATGACGTCGAGACTCGTCGCGGCAAGCGGCGAGCCGTGATCTGGAATCTGTTCGGCTTGTCCGACCTGGTCGTCGCCGTCGGATTGGGAATCATGACGAGCCCTGGCCCGACACAGGTTTTCCAGACCGTTCCTACATCGGAACTGATGGCGCACTTCCCTCTGGCGCTGGTGCCGACATTCCTCGTGCCGCTCGCGTTCGTGCTTCACGTCGTCTCATTGTGGCAGCTGGTGGCCGGCGCGTGGGGGGCTGATCCAGCCGGGGCTTCATTTGCACAGAGCCGATGATGGACCCGCAGGAGGTGTTCGGCGTCAGCGTGGTTCTGGGCGTCATCGTGTGGGGCCTGATCGGGGCGCGATACATCTGGCCCGCGCTTCGTGGAAGACCACGCAGCGAGACGCTTCGCCCGCTGCTTCTGCTCCACGCGTTTCGATTCGTCGGTTTGGCGTTCGTCGTGCCGGGCGTAGTCTCGCCCGACTTGCCCGAGGCGTTCGCGCGCCCGGCAGCCTATGGTGATCTTGCAACGTCCTTGCTCGCGCTGCTCGCGATCGCAACGCTAAGGAGCCGAACAGGGATCGTCATCACGTGGCTGTGCACCAGCGTTGGCACGGTGGATCTACTCAACGTGTTCTATCAGGGTGGTCGCGTCGGGCTTGTACCCGGCCAGATGGGTGCCGCATACTTCATTCCCACCGTGATCGTGCCGCTTCTCCTCGTGACGCACGCAATGGTGTTCCGAATCCTGATCCGAGCAGATGCGCCGTTTAGTCAGCCATCTGTTCAAAGCGGCCACTAATCGGCGCTGTTCAGCATTGAGCGTTCGAGACCTGGAGGTGCGTCATGCCTGATAAACGTGTGGTGCTCATCACGGGCGCATCTTCTGGCGTCGGGCAATCGACCGCTCGACTTCTGTCGCAACGCGGCTTTGCGGTCTTCGGGACGAGCCGGAACCCCTCGACCGTTGTTCCCGGTATCGAGATGCTGCCTCTGGATGTACGCACCGATGACTCGGTGCGCGCGTGCGTCGAAGCTGTGGTGAATCGGAATGGTCGTCTCGACGTTCTGATCAACAACGCGGGTTACGAGCTGGCCGGTGCAGTGGAAGAGCTCTCATCGGAGGAGGTCCAGGCGCAGTTCGAGACCAATTTCTTCGGCGTCATCAGGATGGTCAACGCGGTGCTGCCGCTCATGCGTCAGCAGACGCGTGGGCACATCATCAACGTCAGCTCGCTCAGTGGCCTGACGGCGATTCCGTTCCTGGGTATCTATTCGGCCAGCAAGTTCGCCCTCGAAGGATACACGGAAGCGTTACGGCAGGAAGTCAAGCGTTTCAACATTCAGGTGTCACTGACCGAGGCCGGTTTTCTCAGAACGCCCATGATGAACCACCGGCAAATCGCCGCGCGTCGGATGACTGTGTACGACGCGTGGCGTCAGCGCGCGCTAAATGCCATTCGTGCTGCGGAAGAAAAGGCGCCCGGCCCGGATGTGGTGGCCGACACGTTGCTCGAGATCATTGACAGTAGCGCTCCGCGACTCCGCTATCTGATTGGACCACAAGCGAAGTCAGTCGCTCGTTTGCGTCGATTTCTTCCCGCGGCAATGTTTGAACAAGGAGTGCGGCGGAGCTTCTCATTGGACAAGTCTCAATGAGAACCGTGCCCCCCGCGCGGCCGCGATCAGCGAGTCATCGGAATCCCGCCACACTTGTCACTCCCACTGCGTCAATTTTCGACGCTAGTTTTGATACGAGCTCGCCAACAAACAGGCACCAAACAGGAAGAACGAGGAGAGCAACATGGACAGGAACAAGGAGACAGATAAGGCGCTGCGGACAGAGCGTCTTCCATTCAACGCGCCGCCGATCGTGTCGGCGCAGGAGTGGGAGGCTGCGCGCCAGCGGCTCCTCGTGAAAGAGAAGGCATTGACCCACGCCCGTGACACGATGGCGGCCGAGCGCCGCCGAATGCCGTGGCTGGCCGTGGACAAGACGTACACGTTCGACGGACCAAAAGGCAAGGCGACCCTGCTCGACCTGTTCGACGGCCGCCGGCAACTGATTATCTATCGCGCGTTCTTCGAGCCTGGTGTGTACGGTTGGCCCGAACATGCGTGCCGCGGCTGCTCGTTCGTCGCCGACCAGGTTGCCCATGTCGCTCACTTGAACGCGCGCGACACCACGCTCGCGTTCGTCTCGCGTGCGCCGCTGAAGGACATCGACCGCCTGAAGGCACGAATGGACTGGAAGATGCCGTGGTACAGCATCACGGACAGCTTCGACGTCGACTTCGGCGTGGACGAGTGGCACGGCACGAACGCCTTCATCCACGACGGCGACAGGGTATTCCGCACCTACTTCATCAACAACCGCGGCGACGAGCAAATGGGGGGCACCTGGAACTACCTCGACATCACAGCGCTCGGGCGACAGGAGCAGTGGGAGGATTCGCCAGAGGGCTACCCCCAGACGCTGCCCTACAAGTGGTGGAACTGGCACGACAACTACGACGCAGGGGCGTCACCTGACCCGAAGTGGGTCGAGGTGTCGGACGCTGGGGAAGCCGCCTTCCGAGAGCGCGCCGAGCGCAGCACGGAAGATATGAAACCGGTCTAGCGTCGCGCTGCCACGATGCGTACTGGGGCGGACGAACGGATGGTTGGAGTGGCTGCAACCGCGGAACGTGAAGTCCACACTCGCATCGTTTTCGATCGAACCTCCGAGGCAGCGTTTTACGGCGTCTCTGCGTTGCTCTTCGCTGTCAGCACGACGCTGACGATCGTCTGGTGCGCATCGATGTCGACGATGGGGATGCCGATGCCCGGCGGCTGGACGATGTCGATGGCCTGGATGGGGGCGCCTGGTCAGACGTGGCTTGACGCCGCAGCGTCGTTCCTCGGCATGTGGGTCGCGATGATGGTGGCAATGATGCTGCCGTCGCTGATCCCGATGCTGCGGCGGTACCGGCAGGCCGTGGGCAGGACAGGGGTGACGCGGCTAAGCGCGCTGACAGCGATCGTGGGCGTCGGTTACTTCTTCGTGTGGGCCCTGTTCGGGATGGCCGTCTTTCCACTGGGCGTCACATTCACAGCAGTCGAAATGCGGCAGCCCACGCTGGCGCTGGCTGTACCGCTCGCAGTGGGCGTGATCGTCCTTATCGCTGGTGCGCTCCAGTTCAGCGCATGGAAGGCGCATCACCTCGCATGCTGCCGCGAAGCATCCGCCTTCGCTCGCGCACGTGTCACCGCGAGCTACGGCGAGGCCTGGCGGCACGGCCTGCGCCTCGGACTCCACTGCAGCCTCTGCTGTGTGGGTCCGATGGCGATCCTCCTGGTCATGGGGGTCATGGACCTTCGCATCATGGCTCTCGTGGCGGCAGTCATCACTGCGGAACGTCTCGCACCGGCTGGTGAGCGCGTCGCGCGGGCCATCGGGGCAATCGTCGTTGGCGCAGGGTGGTTTCTGATCGCGCGAGCAGGCGCGCTCTGATCAGGCTTTGTAACAACGTTTGAATGTAGTGGGGTACCGCGTCACCTGCCCAAGGCCTGTACGAGCAATTCTGCGGTCGCCGCGCCGGAGAAATTCTGCTGCCCTGTGATCAGGTTGCCATCGCGAATCGCGAAAGGACGCCACAGTCCCGCGTGCACGAAGTTGGCGCCGATGCGCTTCATCTCATCTTCAATCCGCCAAGGCATCACGTGCTTGTCGCGGGGAAGAAGGTTCATCTCCCAGACCGCATGGTCAGCGTAGTCTTCTTCAACGTTCGCGAACCCGGTGACGGTCTTGCCCTTTGCGAGATGGTCGCCGTTAGACAGCCGCGCGTCCTTGAGGATGGCCACCCCGTGACACAACGCGACAGCAAGTTTTCCGCGTTCGTAGAACTCGACGAACTTCCGTTGGAGCGTCGCAGCCGCATCGAACGTAAACATCGGCGACTGTCCCCCGGCGACCAGGATTGCGTCGAACTTGTCCATGTCGATGTCGGCGACTGGCCTCGTATTCTCGACGAGAGCCGCGCAGGACGGAGTCGCAATGAACCCCGCCGTGATGAGATCGCTGGCAGAGTATCCGCTCGGGTCTCGGGGATCGCTGAGCGCATCTGCTCGACAGGCGCCGCCCTTTGGGCTGAATACCTCGATCTCGTAGCCGGTCTCGGTGAGCAGGTAATAGGAATGCGTCAGCTCACTCCACCAGAACCCGACCGGCCAGCCACTCGTCGTGGATCTCGCGGGATTGGCAATCACGATCGCGACCCGCTTCTTGCGGGCCGGATTCACGACATTGGGATCTTGGATGCTCATCGAATCCTCACGGCGCGGCCTCCGCGGCGACGCGCTACCCGGTCGTCGTCGTCCATCCCCATTTCGGAACCGCTCCGACGTGCGTAGTCTCGAAAGCGGGTTGAGACGCCGTCACGGCAATCCCCGCGCCCCAACGAATGTAGTCGGCGAATCGCGCTTGCAGCTCAGCGTCGTTCGGCAGAACTTCACGAGCGGTTTCGAGCATCAGTTCGACCCATCGGTCCTTCTGATCCGCTTTGAGACTCAGGCCGCGGTGCCGCTCGAGCACCGTGCGATGGCCGCCGTGCTCCTCTGAGTAGCGATTAGGCCCCCCAAACACTTCACCGAGCCAGATCGCCACATTCTTCGCATGTTCGTCGGTGAACGACGCAAACACCGGCGACAGCATGGGGTCAGCTTTCACCTTTTTGTAAAAGCGTAACGTAAGGGCCTCGAACGCAGGCGCACCGCCGGCCGCCGCAAATACGGTGGGTCTGTTCATTGGGATACCTCGCTTGTTCGACCGATCGACCGTGCGACGACGCCATCATCGGCCCCCTTCAAGAATGCGTCCGTTGCGTTTACGGCGAAGTCGACCTGCTTAGGTTGATCGTAGAAGTCCGTTTGCGTTCCAGATGCCCACAGCAGCTGCTTCGGCCCGCGCAGTTTGCGGTGAACCAGACGCACATGATCTGGAAACACACAGCCGTCGCTGTGCACGAACAGCGAGGGCGTGTCCACGCGATCAGCCGCGGCCAGGCCATCGAACAGCAGCCATGGCGTCCACGACAGCGTGGCCATCTCGTTCCTCCATGCCGGGACGACGCCGCGCGACGCGTTCGCGTAGTAGTCGGCCTCGAAGAACATCCCAGCGGTCTCGTCTCCGGGCCTGTAGGCGGGAGCCACCTCGACGTATCCAGTCGCCCGGTAAAGTTCGAGCGCCGCACGAGCCGCCTCGAGACGCCGCGCAACGCCCGGCAGACCGCCGTAGAACGCCGCGACGCTTGTCGTATCGTGATACCAGCCGGCAATACTGATGAAGCGGTCAACTCGTGATCCGCGCGCGAGCGCCACGAGCCCATATTGCGCGCTTGCACAAATGGCCAGATGCGCGAGCGCATTCGGCTCGACCAATGACAGCGTCGACAGGAAATCGGCAGCGGCGATCAGGTCGGAGACCTTGCGATCGGGAAACTCCGCCTGCCGGGGTTCGCCGGCACTTTCACCGAATCCCGCAAAGTCAAACGTGAACGTCGTGTATCCACGCTCAGCGAGACGTGTCGCGTAGAGTTCGGGCATCTGTTCTTTGACCGTCAGCCACGAGCCGGTCACGATGATCGCCGGCTGGCGGACGTCAAGCCGATCGGTATTGCGAAACAGCTGTCCGGCGAGCTTGAGGTCTTCACGAAAAAATGTGAGCGGCGTGCGGTGAATCATGCAGTGACCTTTCGCGCGTGAGTGCATTCCTTCTACGGATGGCCGTTTCTAGCGAGAGACATGCCGACAACGATCACGTCGGCAATCGCCGCTAATCTCCTCAACCCGCGAGCCTTGTGACATCGACGCGTGAACTTCGACGACGGCAGCGTGGAAGGCGGCGCCGTCCCATCGGCTCGGCGCCGACGGGACGGCACTTCATCAATCGACCGCCCAGGTGGGCGATGTCAATCAGAAGAGACCGTCAGCGGGCGCAATACGTGCATGACGGAGGACACGATAGGGGCGGGAAGGATGCTGGCCGCTGCTGGTCAAAAGAGGACCGTCTCGTGCTGACAAGCGCGCTGCTTTCGACGATCCATCTGCTCGCGCTCGCTGTCGGGCTCGGCGCAGTCTACGTCCGCGGCCGCGCGCTCGTTGGCGCTCTGGACGAGGCGGGATGGCGACGGCTGCTGGCCGCCGACAGCGCCTGGGGCCTCGCCGCTGGGCTATGGATCGCGTCCGGTCTCGGGCGTGTCTTCTTCGGCGGCAAGGAGCCGGCGTTCTACTGGCACAACGGTTTCTTCTGGGTGAAAGTCGCGCTGTTCGGGCTTGTGTTCGCCATCGAACTCGGGCCGATGATCACCTTTGTTCGGGTGCGATCCAATCGTCGACGGGGAGCGGCCATCCCACGGTTCTCCGTCGCGAGGTACCGCGTACTCAACACCATCGAGCTCGCGCTGGTGGTCTCGATCGTGTTCGTCGCCGCCCTCATGACACGGGGCGCATGGCTGTTCTAGCAACTGTCACATGGCGGTACGATCGCCATGCGCCAGAGGAACGAAGAGGTCTGAGTCCCATGAAACACCCGAAGCGGCTCTACTGGATCGTCACGAGCCTCATGGCCGCGTTCATGCTGATGGCCTCGATTCCTGACATCCTCCGGATTCGCCAGGCCGTCGAGGTGTTCACACACCTGGGATATCCCAGCTATCTGCTCCCCTTCATTGGCATCGCGAAAACGCTCGGCGTCCTTGCCGTGCTCGCCCCCGGCTTTCATCGACTGAAGGAATGGGCGTACGCGGGGTTGGTTTTCGATTTGATCGGCGCGTTGTATTCACATCTCGCCGTTGGCGATCCTCCGAGCGCATGGGGAGGTCCGAGCGTCGGGTTGATTCTCGTTGGCGGCTCGTACCTGCTGTTTCGCCGGACCCTGGTCGATGAGGGGATGGGTCGACAGGAGACTGATGGAGCGGCGGCGGCCTTAACCGCCGGCAGATCTCGTCGCTCGAATCTCGCCGATCCGATGACTCAGCGCGGCGGTCACCAGTGATTCGCCGATGCTCCATGCGCGATCTTGCACGGCCTCGTCACGTAACGCGGTTGGCAGCTGCTTTTCGCGCCGGCCGTCGTAATACGCACCGGACCGCAGCACCTCAGCGGTCGCGAGAGCGACGACGCTGCGTGCCGCCGATTGCGCAGATGCTCGTCGCTGGATCCAGCGCATGAGCGGCCAGATGTAACGCCAGTGCGGAATCACTTGCGGCGTCAGCGCCGCAACGCCAGGTGTCCAAGCCATTCCTGGATTCACCGCGGTTACAGACACACCGCGGCCTTCGAGACGACGCGCGAGAGCCATCGTGAAGAGAACACTGAGCAACTTCGCGCGCCCGTACATGCGAAGGGCGACGTAGTCGCGGCGACCGTCGAGGTCGTCGAACGGATCACGCCGCCACATTTCGAAGGCACTCGAGACGACGTTGATGATGCGCCGGGGTGGAGCAGGAAGAATCCGCAACAACTCCGTTGTCAGTGCGAATGGTCCGACGAAGTTGAGCGCGAGTGTCGCCTCCAGTCCCTCGGACGTCTCTTGCCGCTCAGCGAATCCCGCGCCGCCGACGTTGTTGATGAGCACGTCGAGGCGGCCAACGTGCCTAGCCGTCGCTTGCGCGACGAACAGGTTGTCGCGAATCGAGAGCGCGTCGGCGAGGATCAGCTCCGCAGACTCGTCACCGGCCCGCTCTCGCAGTTGTGAGAGGGCCCGCTGCCCTCGCTCCGCGTGACGGCCAGTCACAACGACATGCACGCCGGCTCGCGCCAGCGCGGTGGCCGTCTCGAACCCGATGCCGCCGGTGCCGCCGGTAATCAACGCCGTCCGACGATCGAGCCCCGGAGTCATGCGGCCCCTCGAACGTCGTTCGCCGGTGCCTGGATTTCCGCCGGCAGCGTGAACGCCACGCACAGAATCCAGATGAACGCGGGGAAACGCGCAAGCGGAATGAACAGCGCCGCGTACTCAGTGAGAAGCGTCAGGCTCGAGAGCTCGGCGAACACAGCGAGGACGATGCCAAACCACATCACCCAGCGGGGGAGCCGGCGGGTCAGTCCGCCGGCGATCGAGACGCCGGCGAGCAGCAGTCCGAGCGAGACGACATGACCGGGACCACCTGTCGCGAAGACCAGGAGCTGCAGCACCCGCGCGTTCGCCGTCACGTCTGCCACACCGGGTGAACTGAGGACCCACTCGAGCAGCCCTGAGATGGCGAGCAGGATCGACGCGGCCAGTCCACCGACGAGGGCAATCGTGACCCCGGCGGCATGGACGCGAAGGAAGTGGAGTCGGCTGACGACCGTTGCGGTGAAAATCGCCAGCGGAACGGCCGCGCCGAACTGAAGGAATGCGGCCACCCGAACGGCAGTCGCATGGTCGACGAAGTAGCGAAGCGAGGCGTCCGTGGCGCCGAAGGGGATGGGCGGCGGCGTTCCGCCGGTCAGAATCGCCCCGAGGACGAGGCTGCCGGCAAACAGTGCGAGGAACACCACGCCCGGCACTGGGAGCGGTGGTCCAGCATGACGCAGGCGGTGTGGAGTCCGTGTATCGTTGCTCATGATTAATAATTATATTTTGTAACTATTCTCCTATGTCAGCATTCGACGATGGCGAAACGAGAAGGTTCCAGAGCGTCAGCCGAGGCAGGCCCGGCTCAGGCGAGGGGTGTGCAGTCACCGGGATTTCTGTTGGCTCAGGTGGGTGCGCATGCCGCGACTCGCTTCGCCGAGCGGCTCGAGTCCTTGGGATTGACGCCCGCGCATGCTGGACTGCTGCGCATGATTGCCTCCTCATCCGGCCTGAGCCAGCAGCAGGTCGCGCTCGCGATGGGTGCATTTCCGAGCCGGATGGTGGGGCTCGTCGACGAGCTGCAGCATCGGAAGCTTGTCGAGCGTCAACGCAATCCGCAGGATCGACGCTCTCACTCGCTGGCGCTGACCACTGAGGGCCGTCGGGTGCTCGAGGCGATCGGCCGCGTTGCGCGTGAACACCAGGACGCGCTGTTCGCGGCGCTCAGCTCGGCCGAACGCGAGACGTTGTCGCAGCTGTTATTGCGTGTGGCCGATGAGCAGGGGCTGACGCGCGGAGTCCATCCAGGCTTCGCGCGGATGAAAGGCACTGTTGATGCTCCTCGCCAGACGAGACGCTGACCGGCGCGACCACGGAGCTGACACCGTATGTGGATCACGGACGAGCCGCGCCAGAGCGCTTCCTGCTCGGGGCTGCTCCCGCTCGCGCCGGTCCCGACCGGCTCCGGCGCGTCCGGAGTGAACGGCTCCTCGCGTACAGCCACGCTTCCTGAACGGCGTCGTCCACCTCGCTAACCGAGCCGAGCATCCGGTACGCCACGGCGCGCAGGTGGGTGCGGTGCTCTTCGAATCGCGCCGCCAAATACTCGCTTTTGTTCATCGGTCACATTTTCTCGTCGCGTTCCGTCATACCTCTGACGGACGAGCGATACGCAATGTGAAACACGTGCAGCCGATTAAGGAGGACGACATGAACGTGACACTGGAAGGCAGCCGCACTCTCCCGCCCCTGGACCTGACCATTCCGCGCTCCAAAGGCATCGTCATCGCCTTCTGGACCGTCACCGCGCTTTTCTGCCTGCAGATAGGCTTCACCGCCTACGCGCAGCTTCGCCTGCCGCAGGTGGCGGAGGCGTTCACCCATCTCGGCTTCCCGGACTACTTCCGGGTAGAACTCGCGTGGGCCAAGCTCCTCGGTGTAGTGCTGCTGCTTGCGCCAGTGTCGACGCGCCTCAAGGAGTGGGCCTACGCCGGTTTCGCCATCACCCTCGGCTCCGCGCTCATCGCCCACCTCGTCGTGGGGGATGGCGCGGAGGCGTGGGGCTTCGCAGCGGGCACCGGCGTGCTCTGGGGGCTCTCCTACTGTTTCTGGCGCCGTCTGGAGGCGATGCCGGCGAGCGCTTGATCGCTCGAACACCGGAACGAAGGCGTCGACGGCCATGGCCTTGGGTCGGCTCAAAGCCCGAGGTGATCGATCAGCCGGATCATGCCGGGGTCCGACCGTATCGGCTCGAGCCGTGGGTCGACAGCGACGTTGATGACCGCCGGATCGCGATCGACTACGGCCTGCTCCAGCGACGCAAGGGCCGCATCGGCGTCCCCCAGACCCGCGTACGCGAGGGCGAGGTGATACGACGGCGTATATCGTGTCTGAGCCCCTTCGGTCAGCTTCTTGATGAGGGCGAGAGCCGGACGCTGCTGTCCAGTCACTGCCTTTGCATGGGCGAGAGCGGCGATCGTCATCGGATCGTCGCCAGCGTTGGCGAGCGCGTCTTCGAGCTCGGAAATAGCCTCGTTCTGGCGTCCAGCCTGGAGATACGAAGCGGCCAGGATCCGGTGCGCGGGCAGGTAATCCGGCTCCAACTCAACTCCTTCGCGAGCTCGAGCGATCGCGGCGTCAAAATCGCCCGCAACGAACCGCACCCACGCCGCGCCACTCGCGTTGGAGACGACACAGAAGGGATCCATGTCGCAGGCCCGTTCGCTTTCGCGAATCGCCTCGGCCGAACGCGAGAGCGCCGACAGCAACAGGCCGTAAACACGATGGGGACCCGCATGACTCGGGTTCAACGCGATCGCCTTGGCATAGGAGGTCTCGGCACCGCGCCAATCCCATTCGAGCATTCGCTGGACCTCCCCCAGTGCCAGGTGCGCCTCAAAGAACGTGGGATCGAGGTCCAGCGCGCGCTTCGCGGATACGCGTGCAGCCTCCAGCATCGTGCGTGGAGATGCATTGTAGTACTCCGCACGAAGGACTCTGGCGCGAGCCAGAGCGGCGTGCGCGGCGGCACTCGCGGGATCGAGCTGCGTCGCACGTTGCAGATACTTCACCGCCTGCTCGGCGCCTGTATCCGCCACCATGTTCCAGTAGTGAAGTCCTTTTAGGTATGCCTGATGGGCCTCCGCGTTCCCCGACAACGGTTGTTGACGTATCTGCGGAGCCAGCTCCACGGCAAGTGAACGCGCAATGCGCGCGGCGACGTCCTGCTGCACGAACAGCGAATCGGCCAGCGTCGTCTCGTAGCTTTCAGTCCAGAGGTGGGCTTCCGTCGCTGCGTTGACGAGGCTCGCCGAAATCCGCACCCGATCGCCCTGGCGTCTCACACTGCCTTCGAGCAGATACTCAGCCCGCAGGGCTTCCCCAATCTCACGTGCGCGTGCGGCCGTGTCCCGGAAGACCATCGAGGACGTTCGGCAAATAACGCCAATGCGATCGCGGTACATCTGACCGAGTTGAGCGATCATCTCCTCGGTGAGTCCGTCGGCGAAGTATCGGTCGTGGCCGTTCTCGCCAAGGTCCACGAACGGAAGGACGACCAATCGCGATTTCGGAGGCTTGAGATCGGCAGCGGCGGCGCGAGCGCTGGCCTCTTCATCCGAACGCGCGATGAAACGGTAGCCACGACGCGGGAGCGTTTCCACGAAACGCGGGTTGTCCGCATCATCGCCAAGAGCGGCGCGAAGCCGTTTGATAGCGGCGTTGAGGCTGTGCTCGTAATCGACGAATGTCCCGTTCGGCCAGAGCCGTCCTTGCAGCTCCTCTCGTGTGACGACGCGACCCGGGCGCTCCAGCATCATCCGGAGGATCTCGAACGGCTGTTGCTGTAGACGGATCCGTGTTGCACCCGTCCGCAGCTCGCGAGAGCGAGTATCCAACTCAAACGATCCGTAGCGCAGCGATTCACCGCTGTCGGCGGTAGCCATCGGCACGAATTTTATGGCTGTTGTGCAGGAACGATGCCCAACTTGCGAATGACATCGGATGCCGCACGCCGTTAGGCTGTGCAGCATTCGCGCGCGACGCGGACTCGCGCAGATTTCGCGTGCCGATCTGACGGCACTCTGCCGACCCGTCGGCGCGTCGTATCACGAGTGCAGTTCCCGCTGTGGGGCGTCGAACTGGTCGCCAACTTGTCGACCGTCCCTCCGTCTGGTGCGACGGTCTTTGTCGGAGCGACCAAGGTTACCGGCGGGCAACCTCCGAGCTGGATTCGAAGCCGACCTCACAATCAATCGGAAAGACTTCGGGTTGTCGTGGAACGCGGCCCTCGAGACCGGCGGTTTCCTGGTCGGCGACGAGGTGCGAATCAGCCTGTCGATTCAGGCCGTCGCCCAGCTATAACGTGAATCGCGCGAGCAGGTCTGCAAAGCGCTCCAGAAACGTCGCGAGGACATCGCGCGTCGCCTGGTGCACCAGGCGACCGTCGGCATCGAACTTCTCCTGCGCGCGTCCGACGAGGACCTCGGGCTGCAGCAGCGCGTACGTGTTAGTGAACACAAACGCCT
>Ga0075421_100007398_pt1 | contig 13449 bp, 13 predicted proteins | sample SoiMetdeltSBSDD5_FD_75292 | JGI IMG/M metagenome (GOLD analysis project Ga0075421, IMG submission 75292) | Bulk soil microbial communities from a Populus tree surrounding site in Tennessee, USA - Soil MetaG P. deltoides SBSDD5 | ecosystem: Environmental > Terrestrial > Soil > Tree plantation... | reverse complement strand
CCCCAGCCGGCATCGCACTGAGCCCGGCCGCCGCCGCAGTACTCATGTCCGGCTCCACCATCGTGGTCGCACTCAACGCCCAACTACTGCGCCGCGTACACCTGACACCCGAACAGCAGTGACACGCCGGCGGCACCCGTGGACGAGAGTCCGGCCGGCTGCCCACACCCTTCAGGCTCGGCTAACTGGTGATGGAGTGGAAGCGGCGTAGGCGCAGGCTGTTGGAGACCACGAACACCGAAGAGAACGCCATCGCCAGCCCAGCGATCATCGGTGTGAGCAGACCGAGCGCGGCCAGCGGCAGGGCCGCGACGTTGTAGGCGAACGCCCAGAACAAGTTGCCCTTGATGGTGCCCAGGGTGCGCCGGGAAAGCCGGATCGCGTCCACGGCGGCCATCAGGTCTCCGCGGACCAAGGTCAGGTCGGAGGCCTCGATCGCGACGTCGGTGCCGGTGCCCATCGCCAGGCCTAGGTCGGCCTGGGCGAGCGCGGCGGCATCGTTGACCCCGTCGCCGACCATCGCGACGACCTTTCCCTTCTCCTGCAAGCGTTTCACTACGTCAACCTTGTCCTGCGGGAGCACCTCGGCGATGACCTCGTCGATGCCGACCTCGGCGGCGATACCGCGCGCCACGGTCTCGTTGTCGCCGGTGAGAAGGATCGGGGTGAGGCCGAGCTTGCGCAGTTCGGCGACGGCCCGAGCGCTCGTGGGCTTGACGGCATCGGCGACAAGCAGCATCGCGCGCACGCTGCCGCCCCAGCCCACCAGGACCGCTGTGCCCCCGGCGGTGTCCACGGCGGCCAGCTCCGCAGGAGCGTCCAGCAGCGGGGCACGGCCGACGACAACCTCATGCCCCTCAACGGTTCCCCGAACTCCGAGTCCCTCCACATTAGAGAATCCGTCCACCGAGGGCAGCGGCTTGCCGTAGGCCGAGGCGATGGCGCGGGCGATGGGGTGTTCGGAGGCGGACTCCAGCGCGGCGGCCAGGCGCAGCGCCTGGTCGCGGTCCTGCCCGTCCACTCCGATCACGTCGAGGAGCGTCATCTGGCCGGTCGTGACGGTGCCGGTCTTGTCCAGCACGACGGTGTCCACGGCCCGGGTCGACTCGAGCACCTCCGGGCCCTTGATGAGGATGCCCATCTGCGCGCCCCGCCCGGTGCCCACGAGCAACGCCGTCGGTGTGGCCAGGCCGAGCGCGCACGGGCAGGCGATGATCAGCACGGCGACGGCCGCGGTGAACGCGGCGGCGACGCCGCCACCGGTACCCATCCAAAATCCAAGGGTGGCAACGGAAAGGGCTATCACGATCGGGACGAAAACGGCCGAGATCCGATCGGCGAGCCGTTGCACGGCGGCCTTTCCGGTCTGCGCCTGCTCGACAAGGCGGGCCATCTGCGCCAGCTGGGTGTCCGCGCCGACCCGCTCAGCCCGCACGACGAGCCGTCCGCCGGCGTTGACGGTCGCGCCAACGACGCGGTCGCCCACGCCGACCTCCACCGGTACCGACTCACCGGTAATCATCGAGTTGTCGACCGCGGACGCGCCCTCCTCGACGATCCCGTCCGTGGCAATCTTTTCGCCCGGCCGCACGACGAACCGGTCGCCCACAGCCAGCTGTCCAATGGGCACATGTACCTCAGCCCCATTTCGCAGCACGGCCACGTCCTTGGCGCCCAGTTCGAGCAGGGCCCGGAGCGCGGCACCGGCCCGCCGCTTGGACCGGGCCTCGAAATACCGCCCGGCCAGGATGAACAAGGTCACGCCCGCGGCGACCTCGAAGTAGATGTTGCCCGCGCCATTGGTGCGCTCGATCGCGAGGGTGAAGGGGTGGGTCATGCCCGGCTGCCCCGCGGTGCCGAAGAACAAGGCCCACAAAGACCATAAAAACGCTGCGAGGGTACCGATCGAAATCAGTGTGTCCATGGTCGCCGCACCGTGGCGGAGGTTGGCCCACGCCGCCTTGTGGAACGGCCACCCGCCATACACCACGACCGGAGCCGCGAGTGTGAGCGAAAGCCATTGCCAGTTGGTGAACTGCAGGGCCGGGATCATCGCCAGCGCGATGACCGGCACGGCGAGCACGGCCGACGTGATGAGCCGGCGGCGCAACGGTTGCAGCTCGTCGGGCGCGTCCTGTTCCGCCGGCTGGACCGAGGGGAGGGTCGCGGTGTAGCCGGTCTGCTCCACAGTGGACACCAGATCCTGCGGTGTGAGCGTGGCCGGGAAGGTGACGCTCGCCTTCTCCGTGGCGTAGTTGACCGTCGCGGTCACGCCCTCGAGCCGGTTGAGCTTCTTCTCGATCCGGGCCGCGCAGGAGGCGCACGTCATCCCGCCGATCGCCAGCTCTATCTGCTGCGTGGCGACTTTCATCGTGCGTCCTCCTTCAGTGCCCATGGCCTGGGCTCTTCGTGCCGATGGGTGCGGGGGTGATCCCTGCGGTGGTCGCGGTGAACGAGACCGTGTGCACCCTGCCCTCGTGCTGGAAATCCAGGAACAGGCCGTAGCCGCCCGCGCTGGGGACTTCGGCGTAGAACACGATCTGCGGCCCCGCCGCCGTCGACTCCTGCGGGTGCACATGCAGGTAGGCCAGATCCCCGTCGCGCAGGGCGACCAGGTGGCCGAAGGCGCCCAGGTAGGGCTGCAGGTCGGTGACCGGCTTGCCGCCCTTGGACACGGTCAGCGTGAGCTTCGACGACGTGCCGGGGACCAGGTCGCCCTCCAGTGTCACGGCGTATTCGCCATCGCTGCTCTCCGTCCTCGGTGGCAGCGTGCTCGGCTGGAAGTCGCCGGGCACGTTGATGTCCGCGCCGAGGATCAGGCCGGTGTCCTGGGCGGCCGGCTTGAAGTCGGCGAACACCCGGTATGGCCCGGGCGCCGCCACCTTGAGCGGCACCGACCACAGCCCGTCGGCGCCCAGCACCGGGTGGACGTGCTGGAAGCCGGTCAGGTCGCGCCGCACCACGATCAGGTGCAGGTCCTTCTCGTGCTCATTGGTGTAGGCGGTCACCGGTTTGCCGTCCGGCCCGATGATCCGGAAGGACAGCGGCTTCTCGCCGGCTGTGGACAGTTGTTTCGCCGCGAGCTCCAGCCGGTACCCGTCCTGGGAGATCTGGAGCCCACCGGGCACCTTGCCGGCGGTTGCAGGTTCGGCGGGGGTGTCGTGCTGCTGCCCATGCTCGGGCTCGGCCGTCGCCGGGGTGGTGCGGGGACCGGCCAACCAACCGACCCCCCACGCCGCACCGAAGACGACCAGCAGGGTCAGCACGAAGACGCCGAGCTTGACCGGAGTCTTCACTGAGCCGTCACCACCTGGTAGCCCGCCTCATCGACCGCGGCCGTCACGGCCGCGTCGTCGAGTGGGGTGTCGCTGGTAACGGTGACAGCACCGGTGGCCAGGTTGACCTTGACGTCGGTGACGCCGGGCAGCTGGCCGACCTCAGAGCTGACCGCGTTGACGCAGTGGCCGCAGGTCATGCCGGAAACGATGTATGTCGTGGTGATCATCATAATCTCCCTTTTTGGGCTAGGACCGGACCAGCCGGGCGATGGCGTCGGAGGCCTCTTTGACCTTGGCGTCGGCTTCCGCGCCGCCCTTGGCGGCCGCGTCCACGACGCAGGTGGCCATGTGCTCGCCCAGCAGCTCGAGCGCGAACGACTGCAGGGCCTTGGTGGCCGCCGAGACCTGGGTCAGCACGTCGATGCAGTAGGTGTCGGCCTCGACCATGCGCTGCAGGCCACGGATCTGGCCCTCGATGCGGCGCAGCCGGGCCAGGTTGTCGGCCTTCTTCTCGCCGCCGCTGTACTTGCCCATCATCAGCACCTCCTCGCCTGACACTCTACCCCTACCCCCCAGGGGTATCAAGTCACCTCGTTGTGCATCCAGGCGACGGTCGTCACGTTGCCTGCGCGAGAGCACGTGGGGCTGCTAAATCGGCGTCCCGTCCACGGTGATAACGGAGGCGCAGCGTCCATTGTGGTCGGTGGCGGTAACGGTCGAGGTGAAGGTCAGGAGCCGCGGCGCATCCGTTCGGCCGAGAACCCGTGGCTCTACCCGCGGGTCATTCCCACCTCATTATCAACGTTGCTGGATTAGCCGGTTTTCGTAGGCGTAGATGACGGCCTGGATGCGGTCTCGGAGTCCGAGTTTCATGAGGATACGTTTGACGTGGGTTCTGATCGTGGATTCCTCCACAACGAGTGCAGCCGCGATTTCGCGGTTGGACATGCCACGGGCGATGAGTTCCAGCACTTCACGTTCCCGGGCGGTGAGCTGCTCAAGCCTAGGATCGCTGGTGTAGGCGGGCGTGGGCTGTTGGGCCATGCGGGTGATGACGCGCCGGGTGACCGATGGGGACAGCAGGGAGTCGCCGGCGGCGATCGTGTGGACGGCGGCGATGAGTTCTTCCGGCCGGGTGCGTTTGAGCAGGAAGCCGGAGGCGCCAGCGCGTAGCGCGCCGAAGATGTAGTCGTCTTGCTCGAACGTGGTCAGGACAAGGACCTTTACGTCGGGCAGGGCTTGGGAGAGTTCGCGTGTGGCGGTGATGCCGTCCATGTCGGGCATGCGCACGTCCATCAAGATTATGTCCGGGGCGAGCCGGCGGGCCTGTTCGACTGCCTCCCGCCCGGTGGATGCCTGGCCGACGACGTCAATGGCATCGTCGTACGACAGCAGTTCGGCCAGGCCCGCGCGCATGAGGTGGTCGTCGTCGGCGATCAGCACGCGGGTCATGGGTGACGCCCTGCGATGGGAATTGTCGCTTGGACGCGAAATAGGCCGTCGGCTGCGCCAGTGTGCAGGGTGCCGCCCAGCAGATTGACGCGTTCGCGCATCCCCACGAGCCCATGGCCGCCGCCGAGACGTGAGCCGTTGCCCGAGCGGATGGGATTGGTGATGGTCAGGTTGGCGCTACGGCGGTTGAACACGGCGGTGACGTTAGCGGTTCCGGACCCGTGACGGGCGGCGTTGGTGAGGGCTTCCTGAAGGATGCGGTAGACGGCCTGGTCTGCCGGGCCGCCGGCCGGTGGCGGGGTGCCCGATTTGCTGATGGTGATGTTGAGTCCTGCCGCGATGTGGTTGGCGACGAGGGTGTCCAGCGAGGCGACTCCGGGTGGGGCTTCGATCGGGCTTTGGGTGTCGTCGCGGTCGCGGAGGCTGCCGACGATCTGGTCGAGCTGAGCGGCGGTTTGCCGGGCCAGCTGTTCGATGCCGTCCAGCGCGGCCAGCGAACGCTCGGGGTGCTGGTGGTGGTTGAGCCGGGCCGCTCCGGCGCGCACGGCGATGACGCTGATGGCGTGGCCGGCGGAGTCGTGCAGGTCGCGGGCGATGCGGGTGCGTTCTTCGGCGATGGCGAGCTGCCTTTCGCGTTCGGCGTCCTGTTCGGCGCGTATAGCGCGAGCGTGCAGGCTGGCGATCTGCTCGCTGCGCAGGCGGGTGCGTTCGCCGGCAAACCATGCCGCTCCCCAGGCCAGGCCGGTATGTAGCAGCTCTACTCCGGGAAAGGCTTGCCGGCCGATGGCCGCGGCTGCCAGGTAGGCGGCGAGCAGCGCGGCGGCGATGATGATGGTGGCCCGGCTGGTCGGTTGGGTGTTGCGGTTGCGGCTGGCGACGAGAAGGTACAGCGCGACGGTCGGGCCGATGATCACGTCGGCTGCGTAGCCCAGGCCGGCCAGCAGGATACTGGCTGCGGCCGTGGTGAGGAAGGCGCTAAGCGGGAAGCGCCAGGCCAAGACGAGCGGCAGCGCGGCGCACACCGCAAGCAAGGCACCGGCCGCATCGAGCCGCCCCGACCAAGGGTGGGCCGGGACGATACCGCCGTGCCGCAGCAGCGCGAGGGTGACCACCAGCGCTGCCGCGGCCAATGCCGCCCCGGTGAGCGTTCGTGGCCAGGACGGCGCCTTCAAGGGCCGCTGGGCTGTGGCAATGGTTGGCATGACACTGCCGAGGTTACCGGCGGCTGGCCAGCGGCTCGTCGCCCTGGGCGATGATCCGTGTGGACGCAATGGGGACAGCCAAGTTCCTCGCGCGGCGTGATTCGCCGCCCATGCCTTCCTTCGTAGCTTGACGGTCATGGATAGCGACCAGGAACGGGGCGGCCTGATGCGCCGCTGGGTGAAGCTGACGCTCATCGCGCTGGCGGTGCTGGCGGTGCTGGCGTTGATTGTTTTGATCGTGATGATGATCAGTGGTGGCGAGCATGGCCCGGCCCGCCACTTTTCCATGAACACCGGCTCTTCGGCCGTTCACGTATCCAATGTGGAGGCCGGGTCATGGAATCGGTGATCCAGATTCGCGACGTGGTCAAGACCTACCCGCTGGGCGCCGGCGAGTTCACCGCGCTCAATCAGATCAACCTCGATGTCGCAGCCGGTGAGTTCGTGGCAATCGTGGGACGTTCCGGCAGCGGCAAGACCACCCTGCTGAACCTGCTGGCCGGTATCGACCGGCCCACATCGGGAACCGTGAACGTTGCCGGAGTCAACCTTGGCAAGCTGTCCGAGGCCGGGCTGGCCGGCTGGCGTGGGCACAGCATCGGGCTGGTGTTCCAGTTCTTCCAGCTGTTGCCCACCCTGACGGTCGCGGAAAACGTAATGCTGCCAATGGATTTCGCCCGCAAGATCCCTGCAGCAGAGCGGCGGGCAAGGGCACTTGCGCTGCTGGATCGGGTTGGTGTGGGTGACCAGGCGGACAAGCTCCCGGCCACGCTTTCCGGGGGCCAGCAGCAGCGGGCGGCGGTCGCGCGTGCGCTGGCCAACGATCCGCCGCTCATCTTGGCCGACGAACCGACTGGCAACCTCGACTCGGCAACGGCCGGCGCGGTGCTGGAGTTGTTTGCCAGCCTGAATGCCGAGGGCCGTACGGTCGTGGTCGTTACCCATGAGCGCGACGTGCGGGCCGTGGCCAGCCGTGAAGTCACGCTGATGGACGGCCGCATCGTGGCCCAGTCTGCGGGGGTGACCGGATGAGTGGCATGCTGCAAGTCAAGCTGCGCCGGGATCTGCGTGCGATGTGGCCACGGCTGGCGCTGATGGTCATCGCAATCGCGGTCAGCCTGACCGCCTTCGGCGCGGTGCTGTTCGCATGGGCCGCCAGCGCCCGCGAAACCGCCGCCGCGTATGCCAGCACCGAACCGGCTTCGGCCACAATCCTGCTCGACAAACCCATCGCCGCGAGTCAGATGGCGCAGATCGCCGCCGATACCCGTACCCGGCCGGGTGTCATCGATGCCACCGGGCGAACCCAGTTCCACAGCGAAGTGCAAGTCAACGGGCAACCGCGCCTGATTCCGCTGCAGGTCTTCGTCGCACCGCCTGACGACCCGATGCGGATCGCCAGAATGTTCCCGCAACAGCGCTCCTGGCCGCCGGCGGCCGGGGAGCTGTTCGTCGGCCAGGATACCTTGACATTGCTCGATGTGGCCGTCGGTGACACGATGACCCTCACTGTCCCCAATGGACAGACACTTCGGTTGCGGGTGGCCGATACTGTGTACGACCCGAGCCTGTCGCCATCGCCGCAGGAGCAAACCGGCCGGGCCTACCTGTCCGCTGCATCGCTGATAGCGCCTGGGAGCGAGCCGCAGCTGGACCAGCTGAAAATCCAGGTCGCCGCGCCGGGACGGACTACCCCCAGCCGTGACCGCGATCGGATCGTCGCCGCCACCGGCGACGTTGGCCAGTGGCTGCAGCGCGAGTACGGCCTGGCGATCCGCGAAATCCAGGTTCCAAGCCCGTACACGCACCCGCATCAATGGCAGGCGGACGCCCTGCTGGCGGCGCTGCTGGCCGGTGCGGCGGCATCGCTGCTGCTCTCGGCGGTGCTGGTCGCCAACATGCTCAACAACCTGTTCACCCAGCAGATCCCGCAAATCGGCATCATGAAAGCCATCGGCGCGCGCCCGCATCATGGCGCCCGGTTGTATGTGTCGATGACGCTACTGGTGGCCGCCGTGGCGACCATGCTTTCGATCGGACCAGCGATCCTGCTTGGCCGGCTGGCAGTCAGCACGTTCCTCGGATTCCTCGGCGCTGACCCGGCCAGCCTCAGCCCACCAATGTGGACAGTGATCGTCGTGCTGGCCGGTGGCCTTGCCCTGCCACCGCTGATGGCACTGATACCGCTGATGAGGGCCAGCCGCATCACGGTGCGGGCGGCGATCGACCACCACGGGGGCGCCGTCAAACCCGGTGCGGCAACAGCGGTTCTCGCGCGGATGAGCCGGTTCCGGCTCGCCGACCGGGGACTGCTGATGGCCTTGCGTAACACCGTGCGCCGCCCGGCCCGGTTCTGGTTGTCGGCCGGGCTGCTTGCCATCGCGGGCATGGTGTTTGTTGCCGGAATGTCCTTGAGTACCAGCACAACCGCGATCGCGGAGGAGCAGGAACAGCAACGCACCTGGGATATTGACGTGCAGCTGACCCGCCCAGGCTCCATGCAGCAAATCGCTTCGCTGGTACGCCAGGTGCCCGGCGTAACCGGTGTGGATGGTTTCGCCATCATCCCCGCGGGCCTGGCCGGGCCGGGGCAGATCCCGATCACCCGCACCTATCCCGACCAAGGCCACGGCCGGATCGCCGTCACCGCCATCCCCGCCCAGGCCACCACGTTCGTGGTCCCGAAACTATTGGAAGGCCGCTGGCTCACATCCGGCGAAACCGGCGCCCTGGTCCTCAACCAGGTGACCCGTGCCAACACGGTGCCCGGCATACACGCAGGGGATACCGTACAGCTGATCATCGGCGGAAGAGCCACCACATGGCAGGTCGCGGGCATCGCCGAGGAGCGCATGGGCGGAGGCGGAGGCGTCTACACCACCACCGAAGGGCTCGCCGCCGCGACCGGGCAGCCGGCGCAGGTGAGCCAGCTGCGCGTGGTCACCGCCGGCCACACCGAACCAGACCGGCAGGCCGCCGCTCACGCGATAACCAAAGACCTTGCCAGTGCAGGAATCGAGGTGGGCTCGTCGGCGTCCGTCAGCCGCCGTCAGTCCATCTCGGAAGGCCACCTGGGCCCGGTTGTCCTGATCCTGCTCGGCATCGCCCTGCCGCTGGGAGTCGTCGGCGTCATCGGGCTGGCCTCGACCATGAGCGCCAATGTCCTGGACCGCATTCGCGAGTTCGGCGTCATGCACGCCATCGGCGCCAAACCGAAAGCGGTGCGGCGAATCGTTGCCGCCGAAGGAGTCTTCCTCGCAGTCACCAGCTGCCTGATCGCCGTCATTCCCGCATTGCTGCTGACCTCTTTGCTGTGCTCAGCGCTGGGCAACCTGTTCTTCTCCGCCCCATTGCCCTACCGCGTATCGGTACCCGCGGCTGGAATCTGGGCTGCGCTGGCGATCCTGGGCACCATGCTGGCCACCGAAGCAGCGGCCTCCCGAGCCGCCCGGCTCACCGTCCGCGAAGCCCTCACCTACCTGTGAAACCAGGGCTAACGCCGACGTGGCTCGGCCGGTTGTGACGCCCTGGTGAGCCGGCCCGCTAGCCGCCCGATCTCGTCAATCAGTTCCGGCGGTTCAAGCACGGTGAAATCGTGGCCCAGCAACGCGAGGTGCATCGCGATAAGGCCCAGCGAATCGGCGCCGGTGGTGAGCAGGCAGCTGTCGGCGTCCATCGCCTCGACGATCCCCGTCGTGGGAGGCACGCTGTCGACCACGACCGCGGCGGGGGCATATACGTGGACACGGGTGCGGTAGCGGTAGGGCGCGGCGGTGACGGAGTCGGCGACGAAGGCTGCCGCATCGGGCGGGTCCTTGGGCAAGAAGCGTGTGCCCGTCGACTGTGGACTGTCGATGCGGTCGATCCGGAATGTCCGCCACGCGTCGCGGTCGACGTCTCGCGCCACCAGGTACCAGCGCCGACCGGTGTGCACCAGCCGGTGCGGTTCGACCGTGCGTACGCTCGCCGTCCCGTCGCGGTCCCGGTAGCCAAAGGCGAGGCGGTGCATATCCTGGCACGCCACTGCGATCAGGGTGAGCACTTCCGCGCTGACGGTGGCGGCCGGGCCGGCCAGCGGCACGGTGGCCGATCGCAGGGCGGCGGCGCGCTGGCGCAGCCGGGCCGGCAGAATCCGCTCCAGCTTGGCCAGGGCCTGTAGCGAGGTCTCCGCCATCCCGGTCACACTGTGGCTGGTCGCGGTCCGCAGGCTCAGAACGACCGCAACGGCCTCCTCGTCGTCGAGCATCAGCGGCGGAAGCGCCGATCCCGCGGTGAGCCGGTATCCGCCGCCAACGCCGGGCGTGGCGACGACTGGATACCCGAGGTCGCGCAGCCGGACTATGTCTCGACGCAGTGTCCGCGCTGTCACCTCCAAGCGCTCGGACAACTCCGGGCCCGTCCACGCCCGCCGCGTGGGCAACACGGCTAGCAATTGCAGCAAACGAGCCGACGTCTCGAGCACTATTCGAGTATCGCAGCCAACGCGGACTAAAACTGTCCGCAATCGCCTCTAGCCTAAGGGGCATGAGCATCGAATGGAACGGGCAACTGGTCGATCAGTTGGACTGGCACTGGCAGCACCAGGTACGCCCACGGCTGGACAACCTCACCGATGATGAGTACCTCTGGGAACCGGTCGGCGGCTGCTGGAGCCTACGCAACCGCGCTGCCGTCCCGACCGGCATCGCGCACGGCGCCGGGGAGTACGTCCTGGAGTTCGCGTGGCCCGAGCCCAGCCCGCCGCCGGTCACCACGATCGCCTGGCGGATGGCCCATATCATCGTCGGTGTTCTGGGCCAGCGCAGCGCCGCTCACTTCGGCGGCCCACCCACCGACTACGACAGTCATGTATATGCCGCAACCGCCGCGGAAGCACTGCGGCAACTCGACGAGGCATACGCCGTGTGGACCAAGGGCGTGCGCGGCCTGGGTGAACAGGGCCTGGTCCGGCCGTGCGGACCGGCCGAGGGCCCGTATGCCGAATTCCCGCTGGCCGCCCTCATCCTGCACATCAACCGCGAGACCATCCACCACGCAGCCGAAATAGCTCTGCTGCGCGATCTATATCGGAATCAGGGGTAACCGACATGGCGTACGAATTCCAGGTGACACAAGACAGCGCGGACCCGCACGCCCAGGCCGACTGGTGGGCCGAGACGCTCGGCTGGCAGGTCGATCCCACGGACGAAGCGTTCATCCGCAAAATGATCGACCAGGGCTACGCCACGGAGAGCGACACACGAGTCCACAATGGAGCGCTCGTGTGGAGGGAAGGCTCGGCGATACGCCATCCCGACGGCCTCGGACGGGCTCCACGGGTACTTTTCCAGCTCGTTGCGGAAGAGAAGAAGGTCAAGAACCGCATGCACCTCGACCTAAGGGTCGGCGCCGACGACGTCGAAGGGGTGGTCGAGAAGCTGATCGAGCGGGGCGCGACGTTCCTGCACCGCGGGCAGCAGGGCCCGCACACATGGGTCACGCTCGCCGATCCGGAGGGAAACGAGTTCTGCGTCTCGCAATAGATGCATGACCTAACCCGCGCGAATGCCAACGGTGGCTGTTCTAGTTGATGGTAGGCGGGCTCGATGCCAACCTGTCATGCCCGAGGTTGACAATGAACAGGTGGGCCGGGCGGCCGTCCAATGTGGTCTCGCCGACGATCGTGAAGCCGTTGCGGAGCAGGACGGTCCGGGAGCCGTGATTGTCCACCGTGGTGGCCGCGCGTAGGCGTTCGAGGCCGTAAACGGTGCGGGCCAGGTGGCAGGCATGGCGGACAGCTTTGGTGGCGAGGCCATGGCCTGCGAAGTCACGGCCGATGCGGTAGCCGAGTTCGGCCTCGCTATCGGATATGTCGATGAGGTTGACCCGGCCCGTGACCGTGCCGTCGTCGGTGAGCAGGACGTGGAAGGAGTCGGTGCCCGCAGCCTGCATCGCCAGCAGGGCGGCGTGGCGGGCGGGGTAATCGGTGAAGAAGTCGTCGCCCCGATCGGGGATACTCGCGGCGAAATAGTCGCGGTTCACGGTCTCGAACTCGAGGACGGCGTCCAGGTGCTGGGCGGTGAGCTGCTGCATTCGCACGCCCTGACGGTAGACGACTGCCGTTGCGACAACGCCAGCGGGCGGATAGGGCAGGCAAGACTCGGCTCGCCCCCGGCATAGCCCCCGCGTTCGGCTCGCGAGTGGGACGAGTCGAAACAGATGAGGGAACTCGTCTCCCGATTAAGGAACCCGTCTCACGGCGTCCGCGATGGCCTCGGTCAGATGCCGATGTAGGCCGCGAGGTGCTCGCCGGTGAGGGTGGAGCGGGCGGCGACGAGGTCGGCGGGTGTGCCCTCGAAGACGATTCGGCCGCCGTCGTGACCGGCGCCGGGGCCGAGGTCGATGATCCAGTCGGCGTGCGCCATGACTGCCTGGTGGTGCTCGATGACGATGACCGACTTGCCGGAGTCGACGAGCCGGTCGAGCAGGCCGAGCAGTTGCTCGACGTCGGCGAGGTGGAGGCCGGTGGTCGGCTCGTCGAGTACATAGACGCCACCCTTCTCGGCCATGTGGGTGGCCAGCTTGAGCCGCTGCCGCTCGCCGCCGGACAGCGTGGTGAGCGGCTGGCCGATGCTGAGGTAGCCGAGCCCGACCTCGGCGAGCCGGTCGAGGATGGCGTGCGCGGCCGGGATCCGCGCCTCGCCGACGCCGAAGAACTCCTCAGCCTCGGCCACCGACATCGCGAGTACCTCGCTGATGTCGCGGCCGCCGAAATGGTATTCGAGCACCGATGCCTGGAACCGCTTCCCCTCGCACTCCTCGCAGATGGTGGCGACACCGGCCATCATCGCCAGGTCGACGTAGATGACGCCAGCGCCGTTGCAGTTGCGGCAGGCGCCCTCGGAGTTGGCGCTGAACAGCGCCGGCTTCACACCGTTGGCCTTCGCGAACGCCTTGCGGACCGGGTCGAGCAGTCCGGTGTACGTCGCCGGGTTGCTCCGTCGCGAGCCGCGGATCGCGCCCTGGTCGATCGACACCACACCCGCGCCGGCGGGGATCGACCCGTGCACGAGCGTGCTCTTGCCTGAGCCGGCGACGCCCGTGACGACGACCAGCACCCCGAGCGGGATCTCGACGTCGACGTCGCGCAGGTTGTGCGCCGTCGCGCCGCGGATCTCCAGCGTGCCTGTCGGCGTCCGCACCGACTCCTTGAAGGCGGCCCGGTCGTCGAGATGGCGGCCAGTGAGGGTGCCGCCGGCCCGCAGCCCCTCGACGGTGCCCTCGAAACAGACAGTGCCGCCCGCCGTACCGGCGCCGGGGCCCAGGTCGACGACATGGTCCGCGATCGCGATCGTCTCCGGCTCGTGCTCAACGACGAGTACCGTGTTGCCCTTGTCCCGCAACCGAAGCAGCAGGTCGTTCATCCGCTGGACGTCATGGGGGTGCAGACCCGTGGTGGGCTCGTCGAAGACGTAGGTGACGTCGGTGAGCGAGGAGCCGAGGTGGCGGATCATCTTGGTGCGCTGTGCCTCGCCGCC
>Ga0075421_100007397_pt1 | contig 13450 bp, 6 predicted proteins | sample SoiMetdeltSBSDD5_FD_75292 | JGI IMG/M metagenome (GOLD analysis project Ga0075421, IMG submission 75292) | Bulk soil microbial communities from a Populus tree surrounding site in Tennessee, USA - Soil MetaG P. deltoides SBSDD5 | ecosystem: Environmental > Terrestrial > Soil > Tree plantation... | reverse complement strand
GCACCGTCGTGTTCTACGCGCACTACGACGGCCAACCGGTGGACCCGTCGCAGTGGACCGGCGCACCGTTCACGCCGGTGCTTCGTGACGGGTCGCTCGCCGCCGGAGCCAAAGTCATTCCGGCCCCGACGTCCGGGCAACGCATCAATGGCGAGACGCGCATCTACGCCCGCTCCGCGAGCGACGACAAAGGCGCGATCATTGCTATGCTCGGCGCTCTGGATGCCCTGCGCGCGGCCAGCATCGCGCCGTCGGTCAATCTCAAGTTTTTCTTCGAAGGTGAGGAGGAGGCAGGGTCGTCGCACCTGCGTCGCATGCTCGAGGCGCACGTGGACCTCCTGCGCGCGGACGCGTGGGTCTTCTGCGACGGTCCGGTGCACCAGAGCGGCCGTCAGCAGGTTGTGTTCGGCGCCCGCGGAGTGATGGGTCTCGAGCTTACGACCTACGGCCCGATGCGGGCGCTCCATAGCGGGCATTACGGAAACTGGGCGCCGAATCCCGCGGCGCTCATGGCCACGCTCATCGCCAGCATGCGGGACGACGACGGCCGGATAACGATCAGCGGCTATGCCGACGACGTGCGTCCGCTGTCCGCGGCGGAGCGCGCAGCGTTAGGCGCGCTGCCCATGATCGACACCACGCTCCGCAAGGCGATGGCGATGGGCGCGACCGAAGCGAGCAACGCCCCGCTGGCGGAGCGGATCATGCTGCCCGCGCTGAACGTGCGCGGCATCAAGGCCGGCGGCGTGAGGGAGCTGGCCGCGAACGCCATCCCCACCGAGGCGTCAGCGTCGATCGACTTCCGGCTCGTGCCGAACCAGAAACCCGAGCGCGTGCGCGAGTTGGTGGAGGCGCACCTCCGCTCGCGCGGCTACCATATCGTCCGCGACACGCCCGACTCGGCCACTCGCATGGCGCATCCGAAGATTGTGCGCGTGGAGTGGGAGGGCGGCTACGCCGCGACGCGTGCGCCGATGGACATTCCATTCTCGCGAGCGCTGCTCGCCGCCGCGTCCGCCGGCGCGACGAACCCGCCGCTGGCGGTACCGATGCTCGGCGGGAGCCTCCCGACATCGACCTTCGAGCAGGTGCTCGGCGTGCCGCTGGTCGTGCTGCCGATCGCCAACTACGACAACAACCAGCACGCGGCGAACGAGAACATTCGCCTGCAGAACCTGTGGGACGGGATCGAGCTGTTCGCGGCCGTGATGGCGCGCGTTGGTCACGAGTGGAAAGAGAGCACGGTGCCCTGACCCGAGGATCGCGAGGATTCCATGAACCGACGACACTTCCTCCACACGACCGGCGGCGTCATGGCCGGCATGGCGTTAGGCAGCGCGCGGCCGGCCGGCGCGACGGGGCCCGTCCCGTCACTGCCGCTCAAGCGCATTGGCCTCGAGCTCTACAGCGTGCGCCGGGAGATGGCGAAGGACTTCGATCGCACGCTCGCCGCGGTGCGACAGATCGGGTATACCGACGTCGAGCTGCTCTGGTCGATGAACAACTTCGGGAAGTCGACGGCCGAAGTGAAAGCAGCACTGCAGCGTGAAGGATTGAAGGCACCCTCCGCCCACATCTCGCCGCTCACGCTCCTCATCGGGTGGGAAAAGCGACTCGACACCGCCAAGGAGCTCGGCCACGAGTACCTCATCGTTCCGAGCTTCACGGACGACACGAGCCAGACGCTCGATCAGTGGCGTGAGTGGGCGGATCACTTCAACAAGGCCGGCGCGGTGGCCCGCAAGCACGGCATCTGGCTCGCGTTCCACAACGAAGCCGACCACATGAAGCCCATCGACGGCAAGATCCCGTACGACATCTTCGTCGATCGCACCGACCCGTCGGTGGTTCGGCATCAGCTGGACCTTGGGAACATGGTGATGGGCGGTGGCGACCCGATGCACTACCTCGAGCGATACAAGGCCCGCTACTGGAGCTTCCACATCAAGGACATCGTCGCGGATCGGTCGCGCGACACGGAGCTCGGCAAAGGCACGGTGGATTTCAAGCGGATTCTCTCGAGCGTACCGAACATCGACGCGAAACACTGTTACGTTGAGCAGGAGGGCGCCGCGGATTCGATCGCGAGCGTGAAGCAGGATTTCGAGTATCTGAAGAACCTGACCTGACATTTCGAGGGGGGAACGGAAGTGTCGAATCTCGCGGGTCGTGTTCAGGCGACGCTGGGACCATCCTTCGCCATCGAGCGGGAACTCGGCGGCGGAGGCATGTCGCACGTCTTCCTGGTGGCCGACGCCGCGCTGTCGCGCCGGATCGTCGTCAAGATTCTTCCGCCGAGCCCGACCGCGAAGGTCGACGGGGAAAGGTTCCGGCGGGAGATCCAGATCGCGGCGAGGCTCCAGCACCCATGCATCGTGCCGGTTCTCACGACCGGCTTCGTGGACGACGTGCCGTACTACACGATGCCATTCGTGGCGGGCGAGTCGCTGCGCAATAAGGTCGCGAGCGGACAACTCCTCCCGCTATCGCGCACAGTGCGCGTGCTGCGCGATGTGGCGTCCGCCATCGCTCACGCGCACGATCACGGCGTCGCGCATCGGGACCTCAAGCCTGACAACGTGCTGCTTTCGTCCGGGTACGCCGTGGTCACGGATTTCGGTGTGGCCAAGGCAGTCTCGTCGTCGCGCGCCGAGGCTGACCCCGAGCTCACCTCGCGGGGCATGACCGTCGGAACGCCAGCCTACATGGCGCCCGAGCAGGCGACGGCCGACCCTGCCGCCGACCATCGCGTGGACATGTACGCGTTCGGCGTGATGGCCTACGAGATCCTCACCGGCCAGCGGCCGTTTGTCGCGCGCACCGCGCAGGAGCTGCTCGTTGCACACATCATGCGCCAGCCGCCATCCATCACGGACCGGCGGCTCGATCTTCCGCCAGGCCTGGCGACGCTCGTGATGCGGTGTCTCGCGAAGTCGGCTGCGGATCGGCCATCGGCGAGCGAGGCGGTCGAGCAGCTCGATGCGGTCGCGTCGGCCGTCGGCGTCAGCAGCGGCGCAGTGTCGCACAGTACCCCGACGCCAACGAACGCCGCGCTGCCATCGATCGCCGTGCTGCCGTTCGTGAACCTGACGGGCAATTCCGACAACGACTACCTCGCCGACGGCATCGCCGAGGAGATCCTCAACTCGCTCGCTCGGCTCCGCACCATGCACGTCGCGGCGCGGAGCTCGTCGTTCGCGTTTCGCGGATCGAGCACCGATGTGCGCGCGGCAGGCGAGCGACTCGGCGTGCGCAGCGTGCTCGAGGGAAGCGTTCGGAAGTCGGGCAACCGGCTACGAGTCACCGTACAGTTGGTGGACGTCGCCAGCGGCTTCCAGCTCTGGTCGGAACGCTACGATCGCGAAGCGAGCGACGTGTTCGACGTCGAGGACGAGATCGCGGCGAAGGTCGTGGACACGCTGCAGGTGACGCTGCTTCCGGCGGGGAATGCGCCGGGGGTTCGTCGCCGCCCCACGAATCTCGAGGCGTACGAGCTCTACCTGCGCGGCCGGTACACCTGGAACCAGGTTGGTGCGGGGATCGAGCGATCACTCGAGCTGTTCGAGAAAGCACTCGAGCACGACCCGGGATTCGCGCTGGCGCACGCCGGCGTCGCCGACGTGTTCATTGCTGCCGGGCTCTTCGAGCACATGCCGCCCGCCGAGGCCTTTCCACTCGCACGAGTAGCCGCCGAGCGTGCGCACGACCTCGATGATGCGCTGCCCGAGGCCTACGCCGCGTTAGGTGCGATCAACCTCTTTCATGACTGGGATTTCGCGAGGGCGCGACTGCTCCTCGAGAAGGGGATCGCGCTCAACCCGAGCAACGTGAGCACCTACACGTGGCTCGCGATGTACCACGCGCTCCGTGGCGACCCCGACACGTCGCTCGAATGGGCACGACGCGCGATCAAGGTGGACCCGCTCGCCGCTCCGGCGAGCTACATCGAGCTCTATGCACTCTACACCGCACAGCGCTTCGAAGAAGCCATCGAATGCGCGCGGCGTGTGCTGGCGCTCAACCCCGGCTACGCCGAAGGCCACCGATGCCTCGGCGCGTGTCTCATGGCGCTCGGTCAGCCCGGTCCGGCGCTCGATGCACACAAGCAGGCGCTCGCGTTGACGGGCCCGTCGGCGTGGAACCTTGCTGCGCTCGCCGGAACGCGCGCGAGGATTGGCGACGCTGACGAGGCGGAGCGCATTCTCGAGGACCTGGAGAGGCGATCGTCGAGCGAGTGGATATCGCCCCTCAGTCTGGCGGCGATCTACGCGTCGCTCGGTCGCTACGCGGACGCCGTCGCCGCGGTCGAGCGCGGCTTCGACGCGCGTGATTGCTGGGTCGTGTCGCTGGGCGTGGAACCCGCCTGGTCCATCCTGCGCGGGAACCCTCGATTCGAGGCGGTGGTCGCGAAGGTCGGGATCATGGAGCGCCATACAGCGGATCTCGGGGCTCCGAGTGGGGCTCATCAGGCGATGCCAGCCTAGGCTCCGCTGTTAGGCAATACTCTTTCGTGAACTGCGATGAAGCGGATCAGACGGAAACTACCTGATCCGGCTTTGCATTCACGCTGGCTCACACAAGGAGCCCGTATTGAAATGGAACGACCTCGGGACGCTCATGCCTCCCGAGGTCGTTCATCAAGAATTCCGAGCTCGTTGGGTGGGCCAGTCAGCCCGTTAGGCAGTGATCCGGTCGTTTCCGCCCGATCCGCTTCATCGCAGTAAACGAAGAAGTCTTGCCGTACCGAGGTGCATCCGCCCGATGGAGATCAGGACTTCCACACCTCCGACAACACCCGGATGAAGTTCCCGCCGAGGATTCCCTCGATCTCGGCGTCGGTGTACTTGCGCCGGATCAGCCCTTCGGTGAGGTCGAACATCCGCTTGGGGTGATCGATCCCTTCGATGTCGATCTTCTCGCGGAAGCCGTAGCTCCCCTTGTACCCCGCGCGCAGCGCCTTGTTGAGCTCCGGCGGCATGTCGTCGTAGCCATCGAGATCGATATCGCTGCCCACGCCGAGGTGCTCCGGCCCGATGAGCTTCTTGACGTGGTCGTAGTGATTGAGCGCGTCCTCGATCGTGGTCGGCTCCTCGTTCTTCACGAACATCCGGACGCCCGTGATGCCCATGACGCTGCCCGCTTTGCCGACCGCGCGAATCGCGTCGTCCGACTTGCAGCGCGGGTGACCTGGCGCGAGCGCGCGAGCGTTCGAGTGCGTGATCAGCACCGGCTTCTTCGAGAGCTCGAACGCGTCGAGCGTCGTGCGATCACCACAGTGCGACACGTCCACCGCCATCCCGACCTCGTTCATTCGCTCGATGATCCGCACGCCGAAGTCGCTGATGCCCTCATCGCGCCGCTCGGTCGAGCCGTTGCCGATCATGTTGCGCGCGTTGTACGTGAGCTGCGATACACGCTGGCCGAGGCCGTAGAACGTGTTCACGTCGTCAGGACGGCGGAAATGCTCGGAGTTCTGAAGGCCGAGGACGACGCCGACCTTGCCCGTCCCCTTGATGCGCTTGAAGTCGCCCGGAGAATCAATGCGGTCGAAGTACTGCTCCGCGCCGGCAATGAACGAGTTCCACTGCGCGAAGAACGTGAGCCCCGTCTCGTACGCGTTGATGCCGCCCAGCCCGATGGCCGGATGCATGACCGTGATGCCGGAGTCCCGCCACTTCTGAAAGTCCTTGTCGGTGAACGTCTCGGGGCTCGCGAACCACTTGTCGCCCTGCGGGAAGTTCAGCGTGAGCGGGCAGAGCATGTCGATCACGATCGACCGCTGCATGAGCGAGATCGCCCGCGCGGAATACTCGGCAGCCGACCACGCGAAGAGGCGGTAGCGGCCGCGGTTGATGAACGGGGCAGCGATGCTCGCCGCGCACGCCGCCGCGGCGCCCTCGAGCAGCGCGCGACGCGAGATCACGCCGCGCGTGTTATTCTTTTCGTTAGGCATGGTCATCGCGGGTTGCTCCCGGCGCTCGTCGCCGCGGCAGGCCGCGACCGCTCCGGCACACGCTTGAACATGACCGAGCCCGCGAGGTCCACGACTACGTCCTCCACCTTGCCGGCCGCATTGAGGTGGAACGTCACCGGGGCTGCCGGGAGCACCGGCGTGTCGAGCTTGAGATGGAAGGTGTCGAAGTGCCAGTGCTCGAGCGGCCCGTGCCACGTGGAGCCGTACGCGAAGTTGAGCGTCCCGTTCGACTCGGTCACGTTCACGACGCCGTACGCGCTGTCGGCGTACGTGCCCACGTAGTCGGAGAGTGGGAGGGACGGCTTCGTGTTAGGCACCCGCGCCGCCGTGCGGGACTGAGCCGCGCGCGCCCGCGCGAGGAGCGAATCCGTCCGCGCGTGCATCTGACCGCTCCAGTCGCGAGCCGGCCGCTTGAGCTGCAGGTCGAGCGCGCGGAGCATCACCGCCGTCGGCAACTGCGACCCGTTCATGTTCGACAGAATCACGATCCCGAAGTGCTCTTCCGGCAACATGGCGACGAGCGCCGTCATGCCGTCGATGTTGCCACCGTGCTGGACGAGGTACTTGCCCTCATAGTCGCTGAGGAACCAGCCGAGCCCGTACGCCATCAGGTGGGCCGACGGGTTCATCGCGTTCCAGTTCGGATCCATCTTGATGACCGTCTGCGCCGAATGCATCTCGTCGGTCAACCGTTTGCTGATCAGCTGCTTGCCCGCGAACTTGCCGTCGCCCAGATGCAGGCGAACCCACTGGGCCATGTCGATGACGTTCGAGTTGATCGCCCCGGCCGGCGCAATGTTGTCGATCCTGCGGTAGGGAATGGCGCGAACGGTGTCGTTCACCAACGCGTGCGGCGCGGCAAGGTCCTCGATCCCCTGGAGCGCGGTGATGGACGTGCTGCTGGCCGTCATGCCGAGTGGCTGGAAGATGCGTCGCTTGATGAAGTCGTCCCACGGCGCGGCCGTGACCTTCGCGACGACCTGCCCGGCCGCGAGGTACATGATGTTCTGGTAGCCGAACTGCGACCGGAAGCTCCAACTCGGTTGGAGGTATCGGACTCGGCGCAGGATCTCGTCGCGGTCGTTGTCGGAGCCGTACCACATCAGCTCACCGCGCGCGAGTCCGCTGCGGTGGCTCAGCAGATCGCGGACGGTGATCTCCCGCGTCGCGTAGTTGTCGTAGAGCTGGAAGCCGGGGAGATACGCGGTCGCGGGCGCGTCGAGGCTTACCTTGCCGCTGTCCACCAGCATGGCGACGGCGGCCGAGGTGAACGCCTTGGAGGACGAGCCGATCGCGAAGATCGTGCGCTCATCGACGGCCGCCTGCTTGCCGGTCTCCCGAACGCCGTATCCCTTGGCGTAGATGAGCGAGTCGTTGCGGACGATCGCGACGGCGGCGCCAGGCACTTTCCACGTCGTGAGGGCGGTCTTGACGTAAGCGTCGAAGCCAGGGAACGGCTCCTTCTGCTGCGCGCCGATCGGCAGCGCTGATGAAACGAATCCAATGGCGGCGATAGCTAGAGCGCTCGTACGCCTCATGACGGTCTCCATCATCGAAATTGAGTACAAGGGTCGGGCGAACTTCTGTGTGCCATTATGGTATACCGGACACGTCCGATGGCGCCAGCCCGCGGCCGGGCATGACTTTGCCTCAACGCGACCGGCATCGCTTTGCCTCGAGCCTCCGCAACAGCGGGAGCACGGATGAAGCGGATCTGCGAAACGGCAATCACGCGGATCGCTCCGTGCGGGCCTAGTCCTCCTTCCGCAAGCGGCCGGGATTCTTGTACCTGCCTCGGGGGCTCCTTTTCCGGCTTCCCGAGGTAGTCATTCAAGAACATGGCTCGTTGCGAGCGGAGACGCGTGTGCCGAGGAGCGATCCGTTTGATCGCCGTTCAGGATCCGTCTAATCCGCGTTCCTGCTGTTGCGGAGGCTCGAGGCTAAACGATGCCAGACCGGCGCGAGTCAGCGAACGACCAATCCCGTGAACGGCCAGACGTACGCCTGCAACATGACCCAGATCCCCACGAGCGACGCCAACGCGATGCTGTGGCGGAAGACGTAGCGCAGGATCCGCGATTCGTGCCCGTACCAGCGCGTCGCCGTGCTCGCGACGACGATGCTCTGCGCGTCGATCATCTTCCCCATGACGCCGCCCGAGCTGTTCGACGCCGCCATGAGTGTCTCGCTCACGCCGACCTTCCGTGCCGTGATCGTCTGCAGGCTCCCGAACAGCACGTTCGATGACGTGTCGGATCCGGTGAGCGCCACGCCGAGCCAGCCGAGCAGCGTACCGAAGAACGGGTACATCACGCCCGTGTGAGCGAACGCCAGCCCGAGAATCGCGTCCTGCCCGGAGTAGCGCGCGGTGTAGCCCAACGCGAGCATTGCGGCGATCGTGATGAGCGACGGGCCCGTGCGAACGATCGTCCGCAGGTACGTCCGCACCAGATCTGCCGGTCGGGAGCGGATTGCGACGCCCGTCACCAGCGCGGCGACCAGGATCGCCGTCCCGGTGGCCGAGAGCCAGTTGAACGTGAACACGGCTGCTTCGGGCGCGGCCGTCGCGACCACCGGAGGAACTCGGAACACCGCCTTGTCGAGCCCGCCGATGGCAACCTTCGGCGCCGAGATCCCGTTCAACAGCGCCTTGACCTGGGGCAGGCCCCACGCAAAGACGAGCACAGTGAGCACGACCCACGGCAGATACGCCAGCGCACGCCCGGTTGGTGCAGTCGTTAGGCGTCCGTCGGCTGGCGCGGCCTCCGGCGGAACCGGATCCGACGCCAACGCATCGGCGATGACGGTCCGCTCGGCCGTCGACCACGCGCGCGCCGGCTGCCACACGCGAAGGAAGCCGCCGAGCGCCGTCATCGAGACCACTGACGCAACAATGTCGACGAGCCACGGGCCATGGAAGTTCGACACGAGAAACTGCGGTATCGCGAACGACACGCCGGCAACGAGCACGGCGGGCCAGACCTCGCGCATTCCGCGAAATCCCGCGTAGGCCCAGACGAGCCAGAACGGAACGATGAGCGAGAACAACGGCAGCTGGCGCCCAACCATCGCGCTCAAGCTGTTGAGATCCAGCCCCGTCACACCCTGGAGCGCGATGATCGGCGTTCCGAGCGCCCCGAACGCCACCGGGGCCGTATTCGCAATGAGCGAGAGCCCCGATGCCTCGAGTGGCTCGAAGCCCAGCGCGATAAGCAGCGCTCCGGTGACGGCGACGGGCGTTCCGAAGCCGGCGGCTCCCTCGAAGAACGCGCCGAAGCAGAACGCAACGAAGAGCAATTGAAGGCGGCGATCAGCCGTTAGGCGCGTGATACCGACGCGAAGCTCGTCCACGAGTCCGCGGTCGCGCGCCAGCGCGTGCAGGAAGAGTACGTTGAGCACGATCCAGCCGATGGGGAACAGCCCGTACGCCGCTCCGAACGCGGCCGCACGAAGCGCCATCCCCGTCGGCATCCCCTGGACCGCGACCGCGACGGCCAGCGCGGCCGCGAGCCCGAGCAACGCGGCGTAATGTGCTCGCACGCCATGACGCGCGAGGAGCCCGAGCAGCACGACCAGCGGCAGTGCCGCGACGAGCGTCGACAGCACCGCCGAGCCTAGCGGGTCGTAGACTTGATTCCACATGTGAAGGCGGCTGGCGGCTGGCGGCTCGTACACCCGAGCCGCCAGCCCGCGGTTGACTAGTTTGACTTGACGGTGAGTCTCTTGAGTAGCTCCCGCACTGCCGCGTCGAGCTGCGAATCCCTCCCCGTGTAGCTCTCGCCGATCGGCCGCTCCACCAGCACATCGACCTGCCGCGGATTCATCTCCATGACCTTTCCGTCGCTGCCGCGGATCATGGTCGATGGAAGGCGCAGTGATGAGCCGTCGATCAGGTTCACGTTCGACGTGTAGATGATCCACCCGGCCGTCGGCTCACCGATCACCGGGCCGAGCTTGAGCGTCCGGTACCCTTCGGTGAAGTCCTCCGCATCCGAGAGCGAGTGCTGGTCAGTCACCAGCGCCGTCGGCGCCTCGAGCGCTCGCTGGCCCAGCACCGTTCTCGCGGGCGACTCGGTTCCCCCTCTCGGCGTCATCGTCATGTAGCCGCGACGCGCAAACACGTCGATCGCGTACGGGTTCACGAACCCGCCGTTGTTGTGCCTGACGTCGATGATGACGCCCTCGCGCGCGTGATTCTCGGGGTCGAGGTCGACGTACAGCTGGGCAAGCGAGCCTGCTCCCATGTCGAACATGTGCACGTACCCGAGTCGCCCGCCACTCGCTTTCGCCACGTACGCGCGTTTGTCCTCCACCCACTCGCGATACAGCAGTGCCTTCTCCGTCTGCGCGTTGACGGGTCGCACGGCGACATCGCGCGCATCCTTTGCGTCAGGAGTCGACGCGACGGACAGGGACACCTTTTTCCCGATGGTGTTTGCGAGCAGCTCATCGAGGTTCGTGTGCGCATCGACCTTGCGGCCGTCGACCGCGATCACGTATGGACCGGCCTTCACCCCGCCGACGGCGGCCGGACCTAACGGGACGACGCTCGCCACCTTGAGTCGCCCGTTCGCCTCGTACTCCGTCCGGTCGAAGCGCAACCCGATCCGGCCGGTGCTCGGCGCGGGACCGCCGGGCGGACCGCCGACGCCGGAATGCGATGCGTTCAGCTCGCCCACCAGGAGGTTCAGCAGACGACGCATCTCGTCAGGCGAGCGCGCGCCGGCAATGTGCGGCGCGTAGCGCGTTCGCACAGCAGCCCAGTCCACGCCGTTCATCGTGGAATCGGCGAAGTTGTCCGCGAGATAGCTCCACGCCTGCGCGAACACCTCCATCTTCTCGGAGTCGAAGCTCACGTCCATCTCCGCCGTCACGGCGACCGCGCGAGTCTGGCGCGACTCGACGTTCGCGCTCGAGATGCGACCCTGCTCGAGATAGAAGACCTCCTTCCCGTCGGGCGACCACTGAGCGTCTCGCTTGGCGCCGGCGGTCGACGTGATCTGGCGAGCGACGGCCGGATCGCGCGACAGCTCATCGAGCGAGTAGACGTACAGGTTCTGCTGACCGCCGGCGGCCGCGGTGAGCAGGAGTGACTTGCCGTCGGGGCTGATCGAGTGCGTGCCGACCGACACGCCCACATCGAGGAGCGACAGGCGGCGGCGGATGTCGTCGAAGACGATCTGCACCGGGGTTACAGGACGACGCGTCGGCGCCACGGTAGACCGGGCACCCCCGCTATCGGCCGCCGGCCGCTGGGCGGAGTCGTTAGGCGCCGGTGGGATCTGCCGAGGGCTCTCGGAGGGCGATGTCGCCGGCGCGGGCGCCGGCTGGGCCGGGTTCCGCGTCTCGACGCGGAAAAGATCCCGGAACTGGTCCTCGCGGAAGCGGGGAGTGTGCATCGTGAGGTCGATCCTCGCGATCTGCCGCTCTTCCGTGCGTTGCCCGGAATCGTAGATGAGGTACGTGCCATCCGGGCTCCACGAGATCGTTCCCCCGAATGTGTTCGCGAGGAACGTGACCTGATGGCGGTCTCCACCCGCCGCCGGGCTGACGTACACGTTGCTGAAGCCCTTTGTGGCCCGGTCGACGTACGCGAGCCATCGATTGTCCGGAGACCACGCGACCGCCCCGTCCGAGGTGAACGGCACGCGATCGAACTTGCCGCGCGTGATGAGGTGATCGCGCTTCGTCTCGACGTCGATGACGTGGAGCTCGGTGCCCCCGCGCTGGAACGCGACCGACTTGCCGTCCGGCGAAAAGATAGGGGTCACGTCACCCGCGGCGGCCTGAGTCAGGCGCGTCTCCTGGCTCGAGCTGAAATCGTAGATGTACAGCCCCTGTGAGCCGTCGCGATCCGACACGTACACGAGCCGACGGCTGTCCGGGGCCCAACGGATCTGACGTTCACGACCGACCGTGGAGGTCACGCGCGTCGCCGTGCCGCCATCGCGCGCCGAGGCGGCGAACACTTCGCCGTGCGCGACGAACGCGACCTTCTTCCCGTCGGGCGAGAGCTCCATCTCTTCGAACCCGTTCGTGAGCGTTAGGCGTTCGACAGTCGGACCCGCGGGCGCCCCACGCAGTGTGATCGCTACCGGCTTCGCCTCGCCGCTGCCGGTGTCGAGCGTCCAGATGCCGAAGTCGCGCTCGAAGGCGATCATCTGGCCATCGGTCGAGATGGTCGGCCACAGAACGCGCCCGTTCGTGAAGCGCGTGACCGCCGCCGGCTCACCACCGATGGCGCGCTTCACGATGTTCTGCGGCCCCTCCCGGTCGGAGACGTAATAGAGCGTCCGCTCGTCGGGCGTCCACATCGGCCACTCGTCCTTCGACTTGCCCGCGCTCACACGCTCGTACCGCATGGCCTGGGGGTCGCGCAGGATCCAGATCTCGGATTCATCGAGGTGGCTCCGGCCGAGCCGCCACCACTGCCCCGACGTCGTGCCGCGCGCCGTGAACGCAATCGCGGCACCAGTCGGCGCCGGGGCGGCCCAGTATTCGTTGGTGTACCGGTCCGCACTCATTGGCATCGGCGTGCCGCCCTCGACGCTCACGCGAAACACGTCGTTCATGCCGGCGATCTCGCGACTCGTGGATGAGAAGTAGAGCCACTTGCCGTCGGGCGACCACGAGTCGAGTTGGTCGAGGCCGTCGTCGAATGTGATTCGCTTGACGTCGCCGGTCGCGAACGTCAACACATAGACATCTCCCCCGCCGGTGCGCGTCGAGATGAACGCGAGCCGCTTCCCGTCCGGTGAATAGAGCGGGCGCGACTCGTTCGCGGGATGTGAGATGAGCAATCGGGCCACGCCGCCGTTCGATGGAACAGTCCAGATGTCACCGCCGGAGACGAACGCGATCTCACCATGATCCGGCGAGATTCCCGGTTCGGCGAAGGTCGGCACGGCTGGAGCGCTGTTCTGCGCGGAGGCACTGACGGTCGCCGCGGCGAGCGCGGCGAGCGGAAACCCGAGGCGAACATGCCAGCGGGGCATAGGAGACTCCGGGATTACGAGATGCCGGACCCGCCAAGGAGACGGCGCCGGGAGACGACCATTCTGCGGCACGTCAGGTCCGTACGCCAGCGGCCGAGCGGCCGCGGCACACTGATCCGGGACGTGGGTCAGTCGCCCCGAAGCGCCAGCATCGGATCCACACTCGCCGCGCGGCGCGCGGGGACATACGCCGCGATGAGAGCGACAGCGATGAGCACTGCTGTGACCGCGACGTACGTTCGGGGGTCTGCGGGACTCACCTCGAACAGAAGCGCGCTCATGAGCCGGCTGACCCCTCGCGCAGCGATGAGGCCCGCGACCGCCGACAGGACCGCGACACGCAGCACGTGAGCGACGACGAGCGTGAGCACTCGCGTGCGCTCCGCTCCCAACGCCATGCGCACAGCGATCTCACGAGTGCGCTGCGCCACCGTGAACGAGAGCACGCCGTACACCCCAATCGCCGCAAGCGCGAGCGCGA
>Ga0075421_100007396_pt1 | contig 13450 bp, 17 predicted proteins | sample SoiMetdeltSBSDD5_FD_75292 | JGI IMG/M metagenome (GOLD analysis project Ga0075421, IMG submission 75292) | Bulk soil microbial communities from a Populus tree surrounding site in Tennessee, USA - Soil MetaG P. deltoides SBSDD5 | ecosystem: Environmental > Terrestrial > Soil > Tree plantation... | reverse complement strand
CGAGGGCACGCGCATGGCGCAGCGCATCCCGCCCGCGGTGGCCGAGAGCGTGCGCCGCACCGTGGTGCTGGGCCGCGGCGCGGACGTGGGCGACATCGCCGCCCAGGTCGAGACGTTCTGCCGCGCCGACAGCGTCACCGGACAGGTGCTCGTGGTCGACGGCGGCCTCGTCTTTCACTAGGCCAAGAAATAGGCAGCTGAACCCTCATCAATAGTGCAAATGCATCATGCGGCCGGTCTGATCTCGATGCTAGCATCCTGGCCGCCAAGCTTCACTCGTCAACCTCGGCGGGAAGAGAGGCCATCATGTACTTCGTTCCACGACTGATCGCCGGTGCACTCGTAGCCAGCGTCGGCATCGGATCCGGCATGGCCCTCGCCTCGGCCCCGATGGTGGGGAAAGCCAAGAGCGCCGGTATGCCCGTGAAGAACTGCCAGTACTGCCACACGCAGGCGCTCCCGAAAAAGGAGACCTTCAAGCCCGACGAGCTGAACGAGCGGGGCAAGTGGCTCCTCGCGGACATGAAGACCCGCAATCTGAAAGAGCCTGACATCGCGAAGCTCAAGGACTACCCCGGAGGGAAGGAGCAGAAGTGATCGGGGCCGGCGTCGCCCTCCTCGGGGCGACGGAGGCCGTGGCGGCGGAGCTCGGGCCGACGGTTGCGCGACCCGAGGGCTGGATCGGGACGACGGCCCAGTGGACCCAGGGGCTTGGCCTGGCGCTGGGGCTCATCAACCTCGTGATCCTGGTCCTGGCCTGGCGGGGCCTGCGGCGGGGTGGGAGCGTCGTGGCGGTGGGCGGCATGCTCATCGTCGGCCTCACCCTCCTGCCGCTCGTCGTGACGTTCGTTGGATACTTGCACGGGTTTCATGGGATGGAGACGGTTCAGTCGTGCGGGGGGTGTCACGTGATGACGCCGTACGTCAACGACCTGACTGACCCAAAGAGCGAGGGGTTGGCCGCCGTCCACTACAAAAACCGCTACATCCAGGAAAACCAGTGCTACATCTGCCACAGTGACTACGGAATGTTCGGGACGGCCGCCGCTAAGATGGCCGGGGTGCGGCACGTGTACTACCACGTGACCGGCGCTTACACGCTGCCGATCAAGATCGCCGCTCCCTACCCCAATGTCCGCTGCCTCGGCTGCCATGGTGAATCCCAGAAGTTCTTGAAGTCCGAGGCCCATGGCGGGGAGGTTCGCACCCAGCTCGTCTCCGGGACGGCGTCGTGTCTCGACTGCCACGCCCCGGCGCATGCGCCGAAGGAGGCCAGGTGACGAAGCTGCTGCGGCTCGCGATCGTGGTGGCCGCCGCCGGGATCGTGCTCTGCCTGTGGCTCCTGGCTCGGGTCACCTGGTACACCTTCTTCCTGTTCATGGTGGTCGCGCAGCCATTGCTCCTGGCCGCGTTCGTGCTGTTCGCGATCGCGATACTCCAGGACTTCGCGCGGCGGAAGGGCGCCTAGGGCGGGGCCGATGAACCGGACAACGGTGCGGCGCGTGAGCATCCTCGGGGCCACCGGCGTGACGCTGATCGCCGTCGGTGCGATCGCGGGCGCTCTGCTATTGCCCGCTTCCGCGCCCGCCCAGAAGGCGCCGGCGGAGGCCCCTCAGGCACAGGCGCCGCCTGCGCAGGCGCCTCCCGCTCCGGCGCCTGCCGTCGCCACCCCGTTGCCCGCGGGGTTCGTGGGCGCGGAGACCTGCAAGGCCTGCCACGAAGATCAGTTCGCGAAGTTCTCCCGCACCAAGATGGGCCGCCTCTTCCTCAAGCAACCCCGCAACCCCCAGGAGGCGCTGGGCTGCGAGAACTGTCATGGCCCCGGGGGCGAGCACGTGGCCAAGGGGGGCGGCAAGGGCGTGGGCGGCATGATCAGCTTCGCCCGGAATGACAAGACGCCCGTCGTCCAGCGTAACCAGGCGTGCCTCACTTGCCACACCAAGGACAAGCACATGTTCTGGGCGGGTAGCGCCCACGAGGCGCGCGATGTGCCGTGCACGGGCTGCCACAAGGTGATGGAGGACATCTCGGCGAAGAACCAGCTCACCCGGCCCACGGACATGGAAACCTGCGGCACCTGCCACATCGACAAGCGGGCGGCGGCCACGAAGTACTCGCGCCATCCGATGCTCGAGGGCAAGATGTCGTGCTCCTCGTGCCACAACCCGCACGGGTCCATCACCCAAGCGCTCCTCAAGGAGCCCTCCCTGAACGACACGTGCTTCAACTGCCACGCCGAAAAGCGCGGCCCGTTCCTCTGGGGTCACGCGCCCGTTGTTGAAAGCTGCACAAACTGCCACGACCCACACGGCTCCAACCACGACAAGATGCTCAAGCTGTCCCGGCCGCGGCTCTGCCAGCAGTGCCACATCGAGACCCGACACCCGACGAGCCCGTACGGCCGCGACACCTCCTCACTCAAATTTGTGATGGGGCGGTCGTGCCAGAGCTGTCATGTTCAGATCCACGGCTCCAACCACCCCTCGGGCCGCTCGCTGACCCGGTAGGAGCGCAACATGAGAGCGATCGGACGAGTCGGTCTGATCTTGGTGGCGCTGCTGGCCCCAGTCGCGACGGGCTCTGCCTGGGCCCAGACCGAAGTCGGAGGATGGCTTCTCCAGGGAGACGTCGACGCGGGCTATCGCTTCCTGCCGGTTGAGCCGTCGAAGAACGAGCAGGCGAAGTTCCAGGAGTACCGCGACATCCAGCAGGGCTTCTTCCTCGAGTCGCTCGCGCTCCGGCTCTTCACGCCCGATGAGCGGATCTTCTTCGAGCTGGGCGGGCGGGCCTGGGGGCTGAAGGACCAGGAGTACAAGCTCGGGGCCGGGCGCCTCGGCCTGTGGGAAGCCGGGTTCGAGTGGAACCAGATCCCGCACCTTTACTCGACCAACGCGCGATACATGGCCACCGAGGCTGCTCGCGGTGTCTACGTGTTGCCCACGCCGCGCGCGGCGCTCAACCAGCACAACTCGACCCAGGAGCTGGACGAGATCGCGCTGCAAAAGAACGAGGCGCGGTTCTTCTTCAAGCTGACGCCGACGCCCTGGATCGATCTGACCGCCGAGTACACGAGGATGCGGAAGGACGGCGAGCGGCCATTCGGCATGTCCTTCGGAAGCCCCGGCGCCAACTTCTACGAGATCCTCGAGCCGATCGAGCAAACCACTCACGATTTCCGCATCAAGGCTGTGTTCGCGCGGGAGATGTGGCAGCTGCAGATCTCGTACGGCTTTTCCGCCTTCCGTAACGAGCTCGACGCAGTGGTGGCGGACAACCCCTGCTTCGGGCTGGCGGCGGCGGTGACCGCGGCGGCGCCCGGGTGCGGCAGCGGCCAGGCCGCCGGTCCCGCCACCGGCCAAACCCCGCTGACGCCGGACAACACCGCGCACACCTTCTCGCTCGCCGGCGGCGTCAACCTGCCATGGTGGCGGACGCGGCTCAGCGCCAGCGCGACCTACAGCCTGCGCCTGCAGAACCAGGACTTCCTGCCCTATACGATCAATCCGGTCATTACCGGGGGAGCTTCCGGCGGACTGCTCGTGCTGCCCGCCAAGAGCCTCGACGGGACGGTGGGGATCGCGACCGTGAACGTCAACGCGACGAGCCGGCCGCTGCCGCCGCTGACCCTGAATCTCCGGTACCGGCTCTTCAATTTTAACGACATGGCCGACGAGCTGATCTTTCCGGTCAGCGTGGTGTCCGATCAGACCCTCACGGTGGAAGCATCGCGAGCCGCCCGCTTCGACATGACCAAGCAGAATGTCGACGGCGAGGCCCGCTGGCGCTTCGGAGACGCGGTGGCTACGGGCCTCGGGGGCGGGTGGGAGAGGATCAAGCGCTCGGATAACCGCGAGGTCGAGAACAGCGACGAGTACTTCGCCCGAGCGGTCCTCGACGTCACGCCCTGGGACTGGCTGCTCACACGCCTGACTTACCGGCCCTCGTTCCGTCGCATCGGGCACTACGACCCCTTTGCGCAGCTCACCCGGACGTCCGTGGACACGGAGGATTTGCCCAACGCCATTCCGACATCGCAGTCGCCGCTCCTCCGCAAGCTGGACGAGGCGGACCGTGACCGGCAGCGGGTGGACCTCATGGTCGAGCTCACGCCGGTGAACACGCTCTCCGTCACGCTCAGCGGGAGCTTCCGCAACGACGACTACTACAACTCCCAGCTGGGCCTGCAGGAGGCCAGCGCGTGGACGGCTGGCTTCGACGTGACCTGGAGCCCGTCCGAGCGGCTCTCGCTGAGCGCGGGCTACAACCACGAGTCGATCGATCAGAAGCAGCGCTCCCGGAGCCGGCCGGGGCCACCGCTGGACCCCGTGGACTTCGACTGGCTCACGAGCACCAGGGACTCGATCGAAGCGTTCTACGTGGGGCTGCGCGCCGCGCTCATTCCCCGGAAGCTCGATCTGCTGTTCGGCGCCCGGTACGAGTACGCTCTGAGCGACGTGGCGAACCGCAATCCCATTCCGCCCACGAGCGGCTCCACCGCCCAGGACGACACCGCGCGGGCCAAGCCTTTTCCGGCCGCCGAGGACAGCATGTTCCGCCTCGACGTGGCGGCGCGCTATCATTTCCTCAAGCACTGGCGCTTCACCCTCGGCTATGCGCTCGAGATCTTCGACAAGTCCAACTGGCAGACCGACCAGCTGAACCCCTTCCTCCCTGGCGTCACCTCCATCTGGCAGGGGAACGATTTCAAGGACTACACCGCCCACATCGTCACGCTCACTCTCGGGTACCGGTTCTAGGTCCTCGGCCCCGCCTGCCTCTAGGCCCAAGGTCCTATAGACGAAGGTTTGTCTACCCGCCTATCTTGCCTGCGGCTGCACCCACTTAGCCGGGTTACTGGCGACGGAGGGTCTGCGGTGAGACGAGCGGACATGGATCTGAGCGACGTGCTGGCAGGGGCGGCCGACGGGGCGTTCGTGATCGGTCCCGACGGCGGCATCCTGGCCTGGAACCGCGCAGCCGAGCGCATCCTCGGCCATCGAGCGACCGAGATCCTGGGGCGTCCGTGCTGCGAGGTGCTCGCGGGGCAGGACGCCGTCGGCAGCCGCGTCTGCAAGCCGGCCTGCAAGGTCATGACCCTGGCGCGGGACGGAAGCGCGGCGGACACCTTCGACATGCGCGCGGTCACGAAGACCGGCCGCCCCATCTGGCTCAACGTGAGCACGCTCACCTCTCGCCGCGGGGGCCGCACCCTCGTTGCCCATCTGTTCCGGGCGGTCACTACCGTTGGCGGGGGGCCCGCCCCGATCGAGTCGCCCACCTCCGTGCTGACGCGCCGCGAGCTCGAGGTGATCGAGCTCTTGGCGGCGGGGGCGAGAACCCGCGAGATGGCCGAACGCCTGGGGGTGAGCCCGACGACGATACGCAATCACGTGCAGAGCATTCTCGGTAAGCTCGGGGTCCACAGCCGCCTCGAGGCGGTGGCACTGGTGCGACGATGACGCAGGAGGACCGGGCCGAGCCGCCGCCGACACGCCGCCAGTTCATCGCTCGCTTGACCACCGGCGCGGCGGTGATCGGCGGCGGGGCGGTGTCGCCCGCGGAGGCCGGCTCGGTGATTCCGCCGCCCAAGACAGCCGGCGCCACCGATCGATCGTGCGCCCGAGCGATGCCACCGACTTCGTGACCCGCGGTCTCGGCGTCTTCATGGGCCGTCTCCTGGGCGTCGTCATTGCCATTCCCGTCGGCGTCACCCACATCTCGCTCAGCACGAGCCTGGGCACGCTCCTCATGGGCCTCCTCGTGGGATGGCTCCGCTCGGTCCGGCCGTCTTCGGCCGCATCGCCGACGGGGCGGTCTCGTTTATGACCTCGCTCGGCCTCGCCGCCTTCGTGGCGATGGCCCTTCGGCCACATCCTGCTCACGACCTGGGCACCGTGATCGTGTGGCTGATCGGCTGATCGCGTGACTCTGCCCATGCGGCGCCTCCTGGTGGCCGGCCTGCTCCTAGGCATCCCCCTCGGCATCGGGGCCTTCACCTTCGTCTATGCCAAGGGCTTCTCCTACCTCTCGACCGACCCCCGCGCCTGCGCGAACTGCCACATCATGAACGAGCAGTACGACGCGTGGCTCAAGAGCGGTCACCGCCACGTGGCCACGTGCGTCGAATGCCACCTGCCGCACGAGGGCCTGGCGAAGTGGGTGGCGAAGGCCGAGCACGGGCTCCGGCATTCGGCGGCCTTCACGCTGCAGAATTTCAAGGAGCCGATCGAGATCACGCCGCGCGATCGGCGGCTGGTGCAGGACAACTGCGTGCGCTGTCACGCGGGACTCGTGCACGACTTGGTCCAGGCGGCGGGCACCGCCCGGGGCGACATCGACTGCATGCACTGCCATGCCGGGGCCGGCCACGGCGCCGGCGGCTGAGCCGGATCGACCGCGAGGAGGGGGCGACATGACCGACGGCGCAACGACGGGACGCGGCTGGTGGCTCATCGTGCTGGGCTTTCTCGGCGTCGCCGGCCTCACCGTGCTGCTGCTGGCGCTGCTCACCAACATCTTCGAGCGCAAGCAGGAGGGCCGCGAGAGGGTCGTGCGTCTGATCGAGGTCACCGAGGACACCATGGACCCGAAGGTGTGGGGCCAGAACTGGCCGGCGCAGTACGACAGCTATCTCAAGACATCCCTGCCCACGTCGACGAAGTACGGGGGCCGGGGCTTGGGCGCCAGCGACGCCGGGCCCGCGGAGCAGAAGCTCGACCGGGATCCCTGGCTGCGCCGGATCTTCGCCGGCTACGCCTTCGCCATCGACTATCGCGACCGTCGCGGGCACGCCTACGCGCTCTTCGACCAGGAGCAGACCCGCCGCGTGACGGAGAAGAAGCAGCCGGGCGCCTGCCTGCAGTGCCACGCCGCGAACCTGGCGCTCTACCGCTCCGTGGGCAAGGGCGACGTCACGAAGGGCTTCGAGCAGGTCAACCCGATGCCCTATGAGCAGGCGCACGGGATGAAGGACGACAAGGGCCAGGCACTGATCCAGCATCCGCTCGCCTGCGTCGATTGCCACGAGCCCAAGTCGATGGCGCTGCGCGTGACCCGACCGGGCTTCATCGCGGGGATCAAGGCGCTCAAGGCGCAGCAGGGCGTTGCCGACTACGATCCGAACCGCGACGCCACGCGACAGGAGATGCGGGCTTACGTCTGTGGCCAGTGCCACGTGGAGTACTACTTCAAGGGCGCCGCCAAGACCGTCACGTACCCATGGGCCAACGGCTTGAGGGTCGAGCAGATCGAGGAGTATTACGACAAGGAAGGCTTCACGGACTGGACGCACGCGGAGACCGGCACCAAGGTGCTCAAGGCCCAGCACCCGGAGTTCGAGGTGTGGAACCAGGGCATCCACGCGCGAGCGGGCGTGGCGTGCGCCGACTGCCACATGCCCTATCAGCGCGTCGGCGCCCTGAAGGTCAGCGACCACTGGGTGCGGAGCCCGCTGCTGAACATCAATCGGGCCTGCCAGCCCTGCCACACGGTCCCCGAGAAGGAGCTGGAAGGACGCGTGGTCGCGATCCAGGACCGGCACCACGCGCTGCTCCAGCGGGCGGCCAAGGCCACCACCGATCTCATGGACGCCATCGTGGCCGCCCGCAAGGCCGGCGCGCCGGACGCGGACGTCCAGGCGGCGCAGGCGCTGCACCGCAAGGCCCAGTGGCGGCTCGACTTCGTGGCGGCGGAGAACTCGATGGGCTTCCACGCCCCGCAGGAGCTGGCCCGGATCCTGGGCGAGACCATCGACTTCGCCCGTCAGGGACAGCTCACGGCCGACCGCGCCGTGCGGAAGAAGTGAGGCCGGGCGCCCTCAGAGCTCCACGATCCCGTCGCCCACCTTCTTCAGCCGCTCGAGCACGAGCGGATCGTGGCCGGGAATCACCAGGTCCGGGCTCGAGGCCAGGTCGCGGATCGTGTCGAAGGCGCGGTACATCCCCGGCAGATCGTGCAGCGTGTTGAAGGGGATGCGCTCCTCGAAGTTCCGGTAGTAGTGCGAGGCGTCGGAGGCCACCACTGCGCGGCCCTTGGCGTGCGCGACGGTGACGATCTGCATCCCGGCGGTGTGGCCGCCGACCTTCTGGACGCTCACGCCCGGCACGACTTCCCGGGCCCCGTCGACGAAGACCAGGCGGCCCTCGAAGTTCAGCCGGATGAGCGCGCAGATGTCCTCCACCTCGACCGATCGCCGAAACGCGCCGAGCGCGGCGTTGCGGCCGGTGTAGAAGGCCATCTCGGCGTCCTGCACGTAGAAGTTTGCCTGCGGGAACAACGCGTAGTTGCCGACGTGGTCGTAATGGAAGTGGCTCAGGATCACGTGCTGCACCGACTTCACGTCCACGCCCACGTCGGCGAGGCCGCGGTCGATGGGGCGGAGAAACTGACGCCCGCGCGCGGTGCCCACCGCCTCGGTGAAGCCCAGGTCCACCACCACCGTCTCGCTGCCGTTGGTCAGCGCCCAGACGAAGTAGTCCATGGTCATGGGGCCGTTGTGATGGTCCCCGTAGAACGCCTCGGAGGTGGTGCACTTCCGGTGGGCGTAGCGGACGGCGTGGATGCGGTAGGGGGCAGGGGGCATGGTCAAGTCTCCTTTCTCGTGCGAGGATTCTACGCGCTGTCATCCCCGATTCAAGGAGGAGCCATGGCCTCGACCCCGAAGACGTCCGCCGCTACCCTCGCCACGCGCAACGAGGTCCGCGGGGTGATCCCGCGCGTCATCGAGCTCAGCGAAACGCTCCTGTACGGCGACATCTGGGAGCGCCCGGGCCTCTCCAAGCGCGACCGCAGCCTCATCACGGTGGCCGCGCTGGTAGCGATGTATCGGCCCGAGCAGCTCAAGGGCCACACGCAGCGCGCGCTCGCCAACGGCGTCACCAAGGAGGAGATCGGCGAGCTCATCACGCACCTGGCGTTCTACGCGGGCTGGCCGAGCGCCATGTCGGCGGCCAAGATCGCCAAGCAGGTCTTCGAGGAGAAGCCGGCATGAAGATCGGATTCATCGGGGTCGGCACCATGGGCGCCCACATGGCGTCCAATCTCCAGGCGGCGGGCCACGCTCTCATCGTCCACGACGTGAAGAAGGAGGCGGCCGCCCCGCATCTCGCCGCCGGCGCGGTCTGGGCGGCCACGCCCCGTGAAGTGGCGAAGGACGCGGAGGCGATCTTCACCTCGCTGCCCGGCCCTCCCGAGGTGGAGGCGGTGGCGCTGGGGGACGACGGGCTCATCAGCGGCATGAAGCGCGGGGCCGCCTATTTCGACCTCAGCACCAACTCGCCGGGCCTGGTGCGCCGGCTCCACGCCGCCTTCGCCGAGGAGGGCCTGCATCTGCTGGACGCGCCGGTGAGCGGCGGCCCGCGCGGCGCCAAGACGCGGAAGCTCGCGCTGTGGATCGGCGGCGAGCGCGCGGTGTTCGAGCGCTTCAAGCCGGTGCTGGACGCCATCGGCGATCAGGCCTACTACGTCGGGCCCATCGGAGCGGGCTCGGTGGCCAAGCTCGTTCACAACTGCGCGGGCTATGCCATCCAGACCGCCCTCGCGGAAGTCTTCACGATGGGCGTCAAGGCGGGTGTCGACCCGCTCACGCTGTTCCAGGCGGTGCGGCAGGGCGCGCAGGGCCGGCGGCGCACGTTCGACGGCCTGGTCGATCAGTTCCTGCCGGGCACGTTCGATCCGCCGGCCTTCGCGCTGAAGCTCGCCCACAAGGACGTTTCGCTGGCCACGGCGGTGGGTCGGGAGTTCGGCGTGCCGATGCGGGTGGCCAATCTCGCGCTGGAGGAGCTGACGGAGGCGCTCAACCGTGGCTGGGGCGGGCGCGACTCGCGCGTGGCCATGTTGCTGCAGGAGGAGCGCGCGGGGGTTAAGATCGCGGTGCCCGCCGCCGAGGTGCGCGCGGTCGTCGAGAAGGGGTAGAGTCGGGAGCACGGCGCGAGTACGGAACCGAGACCGAGGGAGGGGCCAATGGCGACCAGGATCTATGCGGGGGCGGCGCGGGGGTTCGGGGGCTCGGCCACGGCGCACGGCGGGCTGTTCCGCCGCGCGCTCGGCGACACGGGCTGGCAGAAGCTGGGTGGCGGGCTGCCCGCCGAGAGCGAGATCCACGCCATCGCGGTGCATCCGAGCGACGCCCAGGTGGTGTACGCGGGCACCCAGGTCGGCCCCTATCGCAGCACCGACGGGGGCGACCACTGGACGGCGATTCCCTTTCCCGACGGCGCCAAGGAAGTGTGGTCGTTCCTCTTCGACCCTCACGACGCGCGCGTGATGTACGCGGGGACCTCGCCCGCCGCCGTGTACAAGAGCGACAACGGCGGCGACACGTGGCGGAACCTCGGCCTCCGCTCGCCCGGCCACGTGAAGATGAGCTTCGATTGCCGGGTGACCCGGCTGGCCGCGGATCCCAGTCATCCGCGAGAGCTCTACGCGGGCCTGGAAGTGGACGGCGTCCTCCGCTCGCGCGACGGCGGCGAGACCTGGGAAGACGTGAGCCAGCCGCTGATCAAGCTCGCCGACAAGCCGCACCTCAAGAGCCGCATCGTCAGCGACACCGAGATCGAAGGCATGATGGACACGCACGCCCTCTGCGTGTCGAGCGCGGCGCCCGGCACGGTGTTCCTCGCCGTGCGCATGGGTGTATTCCGCAGCACCGACCGCGGCGTCAACTGGGAGGACATGGAGATCGGCCGGTTCTCGCCCCTCACCTACTCTCGCGACATCTGCGTGTCGCCCCACAACCCGCGCACGCTCTTCACCGCGCTGAGCCCCGCCGCGCGGAGCGAGGACGGCTCCCTCTACCGGAGTGACGATCTCGGCGGCTCGTGGCGGCGTATCGATCGCGGGATCAAGGCGCGGGCCACCATGATGAGCGTGGCGCTGCACCCCAAGGACCCCGAGCAGGTCTACTGTGTGTCCCGCTGCGGGCAGGTGTTCGGCACCCAGGACGGCGGCGCCAAGTGGCAGGAGTACGCGCTGCCCGAGGGCACCGCGGACGCTTACACCGTCGCCTGCGCGTGAAGGCGAGAACGTGATGACGGCGGCAGACCGGTTGGTCCGGTTTCCCGAGCGGGCTGCAGCCGAGCTGGAGGGCTTGATTGCGGGCCTCCGTCGTGACCCGCTACCGACCGTGCTGCTCTCGCCGCCGGCGGAGGGCTTTACCGCATGCCGCGCGGTGATGGTGGAGGTCGGGGAGCGGCTGCGCGGGTCCGCCGGTCTCGCCGTGCTCGATCGAGTGCTCGTCGAGCGCTATTCCGAGGAAGAGAACCGCGCGATCGGCTGGGTGCTGGGCTCCCTGCTGGGCCGGCTGGTCGCCCAAAAGTGGGACGGCACCATGCTCTATGACGTGCGCGACTCCGGCAAGCGGCTGGAGTACGGTGTGCGCCGGTCAGTCACGAATCTAGAGCTGCAGTTCCACACCGACGCGCCGTGGCTGGCCCTGCCCCCTGAGCAGGTCGGCCTCCTCTGCCTGAACCAGGCGCCCGAAGGTGGTGTGAGCCGCTTCGTGAGCCTGACCGACGCGCACGACACGCTGGCGCGCCGAGCGTCGGGTCTGCTCAAGCGTCTCTACGAGCCGTTTCCGTTCGACCGGCAGGCCGAGCACGCGCCCGAGGACGCCAAGGTGACCTGGCAGCCCGTCTTTGCCGAGAGGGCGGATGGCCCGGTCTGCCGCTACAACCGCGCGCTCATCGAGACCGGCGGCGAGCTCGCGGGAGAGGCGCTGGATCAGGAGGGACGCGAGGCCCTGGACGCCCTCCGTGAGCTGGTGGAGTCACCGCAGCGGTGGGTCGAGCTGACCATCGAGCGCGGCCAGCTCCAGTACCTCGACAATCGCCGCTTCGCCCACGCGCGCACGCCGTTCGTGGACGGCGAGACCCCGGAGCAGAAGCGCCATCTCATCCGCCTCTGGAACCGCGACGAGGGGCGCCGGACCTTTCACGGCTGACGCTGCTGGCCGCGGCTAGACGATCTGCCGTTCCTCGGTGGTGTACGTCTTCACCCGCCCGATGAAGAGCGCGCCGTCCGCGTAGAGCGCCTTGCCCTCGGGTGAGGCGAGGGCCTTCCGCATCGACTCCTGATCGTCGTACCAGAGCTCGGCGATTCCATCGATCTCGACGTCCGACGACGGGATGTCGGGCCGCTTCCGCTCTTCGAGCAGATGCGTCTGGACGTAGCGCCGGATGCCCGGCACCTTCCGCGCGAGCGGCGCGTGGATCTCCACCCAGTGGCGCATGAACTCCTCATGGGTGAGCCCCGCCTTGCGCGTGAGGAGGGTGAGGCTCTTGATCATCCCCGCTCAGGCTTTTTCGTAGGGGTAGCGCTTGATCCGGTCGGTGTTCTGGCCCTCGATGCGGATGAGCCGGGTGGGCCCGTCGCGCCGGGGCGAGTGCACCTCACCCTCGTTGTAGAGGTGGGCCATGCCCGGCTCGAGCGCGTAGCTTCGCGCCAGCCGCACCTTGCCCGGCGCCGCCGCGGAGGCCCGGCTCAGCACGTCCCAGTCGCTCATTACCGTGGAGCCCTCGGCCTGCCCGTAGATCGCCCACGTGGTGCCGTGGTCGTGGGGATTCGACTCCTTGGCGCCCCGGTTCACGTGGGCGAGGATGCAGAAGCCGAGCTTCGGGTCTTCGTAGAGGATCTTGCGCTCGGGCACGTCGTCGCCGAGATGCGCGGCAGTGAAGGCCTTGTCCTTCAGCACGTCCTCGACGATGGCGCACACCTTCTTGCGCCCTTCCGGGCCGGGATCGGATTCGAGAATGCCGCGACAGGCTGCCGCGAACTGCTCGAGAGTATAGGCCATGGCGTGTACCTCCCGCCGCTCATGCTAGCATCAACACGACACGCCCGGCGACGGGTGAAAGGGGAGGACGACATGGCGGTTTCCCAGCTGGCCTATGTGGGCATCGGCGTGAGCGACATGGCGCGGTGGCGCAGCTTCGCGTCCGACGTGCTCGGCATGCAGGTGGTCGAGGGAATCGGCGACGGCACCGTCTATCTCCGGATGGACGAATGCCATCACCGCGTGGCTCTCCACCCCACCGGCGAGGACGACGTGCTCTACATCGGGCTCCAGGCCGCCAGCCACGCCGAGTACGAGCAGAGCAAGGAAGCCCTGCGGGCCGCCGGGGTCGCCCTCACCCAGGGCACCGCCGCCGAGATCACCCAGCGCCGCGTGCTCGACTTCGTGAAGTTCGAGACGGGCGAGCTGCCCTTCGAGCTCTGCGTGGGCCCGCACATGCGCTGGGACCCGCCCTTCCGCCCGGGCCGCTCCATGTCCGGCTTCAAGACCGGGGCCCTCGGCTTCGGCCATGTCGTCTTGCGTTCAAGCAACCGTGATGAAAGCGTGCGGTTGCTCACCGAGGTCCTCGGCTTCCGGATCTCGGACTACATCGGCACCATGGTGTTCCTGCACTGTAACCCGCGCCACCACTCGGTCGCCTTCCAGCCGAGCGCCAAGGAC
>Ga0075421_100007395_pt1 | contig 13450 bp, 9 predicted proteins | sample SoiMetdeltSBSDD5_FD_75292 | JGI IMG/M metagenome (GOLD analysis project Ga0075421, IMG submission 75292) | Bulk soil microbial communities from a Populus tree surrounding site in Tennessee, USA - Soil MetaG P. deltoides SBSDD5 | ecosystem: Environmental > Terrestrial > Soil > Tree plantation... | reverse complement strand
GAGCGCGTAGGCGTCGTGCAGACGCCCCAGCATTTCGCCAACGCCGATCCGATCCAGATCAATCTCTCCGCCACGCAAGTCTGGCCGGACGAGCAACGCTATTTCTTCGATGTTCTCATGCCCGCTCGCGATGCCTGGCACGCTGCCTTTTGCTGCGGCACATCATCTCTGATCCGCATGCGGGCGCTGACCGAGATAGGCGGCTTCCCGACCGACTCGATCACCGAGGATTATCTGCTGTCACTCCGCCTGAAGGAGCGAGGCATACTTACCGCCTACCTGAACGAAGCCTTGAGTTTTGGTCTCGCTCCCGAGGGATTGAAAGAATACCTCACCCAGCGCAGCCGCTGGTGTCTCGGCTTCATGCAGATATGTCGCGGGCCGAGTGGGCCGCTCTCGCGCCGCGCTCCCATCCGCCTCCTTGACCGCGCATTTTTGCTTGAGTCGTTCATGCATTGGACGGCAGCCCATGCCTTCAGGATTCTCGGCATCCTCATACCCATCGCCTATCTCCTCTTTGGCATTGTCGCCGTCGATGTGGCTCTCGAAGACTTCCTCGCCCATTACCTGCCCTTCTTTATCGTGCAATCGATGGTCCTCTCCTGGCTCACGGAACAGCGCGTCATTCCGATAATGTCGGATGTTGCCCAGTTGATCGCAGCGCCGGCGGCGCTGCGTGCCGCTCTTGCCGGTCTGCTGCATCCCAAGGGGCAAAAGTTTCAGGTCACCGCAAAGGGGGGAGAACGCGGCCAGCGCTTCGTTGAATGGCCGTTGCTGCGCACCTTCCTTTCTCTGTTGGGGCTGACCGTGCTGGGAATTCTTGCGAGTTTCATGACCGGCCTGGGTCCGAATCATCCAAATGCCAGCGTCCTCGCCCTATTTTGGAGCTGGTATAACATCGTTGTCCTCATCGTTGCCTGCTATGTGTGCATCGAGCAGCCCCGCAAACGTAAATCTGATCGCTTCGAGGGCTTGGAGCAGGCGGTCGTCCAAGCCGAGGATGGTGCCAGTCTCTGCCCTCTTATCGACATTTCGGTGACGGGGGCAGCCCTCGCCGGCCCATCACCTGGGGAAATCGGAAAATCCGTGACTTTCAGGCTTCCCACACTGAACGTACGCGCAACGATCATTCGGGCCGGGACTGGCTTCTTTGCCGTACGCTTTGGCGATTCCCTCAGCGATCGTGTCGCCCTGATCCGCTACATTTATTCCGGCCGCTGTTCGCATGCACTGAAGAAAATTCATTGGGGTGACGTATTTCGGGCTGTGAGCAGCAGGCTGTTTGGCTGAACCTTCTACGCAAACCGAGCGCGAATCTATCGGCCAAGCCCAATTGGCTGCTCAGAAGCCCTCTCGTCAGTAAGTACACTGCAGTCAAACGCCAATTTTTCCCCCGCCGTTCTTTGTGATCACCACGACTGCAGGACGGGGGGGCATTCCATCTTTGAAATCGGGCCAGCGCGTCGCCGGATCGTCGAATGTCGACTTACGACCGAATTTCGGCCAATCCTCCCCGCCCTCGCCTGGATGCTGGATAGCGACGAAGAGCGATTGGGTATCCGGTGTGAAAAACGGTCCGCAGAGTTCGGCTCCCGCAGGGCAGCGGAAGAAATGCACTGAGGTAGCTGGACCATCGCCTTCTGTAGTGATGGCCCACAATCCGTCGGCGCGTCCGGTCTTCTCGGCATTATTCCCGTCGGTTGCGATCCATAGCCGGTTCTCAGCATCGATGACGCAATTATCGGGCATCCCGAACCAGCCATCCCTGGTTGTCTCAGTGCTGAAAGTGGCGCCCACCTCGCCCATCGACGGGTCACCGCATCTGACCAGAATATCCCAGGTGAAATCCTTGGCGCCATGGTCGCTGTCGACGGCCCGCATTCTAATGATATGTCCGAAAACATTGTCCGGCCTCGGGTTCGCAGCGTTAACGTCCTCGGGCTTACGTTTGTTGTTGTTGGTAAGAATGACAAAAATACTTCCGTCGCGGCCAGGCGATATATCTTCCGGCCGGTCCATCTTGGTCGCGCCAAGAAGATCTGCGGCAAGCCGCGTCTTTATCAAAACATCAGCCTGGCTCGCGAAGCCGTTCTCTGCCGTCAAGGGCCCCTGGCCTTGCACGAGCGGCAGCCACATTCCCTTTCCTGTATCATCGTAACGGGCAACATAGAGCGTGCCTTCATCGAGCAGATTCATGTTGGCGTCACGATTGGCAGGATCATAGGTCCCGGTCGTCACGAATTTATAGACATAATCGAAACGCTCATCATCGCCCATATAGACGACCACTCGCCCGTCCTTGTTAACGATGTTTTCGGCACCCTCGTGCTTCAGTCGCCCCAGCGCTGTTCGTTTTTTCGGCGTCGACCTGGGATCGAGCGGATCGATCTCCACCACCCAGCCGAAGCGGTTGGCTTCATTCGGCTCCTTGGTCAGCTCGAACCGCTCATGCCATCGGTTCCAGGCATACCAGTTGCCAGGAACTCCATACCGATCCATGACTGCGGCATCGCCAAGCCCCGCCATGATCTCCTTGCGCCGCGCCTTGATCGCAGCAGCTCGCTCCTCCTCGGCTTTCTTCTGCTCTTCCGACGTAGCGTAACTCGCCGCAACGGTCGGCAGACCATCCTCCGGAACGGTGATGCCGAAGTAGCCGTTGAAGTTTTCTTCAGCAGAAAGCCACGTTCCCCACGGAGTTACCCCTCCGGCACAATTGTTGAGCATTCCCAGCACGCGTTTGCCGCTTGGATCGGCCTTTGTTTTCAAAAGGTCATGCCCCGCTGCTGGACCCGTGATCTCCATCTCGGTTTCCGCCGTGATGCGACGGTTGAATGGCGAGTCTTTGACCACCCGCCATCGTCCCTCGACCTTTCGGATTTCGACAACGCTGCCCCCGTGCGCCATCATCTCCACCCCCACGAGTTCGGACGTCATCTTGGCGAAATCCTCCTCATCCTGCACGGCCATGTCAGGAAACATCAGCTCCTCGACAGTATATTCATGATTGACCAGAAGGAGAGCTCTCTCGGACGTGTCGGAACTTCCAGGCAGAGATGCAAGCCCGATAAAATCATTGTTATAGCCGAACTGACGGGCCTGTTTCTCGGCAGTCTGAGCGCGGGGATCGAATTCGGAGGAGTCGGCAAACAGTGGATCGCCCCAGCGGAGCAGCACCTCGGCATTGTAACCCTCGGCGACGTGGTGCTTTTCATCCACGCCCGCGGTGACTTCCTTGAAATTGAAGCGGCGGGCCGACTGCGCCTGGGCACTCCTGCCGTGAAGGGGTGCGAGGGGGCTGAGGGCAGTTGAGATGGCGGTGACCGCGAGCACTCCCTTGAGCACGCCTCGCCGCGAATAACGCCGCGAGATGATCTCGCCCATGGTTGGATTGCTCGTCGAGTTCGAGGGCTCTTCACCCATCTCCTCAGGTGATCGATAATGCCTTCTGGGATTTTCCGGGGAATGTCGAGTCATTGGAACCTCACGCTTGAGGAGAGTGGAAGCCGCGTTTCAGCTCTATTTGTCTCCTGTGTCGTTTCTATGAAGCCGCTCGTTTTGTGTCCCTTTGACATTGCTGCAAGAGGACATCACCTTGGGAACGAAGTTTGGGCAGAGGCAGGACCAGGATGATTCTTATTGGCCAGTACGACTCCCCCTTCGTGCGCCGGGTCGGCATCGCTCTGACACTCTATGAGCTTCCCTTCGAGCATCGCCCCTGGTCGACCTTCGGCGATGCCGATAAGATAAGACGTTACAATCCGCTCACGCGAGTTCCTACGCTGGTCTTGGACAGCGGCGAGGTGTTGATCGAAAGCTACAGCATCCTTGACTATCTCGACAGCCTTGTGCCGACCGATAGAGCCATGTTTCCTCGTTTTGAACCAGCCCGTCATGAAGCGCTGAAGATTGCGTCTATCGCAATGGGCCTAGGGGAAAAGGCCGTCAGTCTCTTCTATGAGAAGACCTTTCACCGCGAGGTATCTGAGGTATGGGTGGCCCGTTGCCACAAGCAGATCGCCGGCGCCCTTTCTCTGCTTGAGAAAAGTCGCAGCGAGAAGAAATGCGCCTATTGGTTCGGAGATCGCATCGGTCACCCTGACATCGCCGTTGCCGTCGTCCTCCGCTTCCTCGGAGAGGCGCATCCGGGCTTGATTTCGGCGAGTGATTTTACAACCTTGCGCGCCGACGCCGAGCATCTGGAAGCTCTTCCCGCTTTCGCTGCGATAAGCCAGCCTTTCATCCCGCCGTCTTGAGCCGGGGAACAAATCATCGCCGTTTGGCACAATGCTAAGGCCAAGCCTCTTGCATTCGGGCATCGGAGGCACGCGCTGGCACAGAAAAGCCTCGGGCCTCCCGAAGACCGGTGCCTTTTTCTTTGTCCGCAGATGAACATTTCCTAACAATTCTGTTCATCTTCCGTTCATTTTCCTAGAAAATTCAACCGGTTACGGAACTTTCGCAGAACACAAACCGTTTTGGACCAGTCATCGAAAGGAGTGAACCATGAACACTCTCGTGAAGCATATCTCCATTGTATCGACCCTTGGCCTGATGGCTCTGGGCACAGCGACCTATGCCAACGCCCAAACAATGCAGGGTTACAGCATGGACCAGCCCCGCGTGAAGCAAGCCGATGTCGATTGGAAGTTTGACCCCAATCGTCATGAACGACGCAGGCACAAGGACGACCGATTCCGCTTTTACTTCAGCGGTTTTTGGTATCCGGAACCCTATTGGATGGGTTATGGCCTTGCCATCAATCCTCGGGTGAGTTGCGGAGAGGGCCGTGCGATCGTGCGTGATCGTGGTTTCTACCGCGTACGCACGGTGGAATGCCGGGGACGGACCTACACCTATCTGGGCCGCCGCCACGGCGATGCCTTTAGGGTGCTTGTTAGCTCCCGTTCAGGCCGCATCGTTGACGTGGACCCCATCTAAGGACGGGATCCTATTTACGTTAGATTATCAACCAATAAGCAGCTGAAGCGGAGCCCGGTCGGAATGGCCGGGCTCTTGCTGTAAGACCTTAATTTTTTACGAGGATTTCCTTGCACTTTGCCTATGACGTTAAGCGCGGAAGTTGAGGGATGGTTTACCCGCTTCGCTTAGCTTTCAGGGCAGCTTTTCTGGAGTGCCTTCATGCATCTTGGGGATATTTTGGTCGCTCATGGGCTAATTACGAGCGGTGACATTGAAGCGGCTTTGCGCAGGCAGCAATCTTCGGGCGGATTGCTTGCCGAAAATCTGGTTGCTCTTGGCAGGCTGTCAACGGCAGATCTGGAACGTGTGTTGCACGCAGTTCCATCAGCTCCAAAGACTATTCTGGAAACGGGCATCGGCCTATCTGACCTGCTGAACTTGCTGACCAAGGTCATGTACGCCAACGGAATCGAAACGCCCTCCGCCATGTCTGAGGCATTGAAACTGCCCCGCCGAACGATCCAGGAACTCATAGAGCAAGCACAGGAACGAAAACTGTTCGACGTGTTGGGCGCTACTGGCGCTTCCACTTTATCTGAACTGCGTTATGCCTTGACCGAGAAAGGCAAGCAGTGGGCGCAGGATGCGCTCGACCAGAATCAATACATTGGACCGGTACCGGTTTCACTCAAATCCTATATCGAAAGAATTCACCGTCAGCGCATCACCAATGAGCGCATCGACCGGGCTGCAATCGACAAAGCCTTTGCCAATCTCGTCATTTCCGAAACCTTCATCCACCAGCTCGGCCCAGCCATCAATTCCGGACGTTCCATTCTGCTTTATGGTCCGCCCGGCAACGGCAAGACGTCGATTGCCGAGAGAGTGGGCGGTATCTTCCATGATGTGATTTACATTCCCTATTGCTTCGAGGTCGAAGGACAGATCATCAAAGTATATGACCCGGGTATTCATGCTGCGACCAAGAGCGACGCCGAGAAGACCAGCAAGAATAACGTTCTCCGGCGGGAGGATTTCGACCGCCGCTGGGTGGCTTGCCGGCGCCCTTTCATCGTGACGGGCGGTGAGCTCACTCTCGAAATGCTCGACCTTAGTTTCAATGCGCTAGCCAAATTCTATGAAGCTCCTCTGCATATCAAGGCGCTCGGTGGCACCTTTGTCATCGACGATTTCGGACGCCAGATCGTGAGTCCCGAGGCATTGCTCAACCGCTGGATCGTGCCCTTGGAAAGCCGCACCGAATATCTCAAGCTGCACACGGGCAAGAGCTTCGCCTTGCCCTTTGATGAGCTCGTCATCTTTTCTACCAACCTAGCGCCGCAGGAGCTGATGGATCCGGCGTTTTTGCGCCGCATCCCTTACAAATTGGAGATCACGCCGCCTAGTCGCGAAGAATACAAACGAATCTTCAAGACGATTTCGAAAGCCCTCGGTCTCGAAGCTTCCGATCAGGTGATCGACATTGTGATTGCCGCACTTCGGGAACACAATGACTTTCCGCTGGCGAGCTATCAGCCGAAGTTCATCGTTGATCAGGTGCGGGCTGCGTGCAAATTCGAAGGTTCTGCGCCCCAATTCCGCCCTGACCTGATTACCATGGCCCTGAACAATCTTTATACGAAGGACACGCCGGGCTATGGCGTCTCCGCATCAATCAGGGGCAACTCAACGTCCCTGCTCTTACCGGGACCACCAGCTTGAACATGAGGATCGCAAGCGCCATCTCTTAAAAAACAAAGCTGGCTCCCACCAACAATAGGCAACACAAAATTACAGGATGTAATAGGAAGCCTAAGTCCATGGTGAATCCTCGGGACGTCATAGCTAGGCCACAACGTTGATCAGGCCAAAATGTTCAATCAGCGCCGCCGGGCTGCAGGTCACGCTGCGCTCGCCCCGATTTATGTAATCAATAACTATCTGCGGTTTCAGTCGTGATTTGCTGTGAACTGCATCGTTAGCGATGCGTGTTGTCGGCGGCAATCTCCCAAATCCAGGCACCCCGCAGGCTAATTCCTAGCGTCCGCCCAAGACCATCGCTTCTCAGGTGCCAATACCCTTAGCCGAACCACCAAAAGAGAGGGAATGCTTGGCTGCGAGAACAGCCAAGCACACCGCGGCATTTAGGATCAGTCCTCGCTAACCGATGAAAATCCAAATCCAGAAGGGTCGCCGTCTGCACCTCCTGCGCCACCGGCCATGGTGCCAGTAACGGCGGCAGAAACGGCGCCAGCGGCGTACACGACGGCGGCGCCTGCGGTGTCTGTGGCCTTCGTGCCAAGCAAGTTCAATATTCTCGTCCAGATTATCCGGAGGATCATCGAATCCCAATTCTGGTACATCCAGTTTGGGCAGGATGTCAGACTGTGGAACGGTGGTTCTAGTAGGTGGTGATGCGATGGTGGCAAGAGCCTTTGCCTGTCGCGGCACGGCGCCTGCAATGGCCGTTGTGCCGACCGCTCCTACCAAACCGGTCAAAAATAACCTTCTGTCCATTACACGTTTCCTTCCTTGTCACGCTACTTGCAATTGCAGCGGTATGGCCACGCTTCCGCTTTGAGCAAAATTCCGGGAATAGCATTTAGGTTCCCGGTTCCAACTCGACTCCCCTAATGGATGTTTCTTTTAAGCCACATGGCTTTCATCAGCCCTGACGGAGAAGATTGGCGAAGTCTGCCGCGAACGCCGGGAGAATCTGCGCCGGCTCTTACCTAAGTACAATCGCTTAGATGGGATCAGCCGGCCCTACTGCTACTCACGGACAATCGACAAGGTAGTTGCACAGCAGAGTATTATTAACCGATTGGCTCTAAAAATAATTATGTGAGTTGCCTATGCATTTTTCACAAGCTGCCTGTTGGCTGGTCCAAAGGCCGTAGTCGGCACCCAAGCATGAACTTAAAATCATTAGACTATACCCGCCCAGCCGAGGTGCATTGGCGAAATCCAACACCACATCTACCATCGTTGGGCCATCATAGGCGGAAGTTCGCCACGCTCATCAACGCCATCCGTTTTGTGATGGAGGATTTGACCGACTTTCCGCAATCGACAGCATCGATTTGTACAGAGGGCGGAAATCTGACATTCGTACAAATCAGCGCAGCATATTCCGATAAGATTATTCCAGCGGTGCCGCAATCCTCTGCAGGTCCTTAAGCATCCTGCTCCCAGATTAAGGACCGCTCCAAGCTATCAACCGTCCATCTGTTGCGCGCCACCAGCACCAGAAGACAACCGGCTTTGAAAAAACCAATCCTCGCTCGATCTGGAGTACTGGGACTGCGGGCAATCAGAACTTCATCTGCCGGCCAATGGGAGGAAGCGAGGCTATTGTTGTAAGCGTCGACAAAGCGACGCGCGTCGTCGCCTTTGAAATGTCTAAGCTTTATTCCGGGAAAATGCTTCTCAAGCACGGCGCTGACAATCCCAACACTGGGGCAATCGGATGGCTCTGTAGTGCCTCCAAATGCCGCCGGTGTCGTCAGCAAGAGCCCAATGACGGTCAAACTCGCCAGGCGCATGATCAGATTCCTCAAAGTTCATACGCCTTGGGCGAATCGCACGAACTTGTAGAACATATCACTCAACCTCCCACGCAGGGCGTACGCTGCGCCCACGAAGGCAAAAATCCCACAGTCCGTTGCGTTATGGTCACAAGGGAGAAGAAGGGGTTTCTGCTCAAATTTCCACGGCGCTGGGAACCATTAAGACGGTCAATGCTTAAGCGTGGCACTAGCCTTGAGAGGAGATATCCATGAAAAAGCTGTTACTGCTATCAGGCATCGCTCTGGCCTGGGCCGTCGCGCCTGCGAGTGCTGCGGATGAACCTTCTTGTCAGCAGATGTTCGAAAAGGCTGATGCCAATAAGGATGGCACCATCGGTGGCCCGGAAGTGGCAAATTTTGCCGAGCCCTACAAGACAAGTGCTCAGATCAGTGGTGGCGAAGGCGGCGACACGGAACTGACCATCACCCAAGAGCAGTTCAAGGAAGCATGTATGAAGGATGCCTTCAAGGACGTGCAAATGCCCCAATAAGCAAAGTATCTAGATTGCTTGAAGCCCGCCCTTTAAGGGCGGGCTTTTCATGACAAAACCAAGCTGATCTCTGCGTCATCCAAGAGATATCATCGGCTGGCGAAAGGTTGCGGGTGCTTTAAGGCTGTTTTTTTCCAAAGCCCTTCGACTGAGCGGTCATCATTGCTGCGCGGATGCCACCGCGCGTCCGCGAGCCGGCCTGGCCAGGGCGGGGGTCACGAATTTAGTTTCGATATCTCATGATTGTGCTCCCCAAATGATGGGTGCCGGAAGACCGAGCTTGCGTTTTACGCGCATTGCCGCAGGCAACTAAGGCTTTGGATCACGTGTTGGTGCGGCGGTCTCATTGCTGTTGTCTTCGTCCACTCACAGAATGAGAATAGAGATGCTATGGTTTCGGCCATATTGCTTCAACCACCCGGGTCTGACTGTCTCCCGCTGTCACTCCACCGCCCGCAATGATGATCTGCCCCTCGTGCAGAACCGGAAAGATGCCGTGGCGGGCGGTACGCATTGCCGAACCGGCGCGCCACGTGTTGGTGGTCGGGTTGTAGATGTCCACGCGTGCGTAGACCTTGTCTCGGGTAGCTCCCGAGCCGTGTAGAGTTTCCCCTCCGAACACCCAGAATTCGCCATTGAGCCAAACGGCCTTGCCCATACCGCCGCGCCCCTGTGGCATGGGCGTCGGTGCGCCCGCTGTGCCGTCGCTCACGAGCCAGGTGTTGCTCGTGGGCTCATAAATCTGCACGTCGTTGAAGCCGTCGGCAACTATGTTGTCGTCGCCGCTGCCCGGACCGCGACCGCCGAAGACGAACAGGCGCCGGCCGTCCGTTCCCGAAGCGGCATGGTTGCGGGGCTTCGGCATCGGCGCAATCGGTGTCCATATGCCGGTACGCGGCTCGAGCATTGCCGCCTGATTGGTTGTCTTCCGGTCGACAATACCGCCGGCCACGTAGATGCGCCCGCCGATCACGGCAGATGCACTCGATCCCGCGCCAAACGGCATGCGCGGACCAACCGTCCACCTGAGCGTGCTCGGGTCGAAGATCTGTGTGAACCCCTCCGCGCCGCCGAGGCCGCCAAGCAGCCACAGCTTGTCGTCTATTACTTCCGCCGCGTGGTGATGACCCCGTGCGGGGCGCACCGACGGAAGCCGCTCTGTCGTTCCCGCGGCGAGGTCATAGCGTAGTGTCCACGGCGATCCCTCTCCGACGATATAGAGCGAGTGACCGATCACGCCGGCGGCGGTTTCTCCCACCCCGTCGGGCAGCGGATCAGCCGCACGCCACACATTGCGAAGTGGTGTATGCCAGAAAAACGGATTGGTCGGGTTATTTCCGTGGCTCGCGCCGAGGCCAACGAATGCGCTGTCGCCGCGCGCGAATGCCACAGCACCCATGAGAGACACCGGCACGCGGCCAAGATGGCTCCACGCGCGAGTGGCCGGATTGAACGACACCATGTCGTTCTGGTTCCACACGAAGCGGTGCAGCGAGCGGCCGCCGAAGCTGAGGATGCGGCCATCGTAGCTGAACGTCGACGACTCGTTGTGAGAGAGCGCAAACGGCGCTGGCGGCAGTTCCTCCCATCGATCGGTGGCAGGGTCATAGCGTTGCACGACGGCAACGTCGAGTGGCAGCGGGTCGTGCCCGACGTTGCCGCTGATCGCGTAGATGAACCCGTCTTGCGTGAGGCTGCTCAGGTGACCACGCGGATTGGGCATCGGTGCGCGCCGTTGCCAGACCGTACCGCCGGCGGCCAGCGACCAATGAGATGCAGAGTCGGTATTGCGATCCACAGGCCACCCGCCGAAGTAGTGCAGAGTATCCCCGAACACCACAAAACCACCGCCGCCGCGTGGCTCGGGGAGTGGCGGTCCGTTTGTCCAGGTGTCGGTAGCTATATCCCAGATCCACACGCGCGCAGATGTTGGGCCGGGGTGATTGCCTTCGAAGCCCCCTGCGAGCCAGACCTTACCGTGCAGAACCACGGCCGGAGCATGCGTGAGCGCCACGGGCATGTCCTTGAACCGCCGCCATTCGCCTGTGGTGAGGTTCAGACTCTCGACGCGCGCCGTGGCCTTCGGGTGCCCAGTGTAGAAGCCACCAAACAGATAGAGGGTACCCTCAATGATGGCCTTGGTGCTCTCGTAGCGGGGCAGGTCGGAGCGCGCGAACTTCGTCCAAGTCGCGGAATTCTGACCATAGTCGATCCCTAGGAGGGTTTGTAGTGAATGCGCGCGACCGAGTTGTTCCATCAGGCTATCTATCGCTTGGATCGGCCACCGGCGTCCGATCTCGACGCCGCCGACCACGCCGCCCGCTCCGACAAGGCTCATTACCAGCAGCAGGGCTCGCGGAGTCCATGCGTGTCGCCAACCGTGATGTGCTGGTTTGTGTCGCCGGCTCAATGTTTACTCCTAACCCGCAAACAATGACGCAGTTTGTCCCTTCCTCTCCTCAACGCGAACGCCCCCCATTTATTTAAGGTCGGGAGGTTCACTCCCGTCCCGCAATTCTTCAATCAGTCTCGCGAGGGCTTCGTGATCTAGGCTCGGCTCTGGCATTGTAGTGCCGGGTGCAAACTTTGCGGGGGAACGCAGAAAGGCGATTAACTTTTCCTTTGTCCATTGTCCAGGAACGGAGCGTAGTGCAACTGAGTATTCCACATTGGGCTGTGAAGCGATGTCGCGCCCGAGCAAACCTACAAGCCTAGGAGCCGATGATTTTGAGTGGCACACCAAGCAGCCGGCGTCGCTTAGGATCCGAGTAGACTCTGTTTCCATCGTGTTGGCATCTGCCATTCGATGTGGCGTCATGTAGCCAAATCGACCATCGTCAAAGAGGAGATAGATGAGCCCATTGGACACAGCCACATCGCGGACTCTGCGATGAAGAGGGATCTTTTCGTCGTACAAAACTCTGGTACCTTCAAGTCTCATCCGATGAAGACTTTCATCAATTAGCGTTCCAACAAGGAGATCTCCGTCCCAACGCCGATCTATGCCCTCTACTAGAGCAAGGCTGGAGGGCGCTATGGCAGGCATCCAAGCGAACATGGGAATTTGGAAACTGGAATGTGGCCCTTGATTGGGCTTTGCGGGCCAGTTTTTTGCATCGCTTTTGAAGTCGGTGTAGCTGACGCCTAAAGTTACAAGAGGCCAGCCATAGTTAGCGCCTTGCTGGACCAGATTGAGTTCATCACCCCCCATTGGCCCATGTTCCGCGAGCCATAAGTTGCCGTCCTTATCGAAGGCAAGTCCTTGAGGGTTTCGGTGACCTCTGCTCAGTTCGATCCTCTGATGTGAACTGGGCCGCAGCTCAAACACCCGCCCATAATCACTGCCGTCAATTTGAGACACCACTGGCTGCTTACTTCCGATACCATCAAATTCAAGATCCCCCGTGCTTACCAGCAGCCGATCTGCTTTTGCGACAATACGTCCTCCGCCCTGGCTGCCACCAAAAGTGTACCGCTCTAAAGAAGGTGGCAGGCATGGCTTCGCTCGAAAGATCTCACGCCACTTGAGGTCACTCGGATAGTCTTGACTCAGTTTCTGCCATCCCTCAGGCAGAACTGCTCCATCAAGTCTGAAATAAAAACATTTACTCAAAGAATCGAACTTGTTGTAAGTCACAAATAGGTGTTGTTGTCCGCCGATACTTGCAACTTCGATGTCGTGATATCTCATATCTGATGGACGAACCGCCCTACCATCATAAGTTTGAGAAGTAACCTGCTCCCGATCGTGGGATGGAAGCATCCAAGAAAGCGCCACTAGCTGGTTTCGCTTCTCGTCGAAATAGTATAGGCGAGTGTCCCTTCCGATGAGCAAACCGCCAGGAACGACGGCAAGCCCACCACCAGCTTCTCCAGATATGATGCCGGGCACAATGGTCAGATCGAAATTAAGAAGCCCCGTGTAAATTGGCTGCATGATACTGTAGGATTGTTCCTTTGGAGAGGGGCGCTTCCATGCATTTTGTAGGGTCCTAGCAAGTTCATGTTTTGCAAAATAAACCCAACTAAACGGAAATGTATGATAGACGCCTGTAACTACACCCCACGTAAATGCCAGCATCGCTATCATCAATGCCGATGCCAAGAGCCATCTGCTCGACGAACTGAACATTACGGCCCGTGATCCCCCTTTTCTGACTGCAGATTCAATTTAGCAAGAAAATCCTGTGAGCAATGCAACCGTGTTACCTCCCTAGGAGTCCGGAACGTCCCCGACTTACCGCCACTGTGCATGGCAGCAAGGAAAAGCCCGTCTACATTTCACCCTCGAGGTAGCGCCATTCCAGATAAGCAATCCGGGCTGCAGATGTGATCTTTTTGAGACAGTTGGCAGGAAGAGTCACTCGAAATGAATAGGCACATTGATTTCTCAATTCTGTTGGGCGCAGCATATTGTCGCCAGTGAGTATTGCGTAAAACGAGAGGGATACCATGCGTAGGGCATTGCCC
>Ga0075421_100007394_pt1 | contig 13450 bp, 8 predicted proteins | sample SoiMetdeltSBSDD5_FD_75292 | JGI IMG/M metagenome (GOLD analysis project Ga0075421, IMG submission 75292) | Bulk soil microbial communities from a Populus tree surrounding site in Tennessee, USA - Soil MetaG P. deltoides SBSDD5 | ecosystem: Environmental > Terrestrial > Soil > Tree plantation... | reverse complement strand
ACTCTCCGACGCCGGCCGTGCGCAGGCAGCCGCCGTCGGCCTCGCGTTGCGCCGCTATCGGCCGGTGGCGGCGTACGTGAGCCCGCTCCGGCGCGCGGTGGAGACGGCGGAGATTGCGCTTGCCGACGCCGGCATGCCCTTCACGCCGATCGACGAGCTGCGCGAGCTGGGTCTCGGCGAGTGGGAAGGCTGCACGGTGGACGAAATCCGCGCGCGCGAGGGCGATCCCTACGCGGCCTGGGTCGGCGCCGCCCACGACTGCCGGCCGCCCGGGGGCGAGCCGCTGGATGCCGTCTGCGCCCGTGTGCTCGGCGCCCTCGATCGCATCGCGGCCGCGCATCCCAACGGCGATGACGTGCTGGTGGTGGCCCACGGCGGTGTCATCAGCGTCTACGCCTGCCATCTCCTGGGCTGCTCGTTCAACGACATCTGGAAGCTGCGCATCGACAACGGCTCTCTCACGGTGGCGAGGCCGCCGCGTCTGGTCGTCCTCAACGACACCGCGCATCTCACCGCCATTGCCGCCGCGCCCTCGGCGTGGCCGCGCCCGCGATGACCGTCCTCCTCGCGCTCTTCGGCGGCCTCGCGCTGCTGCTGTACGGGATCCGCTTGAGCGGCGAAGCGCTCCAGCGCGCGGCGGGGGCGCGCCTGCGCGGCCTTCTCACCGGTCTCGCGCGCAATCGCCTGCTCGCGGTCGCGTCCGGGGCCGCCGTGACCGGCATCATCCAGTCGTCTGCCGCCACCACGCTGATGCTGATCGGATTCGTGTCCGCCGGGATCATGACGTTCCGGCAGACGCTCGGCGTGATCCTGGGCGCCGACATCGGGACCACCCTCACCGTGCAGCTCATCGCCTTCAAGGTCACCGAGTATTCGCTGGTACTGGTGGGGATCGGCTTCTTCATCACGTTCGCGGCGAAGCGGCGCGTCCTGCGTGACGTCGGGCAGGCCGTCCTCGGCCTCGGCCTCATGTTCCTCGGTCTGAAGCTGATCCTCGACGGCGTCGCCCCGCTCACCGAGAACGACCTCGCGGTGGAGGTGCTGGCGTCGGTGGGACAGAATCGTGGGCTGGCGGTGATCGCGGCGGCCGCATTCAGTGCCCTCGTCGCCTCCTCCGCCGCTACCATCGGCATCTCCCTCGCGCTCGCCAGCCACGGGCTGCTCGATCTCGACGGCGCCATCGCAATCGTGATCGGCGCCAACATCGGGACGTGCGCCACCGCCCTCGCCGCCTCCATCGGCGCCACCGCGGAGGCGAAGCGGGTGGCCGTCGCCCACATCGGCTTCAAGATCCTCGGCGCCACGCTCGTGTTTCCGTTCATCGGGCCGTTCACGGCGGTGGTCGCGAGCACCGCCGCCGATCCCGCGCGCCAGATCGCGAACGCGCATACGCTCTTCAACGTCGGGATCAGCCTCGTGTTCCTGCCCTTCACCCCGCTGGCGGCGCGCGCGATCGAGATGCTCGTTCCGGACGACGTGACGGGGGAGACGCCCTTCCGGACTCGCTACCTCGATGAGCGCTCGCTCGACCAGCCGTCGCTGGCGCTGGGGCAGGCCACGCGCGAGGCGCTGCGGATGGCGGACATCGTGCAGTCGATGCTGCGCGACGTGATGACGGTGTTCCGGACCGACAACCAGGAGCTGCTGGAGGAAGTCGAGCGCCGTGACGATCAGGTGGACTTCCTGGAGCGCGAGATCAAGCTCTTCCTGGCGCGGCTGGCGCCGGAAACGATGGGGCCCGATCTCTCCCGCAAGGCCATCGGGCTCATCTCCGTGATCGGCAACCTCGAGAACATCGGCGACATCATCGACAAGAACTTGATGGAGCTCGCGCGCAAGAAGCTCTACCAGGGGCGACGCTTCTCGGAGGCGGGCTGGGCGGAGATCCTCGACTTCCACGGCGTGGTGAGCAAGAACCTCGAGCGCGCCATCGCCGCCTTCGCCGCCGCCGACCGGGCGCTCGCGCAGGAAGTGCTGGACCAGCGCCCGATGACCCGCCACCGCGAGCGCGAGCTTCGCGAGTCGCATCTCGGACGGCTCCGTGCCGGTCTCACGGAATCGGTGGACACCTCGGAGATCCACCTCGACATCCTCACCAACTTGAAGCGGATCAGCTCGCACGTGTCCGCGATGATGTTCCCGATCCTCGAGGAGGTATGACGCGATGAAGAAGATCGAAGCGATCATCAAGCCCTTCAAGCTCGACGACGTCAAGGAGGCGCTCACCGAGATCGGCGTCATCGGTATGACGGTGACGGAAGTGCGCGGCTTCGGACGGCAGAAGGGCCACACCGAGCTCTACCGAGGCTCCGAGTACACCGTGGATTTCCTGCCCAAGGTCAAGATCGAGGTGGTGGTGCCCGAGCATCTCACCGACAAGGTGGTGGCGACCATCGCCGGCGCCGCGAAGACCGGCTCCATCGGCGACGGCAAGGTCTTCGTGCTGCCGATCGACGAATCGATCCGCATCCGCACCGGGGAGACCGGCGAGTCGGCCGTCTGAGCCATTCCGATCGTGCGCTCCTCACCGCGCCCGACGCCGTGGCCGCCGCCGCCCTGCGGCGGCTCGGCTTCGCGGATCCCGCGGCCGCCGTCCGAAATCTCCACGCCCTGACGCCGACGCCCCACGACGCCGAGCTGCTGGCGCCGGCGTTTCCACGCCTCCTCGCCGAGCTCGCCGCCTCCGCCGATCCCGACATGGCGCTCAGTAATCTAGAGTCGTACGCGGCCGTCGTCGATCGCGCCGTGTTCTTCGGCACGCTGACGCAGCATCCCGGGGCCGCCGCGCTGCTCTCCCGCGTCGGCGGGGCGAGCCAGTTCCTCGCCGACGCCCTGCGGCGGCGCCCGAGCACGCTCGCGTGGCTGCTCGAACCGCGGACGATGCGGCTCTGGCTCGCCGAAGACCTCGCCGCCGAGCTCGCGCAGGCGCTCGCGCCGTTCGAGACGCGCGAGGCGCGCGCCAGCGCCCTCCGGCGATTCAAGTACCGCCAGCTCCTGCGCATCGGCGCCCGCGATCTCCTCGGTGACGCCGATCTCACCCAGACCACGGAAGAGCTCTCGCACCTGGCCGACGTGTGTTTGGCCGAAGCGTGGCGAATGGCGGACGGGGCGCTGCGCGCCGCCCACGGGCCGCCCCTCGATGCCGACGGCCGCGAGACCGGCCTCGCCATCATCGGCATGGGCAAGCTCGGTGGCGAGGAGCTGAACTACTCGTCCGACGTCGATCTCATGTTCGTCTACGGCGCCGACGGCGAGACCGCGGGCGGCCCCGGCGGCCGGATCGCCAACGGCGAGTACTTCGCGCGCCTCTGCCGCGAGCTCGTGTCCACCATCGAGTCGTCCACCGACGAGGGCTACGCGTTCCGCGTCGATCTCCGATTGCGACCGGAGGGCCGCATGGGCGCGATCGCGCTCTCGCTCGATGCCTATCGCGCGTACCACGCCGACCGCGCGGAGCTGTGGGAGCGCCAGGCCCTGCTCAAGGCGCGCATGGCCGCCGGCGACGAGCGCGTGGGCGCACGCTTCATGGAGTGGGCGCGCGCGGTCGTCTATCGCCCGGGCGTGGACGAGCGGATCGTGCCCGCCGTGCGCGGGATGAAGCGCGAGATCGACCGCGCCCTCGCCGAGAAGGGACACGAGCGCGACAACGTCAAGCTCGGGCCGGGCGGGATTCGCGAGATCGAGTTCCTCGTGCAGGCGCTCCAGCTGCTCTACGCCGGGGACGATCCGTGGCTGCGCGAGCGCAACACGCTCAAAGCGATCTTCCGCCTCACCGAGCGCGGATACCTGGCGCCCGCCCTCGGCGGCGCCCTCTCGCACGCGTACATCCACCTCCGCACCGTCGAGCACCGGCTCCAGATCCTGCACGAGTTCCAGACCCATACGCTCCCGCGGAGCCGCCGTGACCTCGGACGTCTCGCGCGGCGGGTGGGCATCGAGGGATCGCCGGCGTCGGCCGCCCGCGACTTCGGCAAGCGCCACCGGGCGGTGACCGCCACCGTGCACCGCGCGTTTCGCGACTTCTTCGCCGAGCGCCGGCCGGCGGCGGCCGCGCGCGTGCGCGTGCCGAGCGCGATCGCGCTCGGCGCCACCGGGTTCGTCGATCCCGAGCGCGCGCGGCAGAACCTCCGCCTGATCGTGGAAGGCCGACCGCTCGTCCCCTACGCGGGGGCGCTTCGCGCGGCGCTCACCCGCCTCGTTCCCGGGTTGCTGGACGCGCTCTGGAAGAGTCCCGACCCCGACGAGGCGCTGAACCAGTTCGAACGCTTCCTCGCCGCGGCCGGCCCGCGCGCGGGGTTGATCGAGATGCTCGCCGCCGACGCCGCGCTGCTGGGGGGCCTGGTGCGTCTGTGCGCGGGCGGCGATCTCCTCACGCAATTGCTGATCGCGCAGCCCGAGCTGCTCACCACGCTCGCCGACCCGGGCGCGGTGCTGCGCCCGAAGACCCGGCCCGCGTATCGCGCGGCGCTGACGCCGGTGTTCGCGCCCGGCCTCGCCCCCGCCGAGCGCCGCGACCGGCTGCGACGCCTGAAGCAGGCGGAGGAGCTCGGCATCGTGTGGCGCTATCTGCTCTCGGTCACCACGATCGAAGGGTACTCGCGCGAGATGACGCGACTCGCCGAGGCCACGCTGGAAGCGGGCTGGCTGCTCGCCCTCACCCCGCTCGTGGAACGCCACGGCGTCCCCCGCGGCGCGGGCGGCCGCTTCGTGCCCGCCGTGATCATCGGCCTCGGCAAGCTGGGCGGCCGTGAGCTCACCACGGGATCGGACCTCGACCTCTTCGTCGTCTTCGCCGAGGACGGCGAGACGGACGGCGGCGCTCGCGTCGATGCCCATACCTTCTACAGCGCCGCCGTGGAGCGTCTTGCGAGCACGCTCGGCGACATCACCGCCGCCGGCGTCGCGTTTCCCGTCGATCTGCGGCTCAGACCGGGGAGCAAGGGCAGTGGCTTCGCGGCCGGTCTCGCCGCGCTCGAGCGCTACTATCTGGAGTGGGGCGACCTCTGGGAACGCCAGACGCTGACGCGCGCGCGGCTCGTGCTCGGTGACCGCGGGCTCGGGCGCGCGGTGCGGAGGGCGCTACGCGGTCTCGTCTACGGCGCGGCGCTCCCGGAGGCGGCGTTGAAGGAGATCGCCGAGGTGCGGACGCGCATGGAGAAGGAGCTCGGCAAGGAGACGCGCGGCCGCTATTCCGTGAAATACGGCCGCGGCGGGCTCGTCGATATCGAGTTCCTGGTGCAAGCGCTGCAACTCGTGCACGGAGCGCGCTATCCTGAGCTGCGGGTCACCGCCACCGCGGCCGTGCTCGCGGGCCTCGGCCGCACGGGCGTCGTCGCCCCCGAGGTGGCGGCGACGCTGCGCGAGCATCATCGTTTCCTGCGCCGCGTGTCGGCGGCGCTGCGGCTGCTCGCGGCGCGACCGGCGGACACGCTGGAGCTGGCGGGCCCGATGCCGGCGCGGGTGGCGACCGCGCTCGACTACCGGTCGCGCGACGAGTTTCTCGCCGAGTACCGGCGCCGCACCGACGCCGTGCGCGCGGCATACGAGGAGATCTTCGGTTGAAGCGTCTGTTCATCGTGGACGGCCACTCGCACATCTTCCGCGCCTATCACGCCGTCGGCTACCTCTCGACCTCGAAAGGCGTACCGAGCCACGCCGTGCTGATCCTCAGCACGATGCTGTGGAAGCTCGTGCGCGAGGAGCAGCCGGAGTACCTCGGGATCGCGCTCGACCCGCCCGGGCCCACCTTCCGGGACGCGATGTTCACGGACTACAAGGCGACGCGGACGTCGATGCCGGATGACCTCGCGCGCCAGCTGCCGTACGTGCGCCGGCTCTTCGAAGCGATGCGCACGCCCGTGCTCGAGGTGCCCGGCTACGAGGCCGACGACGTCCTCGCCACCATCGTCGAACACGCGCTCGCCCTCGACGACGTGGAAGTCACGGTCGTGAGCGGCGACAAGGACCTGCTCCAGCTCGTGGGCCCCCGCGTGAAGGCGTTTTCGGTGCTGGGGCGGACGGGCGAGAAGATCGTGTACGACGAGGCGAAGGTGAGGGAGCGCTGGGGCGTCGAGCCCGCCCAGATTGCCGACGTGCTCGCGCTCATGGGCGACAGCATCGACAACATCCCCGGCGTGCGCGGTGTCGGGGAAAAGACGGCGGTGAAGCTGATTGCCCAGTTCGGGAGCGTGGAGAAGCTCTACGAGCACCTGACGCTCGTCCCCGGGAAACTGCGGGAGACGCTCGCGGCGAATCGCAAGCAGGCGCTGCTCTCCCGCGAGCTCGCCACCGTGAGCCGCCACGTGCCGCTCGAGTTCGATCTGGAGACGTTCCGCCGCGTGGAGCCGGACTGGCCGAAGCTGCGCGCGCTCTGGATGGAGATGGAGTTCACGCGGCTGGTGAAGGAGCTGCCGGCGCAGGTGGTGGCGGTGAGCGCGGAGCCGCCTGCCATCCTCACCACCAGGGACGAGGCGGCGGCGTGGTTGGCAGAGGTCCCCGTGGGGGACGCGATCGCGCTCGACTGGACCGGTGATCCGCGGCCGCCGGAGCCGCATATCAGCCATGTCGCGGTCTTTCACCCGGCGGTCGGGTCGGCCGTGCTCGCCGGGGGCGACGACGTTGGCGGCGCCGCCGCCGCCTGGCTCAGAACGCGGCCGCTCGTGATCCACGACGCCAAGCCGGTCCTGGAATCCTGGCTCGCGCGCGCGCTGCCGCTGCCGGACGTGGAGGACACCGCGGTCGCCGCCTACCTGCTGAATCCCGCGCGCGCAACGTACCGGCTCGACGAGGTGTGCATGGACGTCTTCGGCGAATGCCCGCCCACGCTGCCGGCGCCGGACGCGCCGGGCGATCGGGGTCGGATCCTCGCCGATCGCGCGCGCTGGCTCTGGCGATTCTGGGAGCATGCCGCCGCCGACCTCGAGGAGCGCGCGCTCGCCTCCATCTACAACGATATCGAGCGCCCGCTCGTCCCCGTGCTGGCGGCGATGGAGCGCGACGGTATCCGCGTCGACCCCCCGCGCCTCGAAGAGTTCGCGAAGGAGCTCGAGCTCCAGCTCGAGAACCTGACGCGCGAGATCTACGAGCTCGCGGGCGAGCCGTTCACGATCGCGTCGCCGAAGCAGCTCGCGCACATCCTGTTCGAGAAGTTGAAGCTGCCCGTGATGCGGCGGACGAAGACCGGCTACTCCACCGATGCCGACGTCCTCACCGAGCTCGCGGTCGGCCACCCGCTGCCGGCGAAGATCCTCGAGCACCGCACGCTGTCCAAGCTGAAGGGCACGTACGCGGACACGCTCCCCACGCTCGTGAACTCGAAGACCGGACGCATCCACAGCACGTTCAACCAGCTCGTGGCGTCCACGGGACGGCTCAGCTCGCAGGACCCGAATCTGATGAACATCCCCATCCGGAGCGAGCTCGGGCGGCGCATCCGGGCCGCGTTCATCCCCGAGCCGGGGTGGCGCTTCGTGGCCGCCGACTACTCGCAGATCGAGCTGCGCATCCTCGCTCACCTGTCCGCGGAGCCGGCCATCATCGAGTCGTTCCGGCGCGGCGAGGACATCCACAGGCGCACGGCGTCGGAGGTCTTCAAGGTGGCGCCGGAGGAGGTGACGTTCCTCCAGCGCACGATCGCCAAGAGCGCCAACTTTGCCATCCTCTATGGCGTGTCTGCGTTCGGGCTCTCACAAGCAACGCGGATCGACCAGAAGGAGGCGCAGCGTTACATCAACGAGTACTTCGCCACCCATCCCCGCGTGCGCGCCTTCATCGACAAGACGCTCGTAGACGCGCGCGAGCGCGGCTACGTCACCACCCTCCTCGGCCGGCGTCGCTATCTCCCCGATCTCCGCAGCGGCAATCCCGTCGCCCGCAACGCGGCGGAGCGGATGGCCATGAATGCCCCGGTGCAGGGCACCGCGAGCGACATGATCAAGATCGCGATGGTACGCGTGCACGCGGCGCTCGCCGCGCGGGGGCTGCGCGCGCGCATGCTGCTCCAAGTTCACGACGAGCTGCTCTTCGAGGTGCCGCCGGAGGAGGTGCCCACGGTGGAAGCGCTCGCCCGCGAGATCATGGGCGAGGCGTTGCCGCTGAACGTGCCCGTCGTGGTGGACGTGAAGTCCGGGACCGACTGGTCGCAGGTCTGAGCGAGAGCGTGCGACGCTTCCTGCTCGTCGGCCTCACGGGCGGGATCGCCACCGGCAAGAGCACGGTGTCCGAGATGTTCCGTCGGCTCGGCGGTGAGATCATCGACGCCGATCACCTCGCCCGCGACGTGGTGGCGCCGGGGGAGCCGGCGCTGGCAGAGATCGCGCGCGTGTTCGGATCCGACGTCCTGCTCCCCGACGGGGGGCTCGACCGCAAGCGGCTGGGCGCGCTCGTGTTCGCGGATCCCGAGAAACGCCGCCGGCTCGAGCAGATCACGCATCCCGCCATCCGCGAGCGCTTCGCGCGCCGGCTCGCCGAGCTCGACGCGGCCGGATTCGCGGGGGTGGTGTTCTTCGACGCCGCCGTCCTCATCGAAAGCGGCAACTACAAGAACATGGACCGCCTCGTGGTGGTCCTCGCCGACGAGCCGACCCAGCGCACTCGGCTCATGGAGCGCGACCGGCTCGACACCGACGACGCCGTGCTCCGCATTCGGAGCCAGATGCCGGTGGCGGAGAAAGCGGACCTCGCCGATCACGTCATCGACAACTCCGGCGACCGCGCGCGCACGGAGACGCGCGTGCGCGCGGTGTACACGGCGCTCTTGGAGGAGGCGTGCCGGCGGCGATGAGGCTGCGCTGGCATCTCGTCCTCCTCGTCCTCGCGCTCCTCGTGCCGATGATCGTCTTCTCCGCGCTCACCATCATGGCCTTCGGGCGCCACCAGCGCGAGGCCATCGACCGCGGCGCCGTGGAAACCGTGCGCGCGCTCATCAACGCCGTCGATGAGAGCCTCCTGAACTCGATCACCACGTTGCAGGCGCTCGCCACCGCGCGCAGCCTGGAGAGCGAGAACCTGACCGAGTTCCACCTCGATGCCCGGCGTGCGCTCGGCAGTCAGCCGGACTGGCTCACGATCATCCTCTTCGCCGCCGACGGTCGACAGTTGCTCAACACCCTGCGGCCGCTCGAATCCCATCTCCCCGACGTTGCCGAGCGCCGCAGCTTCGACGAGGCCGTGCGCACACGCCAGCCCGCGGTCGGTGACCTCGTCCTCGGACCTGTCACCCACCAGCTCGACTTCGTCGTGCGCGTGCCGATCGTCCATGACGGCGCCGTGAAATACGTCTTGACCGCGGTCATCAAGCCCGTCTCGCTCCTCGACGTGCTCGCTCGCCAGCGCATCCCGCCCGACTCCGTGGCGAGCATCTTCGACCGCAACAAGCGCATCCTCGCCCGCACCAAGAATGCCGAGCAGTTCGTGGGGAAGACGGTCTCGCCCGAGTTCGTCGCGCTCCTCGACGCGGGTGGCATGGAAGGCTCGGCAGCCACGCGCACACTCGAAGGACTCGCCGTGCGGACCGCCTACAGCCGCTCCCCGTGGAGCGGCTGGGGTGTGGGCGTCGGCACCCCGGAGGCGCTGGAAAGCGCGCCGCTGCGCCGCTCGATCCTCGTCGTCGTCGGTGGTGGTCTTGTCTTCCTCGTCGTCGCGCTCGTCCTCGCCGGCCTCATCGGTCGTCGCATCGCGCTCCCCATGCTGGCGCTGTCGTCGGCGGCGAAGGCGTTCGGTGAGCGCGGCGAGGTCGAGGCCGGCGCCGCTGCCGGCGTGGCCGAGGTGGAGGACGTGAGACGTGCATTCGTGGACGCGGCCGCCCTCGTGCAACGGCGCGCCGCCGAAGCCGACGCCGCCAACCGCGCGAAGGACGAGTTCCTGGCCGTGCTCTCCCACGAGCTGCGAACCCCGCTCAACGCCGTCCACGGGTGGGCGCGCATCTTACAGAGCGGCCAGATCGATGAGGCGGCGAAGCGACGAGCCCTGGACGCCATCGTGCGTAACGCGAACGCCCAGGTCCAGCTCATCGACGACCTCCTCGACGTGTCACGGATGATCTCGGGGAAGATGCGCCTCGACGTACGGCCTGTCGATCTCAAGACCGTGATCGAGGCCGGCCTCGACGCCGTCCGTCCGGCGGCGACGGCGAAGGACATCCACGTCGCGAGCGTGCTCGATCCGAGGGCGGGACCGATCAGCGGCGACCCCGACCGGCTCCAGCAGGTGGTGTGGAATCTCCTCATGAACGCCGTGAAGTTCACGCCGCGCGGCGGGCGCGTGCGGTTGCGGCTCGAGTGCGCCGACGACCACGTCGAGATCGTCGTGAGCGATACCGGGGAAGGAATCTCCGCCGACGTGTTGCCGTTCGTCTTCGACCGCTTTCGCCAGGCCGACAGCTCGACCACTCGCGCGCACAGCGGACTCGGGCTCGGTCTCGCGCTCGTGAAGCACCTCGTGGAACTGCACGGAGGCACGGTGACCGCGCACAGCGACGGCCTCGGCAAGGGCGCCACGTTCATCGTGCGACTCCCGGTCGCCATCCCCGACACCGCGTCCGGGGCACGCGCTCGCGCTCGGTCCATCACCGCCTCTCCGGCAGCAGCGGCGGCGGGGACGCGGCTCGACGGCGTCCGCGTGCTCGTGGTGGACGACGACGTGGACGCGCTCGACCTCGCCTCCGCCATCCTGACCCGCGCCGGCGCGGAGACGCGACTCGCGGTGTCCGCCGGGGACGCGCTCGAAACGCTGCGGGAATGGCGACCCGACGTGCTCGTCTCGGACATCGAGATGCCCGGCGAAGACGGCTACTCGCTCATCCGCAAGGTCCGCGCCCTCGGGGAAGACGGAGGCCAGGTCCCGGCGGTGGCGCTGACCGCCTACGGACGGATGCAGGATCGCCTCATGTCGCTGAACGCGGGCTACAGCATGCACGTCCCGAAACCCGTGGATCCGGTGGAGCTCACCACGATCATCGCCGGCCTGACCGAACGACCGGCGCCGTGAAACGGACGGTGAGCGCCCGCCGGGCCCTCGGCCAGCATTTCCTCGCTGACCCCGGTGTCGCGCGCGCGATCGTCGATGTGGTGTCGCCCACCCCGCGCGACGTCGTGATCGAGATCGGTCCGGGAACGGGCGCGCTCACGGGCGAGCTGACCCGGCGCGCCGGCCACGTGGTGGCACTGGAGATCGACCGCGCGCTCGTGCCGCGCTTGCGCGGGTCGTTCCCGACCGCCGAGATCCTCGAAGCCGACGCCCGGACCTGGGATTACCGTGCGGTGGCGCGACCGCCGGGCGGGCGGGTCCTCGTCGCCGGGAACTTGCCGTACAGCGTGAGCAAGCCGATCCTCGGCGCCCTCGTGTCCGCCCGCACCGCCATCGACGAGATGGCGCTGATGCTCCAGCGCGAGGTGGCGGACCGGGTGGCGGCGGCGCCGGGCACCAAAAGCTACGGCGCGCTCTCGATCCTGACCCAGCTCTACTGCGACGTGCGGGTGGCGCTCCGGGTGGCGCCGGGCGGGTTCCGGCCGCCACCCAAGGTGGAGTCCGCGGTCATCCACCTCCGCGTGCTGCCGGTACCACGGGTGACGGACGTCGAAGAAGGCCGGTTCGCGCGGGTGGTCCGCGCCGCGTTTGCGCAGCGCCGGAAGATGCTTGCGAACGCCCTCGCCGCCGGCCTCGGGCTCTCCGTCGAGGCCGCCCGGCGCGCCGCCGAGGGGGCCGGCATCGACCCCGGGCGGCGGGCGGAAACCCTGACGATTCTTGAGTTCGCGGCCCTGAGTGCTCGGCTATGATAGGTCGGATGCCGATCGGTCGGATGCCACGCTACCTCCTGGTCGCGATCACGCTCGTCATCGCGGTCGTGACCGCCTCCGCCGTCGCCGTCAGCCGCTTCTTCGTCCGCACCGCGGCGATACCGGTCCCCCCCACCGCCCGGGAGCCCACCCCGGAGACCGCGGCGCAGCCGGCCGCAGCCCGGCGCGTGACCGTGGAGGTGCGTCGCGGCGACAACCTGGTGCGGGCCCTCGCGCGCGAAGGGGTGAGCCAGAAGGTGGGGCACGAGGTGGCGGCGGCGCTGGTCGAGGGGGGCGCCAACCTCAAGAAATTGAAGCCGCGCCACGGTCTGGCCATCACGTGGACGCTCGACGGCGCCCCCGTCGCCGTGCACTACGAGCCGAGCCCCTGGCTCGGGTTCGCGGCCGTCTCCACGGAAAACGGATGGACGGTCACCCGGTCGGAGACGCGTCCGGACGTCCGCGTAGAGGTCGTGACGGGAACAGTGGCGCGCTCGCTCTTCCACGCGGTGGAGGACGTCCGGGAGTCGCCGCAGCTCGTGGTTGATTTCGTGCGCATCTTCGAGTCGGAGTTCGACTTCACGGCCGACACGCGCACGGGTGACCGCTTCCGGCTCCTCGTGGAGAAGCGCTACGCGGATGACCAGTTCGTGGACTACGGCCACATCCTGGCCGCGCAGTACGCGACGGACGGCCGGATTCTCACCGGCGTCGGCTTCGAGGCGGGCAACAGCCGGGCGTTCGGCTTCTTCGACGAGGGTGGACGCTCGCTGAAGAAGTCATTCCTCAAGTCGCCGCTCGATTTCACGCGCATCACGTCCGGCTTCACGTACGCGCGGCCCCACCCGATCCTGGGCGGCCTGCGCCCGCATCTGGCCATCGATTACGCGGCGCCCACCGGCACGCCGGTGCGCGCCGTCGCTGACGCCACCGTGATGGCGGCAGGATGGAGCGGCGGCAACGGCATCTCCATCCGGCTCCGCCACCGCTCCGGGTACGAGACGATGTACAACCATCTCTCCAAGCTCGGTCCGGGCGTCCAAGCGGGGGCGCGGGTGACGCAGCGGCAGGTCATCGGCTACGTGGGCTCCACCGGGTTGGCCACGGGGCCGCACCTCGACTACCGCGTGTCGCGCAACGGCATCTTCGTCAATCCGCTCGGCGAGAAATTTCTCCCCGGCGAGCCCATCGCGTCCGACGAGCGCGCGCAGTTCCTGCAACACGCGCGAAACCTCGTCCGCCGTCTGGAAACCGAAGCCCCCTTCTAGCCGTCCCCCCGCGCGACCGCCGTCGCGCCTGTATTCGCTGTCCCGGATGTACGACGGCCTGTGCGCGTGGTACAACCTCGTCCTGTCGCAGTGGCTCGTGATCGAAGCGTCCACGCGTAACGGACACCGAGGAGGACGGCGATGGCGCTCACGAAGCAGACGATGACCGACGAGCAGCGTAAATCCGTCGCGCTCGAGTACCTCAAGGCCTTCGACAACGGCGGCGTCACCTCGACCGGCGGCTCGATCCTCGATCTTTTCGCCAACGACGCCCAGGTCTACTTCCCGAAATGGGGGCTCGCCACCGGCAAGGACGAGATCGGCAAGCTCTTCGGCGACGTGGGCGGAACGATCAAGGCGATCGTGCACCACTACTCGCACTTCAACTGGATCTTCTCCGGCAGCGAC
>Ga0075421_100007384_pt1 | contig 13459 bp, 12 predicted proteins | sample SoiMetdeltSBSDD5_FD_75292 | JGI IMG/M metagenome (GOLD analysis project Ga0075421, IMG submission 75292) | Bulk soil microbial communities from a Populus tree surrounding site in Tennessee, USA - Soil MetaG P. deltoides SBSDD5 | ecosystem: Environmental > Terrestrial > Soil > Tree plantation... | reverse complement strand
CGGCCGCGGCCGATGACCTCGCGGAGGAACTGCACCAGCGCGGCGTTCTGGTAGGTGTGCCGGGAGACCACGAACACCACCAGGTCCACCGTCACCAGCAGCGCCTCCGACGCCTGCCGGTTGCGCTGGTAGACGCTGTCGAAGTCCGGCGTGTCCAGCAGCAGCAGGCCCTGGGGCACCTGGGGCAGCAGCGCCAGGTGGAGGCGTCCGGGCGGCCCGGGCTGGTCCACCGGCGGCGGCTCGCCCTCAGGGAGCGGGACCACCTCGTACCGCCGCTCCACGAACGCGCGCAGCTCGCCCTGCCACAGCGAGGGGTGGGCCGCCGCCAGGCACTGCTTGGTGAGGCCGCCCTCGGCGCGCGCGGGCGAGAGCGGGGCCCGCACCAGCGCGTTGAAGAGGGAGGACTTGCCCACGTTGTTGGGGCCGGCGATGGCGGTGATGAGGATGGGCGCCTCGGCGGCCAGGCGCGGGAGGAGGTCGCGGCGGAGGCGGTCGGTGAGGCGCTCGCAGGTCTTCTTCGCCTCCGCGCCGCGCAGCGCGTCCGCCGCCGGCAGCGCCGAGGCGGCATCCTGGAGGGCGACCCTGAGGGCGCGGAGGTCCACGTCCTCCCTCTTTAGCGGCGCGCGTCGATGATGGACAGGAGCTGCCAGAAGTTGGAGAGCGAGTGGGTGGCGGCCGACGGCGGCTGGTCCGCGTCCCGGTCCACCACCGACGCCGCGTGCCGCCGGGTGATGGAGGGCGCGGAGACGACGTTCAGCCGCTCCAGGTACTCCGCCGGTACGTAGGTCCCGTACTCGGCCCAGCAGTCCAGCGCGCCCACCTTCCTCGCCAGCGCCACGTCCTTCTTCAGCGAGTCGCCCACCACCAGCGCGTCCTTCGGGTCCACCTCGAAGCGCCGGCAGATCTGCAGAAGGCCGCGGTCGTCCGGCTTTTCGTGGTCGCGCGGGAGCTCCACCACCTCGCACCGGGCGCGGTACTCGCCGCGCTCCTCGCGCCGGGCGATGTCCTCGGCGATCAGCCGCTCGCCCTTGCGCTCGGGGAACCGGAAGGCCGGCAGCGTGTAGAGCGCCTCCAGGTACTGGTCCACCTCCAGCAGCTTGGCGCGCTGCTCGGCCGGGTTGCGGGGCGCGTCCGTGAGCGCCACCACCGGCACGTTCCGCTGCTTCAGCTCCTTCAGCGTGTCCAGCACGCGCGGGTACGGCTTGAGGTACTTGCGGCGCGCCTCGGCGAACGCGGCCTTGGCCGGCTGGATGATCAGCTTGTCGAAGCTCCCGAACTCGGGGAGCTCGGTGAAGATCGACGACTCCTGGAGGACGAACGGGTACTCGTTCGACTCGTGCTCCTCGTAGACCGCCTTGAGCGACTGGATGACCTTGATGCGCGGGAAGCCGGTCGCCCGGCAGACGACCTCCATCATCGCCTCCACCGCGGGCACGATGTAGAAGGTCCAGGAGTAGAGCGTGTTGTCCATGTCGGTGACGACCAGACCGATCATGGGCCGGGCACCTTAGAATGCCTGCGCGGCCTCCGCGTCGAAGAACGGCAGGAGGCAACACACATGCACTTCAAGAAGACCCTGGTTGGCGCCGCGCTGTCGCTGTCCGTGCTGCCCCTGGCAGCCCGGGCGGAGCACGACCAGCAGCAGCAGTACTACCCGCAGCAGGACCAAGCGTACCAGCAGCAGTACCAGTACCCGCAGCAGGACCAGGCGTACCAGCAGCAGTACCAGTACCCGCAGCAGGACCAGTACCCGCAGCAGGACCAGTACCAGCAGGCGCCCACCGCCCAGGCCGCCGAGCCTTGCCCGGCCGAGCCGCCCCGCGGCTACAGGCGGCACCACGGGCGCTACGAGCTGCGCACGGTCCAGCAGTGGGTGCCGGCGCGCTACCAGCAGGTCTGGGTGCCCCAGCAGTGCTCGATGCGGGAGCGGCAGCGCGGCTGGTGGACGCAGACCGGCTATGTGTGTGTCCCTGGTCACTACGACCAGCGGTGGGTGGCCGGTCACTACGAGACCGCTCAGCAGTGGGTGTGGGTGAGGTTCGACCACGGCCGCCGCTGGGGTCACCGCCGGGGGTATGACCGCAGCTTCTAGCGGCGCGCCGGCCCGGGCCGCCTGCCGCTGAGCCCGGAAGCAGCCGTTCGACCCTCCCGCCGGCGCGCCGCTCGCCCGGCGGGAGGCCCTGCTCCGGTTGGCCCACCCTGGCCCCCGGATCAAGTGCAAGTCCTGCAGACCTGGGGTACGGCTGATGCTGGCTTGAGGACGGCCGGCCGGCCGCGTGTAGACTGCCGGCGAACCGCCCCTAGAGATCCGGTTTGGCAACCCCGGCCACTCCCAAGACGGGCGTCGTGGTTCTCCCCCCCGGCGCCTCCATTCACGCCGAAGCTGCGCGCGCCGCCGAAGAGGCCGGGCTGCAGCTGTGGCCGGCGGAGCGCGCCGAGGAGGCGGCGGTGGTGGTGGTGGACGCCACCTCCGAGCCCGGGCTGCGCGACCTGGCGGCGGCCGCCGGGGGCCCCCAGGGGAAGGTCCGGTCCATCGTGGCGGTGGTGGACTGGGAGGACGCCGCCCGCGCTCACCGGGCGGAGGGCCTGCAGGTGGCGGACGTGGTGGGCCGTTCGGTGCTGGCGCAGGAGCTGCCCTTCCGGCTGAAGAAGGCGGAGGCGGCCACCCGCGCCCGGCTGGACGCCCAGAAGCGCGAGCGCGACCTCTCCCTGCTCCTGCAGCTCACCGCCGACTACGCGGCCTCGCTGGACGTGCAGCAGCTCCTCCACGACGTCACCCGGCGCCTGGCCCAGGAGATGGGCGTCCTGCGCGCCTCGCTGGTGGTGCTGGACGAGCAGCGCGAGGCGGGGTTCGTGATCGCCGCCTCGGACGACGCGGACCTGAGGGAGCTGCGGATCGAGCTGGCCCGCTACCCGGAGATCAGGGAGTGCGTGCGCACCGGGCAGCCGGTGCTGGTGGAGGACGTGCCCACCCACCCGCTGCTGGAGGGGGTGAAGTCCCAGGTGGCGGCGCGCGGCGTCCACGCCATCGTGGCGCTGCCGCTCTCGGTGGCCGGCAAGGTGCTGGGCGTGCTGCTGCTCCGCGCCTCCGCCGACCGGCCGCAGTTCGAGCAGCGCGAGATCGACTTTCTGGCCACCGTGGCCCACGCCACCGCGGTGGCGCTCCGCAACGCGCGCTTGCTGGAGACCGAACGCGGGCAGACCGCGCGGGAGAAGAGCGCCCGCATCGCCGCCGAGGAGCGCGCCGCCCAGCTCCAGCGCTACGAGTCCTACTTCGCCAGCATGTCCGAGGGCATCGCCATCCTGGACGAGAAGGCCTGCGTGCTGCTGCTCAACCCGGCCGGCGCCGGGATGCTGGACGTGAGCCAGGCGGAGGCGCTGGGGCGGCACATCAACTCGCTCACCAACCCCACCGACGACGGGGTGCTGATGGACGTGCTCTGGTCCATCTCCCGCGGGGAGGTACGGCGGGAGATCGACCTGGCGGCGCGCACGGTGGCCGGCCGCAAGCTCACCCTCTCCGTCTGCGCCGCCCCCATCCACGAGGGGGCCGCCTCCTCCATCGTCTCCTTCCGCGACGTCACCGTGCAGCGGCAGATGGCGGAGGAGCTGCGCCACACCAAGGACTTCCTGGAGCGGCTGATCGACTCGTCGGTGGACGCGATCATCGCCGCCGACCTCTCCGGGAAGGTGATCCTCTTCAACAAGGGCGCCGAGCAGATCGCCGGCTACTCCTCCGAGGAGGCGCTCTCCAAGCTGAACGTCCAGGACCTCTACCCGCCCGGCATCTCCCGCGAGGTGATGACCCGCCTGCGCTCCAACGACGAGGGCGGGCGCGGCCGGCTCACCGTCACCCGCCAGGAGCTGATCAACAAGGCGGGGGAGCGGGTCCCGGTGAACATGACCGCCGCCATCCTCTACGAGGGGGACCGGGAGTCCGCCACCGTGGGCGTGTACACCGACCTCCGCGACAAGCTGCAGCTGGAGCGCAAGCTGTCCGACGCCGAGACCCGGCTGGAGGAGTCCGAGCGGAACGCGGTGATCGTCGCCCTCGCCGGCACCGCCGCCCACGAGCTGAACCAGCCGCTCACCTCGGTGATGGGGTACGCGGAGCTGCTGAAGCGGAAGCTGAAGGAGGACGACTTCTCCTACCGCCCGGTGGACATCATCTACCGGGAGGCGGAGCGGATGGCGGAGATCGTCCGGAAGATCGGTAAAATCACCCGATACGAGACCAAGTCGTATATCGGGCAAGCGAAGATCCTGGACCTGGACAAGGCCTCGTCGCATGAAGAGTGACCTCGCCGCCCTGCGGCTCACGCCGACGCTGACCGTGGACGCCTTCCAGGCGTTCTTCGAGGCGCTCGAGCACCCGGCGGCGCTGTGCGACGCCCGGCTCAAGCTGCTCACCACCAACAGCGCGTTCGACGGGCTGTGCGGGGTGAAGGTGTCGCCCGGGCAGGACCTGGGGGAGGTGCTCAAGGAGGTGGCCGGGGAGGTGCCGCCGGACGGCGACGCGCGCGACGTGGAGGTGACGTTGAGCTCCGGGCAGGAGGTGACGCTCACCCTCTCCCGGAAGGGGGACACCATCGCGGTGGTGGCGCGCAACCTGGCGCAGGCGGCGGCGGTGGGCTCGCTGGCGGCGGCCGGCCGGGCCATCGTCGAGCACGCGCGGGTGGAGCAGACGCTGCTGGAGCTGGGCCGCGAGGTGGCCGGCTCCGCCTCCGAGGAGGAGCTGGTGGCGGTGGTGGCGCGGGGGGTGAAGGCGCTCTTCCCCGGGCGGAGCTTCTGCGTCCGCATCGCCGACCAGCGGACGCTGCAGCTGACCTCGCTCTACGCGGAGGGCCGGCTGGCGGACGGCGCCTCGGACGTGATGGTGTTCAAGCGGAGCGCGGCGGAGAAGACCAACCTCCGGATGCACCTGCTGCACCCGGACCGGGTCAAGGTCATCGACGAGGAGGTGCCGCTGATGTTCCAGGGCACCGGCCGCTCCCTGTGCGCGCCGCTGGTGGCGTCCGGCCAGCTGTTCGGCGTGATCAACGTGGAGTACCCGCAGGGGATGTCGGTGGACCTGGTGGCGGACAACCAGCTGCTCATCCAGCTGGCCAACCAGGTGGCGGTGGGCATCCGCAACGCCAAGCTGATCGACGAGCTGACCTTCGTCCGCAAGTACCTGGAGGAGCTGCTGGAGCACGCCAACGCGCTGATCCTGGTGGCCAGCCGGGAGCGGCGCGTGGTGGTGTTCAACAAGAACATCTCCCATCTCACCGGGCTGCACCGCGAGGAGGTGCTGGGGCAGGACCTGCTCAGCTTCATCCCGGAGAGCGAGAAGATGCGGGTGATGCGGGTGATCGCCGCCTCGCTCCGCGGCGAGCAGGTCTCCAACTTCGAGACCCGGCTGCTGGGCCGCGGCGGCCGCGAGGTGCGCGTCTCCTTCGCCACCTCCGCGGTGCTCACCGCCCGCGGCGAGGTGGAGGGGGTGATCGCCATCGGCCAGGACCTGACGGTGGTCAAGGAGCTGGAGAAGCGGGTCATCCAGGCGGAGAAGCTGGCCTCGCTGGGGCAGCTGGCGGCCAGCGTGGTGCACGAGATCAACAACCCGATGACCGCGGTGGCCACCTACGCGGACGCGCTCCTGCAGCGCTACCTGCTCAACCCGGCGGCGGACCTGTCGGACCGGGACAAGCTGAAGAAGATCATCGACAACTCCAACCGCATCCTCCGCTTCACCCGCGACCTGGTCTCCTACGCCCGGCCGGCGGACGACAGGCCGGAGAAGGTGGACCTGCACAAGCTGCTCGACATGGCGGTGAGCTTCTGCGACCACGTGCTCCACCAGCACAAGGTGGCGGTGGAGAAGGAGTACGGGGAGATCGCGCCGCTGTCCGCGGTGCGCGGCAACCTGGTGCAGGTGTTCGTCAACCTGATCACCAACGCCTGCCACGCCATGCAGCCGGGCGGGGTGGTGAGGCTCCGCACGGTGGTGGACGGGAACGACGCGCTGATCACCGTGGCGGACACCGGCGCCGGCATCAAGGCCGAGCACCTGGACAAGATCTTCGAGCCCTTCTTCACCACCAAGCCGGACGGCAAGGGCACCGGCCTGGGCCTCTCCATCGTCCAGGGCATCGTGGAGAAGCACGCCGGCACCATCAAGGTGGCCAGCGCGCCGGGCCAGGGCACCACGTTCAGCATCCGGCTGCCGCTGCCGGAGTAGCGGGCGGGCTACTCGGAGTCCTCGTCCAGCTCGGCGGAGAACTCGTCCTTGGTGACCAGCCCCTTTTTGGCCATCAGCCGCATCAGCGCCCAGAACTTCCGCTCCAGCGCCTCCACCGGGTTCGCCTCGTCGCGCACGCCGAACAGGAACTCCAGGTCGGAGGCCAGCGAGTCCTGGGCGGAGGAACCCGCCGCCGCCGGCGGTGTCAAAGGCTTGGACCTCCGGGCCTTGGATTGCGACTCCCGCTCCCTGATCATCTCCACCAGCGCGCTGCGGTCGGTGGGCATCGCCTCGGAGGCGCCCAGCGGCTCGCCCTGGACGACCTCCTCTTCCGCGGGGACCTGGAAGGTGACGCTCCCGCCCTGGATCACCGTCATCGTCTGGGCGTCGAGCTGGGCGGTGTCCGGGTTCACCTTGTGGTACCAGCGCATGATCGCCCGCCGGATGGCGGAGAGGGTGGCGATCCGCGGGGAGACCTTGAGGCCGGTGGAGAACTCGATCTCCTCCAGCGCGGGGACGTTCATCGGGTCGCTCATCGCCACCAGCAGCATCTTGCGGCCGCCCTTGCCGGCGGCCTCCAGCGCGTAGGGGAACAGGTCGTGGCTCTCGCAGAAGCGCGACCGCAGCATGTGGATGGCGGACCACTCCGGCTGGATGGACTCCAGGTCGATGGCCGGGATGTTCAGCGCCTCGGAGAGCACCTGCGCCAGCCCGCTCTCGGTGAGGAACCCGAGCTGGATCAACGCCACGCCCAGGCGCTGCCGGGTCTTCTTGTGGTGGGAGAGGCCGTGCTCCAGCTGCTCCTGCGTGATCGCCCTCCGCTCCAGCAGCAGCTCCCCGATCCGCTTGCGCGCCATGCACGCGCCTATACCAGAACGTTCACCACCAGAACGTTCACCGCAGGACTGCCGGACGACTGCCCGTCCGGTCTCCAAGCAATTGTCCAGGGATATCGGGGAGTTATACCCGACACAACCTTGACAGCCTTTTGCGGGCGGCGGTACAGTCCCGCCTCGCCTGGACGGCATCCCTCTTCCCCAGCCGGACGACGGGTCTTACGTTCCCGAGCCTTACTGGAGGCATCCACACAATGTTCCTGGGTCTGAATCAGCTTGTTCTGTGGGCGGTCACCGAGACGGCGTCCTCGGAAGGTGGACGGAGCCTCTTTGAAGAGCTGGCGCACCGGTGGGAAGGCGGCAAGGGGGGCATGTACCCCATCGCCGTCTGCGCGATCACCGCCATGGCCATCTCCATCGAGCGCGTGATGGTGCTGTTCAGCTCCGCCTCGATCAACAAGGACGGGTTCCTGCGCGGCCTGAAGAAGCACATCTACGCAGGCGACCTGGACAAGGCGATCAACTACGTGGCCGGCCAGAAGTCGACGCCGCTGTCCAACGTGGTGAAGGCGGGGCTGATGAACGTCCCCAAGGGTGAGGAAGAGGTGCAGGCGGCGCTGGACGAGGCCTCCATCCGGGAGACGCCCCGCCTGGAGGCGCGCACCGGCTACCTGGCCATGCTCGGGAACGCGGCCATGCTCCTGGGCCTGCTGGGCACCGTGCTCGGACTGATCACCTGCTTCGAGGCGGTGGCGAACGTGAACCCCGCCGACAAGGCCACCATTCTCTCCGCCGGCATCTCGGAGGCGATGAACTGCACCGCCTTCGGTCTGTTCACGGCCATCCCGTCGCTGATCGCCTTCTCGGTGCTCAACGGCCGGACCCAGTCGCTGATCAACGACATCAACGAGACCTCGGTCTCGGTGCTGAACCTGATCATCTCCAACAAGGACAAGTTCAAGAACGCCTCGCTCCCCCGCGGCGGCGGCCACGCCGACGAGGACTAGCCCAGAACCCGGGCGGCGCCGTTGGTGTCAGGTAGTGAAGTGGCGGCAGTGGTCGTCAGGGAGTCCTAGCCAGAGGAGGAGCGCATGGCCGGCGGAATGGATCTGGGGACAGGGGGCAAGGGGGGCAAAAAGCCCCTGGACGTCTCCATCAATCTGGTCCCCTTCATCGACCTGATGGCGGTCACCATCGCCTTTCTGATCATGACCGCGGTGTGGACGCAGATCGGCCGGCTCCAGGTGGCCAACTCGGGGCAAAGCGCCGAACCCGCCAGTCCCACCGAGGACAAGACGCCGCCCATCGCGCTGCTGATCACCGAGAAGGAGCTGCGGCTGTCCGCCGGGACCCAGAACTTCGACCCCATCCCGGTGACCCGCGGGGCCAACAACAAGATCGAGCTGGAGAAGCTGAGGGACAAGTTCAAGGAGCTCAAGAGCCAGCTCCCGGACGCGTCCGCCATCACCCTCCAGGCGGAGGACGGGATCCGCTACGAGGACCTGGTGCGCATCATCGACGAGTGCAAGGGCGACGGACTGCCGAACGTCTCGGTGGCCGCGGCCATGGGTTAAGGAGGCGCGGCGATGGCCATCGAAATTCCAGGGAAGCGGTGGGGCAAGCGGCTCCAGCACTCCAAGGTGTTCGGCCACGGCGGCCACGGCAAGAAGCAGATCTACGCCGACCTGCTGATCACCCCGCTGGTCGACATGTTCGTGATCATCGTGCTCTTCCTGATCGCCAACTTCTCGGCGACCGGCGAGGTGCTGATGATGACCCGCGACGTCCAGCTCCCGGAGGCGTTCAACTCCACCGAGATCGAGATGGCGCCGGTGGTGATGGTGTCCAACACGGACATCATCGTCTCCGGGAACGCCATCGGCCGGGTGGAGGACCTCACCCGCGACGAATACCTCAACATCCCGGCGCTGGAGGAGAAGCTGCGCCAGATGAAGAAGCAGTACGAGGACCTGCACGCCCTGGCCAAGGACACCGAGGGCTCGTTCAAGGGCGACGTGAACATCCAGGCCAACAAGGACGTCCAGTTCAAGGTGATGAAGCGCATCCTCTACAGCTGCGCCACCGCGGGCTACTCCAACATCAACTTCGCGGTGCTGCAGAAGGGCGGCGACACCGCGGCGGCACCCTCCACCGCCACCGGCTCTCCGTAGCCGTCGCCTCCCGTCACCGCTGCTTCGGCTCCGCCTGCGGCTGCGCGCCCTGCGACCGGGCGCGCAGCCAGCGGCGGGTGAAGCCGATGACCATGGGCAGCACGGAGACGAACACCACCACCACGATCAGCTTGTCGATCCGGTTGGCCAGCGGCGTCTGGCCGAGGAAGTAGCCGATCCACAGCATCGAGGTGATCCAGGCCACCCCGCCGGCCACGTTCCAGAAGACGAACCGGCGGTACGGCATGCGGGACATCCCGGCGGCGAAGGGCACGAAGGTGCGGAGGATGGGGACGAAGCGCGCCCCCACCACCGCCAGGCCGCCCCAGCGCGTGTAGAAGGCGTGCGCCTCCTCCAGGTACTTGCGCTTGTAGAACCGGCCGTCCGGGCGCGACCACATGGCGTTGCCCGCCCGGCGCCCCAGGTAGAAGCCGGTCTGGTCGCCCGCCACCGCGGCCACCACCAGCACCAGGTTGAGGGTGACGATCCCCAGGTCCACGTGCTGCGAGTGGGCGGGGTTGGAGATCACGCCGGCGGTGATGAGGAGCGAGTCGCCGGGGAGGAAGAAGCCGAGGAGCAGGCCGGTCTCGGCGAAGATGATGGCGGTCAGCGCCACCAGGCCGCCGGTCTGGATGAGGCTGGCGATTCCCTCGGACGAATAGAGCTGCTGGATCCACTGGAGCATGATGAGCAGTGGACCTATCCGATCCGACCCCGCGCGCGCCACCTCCTGTTTGGGAGTACCCTGGAGGGCAGGTGACCCCGCTCGACAGGGTGCGCGCCGCCTGCCGGGCGCTGAAGGTCTTTCCGCTGCCGGAGGCGGTCCTCTTCCCCGGCACGGCCATCCCGCTCCACGTCTTCGAGCCCCGCTACCGGGCGCTGGTGCGCGACTGCCTGGCCACCGACCAGGTGATGGCCCTGGTGCAGCTCCAGCCCGGCTGGTCGGACGACTCGCTGGCGCGGCCGCCGATGCAGGAGATGGCGTGCGCGGGGACCATCGTGGCCCACGAGGCGCTGGAGGACGGGAAGTTCAACATCGTGCTCCAGGGCCTGGTGCGGGTGAGGCTGCTGGCGGAGCTGCCCCCGGACAACGCCTACCGCGAGGTCCGCGCGGAGATGGTGGAGGACGAGCCCTACCGCGGCTCGGGCGAGGAGAGCCTCCGGCAGGCCATCCTGGAGGTCTGCCAGCGCCTACCCCCCGAGGCGGCGGAGGGGCTGGTGCAGATCGCCGCCCAGAACGACGGGGGCGCGCTGGCGGACGTGCTGGGCGCCGCGCTGGTGCTGGAGCCGGGCCGCCGCCAGAAGATCCTCGCGGAGCGGTCCGTGGACGCGCGGCTGCAGATGGTGCTGGGCGAGATCGGCGCCCTGATGGCCAAGCTGACGCCGCCCGGGTCGTCGATGCCGTCCTGACGAAGCCCTGACGCCGGCCTGGGGCCGATCCGCCGCGCGCGGGCGGTGGCTGTTCGCCAGTGCGCGGTCCCCCTGCCGCTGGCGCACGGCATGCTTACGCTTCACCGTCATGGGGTCCTGGCGGGGTTGGGCGGTGGGTGTGGCGGCCAGCATGCCGCTGTTGGCGGCGGCGCCGGGTCTGGCGCGCGCCCAGGGCCAGGGCCAGGAGCAGGGCTGGGAGACGATCTCCCGCGGCTCCATCGTGGTGAAGGTCCGGACCATCAGCGGGACTCCCCTGCGCGAGGTGTGGGCTGAAGGCGAGCTGGAGGCGGAGGTGCAAGATCTTCAGTCCGCCATCCTGGACGCGGACGCCTACCCGCGGTTCATGCCGTACGTGAAGGAGACGCGGGTGCTGGAGACCACGCGGGAGGGCGCCCAGCTGGTCTACGCGAGGCTGGAGCCGCCCTTCATCGGCGCGCGGGACTACGTGGTGAAGGTGGAGGTCCACAAGCAGGCGGACGGGGACGGCCGGGGGGACTTCGCCAACGCCTGGCACGCGGTGCCGGACCGGGTTCCCCGGCGGCAGTCGGTGGTGCGGCTGCCCATCTGCGACGGGAGCTGGAAGGTGAGCCGGGCCGCCGCTCCCGGGCGCTCGAAGGTGGTGTACCGCGCCTCGGTGGACCCGGGCGGATGGATGCCGGGGTTCCTCACCGACATGGCGAACAAGTCCGGCGCCACCGGGACGATGCGCGCGGTGGAGCGGGAGGCGCAGCGCCGGGCCCAGGCGCGCAAGGCCCAGGCCGCCAACGAGGTGAGCCGGCGCACGACTTCGCCGAGGCATCAAGGATCTCCGTAGATCTCCCGGGGCACGATCTCCAGGCCCCGCCGGAAATCGGGCGATCTCCTCGACGCGGGCGGCGCTACACTGCGCCTCCCCATGCGCGGCAGGACCCAAGGCGCGGCGGCAATGGCGCTGGCCCTCTCGGCGTGGCTGGCCTCCTCGTGCAGCGAGGAGCCGCCGGCCATCGACTCGGCGGTGATCGCCGGGAACGGCTTCAGCGCCCAGGTGCGCCAGGGCGTGGGCCCCATCTCCATCGTGGTGACCGGCAAGGGGATGCAATACGTGGAGTCCGCCTGGCTGGAGGACATCCCGGTGACGGTGCGGACCGGCGTCCCGGACGGCGGGGTGACGGTGGACGCGGTCATCCCCCACGGCACCATGCCCGGGGACCGCGACCTCACCCTGAACCTGAAGGACAACCGCCCCATCCTCACCCAGGCGCGGGTGGTGGAGGTCACCACCATCCGGGCCACCCCGCAGGGCGACGACATGACCGGGCGGGGGACGCCGGAGCACCCGTACCGCTCGCTCACCCGCGCGCTCGGCCTCTCCGCCACCGGCGACGAGGTGGAGCTAGGCGCGGGGACCTACGACCTGGTGGCCGGGGAGCGCTGGCCCGCCGGGAGCGGCTCCAGCTACATGAACCCCAACGTGCCGGACGGGGTGATCGTCACCGGGGCCGGGAGCGCGGTCACCGCCCTGGACGGGACCGGGCTTTTGGTGAACGCGGCGGGGCTGGTGTTCATCGGGGGCGGGAGCGTGGAGGGGATGACGCTGCGCAACCTCCACCGCGGCCTGGTGGTCCAGCGCGGGCTGGTGAACGCCACCGACGTCACCGTCACCGGCTGCACCGGGGGAGAGGGCGTCGCCGCCTACGGGAGCGCCACCGTGCGGCTGACCAGCGTGGGCGTCACCGGGTGCCTCTCCGGTGTCCACACCCTGGGGAGCTCGCTGCTGAACGTCACCAACTCCAACTTCACCGGCAACGGGGTGGGCCTGGAGATGGACGAAAGCTCGCGCGGGGTGATCCAGGCCAGCGGGTGCAGCGGCAACACCGGCGCCGGCGTGGTGGTGGCCACCCGCGGCGACGTCACGCTGGACGGGATGACGGTGGACCAGAACGGGCAGGCGGGCGTGGCCTCCAGCTCCGGCGTCTACGTCACCAGCACGCCCAACCAGCTCCGGCTGCGCGGAGGGACCATCTCCCGGAACCGGGGCGCCGGGCTCTACCTGCTGGGCGGCATCCTCGACTTCGCCACCACCACCGTGACCAACAACCGGCTGGACGGCGTCACCCTGGACGGCGCCTCCCAGGCGCGGCTGGACCGCGCCCAGGTCACCGTCAACGACGGCGACGGCGTGCGGGTCACCAACGCGGCCGCCACCTCCCTGGAGGTGGTCGCCTCCACGGTGCGGTCCAACAAGGGCTCCGGCATCACCGTCTTCGCGGGGACGGCCAGCGTGCGCTCCTCCAACGTCGACTCCAACGGCGTCCACGGGGTGCGGGTGCTGGGGCAGGGAGGGCTCTCGCTCCCCTGGGACCCGGTGCTGGACGCGCAGGCCTCCATCATCTCCGTGGCGCAGCCCACCAACTGGTGCCTGTCCGACGAGCGGGCGATCAGCGCGCTGAGCGCGGTCAGCGTGGTCCACGCCTCGCTCCAGGGGACGATCACCCCCTCCGGGCTGGTGGCCGGCCCGATGGACGCGGCCCCGCGATACCGGATCGTGAATCCAGGGAATCAGATCAGCTTCTTGTTTCAGTGAGGCGCAGCCGCCGCGGCGGCCGGGGCGGCGGGGGCGGCGGCGCGGGCGCCGTCTGGCGGGGGCATACATTCCGGGCGCCATGCGGCTCCTCAAGATCGGGCTGGCGAACGTGAACAGCACCGTGGGCGCGCTGCGCGCGAACACGGACCGGGCGATCGCGCTGGCGGGGAAGATGGCGGCGGACGGGGTGACGGTGGGCGCCTTCCACGAGCAGCTCATCGGCGGCTACCCGCCCGAGGAC
>Ga0075421_100007381_pt1 | contig 13460 bp, 13 predicted proteins | sample SoiMetdeltSBSDD5_FD_75292 | JGI IMG/M metagenome (GOLD analysis project Ga0075421, IMG submission 75292) | Bulk soil microbial communities from a Populus tree surrounding site in Tennessee, USA - Soil MetaG P. deltoides SBSDD5 | ecosystem: Environmental > Terrestrial > Soil > Tree plantation... | reverse complement strand
GGTGGGCGCATCGCCTGCGGCCTGATCGAGTAGCTCTCGGGCTCCGCGCCCCACGTCTCTTCAAGCCCGAGGGGGTTCAGCTGGGAGCGTATTCGGTGAGCCCAGCGGCTCACCGGCGGCTGAAGTGCTCCTCGAACACCTGCTCCACGGCGTCGTCGTGCGACGTGCCGCGGCGGGTCAGCGTGTCGTATTCATGCGCCGCCGCCGCACCCTCGCTGATCGCGCTCAGATAGGCGGTGACGTTCTTGAGGAAGCGGCGGACCCCAAAGCTGCGAGGCTCAAAGTCCAGCGCACCATGCAGGCTTCTCACGGTTGCCATGATCGGGGTCCTTTCTGAAAGGCAATGCTCATGTGCAATGCAACATGGTATATGGTATGCCACATTGCAACGCGAGAAAGAGCGCATGCAGCTATGCTTGGGGAGCATGGATGGCCGAGTATCGGCAGTCGGGCGTCGGGCTTCCGCAGTCGATAGACGGTAGTAGCGACTGCCGACTGCGGATTCCTGTTTTTCCTGAAGCCTGAGCCAATGCCGCGTGACCACGTCACCATCCGCGCCCTCCCTGACGGCCGCATGTCCCCAGAGGTGGCGGCGCAGGTGGACGCCATCTTCTTCGAGGCCAGCGGACGCCGCAGCTTCGCCTCGCAGGACGAGCGTGCGGCGTTCCGGGAGCGGTGGCTCGGCCGCTATCTGCGGGGCGGCTGCGATATCGTCCTGGTGGCAGAGAGCGGGCAGAACATGGTGGCCGGCTATCTCGTCGGCGCCGTGCACGACCCGGCCGAGCAGGACCGTTTCGCCGACATCGGCTACTTCCGTACCGAGTTCCGCGCGCTGTGCCGGCGCTATCCGGCCCATCTGCACATCAACCTGGCGCCGGCCTTTCGCAACCGCGGCATCGGTGCCCGGCTGATCGACGCCTTCGCCGTCCGCGCAGCCGAGACGGGTGCGCCGGGGATGCACGTCGTCACCGCCAGGGACGCGCGCAACGTGCGGTTTTATGCCCGCTGCGGCTTGACCGAGCTTGGAGCGGCTCCATGGAACGGCGGCCAAGTCGCCTTCCTGGCCAAGTCGCTGGGCTTGCAGTAGGCGCCTCAACCTGCTTGATGGGATCGGGGTCAGCCCCCTCGCCTCGGCGGCTGCAAGAAGCACGAACGTACAGGCGAGGGGTCTGCCCCCGGCCTGCCGTGAGCTGTCTGCGAGAAAGACGGGGTCATGCAGCAGTTCTTCAACATCTTCATCGACTTCGTGCTCCAGGGCGTGGGCGCCATCTTCCGCTTCGTCCAGGCGATCTGGATGTGGGCGGTCGAGCAGGTCGGCAGGCTCCTGCAGCAGCCGTTCCAGGACTGGCACCCGTGGAAGCTTGTTATCCTGACGGTGATCGCGTTCGGTGTCGGCTGGTACCTCTACAAGGCCATCTGGGAGCTGTGGGACGCCGGGCAGAAGATCCTGGCCGCGCTCGGCACCCTGATGGCGGTGCTCATCAAGACCTTGCCGCAGGTGCTGATCGCCGGCCTGATCGCGCTGGGCGGCGTCTTTCTGCTGAGCGCGCTCGACTTCGACAAGATGCGCCGGCCGTCGTTCATGCACACCGGCCCCGGGGATCGGAGCGACAGGGAGGATCGTAGCGATCGGTGGTGGGATCGCGGCGATCGACGGGATCGTGGCGAACGCTGAGGGCTGCGAGGGCTGAGGAACCGGCCGCGATCCTACTCGGCGGCGCGCCCCTGCCGGTGCCCCTTGCGCGTCAATGCCGCCGAGTTGCGAACGAGCAGCTCCGCCGCCAGCTGGCGCAGGGCCTTGCCCGTCTCGCCGGGGTATTTGGCCCAATAGGAGCGCGGGCGCGGCGAGAAATGCGCCGCCGTCTGCAGCGAGGTGGCGCGCGGGATCACCTGGTCGAAGCAGGGGTGCTTGGAGTTCTTGCGCAGCCAGCGCTCGTACTGCGCATCCTCGAAGGCGTTGATGTCCTTCATCGAGATGATCACACCCAGGCAGTCGGCAAAGCCCATGTCGCTGTCGCGCTGGCTGAACTGGCCGAGGAACTGCAGGCCGTGGGTGGAGATGTAGTCGGGCTTGCTGGGCGACAAAAAGAAATCCACCTCGCGAAGCCAGCACTCGGTCAGCACCGAGAGGCCGGGCGCGCTGTCGATGAACACGAAGTCGTAGGCGTTGCGTGCCTCGGTGAGGAAGCTGCGCACGGCATGGCGCAGGCGCGATTCCAAACCCTCCTTCGACACCTCGCGCTCGAACAGCGTGAGATGCCCGCCGCCCGTCATCAGATCGACCGAGCGCGCATCATCCACGTCCGACACGCCGCCGGATACGAACGCGGTCCAGTTCACGAACTCGTTCTTCAGCACCACGGCGATGAAGTAGTCGACCATGGTGCGGCCCTGGGTCTGGATGGCCTGCACCCAGTCGGGGCGCATCAGCATCGTGCTGACGCTGGAGTGTGCGTCCGAATCCACCACCAGCACCCGCTTGCCGTGGCAGGCCGCCAGCGTCTCTGCAAGCGTAAGGGTCAGCGTCGACTTTCCGACACCGCCCTTCGCGTTCATGATCGTAATGGTGCTGTGCATGCTACCACCCGCCGCCTTCCCGAACGCCGGGACGGAGGCCTAGCCAAGGGCGGAACCGCGGAGAATTTATGACGGCACGCCGCGCGCAAGCAACGCCCCACTGGCGTCCACGGTGCGGCCGCAGTGTGTGCCCTGTCGTTCTCCCCTTTGTCTCCCGACAAAGGCGACGCCCGCTCGAGCCGTGAGCGCAAGCATCCGGCCCCGGGCGACGCGAGCAACTCTCATTCGCCATTCCCCGACCTCGAACGCTCGGTCTCGCTTGCATGATTCACGGCAGATTAGCGGCATCCCACGGGGTCAGTCCAGCTTGTCGGAGTGCCCACGGGCACTTATGACCGCGTTGTGACAAATGGTCTGTACCGCTCGAAGGCGACTCCACCTCTGGCCATGGGGCCGGCGCCTGCGGTCGCCTGGGGGGCATGACGGCTGCGGGGTGGCCCCCGGCACGAGCCGCCCGGCGAACGGCTTTGCCTCGCCGGTCCGGTGGCATAGGGTGGCACCGGGAGAAGCGCGGGCGGAACGATGTCGGCTGAGACCTACGACTACATCATCGTCGGTGCGGGCACCGCCGGGTGCCTGCTGGCGAACCGGCTCTCGGCCGATCCCCAGCGCCGCGTCCTGCTGCTGGAGGCCGGCGGCGATGACAATTACCGCTGGATACATATTCCGGTCGGCTACCTCTACTTGATGGGCAACCCGCGCGCCGACTGGTGCTACAAGACCGCTGCCGAGCCGGGGCTCAACGGGCGCAGCCTCGCCTATCCACGCGGCAAGGTGCTGGGCGGCTGCTCGTCCATCAACGGCATGATATACATGCGCGGCCAGCAGCGCGACTATGACCGCTGGCGCCAGATGGGCAACCAGGGCTGGTCCTGGGAGGAGGTCCTGCCCTACTTCAGGAAGCACGAGGACCAGTGGGCCCTGGAGCCCGACGCCTTCGACGACCTGCACACGCGCGGGGGCGAATGGCGCGTCGAGCTGGCGCGCATCCGCTGGGACATCCTCGATGCCTTCCGCGAGGCGGCAGCCGAGGCCGGCGTCCCCAAGCTGGATGACTTCAACCGCGGCAACAACGAAGGCTGCGGCTATTTCCATGTGAACCAGAAGGCGGGCGTGCGCTGGAACACCGCCAAGGGCTTCCTGCACCCCGTCACGCACCGGGAGAACCTGAAGGTCGAGACCCACGCTCTGGTTGAGAGCCTCAAGCTCGATGGCAAGCGCGTCATCGGCCTGACGCTGCGGCAGAAGGGGGCGGTGCGCACGGTCAGTGCAGCCCGCGAGGTCATCCTGGCAGCGGGCGCGATCGGCTCGCCGCAGATCCTGCAGCTGTCGGGAATCGGCCCCGGCGACGTGCTGGCGCCTCTCGGCATCGAGGTCCGCCATAAGCTCAAGGGCGTCGGCGAGAACCTGCAGGACCACCTGCAGGTCCGCTGCGCCTACAAGGTCACGGGCGTGAAGACCATGAACGAGGGCTACCGCAGCCCGTTCCGCCGCGCCGGCTTCCTCATGGAGTACCTCCTGTGGAAGCGCGGGCCGATGACCATGGCGCCCTCCCAGCTTGGCGCCTTCGTGCGCTCCGATCCGAGCCGCGACACGCCCAACCTGCAGTATCACGTGCAACCGCTGACGCTGCCCAGGTTCGGCGAGCGGCTCGACCCGTTCCCTGCCTTCACGGCCAGCGTCGCCAACCTGCGTCCCACCAGCCGCGGCTGGGTGCGGATCGTCTCGCCGGAGCCGCACGCCCACCCCGAGATCAGGCCGAACTACCTCTCCACCGCCGACGACCGGCGCGTGGCGGCCGACGCCATCCGCATTACCCGCCACATCGTCTCGCGTCCGTCGTTGGCCCGGTATCACCCCCAGGAGTTCCGGCCCGGCCCCGAGATCGAGGGCGACGACGCCCTGGCGCGCGCGGCCGGCGACATTGGCACCACCATCTTCCACCCGGTGGGCACCTGCAAAATGGGCGGGGACGAGACCGCCGTGGTGGATGCCCGTCTCAGGGTGCGCGGCCTCAAGGGGCTGCGCATCGCCGACGCCTCGGTGATGCCTACCATCACCTCGGGCAACACCAACTCGCCCACCCTGATGATCGCCGAGAAGGCCGCCGCCATGATCCTGGAGGACGCGCGGCCGGTCTGGAGTCAGCCGATCGCCGCCGACCGCTGATGACAAAGCGGGCGGGCGGCCGTGGCCCCATCTTAGGCCCGCCCGTCCGAGGCTCAACCATCTGAGGCGATGAAGGCCGATCAGGTCCTGCAGCGACCGTCGCGCTCGCGCGTCAGCTCGCCTTCCACCTGGCTGCTGAGGGCGCGCGTGCGCGACGCCTGGTCGGGCGTCATCCCCGATACCGATCCGCCCAGGGCTTGCGACGCCGCCGCCAGCTCGTTGACGGCGAGATTGAGCTCGCCGCAAGTCAGTTGCCGGCGCAAGGCGCGATAGGCGAACAGCCGCGTGCCATTGGCATACGTGTCCGGCGGCTGGCGCTGGCCGATCCAGCCCCGATCGGGATTGTCGATCATGGTCTTGAGCACGGCGCTGCACTGGGCGGCGCCCTCGCAGCCGGTTCGCGCCGCCTGCGGACGCGCCGGTGAGGCCACAGGCGTAGGTTTCTCCTCCACGGCCGGCCCAAGCAGGTCGCCGAAAATGCTGGCCGTCTGGCTGTTCGGCGACGTGCACCCGGCAAGCAGCAGCAACCCGGCGAGGCCGGCCATCGGCACACACCCGCGTCTCATGCGGACACGAGCTGCATCGGACGCGGACACGGTGCGCTGGCTATGAAGCTTAAGCACGCGAGCACTCCCCCTCACGAAGCCGACCCTGCGTAGCCTCGTCGGCCAAGCCATCATCCAACAATTGCGGCCCGGCGCGGGATCGTAGACAGGCGTCGGGCTGCGAGCAAGAACCGATAGCTGCGACAATCTCATGGCGGAAAGCCGGAGCCTGTCGCCACCGTCGGGCGCCAGCTCTGCACCGTCATGGTGGCGGCCGTATGGAAGCCGTCACGCTGCACGTGCGGTTCGGCTATAATGTCCATCAAGGATAGAGGATCGTGGAGATCGTCGCAGGTGACGTTCGGCAGCGTCGGGGTGGTAGGAGCAGGCGCGTGGGGCACGGCGCTGGCGCAGACCGTGTGTCGCGCCGGCCGCCATACGTTGATCTGGGCGCGCGAGCCGGACGTGGTGGCGGAGATTGGTGCCAACCGGAGCAACGCCACGTTCCTGCCTGGTGTCGACCTCGATCCTGGGTTGCAGGTAACGGCCGACCTCGCGGCAGTGGCAGCGCGCGATATCGTGCTGATGGTGGCGCCCGCACAACACGTGCGTGCGATGGGCGCCGGCCTGGCGCCGCATCTGGCTCCGGGCAAGCCCGCCGTGATCTGTGCCAAGGGGCTTGAGCAGGCCACCGGTAAGTTGCTGGCGCAAGTGCTGGCCGAGGCCCTGCCGCAAGCCATGCCCGCCGTGTTATCGGGACCGAGCTTCGCCGCCGACGTGGCCCGCGGACTGCCGACGGCGCTCACGCTCGCCTGCGCAGACGACGCGCTCGGCGCCCGGCTCGCCGAGACCCTGGGGAGCCGGCCGTTCCGCATCTATCGTTCCACCGATCTCATCGGCGTGCAGCTGGGCGGCGCCGTGAAGAATGTGCTCGCCATCGCCGCAGGGATCGTCGAGGGCAAGCAGCTGGGAGCGAGCGCGCACGCCGCCCTGGTCGCACGCGGCTTCGCGGAGATGCGCCGGCTGGGCGAGGCGCTCGGCGCCAGGCCCGAGACGCTGATGGGGCTGTCGGGCCTCGGCGACCTCCTTCTCACATGCGGCAGCCCGCAATCACGCAACATGAGCCTCGGCCGCGCCCTCGGACAGGGCCAGGAACTGGCCGCCATCCTCGCGGCGCGGCGCTCCGTTGCCGAGGGGGTCCATACGGCCGCGGCGGTCGTCAAGGTGGCCACAGCCAAGGGCATCGACATGCCGATCGCGCAGGCCGTGCATGCCATCGTCGAGGGCCGACAGTCCATCGACGACGCCATCGAGGCGCTGCTCTCCCGCCCGCTGCGCGCGGAGGGCTGAGACCGGCCTTTGCGCCAAGGCGTCGTCCGCGGGCAAAGCCTCTTGTGCAGAGCCTCGGGGCGCAAAAGCAGATTTGCGCTGTGGCGTGGTCGTCGCGCCCCTCAGCCGTCTGTTGATACCGTACGCGGAATCGCTTGATCGCGCCGCACACTGCCTGATATCCGTCTGCGGGGGCACGGTGCCGAGCTTCGGCATCCGGAGCAAATGCTTGGAGCAGGGCTTGCGGGGCGCAGGCTCGCAAGGGGGAGCCAATGCAAGCTCGACCAATCCAAACTCACGTGTCGCTGTTCGTATCGGTGCTGATGCTGTGCGCGCTCGCTGCCTGCGCCAGCTCCGGCAACGACAGCATCTCCGAAGCCACGGGCGAGTCGGTCGCCCGCAACCTGCACAAGGGCAAGACCACCCAGGCCGACGTGCGCAAGCTCTACGGCGACCCCATGAAGACATCGTTCAAGTCGAACGGCTTCGAAAGCTGGGAGTACGAGTTCACGCGCATGCAGTCTCGGCCCACCAACTTCATCCCCTACGTCAACCTGGTGCACAGCGGCGCCGACGGAGAGAAGAAGTCCCTGGTGATCTTCTTCGACAAGGGCAAGGTGGTCCAGGACTACACCATGAGCAACTCGAAGATCGAGGTGAGCCAGGGCCTCATCACGAAGTGAGGTCGGGCGAATCGTAGGTTGGGTCAACCCCGGCGAAAGCCGGGGGCAGACCCAACACCTTTAGCTACGTGTGCCCTGAATGTGTTGGGTCATCGCTCACGCTCGACCCAACCTGCTTCGTGTCGTTTTTCACCGGGCAACCCGTCGGCTACCAGTAGAAGTGGAACGTGAGGTACCCCGGCCCGTCGTTACCGGAGCTGTCGACGCCGGAGCGGATGTACCAGAAGTCGATCGTCTCCTGGCGCAGGGTGTTGGTGCAGGTCTGCCGGCACTCGATCCAGGTGCCACCCGGCAGTCGCACCTCGCGCCGTCCCTGAGAGGAGACTCGCACCGGCGCGGTGATCGATCCCGCACCGTACCGGCTCTCTGCGGTAACGAAGCCGACCCTCGGCTCTTTCAGCCAACGGTGGCCTCCGGCCTCGGCAGCGGGCGCGATCAGGCCGACCGCGACGGGGATGGCGGCAGACACAAGCAAGGCAAACGGGGTGCGCATTGGGCTTCTCCTCCGGCGCGTGGCGGGCCGCATGATCCGCGATTGGGCGTTAAGTAACCCGCAAGCTTGGACGCTATGACGGCCATCTCCCCGCAGGCGGGCATTGTTGCGGCACCTGTAGCCGATACGTCACATGCCGTCGCCCGCGTCGGCCAACCCCGGCCGCGCGGATGACGCCTTTTTCACGCTTAAGCTTCACCCTTAAGATCGGTCGGCGCAGACGGCCCGCATATTTCAAGGCACAGTTGTTTCAAGGCACAGTTGTTCAAGGCACACTTGGGCACCGGTCCGGCCTGCGGTAAGACTTTGGCTGGTCCCGCTCGATGGCGCGTCGGTCCGGCCGGGGCTGTGTCTCGTGCGAAAGGATGTGGTTGGATGGCCTGTTACCGTAGCCGCGTTCGGGTCGGGCTCAAGCTCAGCGCATCCACCCTCTCCGGCATCGGTCTTGCGGCCTTCCTTGGCGGCGCGACGCCCGACGCCTTCGCAAAGAGCGGACGCAGCGGCGAGAAGGGGGCGGCCGTATCGCGCCCCGCCACCGCGGCCGTGATGGCCATCGTCTCCCTCAATCAGCAACGCGTCACCGTCTACGACAACGAGGGGCAGATCCTGCAGTCGCCTGTCTCGACCGGCCAGACCACCTACGAGACGCCAGCCGGCATCTTCAGCGTGCTCGAGCGCAAGGTGGAGCACTACTCCAATCTCTACGACGATGCGTCCATGCCCTTCATGCAGCGCCTCACCTGGTCAGGCATCGCCCTGCATGCAGGTGTGCTGCCCGGTTACCCGGCGTCGCACGGTTGCATCCGCATGCCGATCGCCTTCGCCGAGCGCCTGTTCGAGCATACCAAGCTCGGCATGCGGGTGATCATCGTACGCGACGACATCAGCCCGTCCGCCTTCACCCATCCCGCGCTCTTCAAGCCTCTGCCGGACGATGCGGGCGGTGCGGCCGCTGCGGGCCTGCAGGGCGCCAGCATCGCCGAGCTCTCGCCGGCGGTCCACGCCCCCCCGGCAGGCCCGCGCCGCAGCGCCAGAGCCATAGCCGCGGCCAAGGCCGAGGCCGCCGCCGAGGCGGCAACGAAGGCCGACCAGGTGAGAGCCGCAGCCAGGAGCGCCACGATCGAGGCGGCACGCGCCACCAAGGCCATCCGCCGCGCCGAGGGCGCGCACGCCAGGGCCGAGCAGCAGCTGCGCCGGGCCGACCAGCTCGCCGCCGGCGCGGACGGCGCCGGCGAGGCGGCGGCGGAGCGGGCCCAGCAGGCAAAGACCGCCGCGCAGGCCGCATTCGACGAGGCCCAGGCGCAGCTTCAGCGCGTGAAGGCGGAGATGCAGCCCAAGGTGGATCTGGCGCTGCAGCTGCGCCAGCAGACGAAGGAGGCGCACGAGGCCAGCGCCGCCGCGCAAGACGAGGCCAAGGAGGCGGCGCGCAAGGCCTCGCCAGTGTCGGTCTTCATCAGCCGTGCCACGCAGCGCCTTTACGTCAGGCAGTCGCGCGAGCAGGTCCTCGAAACGGCGGTCGCGATCGCCGATCCCAACAGGCCGCTCGGCACCTACGTCTTCAGCGCGCTAGCCTACACCGACGGCAAGGCCGACCTGCGCTGGAGCGTCGTGTCCATGTACCCGTCGGTGAACGAGCCAAGGCCCGCGGCCGGCAAGCGCGGCGACCACCGCCACACCCCTGCCGCCCCCGCCGATCTGGCAGGGGCCAGACAGGCGCTGGACCGCATCACCATCCCCAAGGAGGCGCTCGATCGCATCTCGGAGATGGCTGGCCCTGGAACATCGCTGATGGTGTCCGACGAGCCCCTGAGCCGGGAGACGGGACAGGCCACCGATTTCATCGTGGTGATGAGCAACGAGCCGCAAGGCGGCCTCAAGATCCGCCGTCGCAGCCCGGGACTGGAAGCGCGCAACCGCTACCAGCGGCCCGCCTACGGCGGCTCCCCCTTCGGTTGGAGCGGCCCCGGGTTCCTGTGGTGGCGGTGAGAGGCTGACGGGGTCAGACCCCTCGCCGCCAACGTCGCGCAAGAACTGATACGGTTGAGGCGAGGGGTCTGGCCCCGCCGCTCTGACCCCGTCACTCCGCCTTCGCGATGGGCGCGAAGGCGCGGATGACCTGCTCGTAGACCTGCCGCTTGAACGGCACCACGAGGGCGGGCAACTCATCCAGCCCGGCCCAGCGCCAGGTGTCGAACTCGGGCTTGTGACCCGGCTGCGCCAGAGCCACCTCGGAGTCCTCGCCCGTGAAACGGACGGCGAACCACTTCTGCGTCTGTCCGCGATAGCGGCCGCCCCAGGCGTTGGGGCGGAGCTCAGCCGGCAGGTCGTAGGTGTACCAGGCCGGGCTCTCGCCGATGATGTGGACCGAGCGGATGCCGGTCTCCTCGTAGAGCTCCCTGAGCGCTGCCGCAGCCGGGTCCTCGCTCTCGTCGATGCCGCCTTGCGGCATCTGCCACCAGGCTCCGGGTCCCTCCGGTTCGGCAGGCGCATCCTGCCGCCGGCCGAGCCAGACCTCGCCGGCGCGGTTCAGCACCATGATGCCCACGCAGGGGCGGTAGCCGGGCTGTGGAGCGGTCATGTGACTGGGCTGCCCTCCCACGGATTGCGGCACCGCGGCTCTTCAAGCGCTCGCCCCCGAAACAGGTTGGGCCACCTCGCGGTGGCCCAAGCCCTTGTGCATCGCGCCTGGCCGGATGCCTTACTTCTGCTGCGCCTTGGGCGCCGAGGCCTCGCCGCCGGACTGCGTTGTCTGCGGCGGCTGCGGCAGCGTCGGCAGAGGCTCGCCGCGCAGCATCTTGAGCGCGTATTGCAGCTGGCTGTCCTGCTCGGCCTCGCGCGGCACGTAGCTCGACGAGCCGGTGCTCTCCTTCACGTCCTTGCCATCGTTCTTCAGGTGGCGCGGAAGGGCGGCCTCGCTCGGCGCACGCTGTGGCGACTTGGTCTGCAGCTCGGGCGGCAGCTCCTGCTCCACCACGATGTCGGGCTCGATGCCCTTGGCCTGGATCGAGCGACCCGACGGCGTGTAGTAGCGCGCGGTCGTCAGGCGGATGGCACCGTTGCTGCCCAGCGGAATGATGGTCTGCACCGAGCCCTTGCCGAACGACCGGGTGCCGATCACCGTCGCCCGCTTGTGATCCTGCAGAGCACCCGCCACAATCTCCGACGCCGACGCCGACCCGCCGTTCACGAGCACCACGATCGGCTTCCCATCGGCGATGTCGCCCGCCCTGGCGTTGGCGCGCTGCGTCTCCTCCAGGAGACGTCCCTTGGTGAGCACGATCGCGCCCTTGTCGAGGAACGCATCGGATACGTTGATCGCCTGATCGAGCAGGCCGCCCGGATTGTTGCGAAGGTCGATGACGAACCCGCGCGCCGGTCGCCCAAGCGATTTCTTCAGCGCCTCAACCTGCTTCACCAGGTTGGAGTGGGTCTGCTCGTTGAAGGTCGAGACCTTGACGTAGATGACATCGCCCTCGAGCCGCGCCTTGACCGCGTTGATGCGGATCACGTCGCGCACGATCTTCACCTCGAACGGCTCGTCCTTGCCGCGACGCACGATGGTGAGCGAGATGGCGGTGTTGACAGGGCCGCGCATCTTCTCGACCGCCTGCTCCAGCGTGAGGCCGACGATCTGCTCGCCGTCGAGATGGGTGATGAGGTCGTTGGCCATGAGGCCGGCCTTGGCCGCAGGCGTATCGTCGATCGGCGAGACCACCTTAACGACCCCGGAGCCCTGCTCCATGGTCACCTCGATGCCGAGCCCGCCGAACTCGCCCTTGGTCTGCACCTGCATGTCCCGGAAGCTCTTCGGGTTCAGGTAGGCGGAGTGCGGGTCGAGCGCCGACAGCATGCCGTTGATCGCCGAGTCGATCAGCATCGAGTCGTCGGGCTTCTCGACGTAATCGGAGCGCACGCGCTCCAGCACGTCCCCGAACAGGTCGAGCTGGCGATAGATCTCGGAGTTGCCTGGCGTAGCCGAGTAGGTGCGGGTGACGTTGAAGACGGTGGTGGCGCCGGCAAGCCCCGCCAGGATCATGAACACCCAAAACGCCAGGTCGGATTTGCGCGTCATCCTTACACCTGTCATCCCTGTACCTTTCGAGAGCCATCCGACCACCACGGGTCGGGGTCTATGGGCCGCTGGTCCTTCCGGAACTCTACCGTGAGGACGGGGCCTGTGTCCTGCGCCGCCTGCGTCTTGACGGCCGAGCTCATGACGCCCACCGGCTCACCCATGAGCACAGACTGGCCGACCTGTACATCGATCTGGGATAACCCTGCTAGCAGAACATGGTACCCGCCGCCAGGGCTGATGATCAAGAGCTGGCCGTAGGTGCGAAACTCGCCCGCATACACGATCAGACCGTCGCACGGCGCTATGACCGTGCCACCGTAACGGGTCTGTATACCGATCCCCTTGGATTGAGTGCCAAATGGGGTCTTCTGGCCAAATGACAAGGTGCGCTTGCCCTGGGTAGGCAGCTGCAACGTGCCCTTGGTCTGGTCGAAGGGAAGGTTGGGCCTGATGCGGCCCGTCGCCATGGCCACGCGCTCGCCGCTCGGCGCCAGCACCGCCGCCGCCTTGCTGTCGCCGGGCTCGGCCTCCCGGCCGGCCGGGGGCGACGGCACGCGGCCCACCACCTCCTTATCGAGGCGCTTCAGGAAATCGGTCATCTCCTCGACGCTTCGAGCGATCCTTGCGACCTCTTGGCGCACGCTGCTGAGCTCGGCCTGCTGCTGGACGCTGGACCGGCGCTTTTCGTCCTGGAGGGCCGCCAGCCGCACGCGCACCTCGTCGTGGCGGGTCTTCTCGGCGGTGAGCTTCTCGCGCTCGGAACGGCCGCTCCTGATCACCTGCGACAGGTCAGCCAGCTCGTTGGCGAGCCCCTCGGCCTGCACTCTCAGCTCCGGGAACGCCGAGGACAGCAGCATGGCGCTGCGAACCATGGTTAAGGCGTCCTCGCGGCGCGTGATCATGACCGGCGGCGGGTTCCTGCCCATCCTCTGCAGTGCAGCCAGCAATGCAGAAATCGCGCCATGGCGCTGGGCCAGGGTGCCGCGCAGCTGCCGCTCCTGGATGTCGAGGTCGCCGAGCTTCGACTCGATCAGCCCCAGCTGGGTCTCGTGCTGCTGGATCAGCTTGCCGGTCTCCACCAGCCGGGCGTTGATGCGCTCACGCTCGGCGCCGAGCTTGTCGAGGTCGGCCTGCAGCTCCTTGGAGCGCCTTTCCGAGGCGTCCAGGCGGCCCTTGTCGGCCTCCAGGCGCCTGCGCGCCTCCTCGGGGCTGGCGGCCGTCCCCTGCGCAAGGGCTTCCAGCGGCGCCGCGAGCAAGCACGCGGCAGCGAGCAGGATGCGCGCCACGGGTATGGGCGAATGGGTCACGTCCTGCCTGGTCCCCCTATGCGACGCCTGAACGAACAAGCGGGGCCCCGGTTGCCGGTCGGCCGCGCCACCCCTCTGTTGCGCCAAAATCGTTATTAGAGCATTGCGGCAAATGTGGCATGGATGTGCCCGCCACCCGGCAATGCCCACATCAAGGACCCGGAACTTCAGTTATGGACGGCACGCCTCGCTACATCGTCGTTGCGGCCCTGGCAGCGGTCGCGCTGGTGCTGCTGGCCGGGTTGTGGAACATGCTGCGCGGCTCAAGCCCGAACCTGAGCC
>Ga0075421_100007376_pt1 | contig 13462 bp, 15 predicted proteins | sample SoiMetdeltSBSDD5_FD_75292 | JGI IMG/M metagenome (GOLD analysis project Ga0075421, IMG submission 75292) | Bulk soil microbial communities from a Populus tree surrounding site in Tennessee, USA - Soil MetaG P. deltoides SBSDD5 | ecosystem: Environmental > Terrestrial > Soil > Tree plantation... | reverse complement strand
CAGCCGCCCATCAGCACCACCGCATCCATGGGCTGGGCGCGGATCATCTCCTCGGTGTCCATGGCCATGAGGTTGCGGAACTTCATGGAGTTGGGCGCCAGCGTGGACTCGTGCAGCGAGACGGTGGGGAACTCGAGCGCCAGCCCGCCTGCCGCCGCCACGCCGCGCTTCACCGCGTCGAGCAGCTCCGGGAAGTGCCGGTGGCACGGGTTGAACCTGGAATAGGTGAAGGCGATGCCGACCACGGGGCGGGCGAGCTCGTCGCCCGAGTAGCCCATGGACTTGGCGAACGCGCGCCGCATGTAGATGGAGAAGTCGCGGTCGCCATAGCTCTGCAGGCCGCGCAGGAAGCCGCGCTCGGCCTGGCCGTGATCGGATGTGTCGCCCATGGACGGGGTCAGACCCCTCGCCTCCAGTGTTCCGTTTGTCTCGCTGCGGCAGAGGCGAGGTCTTGCCGGTCCGATCCCGGGCCGTCGCCCCCTGCCTGCCATGTTGGCATTTTAGCACTCCTCGCCGTTCCGCCTCACGTGAAAGCAATTGGCAGCCATGCTCTCTCACCGGGAGCCGTGCCAGCTGACCGGCTGTGCGCGGCCGTGGATGAAGCGCGACCGCCGATCACCGGGAGACCCGCCATGCCCAAGATCGACCACGCCGCCCTGCCGAAATACAAGGGCTCGGGCTATCCGGCGCCATTCGACGCGCCTTGTGCCGAGCGCGTGCGCCAGCGGCTGGGCGACGCGGGCGGGCTCACAGACTTCGGGGTCAACCTCATGCGCCTGCCGCCGGGCAGCTGGTCGAGCCAGCGGCATTGGCATTCGCACGAGGACGAGTTCGTCTATGTCCTCGAAGGTGAGCTGACGCTGGTCGAGGACGGCGCGGAGACGGTGCTGCGTGCCGGCGATTGCGCGGCGTTTCCGAAGGGTACCGGCAACGGCCATCACCTGATCAATAGGTCGGGCACGGTGGCGGTCTATATCGAGGTCGGCTCCCGCCAGCCTGCCGATGTCACCGTCTGCTCCGACATCGACATGATGAGCACCAACGCCGACGGCCGGTTCGTGCGCAAGGATGGCACGCCCATCCTGAGCCCGGAGCCTTGAAGCTCTGCGCGGCAGGCGGCTACTTCAGGATCTGGAACGAGGTCATGAACGCTTCCACGTCGGCCTTCGCCTCGGTGCCGAACGGCCCGGCGTAGACGGCTTGGTAGAGCCGGTTGCCGACCTGAAACAGGCGCTGGCGCATCACTGCGTTGTCGGGCAGCAGGGTGACTACCTCGCGCCCGTCCACGCCGTCCTGCTCGATCCTGGCCTGATGCACCAGCTTGCCCTTGGTGGCGGCCAGCAGCCCCATGATGTTCTTGTCGTAGTTCTTGACCGGTGGGCTTCTGTACTCGGTGTAAGTGACCGAGAAATGCCGGTCGTCCACGTCCACCTCCCAGGTGTAGTGGACGTGCGGGCCCGACGCCGAGGCCCCCTCATGCTTGTCCAGCGTGGGCTCCGCGGGGAACTCGGCGGCGAACTTGCCGACCTCGTCCCGGAAGCTGAAGGCGCTTGCGGCACCCGCCAGCAGCAGCCACGCAGCTGCCGCACAGGCGGCAGCCCAGGTGCGAGCCGGCCTCCCCATCTCGTCCGCCCTTTCTGGCGCCGATTCCTGCGCTCTTACGTTGTGCCTGGCTATCGCCGAGCCGAGGACCTACCTCGCCGCAGGCGATGTACCACCCCGGTCGCCGCGTCGCAGACTTTTTTCCTGCGCCCTCATGTCGGTTTATTGTTCCCTTTTTGTTCTGTGCGTGCTACAGGTTCTCCACGCTGCCTCGTGAGCCAAGAGCGCCCACCCCTTTGCGCCTCTCCCTCGGCTCACGGCAGCTCTTTGCCCCCGCCAGACCGCCCCGGCGTGCCCCCGCCGGGGCGGTCATGGGTAGGTCGGAAGCCGGGACGCTGCAAGGTCGGCTTTTCGGCCGTCCCCTTCTGGATTGTCATATTTCCGCGCCTCCTGCTGGCTCAGGCCGGGGGTCTGGCGCATGGCGCCCGGCCGGAACCGGGGTGCTCGACCCCGCGTTGGTCTCGTGTCGCAGAGCACACGATCCTGGGCACAGGATCCCGGACACACGAGCCAAGGCGAGCGCTGCCTCATGGCCCCCATCTCTCTCCGCTTCGCGGGCGCCACCCTTGGTGCCGCGCTGGTCGCCGGGCCGGCGCTGGCGGACCCCATGCTGGCCGACTTCACCTATCCCCATCGCGTCGAGCGCTACGACTTCCAATCGCAGGGTCAGGCGCTGTCCATGGCCTACATGGACATTGCGCCAGGCCAGGCAACCAAGTCCAACGGCAAGACCGTCGTGCTCCTGCATGGCAAGAACTTCTGCGGCGCCCCCTGGGAGGGCGTGATCCCGGCGCTGCGCGACGCCGGCTACCGCGTGGTCGTTCCCGACCAGATCGGCTTCTGCAAATCGAGCAAGCCCGAAGGCTACCAGTTCGGCCTGCACCAGCTGGCCGCCAACACGCGCGCGCTGCTCGACCGTCTCAAGGTGGAGAAGCCCATCGTCATGGGGCATTCCATGGGCGGCATGCTGGCGATGCGCTACGCGCTCATGTACCCGCGGGACGTGGGCGGGCTGGTGCTGGTCAACCCCATCGGGCTGGAGGACTGGAAGGCCAAGGGGGTGCCGCTGGCGACCGTCGATGAGCTCTACGCCTCGAGCAGAGGACCAGCTTCGAGGGTATCAAGACGTACCAGCAGAGCACGTACTATGCCGGGCAATGGAAGCCCGAGTACGACCGCTGGGTGGCCATGCTGGCCGGCATGTACCAGGGCGAAGGTGGCAAGCGCGTGGCCTGGAACCAGGCGCAGACGTCCGACATGATCCTGTCGCAGCCGGTGGTGTACGAGCTGGAGCACATCGCCGTGCCGACGCTGCTGCTGATCGGCGAGAAGGACACCACCGCCATCGGCAAGAACCGGGCGCCTCCGGAGGCGGCGAAGGCGCTGGGCAACTATCCCGTGCTGGCGCGCGAGACTGAGGCGCGCATCAAGGGCTCCACGCTGGTGACATTCCCCGAGCTGGGCCATTCGCCGCAGGTGCAGGACCCCGCCCGCTTCAACGCCACGCTGATCGAGCATCTGCGCAAGCTGCCGCAGGGATAGGGGCAGTGCGGAGCAGCCGCGCGAGCTGTGGCGGACGGATGCCCGCCGAAGCGGTGCTTCAAGCCGAACGCAAACGCTCCAACTGAGTCGGAGCCTTGCGGCCAAGTGCGTTGGCCGGATGCCCGGAACCGATGCGCGAAGCATGCGTTGGGGCCAGAACAGGCCGATGGTTCGCCTGCAGCAACCCCCAAACATCAGGAGCAACGAGATGCGGCTGTTCAGACTGATTTGCCTCGCCTCCCTTCCGATGGTCGTGCTGGCGCCCTTGTCCGCCACAGCCGGGCCCACGACGGGCCTGCAAGCACCATCCGCTGCAACCGGTGGTGTCACCCATGTGCAATACTACGAGCCCGATCCCCCCGCTCTCATCCAGGACGATGACGATGACAGCGCGCTCCAGGATGACGCAGCAAGCCGGTGCGCCGCCCAGTTCCGTTCGTTCGAGCCGGATACCGGCTACTACACGACCTACGACGGCGACCGGGTGCTGTGCCCACATCTGCAGTAGCGTGACCACGTTGCGGCAGGAAGCGCAGCTTCAGGACAAGTCTCTGAGATCATTCCGCAGGGTCAGACCCGCAGGGTCTGACCCTGTCATAAGAAGCTGTACGGATCGATATCCACCGTGAGCCGCAGATCCGAGGGCGGCTTGGGCAATGTCGCCAGCCACGCGCGCAGATACGCCTGCAAGTCCAGCTCGCGCGGTGCCTTCACCAGGAGCCGCCAGCGGTGGCGGCCGCGTACCACCGCGATGGGTGCCTCGGCGGGGCCCAGCACCTCGATGCGCGCGGCGGGCGGAGCGTGGCGGCGCACGTCGCGGGCGTAGAGCTCGGCCAGCTGCTTGTCGCGGGCCGAGACGATGAGCGCGGCGAGGCGGCCGAAGGGCGGCAGCAGGCCGGCCTGGCGGTGGCGAATCTCGCTCGCCAGGAACGCCTCGCGGTCGCCGGTCACGATGGCGCGCATCACGGGGTGATCAGGCTTGTAGGACTGCACGAAACCCCGCCCCCTGTCGAGCACGCGGCCGGCGCGGCCGGTCACCTGATGCAGCAGCTGGAAGGTGCGCTCGGCCGCACGCGGATCGGCGGTGCCGAGCCCCAGGTCGCCGTCGACGATGCCGACAGTGGTGAGCTGCGGGAAGTGATGGCCCTTGGCCACCATCTGCGTGCCGATGACGATCTGCACATCGCCGGTCTCGATCGACTTGATGATCTCGCGCATCTCGACCAGCGAAGGGATGAGGTCGGAGGAGAGCAGCGCCAGCTTCGCGGCCGGAAAGCGCGCCGCCACCTCTTCGGCGATGCGCTCCACGCCGGGGCCGCAGGCCACCAGCGAGTCGGCGGCGCCGCACGAGGGGCACTTGGCCGGCGGCGGCAGCGAGAAGCCGCAGTGGTGGCAGTTGAGGCGGTTGCGGTAGCGGTGCTCGACCAGCCAGGCGGTGCACTGCGGGCAGTCGAAGCGGTGGCCGCAGGACCGGCACAACGTCAGCGGCGCGTAACCGCGGCGGTTGAGATAGAGCAGCGCTTGGCGGCCCTCGGCCAGCGTCTCCGCCATGGCGCCGACGAGGGTGGGGGAGAGCCAGCGGCCAGCCTCCGGCGGGGCCTGGCGCATGTCGATGGTCGTGACGGCGGGAAGCTCGACGCCCGAGTAGCGGCCGGGCAGCGCCAGCGAGCGGTAGCGCCCGGTGCGGGCGTTGACGTGGCTCTCGATGGAGGGCGTGGCCGAGGCCAGCACGACCGGGAGCTTGCCGAGGCTGGCGCGGGCGACGGCCATGTCGCGGGCCTGGTAGTGCACCCGCTCCTCCTGCTTGAAGCTGCCGTCGTGCTCCTCGTCGACCACGATCAGGCCGAGGCTCGTGAACGGCAGGAACAGGGCCGAGCGCGCGCCGACCACGACACGGGCCTCCCCGCTGGCCGCGGCCCGCCAGGCCCGGGCCCGCTCCGGGGCGGACAGCGCCGAGTGCCATTCGACCGGGGCGCAGCCGAAACGGCCCTTGAAGCGGTCCATGAACTGGCTGGTGAGAGCGATCTCGGGGAGCATGATAAGGACCTGTGAGCCCCGCGCGATCGCCTGCGCAACGGCCTCGAAGTAGACCTCGGTCTTGCCCGAGCCGGTGACGCCGTCGAGCAGCGTCACCGAGAAGCCGCCCTCGGCGGCGGCACGCAGCGCATGGGCGGCGCTCTCCTGCACGTCGCTGAACTGGACCTGGGTATAGGCGGGGTCGGGCACGGGAAAGCGCCGCTCGGGGATGGCCACCTCCACCAGCACGCCGGCCTGGACCAGCCCGTCGATGACCCCGCTGGTGCACTGGGCCGCGGCCGCCAGCGCCGTCTTGGCTCGAACCTGACCGTCTGCGGCGGCCTTGACGGCGCGCTGGCGAGCGGGGGTCATGCGGGGCGGCTCGGGCGCGCCCGGATTGAGCTGCACGCCGAATCGGGGCTTGCCGGGCTCGAACACTGCGGGGGCGCCCATCATCATCCGCACCACCATGCCGAGCGGCGTCAGCGTGTAGCGGGCGACCCACTCGGCAAAGCGGAGCGAGAGCGGCGGGAGCGGTGGAACCTCGGGCAGGCCGGCGGCGACGACCTTGAGCTTGCTGTCCGGAACCGGCTTGCCGGGGTCGCCGAAAGGGGCGTCCCAGACCACGCCGAGGCGGGTCTGCGGGCCAAAGGGGACCAGCACGAAGGCACCGGGAGAGACCACCTGGGTGCCCGCCAGATCATCGGGCAGGAGGTAGTCGTAGGTCTGGTCGAGGGCAACCGGCAGCAGGATCGGCACCCGTGGCCCGCCGCGCGCAGCCACAGCAGGACCGTCATCGAGCGGTGCGAACAGGCTTTCCAAAGCGGGGTCCTGCGACTAGAAGCGCGGCAAGAAGGGAGCCTTGCGGCAGAGACACTGGGCCGAATCTTGGCGCGAGTCTCGATTTGAGTCTGGGCGAACGTAAGGCGAACGCAACAGCGCGGGCAAGCGCGAAAGAGAGTGGAGAAAGGGGCCATGAAGTTCTTCGTCGATACCGCCGACGTGGCCGAGATCCAGGAGCTGGCGGCAACCGGGCTGCTCGACGGCGTCACGACCAACCCGTCGCTGGTGGCCAAGGCGAAGCGCGACTTCAGGGAGATCGTCGCCCAGATTTGCGAGCTGGTGCCGGGTCCGGTGAGCGCGGAGGTGGCGGCGACCGACCTTGAGGGGATGCTCGAGGAAGGGCGCGCGCTGGCGAAGATTGCCAGCAACGTAACGGTGAAGGTGCCGCTCACCTGGGACGGGCTCAAGGCCTGCCGGGCGCTGACGGCCGAGGGCACCATGGTCAACGTGACGCTGTGCTTCTCGGCCAACCAGGCGCTGCTGGCGGCGAAGGCCGGTGCCACCTTCGTGTCGCCCTTCGTGGGCCGGCTCGACGACGCGGGCCAGGATGGCATGGAGCTGGTGCGTGAGATCCGGACCGTCTACGACAACTATGCCGACCTGGACACGCAGATCCTGGCGGCCTCGATCCGCCACGTCACCCACGTCAAGCAGGCCGCCATGATCGGCGCCGACGTGGCCACCGTGCCGCCGGCGGTGCTGCGCGCCCTGGTGCACCATCCGCTCACCGACAAGGGGCTCGAGACGTTCCTGACCGACTGGAAGAAGACCGGTCAACGGATCGTCTGATGACGTCTCTGGTTCCGGGGTCAGACCCCTCGCCTCGACGTCCGTTTTTATGCTCCAAGCGCTGAGGCGAGGGGTCTGACCCCGGCTATAAAAAAGCGCCCCTTCGTTGCGGAAGGGACGCCAGATGAGTTTCCCGGACCCAGATTCTTTGAAACTTGGACCGGCTGACGTGAAAAAGCAGTCTCAGGCCTTTTGCAGCTGACCTGCCTGCTTGCCGCGCCCGCGCTTGTCGTCCTCGAGGACGAAAGTCACCCGGTCGCCCTCGTTCAGCGAGCGGATGCCCGCCTGCTCGAGCGCCGTGGCGTGCACGAACACGTCCTTTCCACCACCTTCCGGCTGGATGAAGCCGTAGCCTTTGGCGGTGTTAAAGAATTTCACGGTACCTGTGACGCGCATGAGGGGAGTTCCTTTTCCCAGTGAAAGCGTGATAGTCGCCGGTCTTGTTTGAGCCGCACGCTCGGCCCGGTAGCTCAGACATGGGGAAGGCACACCGCCCAGTGGGGGCAAGCACAAAACCACAGATCGTGAGGTAGCACCCCGGTCCCGGGGCGCACCGGCTGCGGGCCTATATGGGCTGGGATGGCGGCAGAAGCAAGACACACGTGCGGGAGCAGATGCCCGCCGTTTGGGCGCAAATGAGCAAAAGACCGAAGAGATCCTTCAGGATTCATTAACCGGCTCAGCCCGATGTTGCCCAGGCGTTCTTGCCGAGCCGGTCGGAGATTTTTCGACCCATTGGGGCCGTTTCATGCGCGACAGTGAGACTCCACAGGCGCCGACGCCGGAGGGGCTGCCCCTGCCGGCAGCGCAGGACCTGCGGGCCGCGGCCGGCGCGTGGCTCGCCCACATGGCGCACGAGCTGGGACGCGCGCACAACACGCTGGTGGCCTACGAGCGCGACTTGCGACAGCTCCTCGCATGGCTGGAGAAGGATCTGGGGCGCGCCCCCGCGCTGGCGGATCTGGCGCGGGTCGATGCCAGGCAACTGCGCGGCTTCCTGGCCTCCCGGCGCCAGGCCAAAACCGGGAGCCGCTCGCTGGCGCGCAGCCTGTCGGGCCTGCGCGCCTTCTTCCGCTGGCTGGAGGCGGAGGACGGCGTGACGAACCGGGCGATCCGGGACGTCGCGCGACCGCGCGTCGGGCACAGCCTTCCAAAGCCGTTGACCGTGGAGAAGGCGGCCGCGGTTGTCGACGGCGGCATGGCGGCCGAGCTCGACTGGATCGCCGCCCGCGATGCGGCGGTGCTGCTCCTGCTCTATGGCTCGGGCCTGCGCATCTCGGAGGCCCTCGGCATCGCGCGCCGCGACGCCCCGAGCGAGGGGCGCGAGGTGCTCCGCGTCGTCGGCAAGGGCGGCAAGGAGCGGCTGGTGCCGGTGCTGCCGGTCACGCAGGCGGCCGTCTCCCGCTACCTCGCTCTGTGCCCCTACCCGCTGGCACCGCACGGCCCGCTGTTCCTGGGCGCCAAGGGCGGCCCTCTGAGCCCGCGCATCGTGCAGCTTCTCATGGAGCAGCTGCGCGGCGGCCTGGGCCTTCCCGACACCGCTACGCCGCATGCGCTCCGCCACTCATTCGCCACGCACCTGCTCTCCGCCGGCGCCGACCTGCGCCAGATCCAGGAGCTGCTGGGCCACGCCAGCCTCTCCACCACCCAGGTCTACACCGAAGTGGACCGCGACCGGCTGCTGGCGGTCTATGAGAAGGCGCACCCGCGGGCGTGACGGCGATGGCAGTAAGGCAATAGGGCAGCAGGCGCACTGATGAGCGCCATTGCCCTACTGCCCTACTCCCCAACTGCCTCCTCATTCACCGCACCAGCCCGTGGCCAGCGCGCTGGCCCACACCAGCGAGCCGTTCCGCGCCGCAAGCTCCGCCATTCGCATATGGTCGTATGGGACATGCCGGATGGTGGTGTGCCACACACCTTCCGTGCGCTCCAGAATGGCGTAGCAGGCGTGCGGCGTCCCGGCCTCCACCACGTGCTCGACGGGGACGTCCCACCGATACCCGGGGCAGCCCACGCTCCCCGGGTTGACGACAAGGCGGCCATCGCGAAGGCGGACGACGCGCGGAAGGTGAGTGTGCCCGCAGAGGATCAGCGATGCCGCAATCCCGCCTGCCTCCGCCTCGATCGCCTCGATCGGCGCCGCGGCGACGGTGCCATCGGCCGTGACGTGGTCGAGCCAATAGGTGAGGTCGTGCCGCGGCGTTCCATGGCAAAGGAGCACGTCGTCGCAGTAGACCAAGGTGGCCGGCAGGCTTGCCAGCCATGCGAGGTGGCCTGCATCGAGCTCAGCGTGTGCGTACCGGTCGGAGGCGCCCATGTCGGCAGCGGCCTCGGCCAGCACCCGGTCATGGTTGCCCCGGATCGAGGGGAAGCCGCGCGCCATGAGCAGGTCTGCGGTCCGGCGGGGCTCGAGCGGGCCGCTGACATGGTCGCCGAGATTGACGACCTCGGCGATTCCCAGTGCGGCCATGTCGGCAAGCACCGCCTCCAGCGCGGCGCAGTTTCCATGCACATCGGCAATGGCTGCAAGCCTCATCGTCCAACCTCCATCTGGCCGGCCGGCGACTGACAGCTCTCGCGGGGATACACTGAAGCCGTTCGCTTTAGCCGCATTTGTTGAAGCGCCCGCAAGCTGATCGTCAAATCGGCGCTGATTGGCGTCTAGCAGTCGCGGGCAGCTCGCGCAAGCGCTTGCACCGTTCACCGAGCGAAGCCCGAAATCGCTCGCGCGGTTTCATCGCTTCACGACTTTCAAGGCGAGCGGGCGATGATCGCGCGCAAAAATGCTTCACCCGGAAGGCTGGCATGCGCCGGAGTGTCGGTAGGCCGCCCTTCCGTGCACAGCTGCCTTGGTCAGGCCAGAATGACCAAGTATCGGCTCCGGCAGGTCGCTCAAACGCACCGAGGGATTCGATGCGTCTTTTGCTGCTGCTCCCCGTTCTGCTCTTTGCGTTCACCCCGGCCAGCGCGGACGATGCCGATACGCTTACCGTCGATGGTACGGTGTACCGGCTGGAAGGCGTCGACGCGCCGGAGCTCGATCAATTTTGCGTTGACAAGGGCGGTGCGTACCCTTGCGGTCTGTTTGCGGCCGAAGGCCTTCAAGAGCTCATTGGGGAGCGGCCGGTGCGCTGCCAAGACCTCGGCCGCGACCCGGAACATCCCCTGCGCCGTATTGGCCATTGCACTGTAGGTGACGTCGACATCAATCGCTGGCTCGTGCAACAAGGATGGGCCATCAACGTCGACCCCCTCGACCGCTTCGCGGAGGACGAGCGCGAAGCGCGGGCGCGCCCCCTCAGTATCTGGCGGGGGTGCTTCCTGGCTCCGTACGATTTCCGGCGAGGCAGGAAGCTCGCAGCGACACTGTTGGGGACCGACTGTCCACCCGATGCTCGCGCCAAGCTCGTGGCCGATTACACGCTCAAGCCGCCGGGTTGCGAGATCAAGGGCAAGTATGCGTTCCGCGCGCGGCTCACGGGCCATCGCGGCATCTATCACCCACCGTGGTGCGGTAGCCATCGGCGCACCACCGGGACGCACCGTTGGTTCTGCTCGGAGGAGGAGGCTGTCGCCGCCGGCTTCCGTCGGTCATTCACATGCGGCTGGTAACGATCCCGCGGGCCTCGGCGTTCGGTACGCAGCGGCACTCGCTGCTATCACGATTTCATCACTTCACCATCCTGCCGCGCGTGGGCGATGATCGCGCGCTTCGCCCATGAATGGATGCAACCCATGACCAAGACTGCCCTTGTCGTCGGAACCGGATCAGGCATCAGCGCGGCGTTCGCGCGGGCCCTGGCCGCGGACGGCTATCGCGTGGCGCTCGCAGCGCGCGGCGTTGACAAGCTCGCGCCTTTGGCGGGCGAGATCGGTGCGCTGACCATTGCTGCGGACGCAACCGAGTCCGATAGTGTCGCCCGGCTCTTCGCCGAGGTGGACCGGCAATTCGGCCGCCTCGACGTGATGCTCTACAACGCCAGCTACCGCGCGCGCGGCCCGTTCCTCGATCTCGTCCCGCAGGAGGTGGCGCGGTCGATCGAGGTGTCGGCCTTCGGCGCCTTCCTTGTCGCCCAGGAGGCGGCCAGGCGCATGGTGGCTCGAGGTGAGGGCGCCATCCTCTTCACCGGCGCCTCGGCCAGCGTTAAGGGCTACGCGCAGTCGGCGCCGTTCGCCATGGGCAAGTTCGCGCTGCGCGGGCTCGCCCAGTCTATGGCCCGCGAGCTCGGCCCCAAGGGCATCCACGTGGCGCACTTCGTGATCGACGGCGGCGTGCGCAGCACCGAGCGCGGGCGGGTGGAGGGCGCAGGGGACACCGTCGACAGCCTGCTTGATCCGGCGGACATCGCCCAGACCTACATGGCCGTCCTGAAGCAGCCGCGCAGCGCCTGGAGCCTGGAGGTGGAGGTGCGGCCCTGGGTGGAGCGGTTCTAGGACGGGTACCCCACGGGGGCGCGGCAGGTTCGATCTGAGACTTGCCGTACATTGCAGGGGAAGTTTTGACCCGACTCGGACATCGCGCACGACCATGGGTGCATTGCTCTTGCGACCGGCGTCGACGATGAGCGCTATTGGCCTACCTTGACGTCGATGAGGATCTTGCGCCACCGATCGACCTCGCTGACCACGAGTTTCTGCATGTAGGCCCCGCCTTGACGCTCCGCTTTCGGCACGCCCGCGCCAATGTCAGCTAACCGCTTGACGCTCGCAGGGTCTCCCAAAGTCTTGGCGATCGCCTCGGAAATCTTCGCCAGCACCGCCGGCGGCGTCCCCTTCGGCGCGTAAAAACCGGTCCAGGTTTCGACCTTGAACTCGGGCAAGCCGGCCTCGTTGGCGGTGGGCACGTCGGGAACAGCCGGGGAGCGCTCGTCGGCGGCGACCACAAGCGCTTTCAGCGACCCGCCCTGGACATGACCGCTCACCGCGGCGACGAGATCGCAGGAGCCATCGATGGCGCCCGAAAGGATGTCATTGCCGGTCTGACCGAAGCCCCGGTACGCGACCATCGTCGGCTCGACACCGATTAGTTGCGACAAAAGCACGATCGTGATGTGGGAGGCCGAGCCGATCCCAGAATGTCCGAGCTTTAGGTCCTTGCCCTTCGCTTTGGCGTACGCAATGTACTCCTTGAGCGTGCTCGCCGGAAAGTCCTTGCGAACGAACAGGACGCTGGGCGTCGAGCTGACCAGCCCGAGATACTCGAAATCAATCCGCGGATCGAAGGGGAGCTTGGAATTGAGCTGCACCGAGGCGGCGTGTGTACCCATACTGCCGAGCCCGATGGTGTAGCCGTCCGGGCTGGCATTCTTGACGCGGGCCGAGCCTGTCGCGCCGCCGGCGCCGCCGATATTTTCGACGACTACGGACTGACCGATGTGTTTCGTGATTCCATCAGCCATGATGCGGCCGATTGCGTCGGCCGCACCGCCCGCTGCGAATGGCACAATGATCGTGATCGGGCGTGAGGGGTAATCTTGCGCGAACGCGGCGCCAACACTTGTAAGGGCCAGGGCGATGGCCGTGAGCAAGGACCTCATGCTCGTCTCCCTTGTCTGCTCGACACAAAGTAAAGTAGTTTTACGTAATCCGTCACGGACAACACGTCAAGGGACTTTACTTCTATGCCGAGCGCTGCGAGCTCAAGCCGGGCCACGGCCCAAGCAAGCCTTCCCCCGCCGACTGCCGGTGCGCTGCTGCGCATGACCTACCAGAGCATTCGCGAACGCCAGTTCGCGGCCGTGATCGCGAAGGGCTTCGGAGATCTGAATCAGCCGCTGTTGAATGTGTTCCTCTACCCGCCTCCCGACCGAGTGCGCCCCAGTGAGCTGGCCGAACGAGCCAACATGACCAAACAAGCGATGAACTATCTGCTGGGCCAGCTCGAGGCTCGCGGCTATATCGAACGCCGCGCGCAACGGGGCAGCAGCCGTCGCCTCGTGTTTCTCACCGACCGCGGGTGGCAGGTGCGTGAGGCAATTCTGGCGGAAGTCGCAGAGGTGGAAGCGGAGTGGCGGTCTGTTCTCGGTCAGCAGCGCTTCGAGGAGTTCATGAACACGTTGCGACAACTATGGGCGATCAGCCACCTTGGCATCCAAAGCGCAGACGACGGTGGCGTGGCTCGGGCAAAAGATGGCCGACCCGAACCCTCACCTCCACGCCCACAGGGCGGCAGGAAGGCTGCCAGGTCCCGTTGATGGGGTGTCGACAGAGCTGCCGATCCGCAAGATCACGCTCGGCGAGCGGACTGCTTTTGGCGCGACTCTGCCGTAGCACATTGACATTGCGGCAGGTTCGCTCCGAAATTTGTCGTGCTCCGTCAGGGCGGCACGCCTGGAGCGATTCCCACTCGATGTGGATCGAGGCAATCGCCCAGGCCATGGTGCGGGAAGCTGCGGGCCGCGCGCATCTCCCCAAAACGGAGCTCCGGTTCGCCAGCCAAGAATCGCGCCGAGCGCTTCTTACCGTTGGTGGTTCGTTCACCATCAAGTCCAAGCCACCTCGGGACGCTATCCCCGGTGGGGCGAGGCTGCCTGATAGAATAGGGGCCTCGTTTGCCGCGACGGGACGTGGATGGGCCCATCCGACGTCCACGTGCAGACGGCCGGCGTCCTGGAAGGAGGGGAGATGGCCCGAGATCCAGGAGGCTCGCTGCGTCGGCCTCTGGCGC
>Ga0075421_100007373_pt1 | contig 13463 bp, 12 predicted proteins | sample SoiMetdeltSBSDD5_FD_75292 | JGI IMG/M metagenome (GOLD analysis project Ga0075421, IMG submission 75292) | Bulk soil microbial communities from a Populus tree surrounding site in Tennessee, USA - Soil MetaG P. deltoides SBSDD5 | ecosystem: Environmental > Terrestrial > Soil > Tree plantation... | reverse complement strand
GGGATGGTCCATGAGAAGCTGACTTATTCGGTCATTGGTGCTTTCTTCGAGGTTTACAACACACTCGGGTTCGGCTTCCGGGAGCATCTCTACATGAAGGCCCTCGAGCGTGAGCATCATGGAACCGACCCTTCAGGTAAGAAAGCAGGCATCCAGAACGGAGGGGGGAGACGGATTGGTAGGATGGGTGAGATACTGGGGATCGCTCCGAGGGCATTCGACTGCCCTCGCCCAACGAGCGAGGAATGAGGGAACGACCTCGGGACGCACCGAGCCTCCCGAGGTCGTTCCCATTTCATCACAGTCCTGGCGCGGGGAGATCTCCCGGTCACGGAGCGATTCGCCGTGATCCCACCCATCCCCAGCATCCGTCTCCCCCCTCCGTTCTGGATGCCAGACCGGACCCCCGGATGCCAGTCGCCACGCATCGTTCTAGATGCCTGACCAGCGTTCAGAGATCTGGTCAGCCCTTGATCCCCGAGCCCGCCATGCTCTCGATGAAGTAGCGCTGTAGAAATCCGTACGCGATCACGACGGGCAGCACCAGTACCATGGCCGAGGCGAGCGAGACGCCCATCGACCCAGCACCGCCGCCGAGGGCGAAGACCGTGAGCAGCTGAGGCAGCGTCATCACCTGCTGGTCCCGCACGACGAGCAGCGGCCAGAGCACCTCATTCCATGATCCCATGAACGTGAAGATCGCCACCGTCGCGAGCACGGGCCTCGCGAGCGGCCAGATGATCGTGAACAGGATCCGCATCTCCCCCATCCCGTCCATGCGCGCCGAGTCGACGAGCGACTGGGGGATCTGCAGAAAGAACTGGCGCAACATCAGAATCGCCGTCGCGTTGAAGAGATATGGGACGATGAGTGCGGCGTACGTGTCGACCCACCCGAGCCGCACGATCAGGGTGTAGAGCGGGATCAGCGTCAGTTGTCCAGGCACGAGCAGCACGGCCAACGTTACGACATTGAGTAACGGGCGCCCGCGGAAGTGAAGCCGCGCCATCGCGTAGGCCGTCATCGATCCGAGCACCAGTACTGCGGTCGTGATCGTCGTCGCCACGAGTGCACTGTTCAGCAGTGCACGACCGAACGGAGCGCGCGTCCACATCGTGCGGTAATTGTCGAGCGTGACGTCGCGCGGTATGAGCGACAGCGTCCCGACCTCGAACGGTGGTTTGAGCGTCGTCGACACCATCCACAGGAACGGATAGATGAACGTGAGTGCGGCGACGGCGAGAACCACGTAGAGCGCTGTGCGACGGAGAGCGGTCACTGAGCCTCCGCTCGGCCGAGGACCCAACGTTGCACGGCGACGACGACGCCGATCATGACGGCGAGGGCTACGCCAATGGTCGCGGCGTAGCCCATCTTCTGGTAGGAGAACGCATTCGTGTAGAGATAGAGCACGACCGAATACGTCCGCCCGAGCGGTCCGCCGCCTGTCATGACGTAGGGCTCGATGAAGAGCTGGAAGCCGTTGATGGTCGAGAGCGTGACGACGAGGATCGTCTGTGGGAGGAGCAGTGGCAGCGTCAGGAAGCGGAACCGCTGCCACGCCGAGGCGCCCTCGAGCTCGATGGCCTCCTGACAGCTCCGCGGGATGTATTGGAGGCCGGCGAGGTAAATGATCACGTAGAAGCCGACGTTCTTCCACGTCACCATGACCGCGATCGCCGGCATCGCCGTGAGCGGATCGGTGAGCCATGGGACGGGTGCGAACCCGAGCCGCACGAGTAGCCGGTTGATGAGGCCGACGTCCGTCGCGTAAAGCGAGTTCCACAGAATCGCGACCACGGCACCAGAGATCACGACCGGAAGGAAAAACGACGCCCGCCAGAACGCCCGGAACGCGAGCTTCCGATTGAGCGCGAGAGCGAGTGCCAGTGCGGCTGCGATCTGAAGCGGAATGTGGATCGCGAGGAAGACGCCCATGTTCAGAACGGCGCGCCAGAAGCGGGCGTCCTGCAGCAGCAGCTCCACGTTATCGAGCCCCGCGAACGATGGTGCCGTCACGAGGTCCCATCGCATGAATACCAGCGCGATGGCGAAAACGATCGGGTACACGGCGAACGTGGCGAGGAACACGGCGTAGGGCGCCGAGAGGAGCCACCCGGACCGTTCCTCTGACCTCGTGACCGTGCGAACGTCAGCGTGCATCGATGATCTTCCGCGTTTCGGCTGCCGCTCTGGCGAGCGCCTGTGTCACGGGAACCGTGCCGTACACAGCGCCTTGCTCGTACGCCTCCGAGAGAATGTCGAAGATCTCGACCACGTCGGGATCCAGATCGAGATCGCGTGTCCGCTCGACGTAGCGCGCGAACGTCGTCAGCGTCGGCCAGCGCGTCAGTGACGCGCTGAACCGCGAGTCGGTGGCGAGCGATCTTCGATACGGCAACTGGCTGGCCTCCTCGATCAGCAGGCGATCGGCGGCCGGTGACGTCAGATACGCGACGAAGCGAGCGGCGGCGTCCGGGTGCCGAGTGGTCGAGAAGATCGCGATGCTGCGCAGGTCGGCGAACGTGTACCGCTTGTTCGGGTCGACGCCATCCGCGGCCGGAATGGGCGTGACGTCGTAGCGAAGCCCCGGCACTTTGAGCTCGTTCAGCTCGCGCACGAACCAGGGCCCGATGATCTTCATCGCCACCGTCCCGTCGGTGAACGGGTCGCGCCCCATCGCGAAATTCGAGCGAGGGAGCAGCCCTTCCGCGAACCCACGACGCAACAGCTCGAGCGCCGACACCGCCGCGTCGTTCTCGAACACGACGTCGCCGTTGGCGACCAGCGTCGTTCCACCAGAGCTCGCGAGGTAGAGCGGGTAGAAATCGTAGAACCGCTCGTACCAGGTCGTCTTGACCGGCGCCCAGAGCGCCCAGCGATCGATGCGACCATCGCCATCGGTATCGCGGGCGAGGCGGCGAAACGCGTCGAGCAGCTCGCTCTGCGTGCGCGGTGGCGCCACACCCGCGCGAGCGAACAGGTCGACGTTGTACATCAGCATCTCCGGGTTCGTCTTCCACGGAAACGCGTAGATACCGCCGTCCGGTAAGCGAAGCGAGGCGAGCATGGCTGGTGTGGTACGTTCCTGCAGTCGAGCGGCCGTGGCGGCGCGGTCGTCGAGGCGTACGACGCCGCCTGCTCGCACGAGCCGTGAAAGGAGCGCTGACGACACGTTCGATGACACGTCGGGCGTCGCCTTCGCGACGATCGCCGCCAGCAGCACTTCTTCGGTAGATCGCCCGGCCGGAAGCGGCTGCATGCGAACCTGCACGTCCGGGTTCTCGGCGTTCCATGCTGCGGTGAGTCGCGTTGCCAGGCGAACTTCGCCGGGATTGGCTGCGGGCCAGTATGTGAGGATGATCGGACCGGTTCGCCCCGACGGCTGGTCGACGTCCAACCCTTCCCGGCGAGTACGACGGCGAACGGTGACGCGCTCGCCGTTAGGCCCCACGAGCTCCCGCGAGCTCGGCACTTCGGTGAGGGAGGCGCTCGGGTTGCCGGTGGGTCGAAACCGCAGATGTACGGCCGCGTCGGGGTCGCTCGTCGCCGCCTGAAGCGCGAGCAGCGCCTCCACCGTCGACTCGGCGCCCGCGTTCCGATTGACGCCCGCGGCCGTCGCCCCGTCGACGCCGTCGAACGTGCGGCCGGTTCGCTCGTCGTACATCGGTTCGCCTGCAGGGTTGGCGCCGAGGAACCATCCTGCCGCCAGTCCCGCGAGCATGGCGTACCGTCGCTCGCCGGTCGCCTCGGCGAGCGCGAGATATCCCTCGACGATCGGACTTACGCCGTACGCGATTTGCGGGAACCACTTCGCTCGGCCGTCTGGTGCGACCTGCTCGGGAAAGTGGCCGGCGAGCAGAAACCGCGACCAGAGCCCATCCGCTTCGCGGCGCGCTGCATCCGCGAGGTCGGGGCGCTGCAGTACGACTGCCGCGTGGGCGAGCGCCTGGGTGGAACGGCTGCCCCAGGCGTGCCACGGAGCGTCCGGGCGGTCGAGATGGCCACCCCAGGGCGGGCTGTCGGCAGCTCCAGCGGCGAGTGGGACCAGCAGATCAGCGGCCCGGCCGGCGAGGGCGGCGACGTTAGGCGACGGCTTGGCCCGTTGCAGCGCAAGAAGTCCCAGCAGCGCCTCGGCGGTAGCAGTCGCGGACCCACCAACGAGGTGGCGTGCGTTCACGTCGCGGGCAATACGGTTCAGTGCGCGGTCGAGGGCAGGCCGCAAGGGCGCCATCCGATCCGGCCGCTCGGAGCCGAGCACGCGCGTGGCCTCACCTAGCGCCCAGACGGCCCGGGCCCCCCAGTAGGTCATGCTCTTGCGGCTGCTCGGGGCCGTGCGGTTCGGGCGACCGAGCGTGTCCACGAAGTTGATGAACTCGCCGTCGCCTTGCTCCATCGCCGCGATGAAGGCGAGGAGCCCCAGCGCTTCCTCACGCGCGAGCGTGTCACGCGTCAGCTCGTAAGCACGGAGATACACGACTGCCGCGCGTGCCGCGTCATCGACACTCGCGATCCCCTCGTAGCCATCACGCGCAGGCGAGCCGGTCGGGCGATAATCAGGGGCCGGTGCGTACAGTGCGACGACTCGTGTGGGGTGCCCGCCTACGCTCAGGTCACGCGTTAGGTGGCGAAGATGGTCATAGTTCAGGCGAACGGGCGGCGGGCTTTTCGGTGTTTCGGGTCGCGTTGCGTCGCGGCGGCAGGCCGTAAGAAACAATGAACCGCAGAGGGCGCAGAGGACGCGGAGGACTGCCTGTCGACCGACAGGCAGTCCTCCGCGTCCTCTGCGCCCTCTGCGGTTCACTCTTCCAGAAGGTATCCGATCCGAGATGCCAGCCCGGCTCCTCACAACGGTACCCCGACTTCCCGCCGCGCAATGGCCCGCTCGAGCGACTCGACGAGCCTACGCTTCGAGACACGGGCACCCGCGACCGAGACGTCGGCCGCCCCGTAGTAGACCACGTAATCGTCGGCCCGCTCGACCAGCCCTTGCGGGAAAACGACCCGCACGCCGGTCCTGAAGTTTGCCATGTCCACCTGCGGGATGCTTCGCGGCTCGATCTCGTACGGTGCTTCGGGAGTGAGCACGGGACGCTCCGACACGTATCGCACCGTGTCGGGCGCCTCGAGATCGAGCACGCACCACCCCATCGAGTACACGTTGCCCTCCTCGATCGAGGTCGCGCCATGGAACGGGAAGAGCCACCCAATCTCGGTCGCGACCGGCGGTGCGCCGGCACCCACGCGAGAGCTCCGCCACGTCCCTGGTCGAGGGCCGAGCAGTGCTGTGCCGGCTTCAGGCCACTCCGACTCGAGCGATCGAACGCGGGTACAGACGATACGCGGCATCGGGCGGTGGAGGATCACGTACTCTCCGCCGACCTGACGCGGAAACACGACGCAGTTCTTGTTATCGCCTGCGACCCGCGGTCCGTGACGCCGGTAGCGATCCGGGGCGAGCAGATCATCGGTCGTGATGAGACAGATGCGCGGGCCCGCCGGCGAGTAGCCCGTGTACGTGATCGCGTACCGTCCTTCGTCCTCGAGCCACGTGATGCGAGGGTCCTCGACACCCCACTCTTCGTACGGTGCTTCTCGCGCGATCGCTGGGTGGTCCCAGATCTCGTCGATGCGCGTGCCATCGGACGACACGGCAAGCGCGAGACATGAACGCCGCGTGTCCTCCTCGAAGACCCGGACGAGCAGCACGACTCGTCCGCTGTCGTGGTCGATCGCCGCGCCAGGGTTGAACGCGCCGGAGGCGCGAGCGAACCGAATGTCGGACGGGCGAACCAATGGGTTCGCGGCCAGCCGCTCGAGCCGTGCAATGGGGTCTGCCCCCAGTGCCTCCGAAACGGACGTCATACGTTCGTGCGCAGCCACTGGGCGTAAAGGCGTGCGAAGTGCTCGGCCGGCGCGCGATAATACTCGTCGGCCGTAACATCCACCACGTTAGGCACAGGGCCTTGGGGGAGTGCGCCGGCGTCGCGACGAGCCCGCACGGTACGGAACACCCCGCCCGCGGGCTTCTCACTTCCGTCAGCGCGGACGAGCCCGAACGTCCGCTCCCGCACGGCCGTAGCGAGCGGCGCCCGATCGAAGAGTCTGGCGTCATAGTCGCCGTAGCACCAGGCATAGGCGCCGGCGGCACCCGTCCGCACGAGGCGCTCGAGTACCGCCTCGTAATACTCGGCAGCCTCGTCTTCCGAAGCGAGGTATTGCTCGCGCGGCTGGCCGAGGAAATCGTCGGTGATCGTGTACCCGCTACTCCCGCGCGGCGCGGTGCACAGTCCGAACTCCTGCATCAGTGGCCGGCGATGTCGGGCCGCGAGGCCAGCGGTCAGCGCGCACGAGAACGGCACGAGCTCGGGATCCAGAAACGATCGTGCGACTTCGGAGTAGAGGGGATACGCATGCATGACGTCCTCGTCCGCGATCGCGCCGAGATCGTCGATGCGCAGGGTGTCCGTCGCCGTCAACGACGGGAGATGCGCGCCGATCTGAATCGGCGCCCCGGGTGCGACGCGTCGGATCGCGTTGGCGAGCAGTGATGCCCACACACAGCCGGCATCCCGGGATCGCGGGCGTTGCGCGTCATCGATCTCGTTCGTGAGGTCGAACGCTCGAATCGTGCGGCCGCCGTCCATGAGCGCACTCGCACACGCCTCCACGAGCATCGCCTGCGATCGCAGCACGGTGGGGTCGCCGTAGAGATCGACCGGGTGGCTGGCTCCGTCGAGCATCCACGTCGGCCACCAGACCCGTCCGCTCATGTTGAGGACGATGAGTGTCGGCACCACACGCACGCCAGCGTCCACGGCCGCTCGCACGACCTGCACGAGCCGGTCCACCATCCGGCGATCGACCGTGAGCGGCTCCGGGAGGAAGTCCTGGGTGAGCGCAAACACGCGCACCACGTCGAACCCCATGTCGGCGATGTGCGCCATGTCCTCGTGAACCTCGCCCAGGTCGAGCTCCCGCCACATGTACATGGCGCGACGCCGCGGCCAGTAATTGAGTCCGAGCTCGAATGTCACGGCTCGCCGAGGCCAGCCAGAATGTCGGCGAGCGAGAGATCCGCGACGGCCGTCACGCCGTCGGCCGCGCCGTAATACACGCGGACGCGATCGCCTTCCGCGATCACTCCGCACGTGAACACGACGCCACCGAAGAAGCCGCTCCGCTCGTAGGGTGTCTCGGGCCGGAGGATCGGGTCGCGCGATCGGGCGACGACCCGCGATGGGTCGTCGCCATCCAGCAGCAGCGCACCTAACGAATACACGTGCGGGGACCCGGACACGCCGTGGTACACGGCGAGCCAGCGGCTCCGCCCGTCGACCCGGACCCGGAACGGAACGGCGCCGCCGCCGATCTTCACGTCCTCCCACCCACCCGGCCGGGCCGTCGCGACGAGGCGGTGCTTTCCCCAGGCGAGCAGGTCGGTCGAGCCGGCCGACCAGATCGCCGGCTCGCCGACCCCCGCGGGCATGGGACGGTGCAGCGCGACGTGGTGGCCGTCGATCCGCTCGGGGAAAATCGTGACGTCGCGGTTGTTAGGCGGGAAGATGATGCCGTGCCGCTCGAAGGACGCAAAATCCCGTGTCGACGCGAGGGCGGTCGCGATGCCGTGGGCCGACACGGCGGTGTAATTGATCCAGTAGGTTTCGTCGAGCAGCGTGATTCGCGGGTCCTCGACGCCGAACGCCTCGTACGGCGTCGCAGCCGACAGCGCAGGGGCGGGCGCGGTCTCGAAGTGGACCCCGTCGGAGGAGCGTGCCAGGCGCAGGTGCGAGAGGGACGTGAGCCACGTGCGGCCGTCGGCGACGATCAGCCGCGGGTCGGTCACGTCGACGCCCGGGGCGCTCCGTTTCCACCGCCTGATCTCCAGGCGCCCCGATGCTGAATCGTAGACCGGTGCCGCGACCTCGTCAGGGTCGATCCCTCGCGGAGCTTCCGCCACGCGAAGGACGAGGACCACATCGCCCTCGTGCTGGATCGCCGCGGGATTGAACACACCAACGACCTCGAGGTCCGGTCGTGACGCCGCGACCATGCTCGGCGTAATGATGGGGTTCTCCGGCGCGCGACGCGCCACGATCGACGTTGGCATGAGGGACGATAGCGGGCTGGGACCCGATCGAGAAAGTGGCCGTTGAGTCGGGGCACGCGTCGCGTGATCTTCAGCGCATGTCTACACACCTCCTCCGATGTCTCGGATTCGTGGGGCTCGTTACCTCCGCGACGAGCGCGTGCAGCCGCGGCGCCGCGGTGTCGAGCGAGCCCGCTCCGGCCGTCGTTCGGGCGCCGACCGTCCCCCGGGCGGATTGCACGCGGTTCCAGCCCTATCTCGACTCCGTCCACGCCGCCGGCCGTTTCGCCGGTGCCACGTTAGGCGTCGCGTTCCCCGATGGCTCGGTGTGCGCAATCGCCACGGGGTGGAACGACACGACCGCGAAGACGCGCATGCGTCCCACCGACCTTCTGCTGTCGGGGAGCGTCGGGAAGACGTACGTGGCCGCGGTCGCCCTCCAGCTCGTGAGCGAAGGTCGCCTGCGCCTCGACGAGAAGATCTCGACGTATCTCGGCCGTGAACCGTGGTTCAGTCGTTTGCCGAACGCGCCGGACATTACGGTACGGATGCTCATGAACCACACGAGCGGGCTCGTGCGCTACGAGCTCAATGAGCGGTTCCTCCGCGATCTGACGGCCAACCCCGACAAGGTGTGGACCCCGGCGGAGCGCATCGCCTACCTGCTCGACGCGCAGCCGCCATTCCGCGCCGGCGAGGGGTGGGACTACTCCGACACCAACTACATCGTCCTCGGCCTGATCATCGAGCGGATCACCGGCCAGGCGTTGAACGACCAGATCCGTCGCCGAGTGCTTCAGCCGCTGGCGCTCGCGCACACCGTCCCCTCGGACCGCCGCGAAATTCCGGGCGTAGCGCAGGGATACGCGGGCCCTAACAACCCGTTCGGTCCGTTCGACGCCGTGCTCGTCAACGGGCGGTTCGTCGTGAACCCGCAGTTCGAGTGGGCTGGCGGCGGGTACGCGTCGACCGCCGACGACCTGGCGCGGTGGATGAAGCTCCTGTTCGAGGGGCGCGCCTACCCGGACTCGCTGCTCCGCCAGGCGTTGGACGGGCGCGAAGCGCGGCCGCTTGGACAGGGGTCGCGTTACGGGCTCGCTGCGATCATTCTGCAGACCCCGCTCGGCACCACGTACGGCCACAGCGGGTTCATGCCTGGTTACCAGACCGAGGCGCGCTACTACCCCGCGCAGAAGTTCGCCGTCGCCTTCCAGATGAATACGAGCACGCGTGGCGCGCTCGGCAGGCCGCCGAGCGCGGTCGTGAGCGAGGTCGCGAGGCGGGTGATCGAACAGCCACGCTAGAGCCGTCGGGGATTCCCCGACGGATGTGTCTCCTGTGCGAGCAGGTTGGCCGACATCAGTTCAGGGGCTTCTCCGACCGAGAATACATCGGCCCCGAAGCAACTTCCTCCGCGAGTCCAGTAGCACCACTCTCGGAGGCTTTCCATGCAAGCCCGAACGTTGATCCAATCGTCCGTTGCGCTCGTTACCCTCGCCGCGACGGCTATTGCTCTGACCGCTGCGCGCCGCAATCCGACGATCGAACGCGTCGACTTCGGCAAGACCGTTACAGCGACCCAGCCTGCGTACGATGCGCGCGTCGCGCCTGCGTCCGACCCGTCCATTCGGGAATTCATCATCCCGATCACGCACGACACGATCGAGATCGCGAAGGGCGTGAAGTACGAAGGGTGGACGTTCGGTGGCACGGTGCCAGGGCCTGTCGTGCGCGTGCGCCAGGGCGATCGGGTCCGCATCAAGGTCGTCAACAAGGCTCCGACGCCGCACTCGATCGACTTTCACTCGGCGCGCATCCCGGCGAACGTGGCGTACCGAATGCTCCTGCCAGGCGACACGATCTCGTTCGAGTTCACGGCTCGCGATCCCGGTGCGTACATGGTCCACTGCGGGACGCCGCCAATCACGATGCACATCATGCAGGGGATGTACTTCGCGATCATCGTCGACCCCGCAGGGGGCTGGGGGACGGATGCCGACAAGGAGTTCGTGCTCGTCCAGAGTGAGTTCTACACGAAGAAGGACTCCGCGTCGGGCGCGGTGACGCCGGACTGGCAGGCTGCAACGGCGAAGAACGCGAGCTATGTCGTGTTCAACGGGCGCGCGGGGCAGTACAAGGACACGCCGCTCAAGGTGGACGTCGGCGATCGGGTTCGGCTGTTCGTCGTGAACGCCGGCCCGTCGTTCCGCAGCGACTTTCACGTCGTCGGCGCGGTGTTCGACCGCGTGTACCCGGACGGCAACCCCGACAACGCGCTCGAGGGCGTCCAGACCTATACGGTACCGGCTGGTGGTGGCGTCGTGTTCGAGACGGTGTTCGAAAAGGGCGCCAGCGATGAAGGGCTCTACCCCTTCGTCACCCACAGCTTCGCGGACGCGGAGAAGGGCGCCGTGGGGATCATTCAGGTGGGGACGCCCAAACACCACACCACGATGTCGCACTGAGCCCGGAACAATGACCGAGATCAACCCCACGACTCTGACGCGAGCGGGTGACGGGCTATGAAAACGATCTATGCGAGAGGCGCTGCCGCCGACGCCGTCGCGGCCAACCCGACCCGCCCGGCCACCGCAGTCATTCACGATACTCCCGACGCGCGCCTCGTCGTCTTCCGCATTGCGCCGGGACAGGTCGTCGCACCCCATCGGAATGCGTCGACGGTGCTGCTGACGGTGCTCTCGGGGAGCGGACTGGTGACAGGCGGGGACACGGAAGTTTCGGTCGGCCCCGGCGATGTGATCGCCTACGCGCGTAACGAGCTCCACGGTATGCGTGCCGTCAACGAGGAGCTCGTGCTGCTCGCCACCATCACGCCGCGTCCCGGTTCGCGAAGCGACGTCCACCCTCTCGCTCTCGCTACCACTCCGGCCGACGCGGGCCGAGGCGCCTGATGGATCGGTTCGTTACCGCATTTCTCAAGGCGAGCCTCGTATGGCTCGGGCTGGGCGTCTCGGCTGGTGTCGCGATCGCCGTTCACCCGCAATGGGCCGTGTACCGCGCCGCCCATCTGCACATGAATCTGCTCGGCTTCGTCGCGATGATGATCTTCGGCGTCGCCTTGCACGTGATGCCCCGCTTTACCGGCCACCCGCTCTACAGTCGCCGCCTTGCGGTGGTGCAGTGGTGGCTCGCGAACGGCGGCCTGGCGATGTTCGTCGCCGGGTTCGTGCTGCGGCCGCACGTCGCGTTGGGCATGCCGGTCCGCATCCTCCTGGCGGCAGGCGGTACGATGTCCGCCGCGTCCGCTTACGCCTTCATCTATAACCTCTGGCGAACGATCGACGGCAAGGCGCCGAGTCGTGCGTCGGTCCGCGGAACCTCGGCACCGGCGACTGCGCCCGTGCTGCATCGCCTCTCGAGGTCCTGACGGGATGCACTCGCTCGTCCGCCGCTATCTCAAGACGGGCATCGCCTTTCTCGCGTTAGGTCTCGCGCTCGGGGTCTGGATGATGGTCGAGCGGGAGATGTGGCAGCGGTTTCCGTCGCGTTATGTGGTGAGCGCGCATACCCACGCGCTGCTCGTGGGATTCGTGATGATGATGATTCTCGGCGTCACGCTCTGGCTCTTTCCGCGCCCGGCGAAGGAAGACACGCGGTACACGCCGCGCGCCGCCGAGGTGGCGTACTGGCTCGTTGCGGGCGGCACGGTGCTGCGCGTCGCGGGCGAGCTCGCCCGGTCAGGCTCGAGCGCGCTCTGGTTGCGAGCAGTTACCCTCGCGGCCGGGTTGGCTCAAGTGGTCGGGCTCGCGGTCTACTTCTACACGATGTGGTCTCGCATTCGACCGCTCGGCAGCCAGGCCCGTGAAGCGCGAGGCGAGCGATTCTAGGACACGCGTATTAGAGGGGCTGACATGATCCGTGACGCATCGCCCGAGCTGAGATCCGGCGCAACGCATATGCCCGACGCGGATGCCGTTCGTGCGATGGACAGCCTCCGCCGGATTGTCCACGCGATCCGCGTGTCCACTCGCGGCTCAGAACGATCGGTCGGCATCAGCGCGGCGCAGCTCTTCGTGCTTCGTCAGCTCGCGGCCGTGTCCGGGCAGTCGATGAGCGACATCGCGGCGCGCACACGGACGACGCAAAGCTCCGTGTCGGAGGTCGTCGGACGCCTCGTGAGCCGGGGGTTCGTGGACCGGCGGACTTCCCCCACGGACCGCCGTCGCGCCGAGCTCACACTCACCCCTGCCGGCGACGCGGTCCTTGCTCGTGCGCCGGAGACCATCCAGGAGCGGCTGCTGGCCGGCTTCGGGCGACTCGGACAGGCGGAACAAGGCGCGCTCGCGGAGCTGCTCGAGGCCTGGCTCGTCGCGTCGGGGCTCGAGGAGGTTCGGCCGGTGCTCTTTTTCGAGGAAGGCGGCTGACCGACCCTCGCGCGGTGGCAGGCGATGCTCGACATTCCACCGCTGCCGAGCGGTACGTCGACTGAGCATCCTGCCGACCACGCGATGGAGGAACACCCGATGGGTACGAGAGCCGAGCTCGAGCTGCTGGACGCCCTGCAGGACGAGGTCGAAGCGATGGCTGACGACGCCGAGCTGTCGGGGCTCCCGCGTCGCGAGTTCGTCTTCCTGTCGCTCATGACTGCAGCAGCGAGCACGTTTGGGTTCGGCGCACGCGCCATGGCGCAGGCCGCGCCGACCGCTGGCCAGGCACCGCAGCCGGCGCCGCTCCCGGCACTCGGCAACGGGGAAACCGTCTCGTGGACCTTCCAGCCGTATCCGGGTGGCACCGGTGCGCTCATGGAGAAGCTTGTCCGCGAGCGGGGAGCGGCGGCGTTTCGCCGCTCCCCGTTCACGGTACCGAAGTGGAACGGGCCCATGCCTAACGCGCCAGACGACATCGCATTCCTCCCGGCTCACCGGCTCTCGGCCCTCATCCGCGAGCGGAAGCTCACGTCCACCCAGGTCACGCGCATCTACCTCGACCGCATCAAGCGCCTCGATCCGACGCTGCTGTGTGCGGTGACGATCATGGAGGAGCAAGCGCTGGCCGAGGCGGCACGTGCCGACGCGGAGATCAGGGCGGGGAAGTATCGCGGCCCGCTGCACGGCATCCCCTACGGGGTGAAGGACCTCTTCGCGACGAAGGGAACGCGTACGACCTGGGGATCCGCCGATTTCGAGCAGCGGGTGATCGATGAGGACGCCGAGGTCGTCGTCCGCCTGCGGGAAGCTGGCGCGGTCCTGATCGCCAAGCTGTCCACGGGCCTGTTCGCGTTAGGCGACCAGTGGTACCGCGGCCGCACGAACAACCCCTGGGACATCCGTCGTGGGTCCAGCGGCTCGTCGGCCGGCCCGGCCTCCGCGACGGCCGCCGGGTGCGTCGCGTTTGCCATCGGGACCGAGACATC
>Ga0075421_100007372_pt1 | contig 13465 bp, 12 predicted proteins | sample SoiMetdeltSBSDD5_FD_75292 | JGI IMG/M metagenome (GOLD analysis project Ga0075421, IMG submission 75292) | Bulk soil microbial communities from a Populus tree surrounding site in Tennessee, USA - Soil MetaG P. deltoides SBSDD5 | ecosystem: Environmental > Terrestrial > Soil > Tree plantation... | reverse complement strand
TCGGTGCCTGACGGCACATCGGCGCCGCGCAGGAGCGAAACGCCGCTGTCGAACTGCCAGCCCGACATCAGCACGTGGCTGTGCGCCCCGCTGATAGCCCAGTAGACGGCGTGGTAGTAGTCCGCAGCGTCGACGAGCACGCCGCTGTCGTCGGCGTGGACCCGACGCCATGCGTTCCGTCCGACCTCGACGATCGACGTCATCGTGCCCGCCGCGCCAGCACCTGGCGCGTGAGCGCGTGGCGCTGGATCTTGCCGGTGGGCGTGAACGGGAACTCGTCGAACACCTCGATCTCCTCCGGCAGCTTGTAGGTCGCCACGCCGCCCTTCAGGAACCCGACGACCTCCTCCAGCGACATTGCGGCGCCCGGGCGCGGGATGACGCACAGGCAGTTGCGCTCCCCGAGGCGCGGGTCAGGGACGCCGACGATGGCGGCGTGGAGGATCTTCGGGTGCGTGTAGAGGATCTCCTCGATCTCGCGCGGGAAGAACTTCTTGCCGCCGCGGTTGATCATCTCCTTGAGCCGGCCCACGATGCGCACGTTGCCCGAGGGCTCCATGACGCCGAGGTCGCCGGTGCGGAACCAGCCATCGGCGGTGAAGAGCTCGGCGTTGGCCTGCGGATTCTTGTAGTAGCCGAGGTGCACCGAGGGGCCCTTGGCGGCAATCTCGCCCTCGGCGCCGGGCGGCACGTCGCGGCCGTGCTCGTCGATCAGGCGCAGCGCCATCTCCGGCGCCGGGCGCCCGATGGTGCCGGCCACGGCCTCCGGATCGTCCTCGAAGCGGGTGAAGGTGTGGAAGCCTGTCTCGAGCATCCCGTAGAGCTCGATCAGGTGGCCGGGGATGCGCGCGCGGAAAGCGCGGATGGTCTCCACCGGGCAGGCGGCGCCGCCCGTGATGACGACGCGAAGCGACGACAGATCGAAGCGGCCGAGCTCGGGGTCGTTCAGCATCGCGATGAGCGACGCCGGCGCGCTGGGGATGAACGTCACCCGCTCGCGCTCGATCAGCTCGAGCGCGGCCCGCCCGCTGAAGCGGTCCAGCAGCACGGCGCGCGCGCCGGCCATGATCGACTGCAGCAGAGTGAGGTAGCCCCAGTTGAGGCCGAGCGGCAGGTAGATCAGAAACACCTCCCGGTCGCTCACGTGCATCGCGTCGTTGAGGATGCGGGCGGCCGGCAGCGTCGTGTCGAAGGAATGGGTCACGCCCTTGGGGTTGCCGGTGGTGCCGGAGGTGAACGCCATGCGCATGACCGCGTCGGGCGCCATGCGGTACGGCTTCAGCGGAGGGGGCGGCGTCGGACCATATATGACGTCGTCCAGGTCGCCGCCGCCGAGCACCAGGACGGCCTCGAGCCCGGGCAGCGCGGGCCGGAGCGACCGCATCATCTCCACGTAGTCGAAGCCCTTGAAGGTGGCCGGGCACACGAACGCGCGGCTCCCCGAGAACTGCACGATGTACTCGACCTCGCGGCTGCGGAAGTCGGGGCCGATCTGGTTGGCCACGGCGCCGATGCGCTCGCAGGCGAAGAAGACGTAGGCGAACTCCACCCAGTTCGGCAGCTGGATGGTCACGACGTCGCCCGGTCGGAGGCCGAGCTGCTGCAGCGCCGCCGCCGTGCGGTCCACGCGCGCCAGCAGCTCGCCGTAGGTCACGCGGTGGCGGTGATCCACGATCGCCTCGCGGTCCGGGTGGGCCGCGGCGCGGCGCGCGAGGATCGCGTGAAAGGTCTCTGCGTCTGGCATGCAATGACTATAATCGGGCCCGCCATCCAAGGAGGGCCGGTCATGAAGAGACGAGAGTTCCTCAAGCTGTCCGCCACCGGGGCCGTCGGAGCCAGCATGCTCACCATCCCGCCGCGCTCATGGGCCCAGGGGCCGATCAAGATCGGCATGCCGGCCGCGCTGTCGGGCAGCAACGCCCAGTACGGCATCCAGGCCAAGCGCGCCGCCGAGCTGTTCGCCAAAGACGTGAAGGGCAAAGGCATCCTCGGGCGGCCCGTGGAGTTCGTCTTCGAGGACACGGGCGGGGACCCGGCCACGGCCGTGCGCAAGGCGCAGAAGCTGGTCGAGAAGGACGGCGTGAAGTTCCTGACCGGGGTGGCGCTGTCGTCCGAGGCGCTCGCGGTGTCGGCGAAGTGCCCCGAATGGAAAGTGATCTTCATGTCGACGATCAACGGGGCGGGCTCGCTGACGACGAAATCGTTCCATCGCTACTTCTTCCGCGTGAACACCAGCGGCCCCATGGGCGCGCGGGCGGTGAGCCTCTACCTGGCCGAGGCGCCGATGAAGCGCTTCTTCGCGCTCGGCAGCGACTACGCGTGGGGCCGCGACAGCGTCGCGTCCTTCACGTCGCAGATCACGGCCGTCAAGAAGGAAGTGGTCGGCACCGACTTCTCGCCCGTCGGCACCAAGGACTTCGCGAGCTACATCGCCAAGATCCGCCAGTCGAAGGCGGAGGGCGTCTACCTGGTGCTGGCCGGCCAGGACGCCACGATCTACCTGCGGCAGGCGCACCAGTTCGGCCTGAACCGCGAGGTGAAGCCGATCATGGAGATCCTCGAGCTCGAGAACATGAAGGCGGTGGGCGACCCGATGGTCGGCGCCATCGGCAGCTCGCGCTATCCGTTCACGCTCGACACGCCGAAGAACCGCGAGTTCGTGAAGCGCTTCCACGAGCTGCACGGGATGTACCCCGACATGTTCGACGGCGAGACGTACGAGGGGCTGGAGTGGCTGGCGCAGGTCATCACCAAGGTGGGCACCGACGACGTCGAGAAGGTGATCGACGCCTGGGAGGAGTCGACCTACGAGGGCCTCGAGGGGCAATTCCTGATGCGCAAGTGCGACCACCAGGCGGTGCAGCCGGGCTTCGCGGTCGAATGCGTGAAGGATCCGAAGTATCCGCACCCGGTGCCGAAGATCCTGGCCACCTATCCCGGCGACAAGGTGACGCCGAAGTGCCGGACGGAGGAATTCTCCTAGCCCGTGGCCAACGTGCTCGAGCAGTTGCTGAACGCGCTGGCGCTGGCGGGCCTCCTGTTCCTGGTGTCCGCGGGGCTGTCGCTCGTGTTCGGGATTCTTCGCGTGGTGAACTTCGCGCACGGCGTGTTCTACATGCTGGGCGCCTACCTGGGCTTCACGGCGGTCGCGCTGTCCGGCTGGTTCTGGCCGGCGCTGATCGTCGTGCCGCCCGTGGTCGGCACCGTCGGCGCCCTGCTCGAGTCCTCCACGCTGCGCTTCATCTATCGCCGGCCGCCGATCTATCAGCTGCTGCTGACGTTCGGGCTGGCGCTGATTCTCGAAGAAAGCATCCGCGTGCTCTACGGGCCGACGGCCAAGGGCGTGGATCCGCCGGCGCTGCTGCAGGGCGCCGTCAATCTCGGCGGGCTGCTCTATCCGCGCTACCGCCTGTTCCTCGTCGTGCTCAGCTGCACGGTCGCGATCGCCGTGTGGCTGTTCCTGAGCCGCACGCGCGCGGGGCTGGTGATCCGCGCCGTCGCCCAGAACAGCGAGATGGCCGACTGTCTCGGTGCGGACGTCGCGCGCGTGCGCACGCTCGTGTTCGGCGCCGCCTGCGCGCTGGCCGGGCTGGGCGGCGTGGCGGCGGCGCCCATGACGACGGCCTACCTCGGCATGGGCATCAGCGTCATCGTCGAGGCGTTCGTGGTCGTGGTCATCGGCGGGCTCGGCAGCATCGTCGGCTCCATGGCGGGCAGCCTCATCGTCGGCGCCGCGCAGACGTGGGGCGCTTTCTATCTGCCGGAGACGGCCATGGTGATCGTCTACGCCGTCATGGGCGCCGTCCTCGTCTTCCGGCCGTGGGGCCTGTTCGGCGAGGAGGAATGAGCGCGTCGCGGGTGTGGGCGGCCGCCGCGCTGGTGGCGCTCGCGGTCGTGCCGTGGCTGCTCGCGCGTCACCAGCTCTCGCTGCTCACCGATCTGCTCATCGCGGGACTCTTCGCGATGTCGCTCGACCTGATCATGGGCTACACGGGCATGGTCTCGTTTGGCCACGCCGCCTACTTCGGCCTCGGCGCCTACGCGAGCGCGCTCGTTCTGCTGCACTGGGCACAGCCGGTGCCCGTCGCGCTGCTCGCGGGCGCGCTGCTGGCGGGCGTCGTGGCCGTGCCGGTGGGCTGGTTCTCGACGCGCGCCACCGGCATCTACTTCGCGATGCTCACGCTGGCCTTCGCGCAGTTCCTCTACACGGTCGCCTACAAGTGGCGCGACCTCACCGGCGGCTCCGACGGCATCGCGGGCGTGCCGAAGACGCTGCTCTTCTGGGGCGGGCCCAGCGTGGCCGCGCCGCGCGCGTTCTATTTCCTGGTGGCCGCCTGCGTCGTGCTCTCGTTCGTGCTCTGCCGCGCGGTCGTGGGCTCGCCGTTCGGCCGCGCGCTGCAGGCCATCCGCGAGAACGAGCGCCGGTTCACCAGCCTCGGGCGTGATCCGCGCCCGTTCAAGCTCGGCGTGTTCGTCATCGCCGCCGTGTTCGCGGGCCTGGCCGGCGCGCTGTTCGCGCCGTTCCGCGGCTTCGCCTCACCGGAGGTGATGTTCTGGGTCTTCTCGGGCCAGGGACTGATGATGGTGATCATGGGCGGCATCGGCACCCTCGTGGGGCCGATCCTCGGGGCGATGCTCTTCATCCTCATCCAGGAGATCCTGTCGAGCTACACCGAGCACTGGATGATCTTCACGGGCGTCGTCTTCGTCCTCATCGTGATCTTCCTGCCGGGCGGGCTCGTCGGCACCGCGCGGCGGTTCGGGGTCATCCGGTGACGGCGCTCCTCGAGACGCACGGGCTCGGCCGCGCCTTCGGCGCGCTCCAGGCCGTCGGCGACGTCAGCCTGGCCGTGCAGCCGCTCGAGCTGCGCGCGATCATCGGACCAAATGGCGCGGGCAAGACCACGCTCTTCCACCTGATCTCGGGGCTGCTGGCGCCGACGTCGGGCCGCGTGGTCTTCGGCGGCGACGACGTCACTGCCCTCGGCGCACCCGCGCGCTGCCGGCGTGGCATCTCGCGCACGTTCCAGATCACGAGCATCTTTCCCGAGCTGTCGGTGCTGGAGAATGTTCGCGTGGCGGTCCAGCTCAAGGGCGGCGACAACTTCCGCCTCCTCGGCGGCCGCGCCATCCTCGACGCCACCGAGCAGCGCGCGCGCGACAGCCTGAAGCTTCTGGGACTCCTCCAGCGGGCCGACGAGCTGGCGTCCACGTTGCCGCACGGGGATCAGCGGCTGCTCGAGATCGCGATGGCCGTGGCGCAGGAGCCGGCGCTGCTGCTGCTCGACGAGCCGACGCAGGGCCTGTCCCCGGACGACACGGCGGCCACGGTGGCGGTGATCCGGCAAGTCGCGCGCGAGCGGAAGCTCACGATCATCCTGGTCGAGCACGACATGGACGTGGTCTTCGATCTCGCCGACCGGATCAGCGTGCTGCACTTCGGCCGGCTCATCGCCGAGGGGACGGCGGCCGAGGTCCGCGCCGACGCCGAGGTGCAGAAGGCGTACCTCGGAGGGCTCGACTAGCGTGCTGCTCGCCGTCGACGCGCTCCAGACGTTCTACGGCAAGAGCCACGTGCTGCGCGACGTCTCGTTCGCGGTGCCGGCGGGCCAGATCACCGTGCTGCTCGGGCGCAACGGCGCGGGCAAGACGACGACGCTCCGCTCGATCATGGGGCTCACGCCGCCGCGCGCCGGCGTCGTGCGCTTCAAGGACCGCGACATCACGGGCCAGCCGCCGCATCGCGTATTCCGGCTCGGCGTCGGCTATGTACCCGAGGGGCGCCAGATCTTTCCCCACCTGGATGTCGGCGAGAATCTGCGCCTCGCCACGCGCGCGACAGCTGAGCAGCGCCGCTGGACGCTCGAGCGGATCTTCGAGTACTTCCCGGTCCTCCGCGAGCGCTGGCGGCAGCGCGGCCGGAGCCTCTCCGGCGGCGAGCAGCAGATGCTCGCCATCGCTCGCGCGCTCGCCGGCAACCCGGACCTCGTGATGCTGGACGAGCCGTCCCAGGGGCTGGCGCCCCGGCTCGTGCGCGAGCTGTCGACGCTGATGGTGCGCCTGAAGGGCGAAGGCGTCACCATCCTGCTCGTCGAGCAGAACGCGCGGATGGCGCTGGCGGTGAGCGATCAGGTGCTCGTGCTGAGCAAGGGCACCGTGGTGTTCGGCGGCTCGACCGGCGAGTTCCACCGGCGCGAGGCCGAGCTCAAGGGGCGCTACCTGTCCGTGTAGTGTCGAGGCGGCCGCGCTTCACGATGGTGCGTCGCAGGGTGCCCTCGCCGATCACCTCGCGCGTGTTGCGCGCCTCGACACGGAAGTGAAGCTTCCGACCGTCGACCTCGAGCAGCTCCGACGACACGGTGAACGCTTCGCCGACCGGCGTCGGGCGCCGATGGCGCACGCAGATCTCGTAGCCGACCGTGGTGTGGTCCTCGGGGAGGAACGGCTGCGTGGAGTCCTGCGCGGCGAGCTCCATCTCGAGGATCATCCAGGCGGCCATCAGGACGCCCGGCCCGCCGGCGTGCGTCGTCGCCATCGCCTGCGTCACGACCGCGCGCCGCTCGGCCCGCAGGCCGGGCACGATTCCCGCGAACGGCGTCGTCTTCATCTCGTTCAGTACTACCATCTTCTGCGCTCAGACAAAGCGCCTTCGACCGGCCTGACCCCACGTCTCGAAATTGGACATTCCCGAGGCGTTGCTTATACGGTAACGGCAGCGATGTCCGCGGCCCGATCGAGGTCGGAGTCTCGGCAGTGAGCGCACCCGATCGCGTCGCCGTCGTCGCGGTTCACGGAATCGCCGATCAGCGAGCGGGGCAGCCGGTGCGCGAGCTCGCGCGGCTCCTGTGTCACGGCGCCACCGGCCAGCCGCAGTACGTGCAAGGCGAGATCCACGAAGTGCTGGTGCCCGTGGGCAGGCTCGAGCCCGGCGGCGCCGCGTCACCCGCCGCGAGTCGTGATGCGGCCGAGACCTCGACGCCCGGGACCCCGAGCGGTTTTTTCCAGGCGCAACAATCCGTATCGGTCGAAGCGCGTGCAGAGCCGCGCGCGCGTGATCTCGGCCTGGCACTGAACGATTACCTCCTCGGGCGGCTGCGGCTCGCCGAGGGCGAGGCGCTGTACGAGGCCACCCGCATCTCGCTTCGCCGGCGTGCGAACGATCGTCCGGTCGACATCTTCGAGCTCCACTGGGCCGATCTCTCGCGGCTCGGCACCGGGGGATGGCGGGCGCTGTCGGCGCTCTATCAGCTCTTCTTCCACCTGGGCACGCTGGCGGCGGATATCGTCGACCAGGTCGCGCTCAGCGTCGACGGCGGGGCGGCCTGGCGCGTGCTGCAGCGCATGCACGCCTGGCTCGCGTGGTTGATGAAGGGCCCGGCGGCGCTCGTTCAGCTTTCGATGCTCCTGCTGGTGCTGTTCGGCGTGCTCGGCCTGGTGGTGCCCGATCAGGTGGGCAACTTGCTCGCAGCGCTGTTCGCGACTGCCTCCGTGGGATTGACCGCACTGGCGGCGCTGGCCTGGCTGCGCGGGAGGTCGGCGGCAGCGCGATGGACGACGCTGCTGGTCCTGCTGGCCGCGGCGCTGGCGTGCCCGGTGGCGGTCGTCATCGCCTTGACGGCCGATCGCGGAGTGCCGGCGATGTACTTCGTGGCGAGCACGGTGACGGTGGCGACGCTCGGAGCCTGGCTGATCGAGCGGTACGCGCGGGTCGCCCGTGGCGTGCGACTCGTCGGCCACCTGCTCGTCGGCGCGACGGTGCTCGGGCTGTGGGTCGACGGCCGTGTCTTGTTGCCGCAGGTGACCACGCAGGCCGAATGGATGTTGACGGCGGCCTTGAACGTCGGCGAGTGGCTGCTCGCCGTGCTGCTGCTGGTGTGGGCGGCCTACGCCGCCGTCCAGATGGCGGCGCTGGCGCTTTCGTTGTGGCTGGGGCGCGGCGTCGACGAGGCGGCCAGGCAGTCGCTCAACACGTCGCGGCTGGCCATTGTCGGCTCCACCGCGCTCTTCGCGGTGCTGAGCCTGGTGCTGTGGTCGATGATCGGGTACGTCTTCGGCAGCCGGTTGACCGCCTTCTACTATCGGCCCGTGATCTTCGGGAGCGGCTATCGCTCCGGCGACATCTTTCTCGACGAGCGCATCCGGACGGTCGGGGCCTTCTTCACGCCGATGGTGCTGGCGTTCGCGGTGCTCGCCGCGGCCACGCTGGTGGTGCTGATCCCGTCGCTGCTAGAGGAAGTGCGGCCGTCCACGAACGTCGATGCGCGGGGCCCGCGACGCGAGGCGCTCGTCTGGTCGGAGCGCCTCGGAGAATGGCTCGGCGACGGGCTGCGGTGGCTGAAGCGCACGTTCACCTCAGTGGTGCCGCCCGGCGCCATGATCGGCGGCGTGCTGTACCTGGCGTTCGTCTATCGGGAGTTCGCCTTTCCCTTCGGCGCGGGCGGAGCCGTGGCGAGGTGGCTCGGCGGGGGCCTCGACTATCTGGAGGGACAGACGCTGGTGGCGGCCGGCAAATGGCTCGCGGGCGGCGCGGTGACGCTCGCGGCGCTCGGCACGCGGTTCACGCAGACGCTCGGCCGGCTCCGTGTCGGAATCGACGCGGTGCTCGACATCGACAACTACTTCAGAGATCCGCCCAATCGCCAGCCGCCGCGAGCACGCATCTATTCGCGGTATGCCTCGCTGCTCGCGTACCTGCGGGACCGCGGCTATGCCCGGATCGTGATCGTGGCGCACAGCCAGGGCACGGTGGTGAGCGCCGACCTGCTACGCTATCTGCACGTGCAGCGGCGATTGTCGGCCATCGTCGGCGACATTCCGATCAGCCTCGTCACCGTCGGCTCGCCACTCCGCGATCTCTATGCCGCGCATTTTCCGCTGCTCTATCGCTGGATGGGCTCGCGGACTGGTGGCTTCGCGACCGCCAGCCCGAGCGCAGCGGACATCGGCGCGGTCGAATGGGTCAACGCCTGCCGGTCCGGCGACTACGTCGGACGTTTCCTGTGGACGCCGTCGGGACACGGCTATCGCATCGCGCGAGTTCGACCGGACGGCACCGTGGACGCGGACCGGGCGGGGGACCGGACGGAATTCTGCCTGGGCGCCGGCGCGCACACGCATTACTTCAGCAACGATGCGGTGGCGCTGGCCGTCGAGATCGATCGCCTGATCGAGCGCGCGTGACGCGCCGGTCACCGCGCCTGCCAGAGACCGGCGTGCGCGTGTTCGCGCCTTCAGCGCGCCTCGATGTATTCCCGCAGGTAGCGGTTCTCGTACTCGGCGGCGTCGAGCCGCGCCTTGACGAGGTCGCCGATCGAGATCATCCCGGCCACGCGGCCAGCGTCCATGACCGGCAGGTGGCGCACCCGGTTCTTCGTGACGATGCCCATCGCATAGTCGATGTCGTCGTCCGGGACGCAGATGACGAGATCCCGCGTCATCACGTCGGCGATCCGGACGGTGCCGAGCGCGCCGCTGTGCTCGCGGCAGACGCGCAGGACGTCGCGCTCGCTGATGATGCCGGCGACCGCGCCGGCCGCATCGCGGACGAGAAGCGCGCCGATGCCGTGCTCGACGAGCAGCGCCACGGCGTCGAGGACGGTGCGCTCGGGCTCGATCGTGTGGACGTGCTCACCCTTGATGGCGAGGATCTCGCGGACTTTCATGTTTCACCCTCCGTGTGATGCGGGCGGACCTGGATCTTGATGTGGTCGGCCTTACTTCTCGCGAGCGGCTCGAGGCCATCGGAGACGACGTCGGCTCGACGAGGGCGGCCCTTCAGCAGGACGTCGCCCGGCCCGGGGGCGCGGATCGGCACGGTCGGCGAGGCGCCCATCGCGAGGGCCGTGGAGGACGGCGGCGAGCATGGCACGTATAATGCGGCAAGATACCCTCCTGCGACCGAACTTGATCGTCGATGACCCGACCCTCTATACTGCCCGCTCCGGCCGTCCGTTCGAGGCAGGCGAGGCCGTTCGGCTGGTCCGAGCGGAACAGTCGGTGCTATGGAGGTGACGCCGATGTGGAAGCGAGAGGAAACGCCACGAGCTCCGTCGAGCCCGCCCAGTGTGGCCTCCCAACCATTGATTGTCTCTGGTGGAATCGGTGAGACACGAGGAGAGGAACGCCCTATGCAACAGGAATCGGTGAGCATCGGGAAGAGCATCGTGATCAAGGGTGAGGTGAGCGGCAGCGAGGACCTCACGATCGAGGGCCACGTCGAAGGCAAGATCGAGCTGCGCGATCACGTTCTTTCGGTCGGGTCGACCGGCCGTGTCCAGGCGCACATCGCGGCCAAGTCGATCATCGTCCACGGACAGGTGACGGGTAACCTGACCGCCGCCGAGAAGGTCGACATCCGGGACAAAGGATCGGTCGAAGGCGACATCGTGGCGCCGCGTGTCGCGATTGCCGATGGGGCAAACTTCCGGGGCAGCATCGACATGCGCCGCGACGAGCTCACCACCGAGCGGGCGGGCCGAGGCCGCAAGGCCGAGTCGATGACGCCGATTTCCACCAACGGCGAGCCGGCCAGCGTCTGAAGCCCTTGAGCGCCGCCGCGACTGGTGAGCTTGTAGCGAGCCGGGTTCTTCCGGGTTTCCTGTCGTTGGTGTTCTCGCGGCCGATGGCCGAGGTGCTCGATCTGGGCCCGGCCATCGGCGCGAACATCGCGTTCCTCGGCGAGCGGACCGGCTGCAAGATTCACGTGAAGGATCTGTACGCCGATCTCGAGCGTCACGCGAGCGACGATGCGCTCGCGCGATTCCCGGAGTTCATGGACGCGTGTCTCCGCGAATTCGACGCGGAGAGCATCGATGCGGTGCTGTGCTGGGACATCTTCGACTATCTCGCTCCGCCGACGGCGAGCGTCCTGGCCGGAACGCTGATCCAGGCGCTCCGACCGGGCGGCGCGCTCCTCGCATTCTTCGCCGGCGGCGCCACCACCGAGATGAGCTATACGCGATACGTCATCGAGGACGAGCGGCATCTTCGATATCGTGTCGCGCCCGCCGCCTGCGGCCGCCAGCGACTGCTGCAGAACCGTGACATCCTCGCGCTGTTTTCCGGCCTGAACCTCTTCGATTCGGTCCTGCTGAAGTCCGGGGTCCGCGAAGTCCTCTTCCGCAAGCCCGAGGACCGCTGACGGCCCTACCGGTCAGCGCGCGGCGGCGCCGCGGATCGTCTTCCGCGCGTCGGCCAGGATGCCGGGATCGGTGTCGTTCGACTCGAGCATGCGCCGATAGATCGCCTCGGCGCCAAGAGGATCGCCGACCGCCAGGAAGCTGCGGATGGCGCCGAGGAGCGCGCGCGATGCGGCCGGCTGGCCGCGGGTCTGGTGCGCGGCGGCCAGGTACATGTCGAGCGCGGCCTCGTGCTTGCCGTCGCGCTCGAGCGTTTCGGCGAGCCGCAGCGAGGCGTTGTCCGTTCCATCCCCGTTCGCGCGCCGGTCGCCGAGCGGCGGCGAGGCGGCAGGCGGGGCGGTGGCCTCGCGCGGGGCCGCGGGCGCGGCCGTCGAGTGCTCCGTCGCCTTGCGATAGACGACGAGCGCCTCGTCGGTGCGGTTGAGCGCGGTGAGCGCCTGCGAGGCAGCGAGCAGGCTGGGGCGCTCCCATCGGGATCCGGCGCCCGCGTAGGCGGCGGCCATGTACCACTCGACGGCCGCCGCGTCCTGTCCCTGGGCGGCGAGGATGCGCGCGATGTGGTACGACGCCTCGGCGGCCACCTCACCATCGGAGGTCTCGACGATGCGCTCCAGCAGCAGGCGCGCGGCGTCCGCGCGTCCCGAGGATTCGAGCCGCTGCGCGTGTGACAGCAGGCTCCTCACAGGAAGCGCGGTGCGCGGGTGCTCGCGCAGCAGCCGGTCGTACGCGGCCAGCGCGGCGTCGTGGTTGCCGAGCGTCTCCTCGACCTGTGCGAGGAGAACGAGCGCGCGTGCGCCGGTCTCGCCGCCGGCAGCGGTCGCGTGCTGCAGATGGACGCGCGCCTCCGCGCCGGATCCGGATCCCACGAGCCCCTCGGCAAGGGCCATCCGCGCCGTTGTCGCGGCGGCGGGGTAGCGCGCGATGAGCGTCTCGTACGCTTGCCGCGCGACGGGCCACTGGCCGGCGGTCGCGGCCGCGGACGCCACGCGCTCGAGCAGCACCGGCGCCGGCGGATAGGACGGCCAGCCGTCGACGATGCGGTGCACCAGCGTCGCGACGGTGACATCGGACCAGCGGCGCTCGGCGGCGCCGAGGACGCTGAGTCCGTGGAGGACATACGGGACGCTGTCGCGATCGCCGGCCTGCAGGACCGCCGCCGCGAACCGTCCGAGCGGGTCGTCGGTCGTAAGCGCGAGCGTCCTCCACGCGAATGCGTCCGGCGCGGTGGACGCCTCGACGGCTGCCTCGGTGGTCAACGCGTCGACGATTCCGCGGCGCGCGTCGATCGCCGGGGTCCCGTGCGAACGCATGACGTCATCGAGGTCCCGCGCGGCAGCATCCTCCCGCTGCTCGCGGAGGGCGAGCACGGTTCGGCCGAGCTTTGCGGCGCCCGCATACACGCTCGTCGGATAGTGCGTGATGGTCCGCTCGAGCAACCCGTTTGCCGTCGTCGTATCGCCGGCGTGGCTGGCGGCCTCGGCGGCGAGCAAGAGGGCAACCGGCGCCCGCGCAGCGGCCGGGAACCTCTCCGCCGCCTGCACCCAGGCCGCGCGGGCGTCGTCGCGCCGACCTTCGCGCAGGTGGATCCAGCCGACCTGAAACGCGGCGTGCGCGGCGGCAGGGCTTCCGTCCTGCAGCGACAACAGCTCGCCGTAACGCGTGAGCGCGTGCGCGTAGGCGCCATCCGCATAGGCGGCGTCCGCCGCGACGAGCAACGCGGCGCTCCGGACATCGTGCGGGATCCGGGCGGTCAGCAGCTCGCCGGCGCGGCGCTGCGCCTCGCCGTACTGGCCCCGCGCAAGCGCTCGCTGCGCGTCGGCCAGCTCTCTTCGCGCCGACCAGAACATCGCCGTGAAGCCAGCCGAGCCATCGTAGCCCCCTCCGCCGCCGGAATCCCCGCCACCCGCCGCTGGCCCGGCGGCCGCGCCGCCGCCACCGGGGCCGCCGCTCGCCGCCCCGGCCCCCGCGCCGCCGGCGGCACCCGCACCACCGCCGGCCGCACCGCCTCCGCCCGCCGCGCCACCGGCGCCCGCCGCGCCACCGGCGCCACCCGCGCCGGCGCCACCCGCGCCGCTTCCACCCGCGCCGCCTGCGCCACCGGTCCCGCCCGTGGTGAGCCCTCCGTCCGGCGCACCGGGTCCGTTGCAGTCGGCCGCGGTAGGTTCTTCGATGGACCAGACGCCGCGCCCGAACGTCGAGACGACGACGCGCTTGAAGAAGGGATCGTAGCGCACGTCCGACACGTGGACGCTCGGCAACGTCTGACCGAGCCTCGCCCAGTGTTGTCCGTCGTTGCACGTGAAGTACACGCCCGCGTCGAGGCCGAC